>Ga0182024_10007680_pt1 | contig 23188 bp, 24 predicted proteins | sample P32metaG_FD_120480 | JGI IMG/M metagenome (GOLD analysis project Ga0182024, IMG submission 120480) | Permafrost microbial communities from Stordalen Mire, Sweden - P3-2 metaG (Illumina Assembly) | ecosystem: Environmental > Terrestrial > Soil > Wetlands > Permafrost | place: Sweden: Stordalen... | reverse complement strand
GCACCCGGTCTATCTGTGGACGCTGCCGCTGTTTCATTGCAACGGCTGGTGCTTTCCCTGGACGCTATCGGTGGTCGCCGGCACGCATGTGTGCCTGCGTCAGGTCCGCGCGAAGCCGATCTACGATCTGATGGCCGAGCACAGGGTGACCCATCTTTGCGGCGCGCCCATCGTGATGTCGACGCTCGTCAACGCGGCGCGCGAAGAGCGGCGCAAGCTGCCGCACCGAATCGATTTCATCACCGCCGCGGCGCCGCCGCCCGAATCCGTGCTGGCCGCGATGTCGGCCGCAGGCTTCAACGTCACCCATGTCTACGGCCTGACGGAGACTTACGGTCCTGCGGTCGTCAACGAATGGCGGGCAGACTGGGACGGCCTTGAGCCGAACGCGCGCGCCGCGCGGAAAGCGCGCCAGGGCATTCGCTACCACGCGCTCGATGGACTCGCGATCATGGACCCGGAGACGATGGAGCCGGTACCGTCCGACGGAGAGACGCTCGGCGAAGTGATGTTCCAGGGCAACATCGTCATGAAGGGTTATCTGAAAAATCCGCGCGCCACGAAGGAGGCGTTCGCGGGCGGCTGGTTTCATTCCGGGGATCTAGGCGTCGTTCATCCCGACGGCTACATTCAGCTCAAAGACCGCTCCAAGGACATCATCATTTCGGGGGGAGAGAATATCTCATCCATCGAGGTCGAGGATGCGCTGCTGAAGCATCCGGGCGTGCTCTACGCCGCCGTGGTCGCCCGGCCGGATGAAAAATGGGGCGAAACCCCTTGCGCCTTCGTCGAACGCAAACAGGGACATGAGAAAATCACCGACCGGGACCTGCTCGCCTGGTGCCGCGAGAACCTTGCCCACTACAAATGCCCGCGCCAGATCGTGTTCTGCGAACTGCCGAAAACCTCCACCGGAAAAATCCAGAAGTTCAAGCTGCGGGAGCGGGCGAAGTCCGTCGGCGAAGAACATTGAATTCCGGCGCGGTGCTCTAACATCAGCCCCTTCGGCGCGGACAATACGGTGGCCCGATTGGAAGCCGCCGCTCGGCCACATTCCCGGCCGGCCGCATTGCCTCGAAACCTGATGTCGGTTTGTCGCGTTCCCGTGATGGAGGCACTCAATGGAAATCATCGTCAATGGCCGCGCGATCGAGTTCTCGGCGGACACGCGCACGTCGCTGCTCGATCTGCTGCGCGATCATCTCGGCCTGACGGGCACGAAGAAGGGGTGCGATCAGGGTGCCTGCGGGGCCTGCACGGTGCTTGCCGATGGCGAACGGATCAATTCCTGCCTGGCGCTCGCGGTGCAGTATCAGGGGCGCGCAATCACGACCGTCGAGGGGCTGACCGGAGAAGGCGGCTTGCACCCCCTGCAACGCGCCTTCATCGAGCATGACGGCTTTCAGTGCGGCTACTGCACTCCCGGACAGCTCTGCTCCGCCGTGGCGATGGCTGGCGAGATAGAGCGCGGGCTCCCGAGCGTCGTGACGGAAGACCTATGTGCCGAAATGATGACGCTCAGCCACGATGAATTGCGTGAGCGCATGAGCGGCAACCTCTGCCGTTGCGGTGCCTACAATGGCATCGTCGAAGCGATCACAGCGACTTTCGTGAAGGTGCGCACATGACCCCATTCACCTATGCGCGCGCCGACAATGTGCCCGATGCGCTCCGTCTTGCCGGGACAATGGAAGGCGCCAAATATCTCGGCGGCGGCACCAATCTCGTCGATCTGATGCGCGAGACTGTCGAGCGGCCGAGGGCGCTTGTGGACGTGAGCGCGCTCTCGACCGGGATCGAAGAGAAGGACGGCGGCCTGTTCATCGGCGCGGCGGCAAAAAACACTGCGCTCGCCGGCAATCGGATCGTGCGCCAGCGTTATCCGATGCTCGCGCGCGCCATTCTCGCCGGCGCCAGCGCACAGATTCGCAACATGGCCACGGTCGGCGGCAACATCCTCCAGCGGACGCGCTGCACCTATTTCTACGACCACGCTGCGCGCTGCAACAAACGCGCGCCAGGCGCCGGCTGCGATGCGATCGACGGCTTCAACCGCATGCACGCGATTCTCGGCGCTTCCCCCGCCTGCGTCGCGACGCATCCCTCCGACATGTGCGTCGCGCTGGTCGCGCTCGACGCCATTGTCCACACCGATTGTTCCGAGGGCCCCCGGTCGATTCCGCTCGCCGATCTTCACCGGCTGCCGGGCGGGAGCCCCGATGTCGAGACATCGTTGAAGCCTCATGAACTCATCACCGCGGTCGAACTGCCCGCGCTGCCGTTCGCCGCGCGATCGACATATCGCAAGGTCCGCGATCGTGCCTCATACGCCTTCGCACTGGTCTCGGTCGCCGCCGCGCTCGTAACGGTGGATGGCAAGGTCCGCGACGTGCGGCTGGCGCTGGGTGGCGTTGCGCCCAAGCCCTGGCGAGCCTGGAAGGCAGAAAGTGTCCTGCGCGGCCAACCGGCGACCGAGGAGAGTTTCCGCGCCGCCGCGGAAGCCGAACTCGCCGATGCGGTGGGATTGCGGGACAATGGCTTCAAGATGGAACTGGCCACTCGGACGATCGTCTCCGTGCTCTCCGAGTTGGCCGGAACGCACACATGAGCATCCTCAAAGACGCCGCCCAGAAGGTGATGCAGACCGCAATCGGCATTGCTCCGGACAGCTGGCTTCCCGGCGGCTCGCCCGATCCGCTAATGCGAAAGCATGGGCTGATCGGCGCGCCAGTCTCGCGCGTCGATGGTCCGCTGAAGGTGCAGGGCCAAGCGCGCTTCGCTGCCGAAGTGCCGATGGAGAGACTTACCTATGCGGCGCTCGTCCATAGCACGATTGCGCGCGGGAGCATCCTGCGGCTCGACACATCCGCCGCCGAAGCTTCGCCAGGTGTGGTACTGGTCATGACGTACCAAAATGCCCCGCGCATGAAGGCGCCGGCCCTCTTCGGCACCTCGCCCTCGGCGGCCGGGCCAAGCAGCCTGCCAATTATGCAGGACGCGCGCATCCGCTGGAACGGCGAGGTGGTGGCCGTCGTGCTCGCGGAATCGCAGGAGCAGGCCGACCATGCCGCTTCACTGGTCGAGGTCGCTTACGACATTGCGCCGGCGATCACCTCCTTCGAGGTCGCAAAGACCAACTCGCGGCAGCCCGAATCGATTCTGGGCGAACCGCCGGAACTCAAGATCGGCAACGCGGAGGCGGCGCTGTCCCGCGCGGCTGTCGTTGTAGACCGCACCTACCGCACGCCCCGCTACAACCACAATTCGATCGAGCTCCACGCCGCGACAGTCGTTTGGGAGGACGATCGGCTTACCGTCCACGATGCGAGTCAGCTCGTTACCGCAACTGCCTCGACGATCGCGGGCGTGTTTGGTCTGAAGGACAAGCAGGTGCGCGTGATCTCGCCGTATGTGGGCGGCGGGTTCGGCGGCAAATGCCTGTGGGAACATCAGATCCTCGCCGCCGCCGCGTCTAAGCTCGCGGGCCGCCCGGTACGGATCGTGCTGTCGCGCGAAGGCGTGTTCCGTCTCGTCGGCGGTCGCACCAATACCGAACAGCGAGTCGCACTTGGCGCGAAGGCCGACGGCACGCTGACCGCGCTGATCCATACGGGCGTGGTAGCCATGACCACGCACAACAATTGTCCTGAGCAATTCACCTTCCCCGCGCGCCACCTCTACGCCGCCGACACGATCAAGGTGTCACAGGAGGTGGCTGACATGGACATGCTCGCCAACACCTTCATGCGGGCACCGGGGGAATCCGTTGGTACCTTCGCGCTCGAATGCGCGCTGGACGAATTGGCCGAGGCGTTGGAGCTCGATCCGGTCGAGTTGCGGCGACGGATCGAGCCCCGGAAGGACCCGACGACCGGGAACAGGTTCAGCGCCCGACACCTGCTGGAAGCCTATTCCGATGGCGCCAGGCGATTCGGATGGGAGGGGCGCCCACCGACGCCGCGATCCCGACGCGAGGGCGAATGGTTGATCGGCATGGGCGTGGCGACCGGCACCTATCCTTATTACCGCTTTCCCGGCGGCGCGGCGCGCATTCGCCTGAGTGGAGATGGTCATGCGACCGTCTCCAGCGCGATGCACGAGATGGGGATGGGCACCGCCACCGTGCAGACCCAACACGCGGCCGAGCGGCTCGGACTGCGGCTCGATCAGGTAACATTCGAATATGGCGACAGCGCGCTGCCGGCCGGAACCGTGGCGGGGGGCTCGTCGCAAACCGCGTCGGTTGGCGCGGCGGTAATTGCGGCAAGCGAGGTCTTCTTCAAAGAGATCCTGATGCTCGCGGGCAATGACTCGCCGCTCGCCGGCCTGAAATCCCACCAGGTAGAGGCGCGCGACGGCGGCCTGCGCAAGACTGGAGACCCGGACTGTTGCGAAAGCTATGTCTCGATCCTGCGCCGGGCCCGGCGCGACGAGCTGGTCGCCGAGGCCGAGGCGCCGATGCCGCTCGAGCTGCAAAAATATTCGATGCACTCCTATGCCGCGCAGTTCTGCGAGGTGCGGGTGAGCGCGATCACCGGGGAGATTCGCGTGTCGCGCTTCCTCGGCTCGTTCGACTGCGGGCGCATTCTGAACGCCAAGACGGCGGCGAGCCAGTTCAAGGGCGGGATCATCATGGGTCTGGGGCTTGCGCTGTCCGAGGAGACGCTGTTCGATCCGCGCAACGGGCGGGTCATGAATCCGAGCCTCGCCGAATACCACGTGCCGGTGCATTTGGACGTGCCTGCCATCGACGTGATCTGGACCGACATCCCCGATCCGCACAGCCCGATGGGAGCGCGCGGAATTGGCGAGATTGGCATCACGGGCGTGGGCGCCGCGGTCGCGAACGCGATCTACAACGCGACCGGAAGGCGTATCCGCGATCTGCCGATCACGCTCGACAAGTTGCTCTGAGACGCGTCGCACAGTCTCCCTCCTGACGCGACGGCATGAGTCACAGCGCGCGCGGTGGGGGGTGCGACTGCATGGGGCGGAACGTTCTGGCGAATAGCCGGTTCCTTTCAACAACGGAGGACGGCGCCGAAAAACGGTTCCGCGCCAGCTCCTTGAGGGAGACCGATCCATGAGGACAAGCGTTTATCTCGCCACGGGCATTTCCGCGCTCGCATTCGCTGCCGCAACCTCTCTGGCTGCCGGCGCGTCTGTGCATCCGATCTATTACCCCCACAAACATGGTACCCCCCCGATCGATAGGAACAAGCCGCTCGGGCATGTGGGACCATATCTGCCTGCTTATGTGGACAGGAACCCGCAGAGCAAATCTGGCACGTGGACGGATGTAGGCGGAACGCTTCCTTTCACAAAGGGTCCGTGGTCGCCGGAACAGCTCACCGATGGCACCGTACTGATCCAGGATTATTGCACCTCGCAATGGTACAAGCTCACGCCCGACAAAAAGGGCCAGTACACCGACGGCAGCTGGAGTGCGATCGCGGCAATGCCGCAGGGCTACGAGCCGCTATTTTTCGCCACCCAAATCCTGCCGAACGGCCAGATGATCGTCAACGGCGGCGAATACAATGCTTGCGAGGACGCCTGGACCAATTTGGGCGCGATCTACGACCCCGTCGCCAATAGCTGGACGCCCGTCGCGCCGCCCGCCGGCTGGGCCATGATCGGGGATGCCCAAAGCATCGTGCTGCCTGACGGGAAGTACATGCTCGCCGATTGCTGCGACGCCCCCGCCCAACAGGCGATCGCCTCGATCACCAACGACATTGTGACCTGGACCACGGGCAGCAGCTATACCTGCCCCACAGGCGATTTCTGCAACGACGAACAGGGCTATACCGCATTGCCAGACGGAAATGTGCTCATGGTCGATGTCTGGAATCACGGCAGCAACTACGACGACTACGAGATCTACAATACCTCGACCGGGACCTGGAGCCTCGCCGGCAAGACCGCGGATTATGTAAGCGACCCCAGCACCTTCGAACTCGGTGCTGCCCCGCTCACTCCGAAATATGGTTCGCAGGGGACGATCATTCAGTTCAGCGCCAATTCGTCCCTCGGCGTCAACGATGTTTACGACGTCGCAAGAGGCACGTGGAAGCCCGGCCCTGTCACGACCTATCAGGGCACGATTTACGACTATGCGGACGCTCCGTCGGCAACACTGCCCGACGGAAATATCCTCGCGGCGGGAAGTCCCGGCTATGGCCAGACTCCGTCTCACTTCTGGGAATTCAGCATCAATGCGAAAGGCAAGGTAACGGCCACACAGGTGAACGATCCGGCCCAGGCGCCTTACACATCCTCCTTCGAAGGCAATCTGCTCCTTCTTCCGACTGGGGAGGTCCTGTGGGACAACAGCCAGACGACGCCCAACGAAGTTTCGATCTACACCCCCCAGGGCCGCGCCAGAACGGCGTGGCGCCCGGTTGTGTCCAGCGTTGCGACCACGCTTACGATCGGCAGCACCGGCAACGCGATTTCGGGCACGAACTTCAATGGCTTCGATCTGGGCGGCGCCTACGGCGACGATGCGCAGGCCGCCACGAACTTCCCGTTGGTGCGCATCACAAACGCAGGCACCGGGGATGTCTGCTTCGGGCGCAGCTACAATTTTTCGACGATGGGCGTGTGGACATCGGGTACGACGAACGCGGTGTTCGACCTGCCTGCCGGCTGCGAAGTCGGCAAGAGCAGGCTTCAGGTCATCGTGAATGGCATCGCCTCGACACCCGTCAAGGTGACCCTGGACTAAGACGGCGGGCTTGAGACGCAAGCGTGTGGCCATGGGCGGGGAAGCTCGCCCATGGCTTTTTGCGAACCTTCATGGATCAGTTGGAATCGGAGGCCATCTCGGCGCCGTGGAAACTGACGTTTGCGGATAAACCGACCCCAAGGGACACATCCCTGAAGGGAATGCGGTGGGGAGGCAAAATCGCTCGTCATAGCCGACAGTCGCTGTTGTGCGGCAGACAGAATACGCGCCGGCTCCGGCGCGGAAGCGCCGGAGCCGGAAGAGTGGCTACGAGTTAGCGCACATCGCGATCGCGATGCCACTCGGCGCGGTCGCGCTGCCAGCGGCCTCGCATCCAGAAGTACCGTTCGCTGCCGACGGTGCGGACATAGACGGGGCCGCTATAGGCCACGCCATTGACGAACAAGGGCTGGCCGTAGACCGGATAGCCACAATGGGCCGGCCGGAAGCGGACGGGCCGGTTGCAGGGATAGGCAGAGCCGACCGCAACTCCCGGAACGCCGACCGACACGCCGACGCTGACACCGGCGCTTGCCGGGGCGGTCATGCCAAGCGCCACGCCGGCGAGAATGGCAGCGCTGAGCGCCATCTTCGAAAGGTATCTCATCTTCAGTCTCCTCTTGCGCCGGCGCCAATATGGCCGACCGGCAGGCGTGGAGGATGCGGGGCGGCCCGTGAACCGGCTCTGAGACGGAAGTTCAGACCGCGTTCATCGCTGCAACACCTGTTGCCGGAAGCGGCAGCGGCGATATTTCGTTACAGAAAATGGTCCGCCGGACCCATGCATGGTTTTCGCATGAGAGAATGGTCGCACAAACTTTGTGTCCGCTGCGGCGGCGCGCGGACCCTTGTTCCGGACCTTCAGTCCGACCGTCGAGAAAGACCGAAACCGGACTTCAGTGAACGCTGGCGCGCAGCCGTTCGATTTCGTCTTTTACTCTCAGCTTTTCTTTCTTGAGTGCGGCGACCCGGACTTCGTCCCAATCGGGATGGGCCATTTCGGATTCGATCAATTCCTCGAGTTTCTTATGCTTTTCGGACAGTTCCTGCATATGTCCCTGCAGTGCCATCGTCTGCACCTCATTCACGAAAGGGTCGCAATTGGAGCACCGTTCGGCCCGTTTGTCACGAGTTAAGTCGCTGCCGGCGGCCCTCGGGGGCCACAGATTGCCGCCGGACTCCCCTCTCCGGCGGGGCCGAAAAGAGGTTCAGGGACAGGCGCGGAATGGCGATCCGCGGTATGATCCGTGCCCGACGATCGGGGTCCAAGATGACAGAGGCCGAAGAACAGACCCTGCGTGCCGCGCTCACAGCGCTCATCGAGGAACACCGCGACCTCGATGCTGCCATTGAGGCAATGAGAGAGACCGGCTTCGGCGATCAGCTCCGGCTGACGCGACTCAAGAAGCGCAAACTGCAGCTCAAGGACCAGATCGCGCGCCTGGAAGACGAGCTGTTGCCCAACATCATCGCCTGACCATCGCTTCCCGCTTGCGCTGATACATGGCGGCGTCCGCCCGGGCGACGGCTGTTTCGGCGTTGATGTCCCCTGAGAGCTCCAGCGCGCCGAAGGAGAAGCTCAACGGAAAGTGCAGCGACTCCCAAATGGCGGGATTGGCGGAGAGCAGCCCGGCGAGGAGCGCACATTTCTTTTCCGCCTGCTGCTCGTTTGCATGCGTCAGGATAACTCCGAATTCGTCGCCTCCCAGGCGGCCCACAGCGTCGCATTCGCGCACGTTTGCAAGCAGCAGCGCGGCAAAATGGGCCAGGACCGCGTCCCCGCAAGGGTGACCGAACGTGTCGTTGATCCGTTTCAACCCGTCGAGATCGAAATAGACGAAGGTGGCGGGGGTGCGATAGCGCGCGATCGACGCAATTTGTCGGATCAGTTCGCGCATGAAGGCGCGGCGATTCAGCACAGGCAACAGCTGGTCGCGATCCGCGGTCTGCTCGATATCGGCGAGACGGACGCGGGTGCGGTCGAGCTCGTCGCGCAACGCGCGGGCTTCGCCGATAAGAGCCGAGATGGCGCGACGCACGCCGGGGGTGAATTCGCCCTCGGGAATACCCAGAACGCCGGCGCGAATCGGCGGGGCGTCTGACATGTCCCGATCGGCTTTGCGCCTGGACGCCCGGGCTGCCGGATCGGTGGGCGCCGTGGCGCGGCGAATGCGCTCGATCCTCATGGCTCCAGCCTCTACGATTCCGCGCCCACCGGCAATCTCGAAGCGACCCACGTCAATAGTTTGATCGGGCTGGCGGCTCCTGTTCGCGGCTTCCGGCATCGGCAGGTTGGTATCTTTCATTGGGAGGCGCGGCCCCTATAATGCGTCGCTTCTCGGGCCTCCGCTTTGCGCCCCGGAGAGCCAGGAAGCATGACCAAGCCCCCGCCTGTCGTTGGACTCATCATGGGAAGCCAGTCCGACTGGCCCACCCTGAGCGCGGCGGCACACATTCTGGAAGCACTGGCCATACCTCACGAGACCGCGATTGTTTCGGCTCACCGCACACCGGACCGCCTCTATGCTTATGCCAAGGACGCTGCAGGCCGCGGCCTTCGTGTGATCATCGCCGGCGCGGGCGGGGCGGCCCACCTGCCGGGCATGACCGCATCGATGACGCGGCTGCCGGTCCTTGGCGTGCCGATCGAGACTGCGGCTCTCAAAGGCATGGACAGCCTGTTGTCGATCGTACAGATGCCAGGGGGCGTGCCCGTGGCCACCTTTGCCATTGGGGAGAGCGGTGCGCGCAATGCGGCTCTGCATGCCGCAGCCATACTGGCACTTTCGGACGCGATGCTCGCAGAGCGCCTGGAAAATTGGCGCCGCCGCCAGAGCGACTCTGTTGCCGAGCGGCCAGAAGATAATTCCGCGCGATGATCTCCGCCGGGCAGCCCTCTCTCCCCATTTCACCCGGGGGCACGATCGGAATCCTCGGAGGTGGCCAGCTCGGCCGCATGCTGGCGGTCGCGGCCGCCAAGCTCGGTCTCAGGACTCACATCTATTGCGACGATGCCGAGGCACCCGCGTTCGATGTCGCCGCTGCACGCACCCTCGCGAGCTATGGCGACGAAACGGCGCTGGCCGCTTTCGCCCGCTCCGCGGATGCGATCACCTTTGAATTCGAAAACGTTCCAAGCGCAGCAGTGGCGTATCTCGCGCGCATGAAACAAGTCCGTCCCGGGGCGCGCGCGCTCGCGGTCACGCAGGATCGTCTCGCGGAAAAAACTTTCCTCTCCGAACTCGGATTCGAAACCGCGGAGTTTGCGCGCGCCGATACACGCGAAGAGGCACGCGCCGCGTTCGCGCGCATCGGTGCGCCCGCCATCTTGAAAACGCGGCGCTTCGGCTATGACGGAAAAGGCCAGACGGCAATTGCCTGCGCCGAAGATTTCGAATCCGCGTTCGCATCGTTGCGAGGGACGCCTGCGATCCTGGAGCGCATGGTGGAGTTGGCCTTCGAATGCTCCGTGATCGCGGCGCGCGCATCGGACGGCGCATTCGCGACCTACGATCCGCCGGAAAATCTTCACGGCGACCACATCCTGCGCCGCTCGCTCGTGCCGGCGCGGCTCACTTCCGAACAAGGCACGCAGGCCCGGGCGGCCGCGAAGCGGATCGCGGATGCGCTGCATTATGTCGGGGTGCTGACGGTCGAATTCTTCGCGGCGAAGGATGGCAGACTGCTGGTCAATGAAATCGCTCCGCGCGTGCACAATTCCGGGCACTGGACGCTCGAGGCCTGCGTGGTCAGCCAATTCGAGCAGCACATCCGGGCGGTTGCGGGATGGCCGCTCGGCGATCCCTCCCGCCATTCCGACGCGGTCATGGACAATCTTATCGGCGCGGACGCTGAAGACTGGCAGGCACTCGCGCGCGGACGCGGCGCGCTACATCTTTACGGCAAGCGCGAGATCCGCCCCGGCCGCAAGATGGGCCACATCACGCGCCTGTTGCCCGGGAGCGGCGCCGCGGCGGTGCGCCGGATCCCGGATTGAAAATCTCCGAGAGCGAAGGGAGTCCACTTGCGCGCTCGCGAATCTTCGCCTTGAACTTCTCGAAACGCATAACCTCGTCGATACGCCGCTGCAGAAACGCTTCGGTGACTTCTTCGCCGTCGCTCTGATCGGAAAACCACCGCAACAGCGTCGCCGAATAGACGCCCGCCAGAATCGCGCGTTTGGTGTAGAAATTGAAATCGGTAGACGTGTCTCCGATGCCGCGCCAGATTTCGTCCACCGTGCGGTAGAGAAGTTTCAACCCCGTTGCGGCATGCGGCGGCAGAGTGAGAAATGCCGCGGCCCGGCGGGCCGCTTCCTTGTGGGGTCTTAGTACGGCGAGACGCGTCCGGACCGCCATGACAATGCGTTCGCGGACTTTCAGATCCGAGAGTTTCGCGCGGCCAAGCTGCCGGCGCATTTCCGCGTCGGCATAATCTGAGAATGCCTCGACGAGGCTGAGGGGGCCGTCTGGAAAAAGGCGCGCGAGCAGATCGCGGGAAACCCCGGCTTCCGAAGCCGCCTGCTGGAGAACCCTCTCGGTGAAGCCTTCGAAGGGGACGAGCGGCAGCGCGTCAGCGAGAACAGCGTCTTTCGGTGCCGGGGGTGCGCGGCGCGCGCGGCGCCTCGTTTTTTTTGCTGATACGCCGGTCATGGCACTTCCTTGCCGGCCCAGTGGCGCGTCTCGGAGTCGAAAATGAGTTTCTTCAGTTCACGCATGCGTTGCGGATAGAGGACCCCGTCGAGATGGTCGCATTCGTGCTGAACCACGCGGGCATGAAACCCCCTCGCGGTCCTTTCGATCGCGCGGCCCTCCTCGTCCAGCCCGCGATAGCGGATATGGTCGGGCCGTTCGACGAATCCCCGCAAGCCCGGGATCGACAGACAACCTTCCCATCCCCCTTCCAGCCCGGAACCCAGAATTTCGATTTCGGGGTTGATCAGTACGGTCAGCGGCGCCGTATGGTCGAACCGTTCCGCTTCCGGCGGGTCGGGCTCCGCGCGATCCTCCGGGGCCTGGAAGACGGTCAGGCGCAGCGGCACATGGACCTGAGGCGCCGCGAGGCCCGCCCCGTTCGCGTCGATCATGGTCTGAATCATATCGGCGATCAGCCTGCGAATCCCCGGCGCCGACGGATCTGCAACCGGTTCGGCGCGCCTGGCGAGGACCGGGTGGCCCATGCGGGCGATCTTGAGGATTGCCATGGCGCGCAATATGAGATTTGCGCCGCCGCCGGTCAAAGCCATGTGTTACGGACGCGGGATAGACAGCCCCACCCCCTTCTGATATCTAGCCCGGCCCCTCAGGAAACCAGGGAAACCGGAGCAGCCCTTGCAGATCATCGTTCGCGACAACAATATCGATCAGGCGCTGAAGGCGCTGAAAAAGAAGATGCAGCGGGAAGGCATCTTCCGCGAGATGAAACTAAGGGGCCACTACGAAAAACCCTCGGAAAAGAGGGCACGGGAGCGCGCAGAGGCCATTCGCCGCTACCGCAAGCTCCAGCGAAAGCGCCTGCAGCGCGAGGGCGTGCTGCCGCGATAAGGACGGCTCGCCCGAACGGGCTAGCGGTTTCGATACGAAGCGATGCTGAGCCCCACCGGCATTTCCTGCGATGAGCTGAGGGGATTTGGCCGCAAGCTCCTGCGCCGCTCCGGTAAACAGATACTCCTGATTTCCTCCGGCGAACGCGTCTTTGCGATCGCAAATCGCTGTCCTCACGAAGGCTATCCGCTGAGCGAGGGAACGCTCGGCGCAGATTGCGTTCTCACCTGCAACTGGCACAATTGGAAATTCGATCTGGCGAGCGGCGAGGCGCTTGTTGGCCGCGATCCGGTTCGCACCTATGCCACCGAGATCCGCGACGGCCAGATTTACCTCGATGCCTCCGATGCTCCCGCAGAGGCGCAGCGCGCCCGCGCGCTGAAGGGGCTGGAAGCCGCGATCGTCGACGGCGATGCCGCACGGATGGCACGCGAAGTGGCGCGACTGGAACTGGCGGGCTTCGAAGCCAAGGATGCGCTCGCACATGCTTTCCGGTTGCGCAACGACCGTCTCGAAGACGGCATGACGCACGCCCATGCCGCCGCCGCCGATTGGTTGTTGCTTGCCGAGCGTAGCGATGCTCCGCAGAAACGGCTGGCCGCGCTGCTGGAGCCGCTTGTCCATCTCGCCTGGGACACGGAGGGTGCGGGCGAATTCCCTTACGCGAACGCGACAGCACCATGGGATGCGCGTGAGTTCTTGGCGGCGCTGGAATCGGAGAACGAGCCGCAAGCGATTGCCCTCGTCCGGGGCGCGATGGCGGATGGAATTTCCTACCCGGAATTGCGGCCGGCATTCGGCGAAGCCGCGCTCGCTCACTACGCCGATTTCGGTCATTGCGCGATCTACACCTGGAAGACCGCACAACTGATCGAACGCCTGGGAAGCGAAATCGCAGAACCGTTGCTTCTGGCGCTCACGCGAATGATTGCCCGTTCTAGACGGGAAGAGCGACTTCCAGAGTTCCGCTGCTATGCGCGGGCACTGGCAGAATGGGAGGGGACGGGGAACGAGCCTCCGTGTGGCGAAGATTTCGCGGGTCTCTCCATCGAGGGCGCGCTCCGCCGGACACTTGCATCTTCGGGACGTCCGCGGCGCGAACTGTTCGACGCGTTGCTGGGCGCTGCCGCCTTCAACCTCCTTCGATTCGATACCGCTTTCGACAACGCGACGGGAAATGGAATCGCGGACAACATCAACTGGCTCGATTTCACCCATGCGCTGACGTTTGCAAATGCGTGCAGGAAGATTTGCGAAGAGCGTCCCGATCTCTGGCCGCGCGCCGCGCTGCAGCTGGCGCTATTCGTGGGGCGCAACAGGAAATATGCGAATGGCGGCGAAGATATTTCGCACTGGCGGGTGAACGATCGCCACGCCTTCGTCTCGCGCGAAATGGCTGCGCTTTACGACCATGGAATTGTCGAGCCAATCATTTCCTGTCATCGGCTGAAGGTGCTGTTCGCGCTGGAAGATGAGTTGGTTTCGGCACCGGACTCGCCCTGGGCAGACGAGATGTGCGCGGGCGTCAACCGTTACCTCCATTCGCCCATCAAGCGCCATCATGGACTGAGGAACGCCGCCCAAGCGCTCGAATTCGTGGCGAAGGAAAGCTAGAGCGGCGCGCAGTCGGCGCAGATGGCGACCTCTACCGTCACGTGACTCAAATCCGGGTGCCGCTGGCGCAGCGCCGTCTTGATGACCTCGGCCGTGGTCGTGTCCGGACTGACGAGCGACACGATCAGGCCGTGATGGCCCGGACCGAGCCGCCACAGATGCAGATCGGCGACGCGCGCCCCGATCTCGACTTCGATCATTGTTCGAATCTCGCCCGCAAGATCCGGATCGGCCTCCGCGTCGAGCAGAACAAGACCACTGTCGCGCACGAGGCCGAAGGCCCAGGAGGCGATTACGCCTGCGCCGATGCAACCCACCAGCGGATCGAGCCAGCGCAGCCCGAAGAACAGGCCGCCCGCCAGCGCGGCCAAAGCGAGCACCGAGGTCGCGGCGTCGGCGAGCACATGGACGTAGGCGGCGCGGATGTTGTGATCGCGGGCATGCCCGTGCGCATGTTCGTGGACGTGGCCGTCGGACAGAATGAGGGCGCAGATCACGTTCACCGCAAGGCCGGCCGCCGCGATCATCAACGCATGGCCGTAATCCACGGCGACTGGTAGAAACAGCCGCTCGACGGATTCAAAGGCGACACCTGCGGCGATCACACCCAGAATGATCGCGCTCGCGAATGCCGCCAGATCGCCAAACTTGCCGGAGCCGAACGTGAAACGCGTATCGGCGACGTGCCGGCGCGCCAGCCAGTAGGCGCCGGCCGCGAGCCCCAACGCTCCCACATGCGTCGCCATGTGTACGCCGTCCGCCAGCAGAGCCATCGAGCGGAAGAGAAGCCCGGCGGTGATTTCGACGATCATGAAAACGGCCGTGACGCCCGCAGCCAGCCGGGCGCGCGATTCGGCACGTTCGTGTCCGTGACCCAGAAAATGGTGGTCGTGCGTCCACAGGCCGTGTTCGTGCGTGTCTGTCATGGACGAAGAATAGTATGGCGAGGGTGCAAGGCCAATGGGGCGGCCACTGTAACGGCCGCGTTCAGGCGAGCGCTTTCACTATGCCTTCGGTCATCTTTTTCGCGTCGCCGAAGAGCATCATGGTGTTGTCGCGGAAGAACAGCTCGTTCTCGATTCCCGCGTAGCCCGAGCCCATGCCGCGCTTGACGAACAGCACTGTCTTTGCCTTTTCGACGTCGAGAATCGGCATGCCGTAGATCGGTGATTGTGGATTGTTCTTCGCGGCGGGATTGGTCACGTCGTTGGCGCCGATCACGTAAGCGACATCCGTCGTCGCGAACTGGCTGTTGATGTCCTCGAGTTCGAAGACTTCGTCGTAAGGCACATTGGCTTCCGCGAGCAGCACGTTCATGTGGCCGGGCATGCGGCCCGCAACGGGGTGAATCGCGTAAGAAACCTTCACGCCTTCCTTCTTCAGAATGTCGGCCATCTCGCGCACGGCATGCTGTGCCTGGGCGACGGCCATGCCATAGCCCGGAACGATGATGACCGAACCCGCATTTTTCATGATAAAGGCCGCATCTTCCGCCGCGCCCTGTTTTACCGGCCGTGTCTCCGCCGCGCCCGCGACCGCCACCTCGCCGCCGAAACCGCCAAGTATGACGGACACGAACGAGCGGTTCATGCCCTTGCACATGATATAGGAAAGGATGGCGCCCGAAGAACCGACAAGCGCACCGGTGACGATCAGCGCCGTGTTCTCCAGTGTAAAGCCGATGCCTGCGGCCGCCCATCCAGAATAGGAATTCAGCATCGACACGACGACGGGCATGTCCGCGCCGCCGATCGGAACGATGAGCGTGATGCCGAAAACAAAGGAAAGCGCGGCGACGGCCCAGAAGCTCCAGTGAGGCTGCGCCATCACGAAATAAACGACGAGAGCCACGATCCCGCCGGCGATGAAGAGATTCAAGGCATGGCGCGCCGGGAGCAGAATGGGAGCGCCGCTCATATTGCCGTTGAGCTTGGCAAAGGCGATGAGCGAGCCCGCGAAGGTGATGGCGCCGATCGCGACGCCGAGACTCATCTCGACCAGACTTTGAGCCCGGATGGCGCCCTGCGTGCCGATGCCGTAGGCCTCCGGACTGTACATCGCCGCCGCCGCGACCAGCACCGCGGCGAGACCGACGAGACTGTGGAAGGCGGCCACCAGCTGCGGCATCTGGGTCATCGCAATGCTTTTGGCGACGACGGCGCCCACCGTGCCGCCCACGGCGATGCCCGCGACAATCAATCCCCATGTCATCGCATCGGTGACACCCGCGAGCCAAAGTGTCGTGGCGATGGCCAGCGCCATGCCCGCGATGCCGCGCAAATTACCGGTGCGCGACGTCTCGGGGCTGGAGAGTCCGCGCAACGCGAGGATGAAGAGCACGCTCGAGACGAGATAGGCGATGGCTGCGAGATCGGCCTTCATCGCTTCTCTTTCTTCCTGTACATGGCGAGCATGCGGCTGGTGACGAGGAAGCCACCGAAAATATTCACGCAGGCCAGAATGAGCGCGAAGAAGCCCAGAACCTTGGACGTCCAGGACGTGCTGCCGAGTGCGGTTACCGAGACGGCGATCAGGGCGCCCACCACGATCACCGAGGAAATCGCGTTGGTGACACTCATGAGCGGAGTATGCAGAGCCGGCGTCACGCTCCAGACGACGAAATAACCCACGAAGATCGCCAGCACGAATATCGAAAGCCGGAAAACGAACGGATCAATCGATTCCATGTTCACGACCCCTTCAGCGCTGGATTCACAATTTGGCCGTCGCGGGTGAGTCCGGCGCCCTTCACGATCTCGTCGTTCCAGTCCAGCGCGAGCGTGCCGGTTTTTTTGTCCACGATAAGGGCCACGAAATTGAACAGGTTGCGCGCATAGAGGCTCGAGGTGTCGACCGCGAGGCGGCCCGGCAGGTTGGTGAAGCCCATGATCGCCACTCCCTGGACGTCGACGGTTTCGTCGGGCTTCGAGAGAGGACAATTGCCGCCCTGCTCTACCGCAAGATCGACGATGATCGAACCGCGCTTCATCGACTTCACCATCTCTTCGGTGACGAGCACGGGCGCCTTGCGCCCCGGGATGAGCGCAGTGGTAATGACGATGTCCTGCTTCTTGATCGTCTCGGCGACCAGGATTGCCTGCTTCGCCTGATACTCCTTCGACATCTCCCTGGCGTAGCCTGCAGCGGTTTCGGCCTGCCGAAATTCTTCGTCGATCACCGCGACAAAGGTCGCGCCAAGCGACTCGACCTGTTCTTTGGTCGCAGGGCGTACGTCCGTGGCCGAAACGATGGCGCCCAGTCGCCGCGCGGTCGCGATAGCCTGAAGTCCCGCCACCCCCACGCCCATGACGAAGACGCGTGCCGGCGCGATGGTGCCGGCGGCAGTCATCATCATCGGCATGGCGCGGCCGAACCGGGCGGCTGCCTCGATGACGGCCTTGTAGCCCGCAAGGTTTGCCTGGCTGGAAAGTACGTCCATCGCCTGGGCGCGAGAAATGCGCGGGAGGAGTTCCATGGCGAACGCGAACGCGCCGCGTTCGGCAAGTGCGGCGATCGCGTCTTTCTCCGTATGCGGAGCAAGAAGCCCGATGAGCACCGCACCGCTTTTCAGGGCGGCGATTTCAGCCGGTTCCGGCGCACGCACCTTGAGAACGATGTCGGCGTCGCGGAGCGCCGCCGCCGCATCCGGTGCGATCGTGGCGCCCGCCGCCAGATAATCGGCATCCACCAGGCATGCCCCCCTCCCGGCGCCGGTCTCCATCACTACCTGCAGGCCGAGACTGTTCAGCTTCCTGACGGTCTCGGGTGTGGCCGCGACGCGCGATTCGCCCATGCGGCGTTCTTTGAGGACTGCGAGGATCATGGCTGGTTGGATGGACTCAGCCGTGCGTGCGGAAGATCGCAAGAAGGACAAGCAAGACGACGGCTCCGATGATCTGCCACTTCATGAAGCTGAGGAACCCGTGCCAGGTCTTCAGATGTTCCGTCATGTCAGTGTTGCCCGAATCCGCTCCGTGTTCGGTCTGTGCGGCCATGCTGCTCCCCGGACGCGATTTGAAATGCGGGCGAACTATAGCAATCCGCTCTCCGGGAGCAACGGTTCGAGCCGCGGCCTCCGCGCGCATGGCATTCAGAAAAGCCCAAAAAACGGCACTACGCCTGCCACTCGAGCCACGCCCCGTGAGGCTGACAGAGCGCGAGAAGGCGTTTGGTCCGGACGCCGTCCCGGTAGCCATAGAGAAGCAAGGGCGCCTCCCCCGAGAGCGTTCCCTCCCAGCTCAGGCGCCAAACCGGTCGCCGCAAGCCAACGGCGACGAGGAGGTCATCGAGCGCGGCACGCTTCTCGTCGGAGAATTGATAGGTGACGAAGCTGTGATAGACGCAGGCGATCGAACTGTCCGGAACCTCGCTCATGGCGTCGGGAAGAAGAGCAAGCGCGTCACCTTCGCGAATGGACACCGTCTCTGCGGTGCGAATGGCGAGGGCTGTTTCGAGCCGGGCAAAGCGGTCGAGCTGGTCGGGCCAGACGAGCGCTTTCAGCCAATCGCGCTCCTCCGCGCTGGAGAGATCGACGGGATTGAGCTCCAGCCCGACCCGCTCTGCCACGCGCGGCGTTGCTCCCGCCGGCGGAAGCCCGCCGCCGCGCAGGTCGACGTCGAGGACAAGGCGGGCATCCGGCGCGCCGGCCTCGAGGATTTGGCTGCCACACATGTAGCGCACCGCATAGCGATCCCAGAGAAGGTTGAGACCCGCACTGGGTCCCAGCTCGATCAGATGCAGCGGCTCGCCGGCCTCCTTTGCCAGTACACGGAAGCCCGCATGTAGAACGGCGGAACGGCCCACCTCGTTGGTGTTGGTCACGCGCGAACGGATGAGGAGGCCGAGATGCTCACGATGCCTCGCGACGAAATCCTTGAAAGCCGGAAAGGCCCCATCGAGATCGTCTGCGGATATTCCGTCGTTGAGATTCGGGTAGAAACGCCGGAGCGGGTGGTCAGCACCTCTGAGCAGCAAAAAATGCACGGCCGCAAAGAAGATGTTGGCCGGCGGCTGGCCGGGCCGAACCATGCCCGCGAAGTTCTGGAGCTCCTCATCCCGTGCAACGCCGAGCGCGAATTGTTCATAAAGCGGTGCAGGATTTCGCCGCGTCTCCGCAACGAAGTAGTCCCAGTAGTCGAAAGACGCCGCGCTCATTTTGCCGTCGGAAGCGGCACGCCGGACGCCCGGAAGGCTGCGCGCTGGCGCCGGGCGAGAGCGGCGCGATCGAACTGCGCAATCTCCTCCTCGAACAGCTTGTGAAAGTTGAGTCTCGCGCCCAGACGGATAAGCGCCCCACCCAAACCGATCGCGGCCCGATCCATGAAAACGAACTCGCGCGGCGGCCGGATGCCGCCGAGCCGCCGGAGCTTCGAGTGGACATCGTTGGCCTGCTTCAATCCATACTCCGCCGCTGGTACGCCATCATCGACCAGCCGCACGCGATCGTCGAGCAGCGGCGTGAAGATAAATCTTGCCCAGAGATTCATCACCCTCACCAACTCCGGTGTGACCGAGGCGAAACCCCACGCGCGATAGGATTTTGCGGCGAGCGCTTCGTCTTTCTTCTTCAGTGCGCGATAAAGTCCGATTACGCCTTCGACGAAAGCCGGCGTGAAGGTTCGCACGCAGCCATAGTCGAGCAGATTGACGCCACCGTCTGGACGTACGGTGTAGTTTCCCAGATGCGGATCGCCGTGAATAACGCCAAAGCGCGCGAACGGCCTCCACCACGCTTTGAAGAGCGCCGCGGCGATCCGGTTGCGGGCTGCCAGCGTTGCTTCCTCGAAATCGAGAATCGGCCTGCCCTCCAGCCACGTCATGGTCAGGAGTCGCTTGGTCGAAAGCGCGGCCACGGGCTCCGGTACCGTGATGTCACCGCATCCGGCAAGCACGATCGCGTAGAGGCGCATATGAGCTGCCTCTCGCGCGTAGTCGAGTTCCTCGGCAAGACGTGCCGCGATTTCCACACCGATCTCGCTTGTGTCGATCGTGGAATCGAAACCACGCTGGATTCCGAGCGCCGCCTTGAGCTGGCGCACATCGGTGTCCACCGCAGCGGCCATATTCGGATATTGAAGCTTGCACGCCAGCAAGCGTCCATCCCTGCCTGTCGCGCGGTGAACCTGGCCGAGCGAAGCGGCAGCCGCCGCCTCGCGGGTGAAGCTCCTGAATCGCTTCTCCCATCCCGCTCCAAGTTCCGCTTCCATGCGTCGGCGCACGAAGGCGGCGCCCATCGGCGGCGCATTTGTCTGCAGCGTGAGCAGCGATGCGGCCACCTCCTTGGGGAGGACGCCTGGCACGGTGGCGACGAACTGCGCGACTTTCATCACCGGCCCGCGCAGATTGCCGAGCACCGCAGTCAGATCTTCTGCGTTGCGGGCGCTCAGAACGCGCGTTCCGCCCAATGCGCGACCCGCGCTGCGCGCAGCCACACCCGTGAGCCCCGCGGAGACGCGCGCAAAGCGGGTCAGCCGGCTGGCTAAGCCGTTTTCCCGCCTGTTCATGGTTTCGCGCCCCACGTTGCGTTCAATGTTTCTTCACCACGACTGGGCTTTCCCTTCGCGATCGTCGACCAGTTTTGACACAAGTTTCATATCATTCCCGAAAGAAGATGTCGCAAAGCGGGACCTTAGAGCCGCCTTTACTTTTCTATGGCAAGTATGAGGGAAGAGGGAGCCGATGGCACAGACGATCCTCATTGTAGACGATGATCCCGTACAGCGCAGGCTGCTCGAAGCTGCCATCACGCGCGCCGGAATGGCTGCTGTCACGGCCGCCGGCGGCCAGCAGGCACTGGATTTCCTGAACGGACCGCGCGGTGACCAGTTCACCCTTGTCCTTCTCGATCTCGTAATGCCGGACATGGACGGCGTGGCGGTTCTCGCGAAGTTGAGAGTGAGCTGTCCCGAACTTCCGGTTATCGTGCTTACGGCGCGGGGCGGTATCGATTCCGCAGTCGAGGCGATGCGGGGGGGCGCAAGCGATTTTCTTGTGAAGCCCGCCAGCCCGGAGCGCATCACGGTATCTATTCGCAACGCGCTCAAGATCGGGACGCTCGCCGGCGAAGTGAACCGACTCAAAAAGCGCGCAGACAACCGGCTCGGTTTCGACGATCTCGTAGGGATCAGTGACGAGATGCGCCAGGTCATCCGGCTTGGCCAGCGTGCGGCCCAATCCAACATTCCGATCCTGATCGAAGGGGAATCCGGCGTGGGCAAGGAACTCATCGCCCGCGCCATTCAGGGCTCGTCGGAGCGCGCAGGCCGGCCCTTCGTCACCGTGAATTGCGGGGCCATCCCGGAAACCCTCGTCGAGTCCATTTTGTTTGGTCACGAGAAGGGCTCGTTTACGGGCGCCACTGACAAGCACCTGGGCAAGTTTCAGGAGGCCGACGGAGGCACGCTTTTCCTCGATGAAGTTGGCGAGCTTCGTCTTGACATGCAGGTGAAGCTCCTCAGAGCGCTACAACAGGGCGACATCGATCCCGTGGGTTCCAAGCGGCCCGTGAAGGTCGACGTGCGAATCATCTCGGCGACAAACCGCGATCTGGCGGAGCGAACCAAAGAGGGGCTTTTTCGCGAAGATCTGTATTATCGGCTTAACGTCTTTCCGATCTACGTACCGTCTCTGCGCAAGCGCCGCGAGGACATCGCCGAACTCGCACGGCATTTCATCGCGAGGTTCGCGGCCGAGGAAAACAAGGCGATTGCGGGTCTTACGATGGAGGCAAGCGATCTTGTCGAGCGGTTCGACTGGCCGGGCAACGTGCGACAGCTCGAAAACACCATCTTTCGGGCGGTGGTCCTCTGCGACGTGAGCACGCTCGACGTCTGTGACTTTCCGCAGATCGCGGGCGCGATGGGCGTAGAGCTTCGCCCGCGCAGAATGCAGGTTCAATCCGCGCTAGTTCATGTTGCTGCCCCGGCAGAGGAACTCGATGTCGTTCAAGTGTCGGGCAACACGGTTCCTGCAACTAACGATTCGGGTCATATGCGCCGCCTCGAAGAGATCGAGTCTGAGGTAATCCGCATGGCCATCGACCACTACGACGGTCATATGTCGGAAATCGCTCGCCGGCTTGGCATCGGACGTTCAACGCTCTATCGCAAATTGAAGGAACTCGGTCTCGATCAGGCTGCGAACCTTGGCAACCTCGACGAAGATGCAGCTTGCCAGGCAGCATCCTGACAAGCCGGCATTGCCGGAACCGATTCAGCTCCGCATGCCGAGCGCGGCCAGATAGAGATCCAGGATGGCTTCCTGTTCCTGACGGTCGGCGCGATCAAGCTTTTTGAGGCGGACGACCTGACGTACGATCTTCGTGTCGAAGCCCTGCCCCTTCGCCTCCGAATAGACCTCGCGAATATCGGAGGTGAGCGCCGACTTCTCTTCTTCCAGCCGTTCGATTCGCTCCACGAGGGACTTCAGCTGTTCCTTCGCAAAACTCTTCGCCATGGCTGCGTCCGTTGCTTGTTGCGAGGGCGCGGACCCTACTCCGCCCGCTTGCGGGCGTGCAACGAGAGCGTTCACTCGTGGCTGTGGGTTTCTTGCGCCCGCTTGAATGCCGCTTCTTGTTCCGCCGTCGACTCTTTTTGGAAACGCTGCTTCCACTCGGCGGGCGGCATTCCGTAAACAACCGCACGCGCCTCGTCCTTGCCCAACGCGAGCGCTCTTGCCGCAGCGGCGTCGCGATACCAGTCTCCTAGGCAATTGCGGCAGAAGCCGGCCAATATCATAAGATCGATGTTCTGCACGTCGGAACGTTGGCGCAGATGCGCAACCAAGCGGCGAAAGACCGCCGCTTCGACTTCCGTTCGAACGGCTTCGTTCATGGTCGATCGTCCTTTTCTTCCATCGGCCGGCAAGTCCGGCGAGCCTCACATTGACAGAATAATTCCCATGAGCGAAACCGTGAGTGATCCGATGCGCCAAGCTCTTGTCCTTTTTCCAACAGGCGTCGCAGGCGGGGACGGCTCTGCAGCCCGCCAACACGCCCGCTCGCTGTCGGATTGATGGCATGCGCCGCACGCGCAAGACCAAAATCGTGGCAACTCTCGGACCCGCTTCCTCCTCGCCGGAACAAATGAAGGCGCTGTTCGAGGCCGGTGCAGACGTCTTCCGCATCAACATGAGCCATACGCCGCATCAGCTTCTGGCCGAATTGCATGGCCGTGCGCGCGCACTCGAGCGCGAGGAAGGCCGTCCGATAGGAATCCTCGCGGATCTGCAGGGTCCGAAAATCCGCCTGGGGCTTCTCACGGGTGGAATGCGTGACCTCACGACGGGGTCGCGGGTGAGACTT
>Ga0182024_10007679_pt1 | contig 23189 bp, 18 predicted proteins | sample P32metaG_FD_120480 | JGI IMG/M metagenome (GOLD analysis project Ga0182024, IMG submission 120480) | Permafrost microbial communities from Stordalen Mire, Sweden - P3-2 metaG (Illumina Assembly) | ecosystem: Environmental > Terrestrial > Soil > Wetlands > Permafrost | place: Sweden: Stordalen... | reverse complement strand
GAAATCCCTTTACCAATAGATTGCAGATCGATATGTGCCGTGTGGCTCACAATAGGGGTGTGTGGAACGAACAAACAAGATTACAACAGCAGAATTCTAATGCTCGCTTGAGAATGAGTCAGCAAACAGAGCGGCACCAAAGAGATATCAAAAATAAAAATAAACAATACAGCTATCCATACAGAACTTCATATAGTTCCGCTTCTAGTGAACCATCTATAGCCATGGCCTTTCTCCTTGCCCTTCCGATGTTTTACCTGGGAGTATTTATGCTCATTATAGATGTCCTCTATATACGCAGTCCTTATTACTCATGGAGAGCTGTTGTGGCAGCAACAACAGCTTCTGGAGCTTCATTCACTTCCGCTGTTGGAATTTTTTACTTAGTAATGCAAGGATATCTTTGAAAGAGGCCTGCTTTTTCAAGCAGGCCTCATTCAAAAATGAAGTGGAAGAAACCACTTTTTAGTCAGTGGAGCCAAATAAGTCATTCATGGTGAGCTCCACGTCGACTAGGCCTGACTCTGTTGCTTTGACTCCATAGGTTGTAATAAGAGTTAAAAAGATGCTTTTTTTAGAGTCCGTTTTCTCAATAAAAATATTCTTTTTAGCGCGGAGTTGCAAGGCGTAATTTTTATCTATGACAAATCCTTCGTTCGTAAATTTGATTTCACATAAGTTAATGCAGTTGTCTGCCCGATCAATGACTAAATCGATTTGCGTTCCTTGTTCACCGCTGCCTTTAGGTGGTCTATAGGACCATTCAGATTCAATTGTTGAAACTCCGCTAATGCCGAGCGCCTTTTTGATTTTTCGAATATGTTTCATGCAAAGACTTTCAAACGCATATCCTGCCCAAGCTCGACCAGCAGGAGTATTACCGATCTTCATCCAGAAGTTTTCATCGACACCGCTTAAATCAACGCTTTTTGCTTGGGTGATCCATTTTAAATAAAAAAGAGAGTATTCATCGACCAGCCTGTATCGCATATCATTTTTTTTCTTGCCGAAGCTAGCGATGGGAACAATAAAACCTGACTCTTCTAGCTCATTCAAAATATTGGTAATTCCGCCACCGGAGGAAATTCCCGTTGCGGCACATATTTCCTTCTTCGTGAATCCTCCTGTACGTTCTGCAAGTGCCTTTACCACGCTCACGTGATGAGTGTAGTTTTCAAATAGCGATGAATAGAGTTCATTAAATTCTTTAAACAGAGGCCCCTCAAAACAGAGTTGACTGATCACTTGCAAAGAGGATTTCCCCTTTTCCACATAGGTGAGATATTTTGCTACGCCGCCGATTGCCATATACACATCGATGAGCTGCTTCCGATCCAAGGTAATTCCCCGATGGAGGAGAAATTTTTCGGTTTCTTTTAGATCAAAAGGTAGAAGTCTGATTTCAGCTGTCAACCGGCCATGGAGCCCCCCTTTATTACGAATGATCTTCTTAATCATCCACGATGCTGCAGAACCGCAGACAATTAAGATGATGCGATTGTCGTCAGACATATATCTGTTCCAAAAGTGTTCAAGCGCCTGGAGAAAGCTTGAGCGAGGCGTCGAAAGCCAGGGCAGCTCATCAAAGAAAAGGATGATCCGTTCCTTCCCCGGGATCTGTTCAATCGAAGTCCTGAGTTGATCGAAGGCTTTGAACCAGCCTTTCGGTGTCGAGGCGGCACCAAAAACCCGTGAGAACTCGATACTGAAACTATTCAGCTGTTGCCGGAGAGACCCTTTTTTAATCCCCGAAAGTTCAAAGTAAAGTCCTTTATTCTTAAAAAACTGACGAATTAAGAAGGTTTTCCCTATGCGCCTACGTCCATAAATAGCTAAAAATTCTGCCTGGTTTGATCGATAAATTTTGTCTAGAACCTTAAGTTCACGCTGCCTTGCGAAGATGTTGTCCATTGGGTGCCCTTTTTCGCTAAATATAGCCTATATCTTGCTAAATTGCAATAAAAAACATATAATTCCGCAGGATATAGCCTATATCTTGCGAAATTAGGCCTAAAATAGTCAATTCCGCAAGATATAGGCTATATCCTGCGGAATTTCTGAGATAACTGTAAAGAGAAATATTGAATTAGACATATCCGGAGATGATAAGGCCTGCTTCAAGCAGGCCTTTTTATTAGGTCCAGGTCAAGTTCGAGGCTGATTGATACTCGTTCATACGAGTCTCGAAGAAGTTCTTTTCTTTGTTCAGGTCGATCGTCTTGCTCATCCAGGGGAACGGATTCTTAGAGCGATAGAGCGGCTTGAGGCCAATGCGCTCTAAGCGGCGGTCGGCGACATACTGTACATATTCACGGAACATCGGAGTGGTGAAACGCTTTTTTTTTATCAATTAAATAATTTATCGTTAGGTGGTTATGAAAACCATCGTCCAATAATTGCTATTATTACAATTCAATATAATGGTTGTTATATAGTTATATTAAAATTAACTTTTATTTATATTTGTGATATAATATTTCTATGACAGTAATAAGAGTTCCTAAAATATTTGGACTCCCTCCACTAGCACTTAAAGCCAGCAATACTTTGCTGCGTCTTTCAGAGCTTGATTATGCTATTTCTTCATTATTTAGTGACCGATCAAAAGCTTTAGAAGTTCTTAGCAAACTATGGATAGAAGTTGAAGAAAAGCTGCCCGTTTCTTTTAAAGCTGCTCATGATATTTTGGCTCAAAAGTTTCCCCATCAAATTTCTCGCATTTATGCAGAGAAAATTTCACAAATTGCAACAGAAGAGGGCATCAGAAAATTTCTTCTCAAAATGCGAAGAGACGTCCAATCGGTTTTAATCCCACCTTTAAAAAAATCATTGAGAGGAACTAAAGGGCCCACCTTTCTAGTTAAATATCGACGAAAGCAGAAATGTTCTTTTGTTCTCAAATGGACAAATCAAGATGAAATCGCTTGCAATGTCATTTATGAAGCTTTCGCTACTAATTTTATGCAGGAGAAGCATTTAAACCCTAGAAGCGGCTTTTTTGTTCCTGAAATCGGTTGTTTAGATTTTGAACGTTCAATTCATGAGATGCCGAACAGAGAACAGACCAATTTATCTTCTGAAATGTGCATAAAATTTAAACGAAATTTCCAAAGAATTACAGAGATTTATGCTTCAAAGATTGCTTCTAAAGGGGTGCTCATACTTTCTGAGAGAATCGGGGGAGAAAATCTCTTTGATTTTATCCTGACCACATATCGCGAGTTAACGAGAGAACAAAAAGAGAAATTCTTTAATAGATTAGGCCGGCTTGCTATGTTAGATGTTGTTACAGGAAATCTTGATCGGTTAGTTCAAATTTTTACCGATCAGGGTGAATACACCCTGCAGGACTTGGAAGCAAATCTGGGGAATGTCATGGTTGTCTGGTCTAAAGATAAAAACGCACCTTTTCTATACGCAATCGATAATGGTATCGAAAAGGATCTTATTAGTAGTGATCTCCACCGAAAAAAATATCTCTCTTTTCTGCAAACCCATTTTTCTTCTCGCAATTTGGAGCGAATGCTCGCTGAAAATATGGTTAAATCTATCCAACACGCCCTTGATACGCAAGTCGATGATGTTAGTACGGGCAATGTTGTAGAACTTAAAAAACAATTTCAATTTTTTTCAGATGAACTGTATCCTCTTGCTTACCCGGCTTTTCTTCGGGGTCTTGAAGAAATGCATTTTCATCTATATGAAAATTTGATTCCAAGCTGGGAAAGTGAAAAAGCGAGTCCTTTAAAAAACTATTTAAAGTCGAACCACCCTAGGTTGCTTGCTGCACAACAGGAAAGGATCGATATTCTCAAAAATCTAAGGAGGTCATGATGAGTACCCTTGCAGTAACAGTCCAACTTGAAACACAGGTCTCATGGTTGTCTTTAATTGAAGATAATGCAAAAAACGGCTCTGCTGAAAATATCAGCAATTTATGTGATCTTGCAAAGGATATTCCATTTAAAGATCCTATACCAGCAGAAGTAAAAGCCGTTATCGATGGAGTTAAAAAAGTTGTTCAGGATCATTTCCTTGATCGTCAGTTGCATTTGCATGAAAAAGCGTCGCTTGCACTCAGAGTGTTAAAGGAAAAGAATCATAATTGATGTGAAAGAAAAAGGCCTGCTTGGAGCAGGCCTTCTTATCAGGTCCAGGTCAAATTCGAGGCCGATTGATACTCGTTCACACGCGTCTCGAAGAAGTTCTTTTCTTTGTTCAGGTCGATTGTCTCGCTCATCCAGGGGAACGGATTCTTAGAGCGATAGAGCGGCTTGAGGCCGATGCGCTCTAAGCGGCGGTCGGCGATATACTGCACATATTCACGGAACATGGGGGCGGTAAGGCATTTTCAGATATCAGGTTCGGGAGGAAGCAGAGTAAATAAATATTATTTTTTTAATTTTCAGTCTGAACGGCCTCGCTTTGCAAGGACGTTCTAACTTGATGTTTAATGCTTGGGGGAGAGAATGACAAAAAAATGAGGAGTATTTGTGAAGCGTATAGAACCCTCTGGTAGCCCTAAGAACAGTCCTATTACCCAAAAAACGGAGCCCGAAAAGAGAGCAACTTCTCCTCTTCATTCCCTGGAACAGCAGAAGAGTGGAGCTCTGTCTCCTCTGGCTGGTCGTGTTACACTATCAGGACAACGTTTACAGGAAATCCAAAAACAATCCCTTGAAATTGTCTCAGAATTTAAGAGGTTGAATCAACTGAAATCTCAGGAAAATGCTCTTGAGGATGTACTGGAAGAATTGAAAGACGGTGCATCAGATTTTGAGAATAAGGAAAAAGAATATAAAAACGTGCGCTTGCAGAAAACCCAAAGTGAAAAGAATCTCTTGGCTCTGGAAAAAAAATTATTAGATTATTGCAACAACTCGATAAACCAAAAAGAATCTATTGATTCTTTGCCCGTTCTATTTAGCAGAGCTTAAGATGTTGACAATCCAGATTGTTTAGGTAGAGTTTTAGCCAAAAAAACCGCAAATATTTTGAACTTTTTGAAAAATGTTCATGCGATAAGTGAAAGGAATAAAAGTGTTATTTTGTCCACACTCGCTCCCGGAGTCCAGGCTATTGAAGATATTCAAATTGAACTAAAAGTTCTAGGAGAAGAAACCCATCATGGCGGAGCCTCGACTGTACTCGTCTCATTTGTTAAATCAGGCACTATGTTAAAAAAAGTTCTCTATAAACCTCGTTGTTCAGAAACAGAGTGTGCTATCTTGGAATTATTTAAACAGTTAAATCTTGAACCTGATCATCCTAAATTGCCCGAGTACAAGATTTTACCCATGGAAAGTTGTAGCTATTGGGAATATGTCGAAGGTACACACTTATTGAGTGGTGATGCTGCTTCCTTTCTGAAGGAATTTCCCTTGACCACTTCTGAGAGAGATCAGGCCCAGTTCAATTTGGCCTATCTTCACTCTATTTGTAGGAGTATTGGTATCTCTGATCTTCATTATCAAAATGTAATTTTTAATAGAGATCTTTTGCAAATAATTCCTATAGACATGGAGGTCATTAAACATGGTCATGCTACTGGTTTGTTCGGCCATCATCAAGAGGGCCCAAATCGTCAGCTTTCTGTCAACGTTTTAAAGCGAATTGACCGATTTAACAGCGACCAGAAAAATAGGGTTTTTCGCAATACTCCTGTTGCAACCAGTGTTTTGACAGATGTTGTCTCTAACTTTAAAGTATCAGGGAATCTTGAGCTTGTAAGAGAAGCCCGTAGAAAAATCATGGAAGGTTTAGGCAACGCCCTTATTGTTAGTAGGATAATGTTAGATAATACCTTGGAAAAATATTTACTGGACGATCTCGAAAGGGGTGATGTTCCCACGTTTTCTCAAAAAGGCAAAATACTGTATTATGGTACCATCTTGGACGATGAACATAAGATAGCAGTATTAGAACCTAAGGAAGGTGGCACATGACTACAAAATTACAACCCGTTGACTCATCCTCGGTATTCGACACGTCTCTTCGCTTTAGTTCTTACGCAGGAAGTCTTAGAAGCAGCCTCTTCAAAAAGGCAATTACGATAGTTGATAAATGGGATATGGGTCGGCCTAGTTGGGAACTTTCAAGAGCGGCTAAAAAATTAGCTAATGAGATGTTCAATGAATATAGTGAAAATCTGCAAGCAGCTTTTAATCAACCCGATTATTCATTTTGGCTGTCGAATTCAATAAGTGCTCAAAAGCGCGTTTTTATTCCCAATTTGCTAGAGCAAATACAAGCGAAGATTACGAATAACGAATAAATTTGTCTAAAGGCCTGCTTTTTCAAGCAGGCCTTTTTTATTAGGTCCAGGTCAAGTTTGAGGCCGATTGATACTCGTTCACACGAGTCTCGAAGAAGTTCTTTTCTTTGTTCAGGTCGATTGTCTCGCTCATCCAGGGGAACGGATTCTTAGAGCGATAGAGCGGCTTGAGGCCGATGCGCTCTAAGCGGCGGTCGGCGACATACTGCACATATTCACGGAACATCGGAGCTGTCAGCCCTAAGATCCCGCGGGGGAGGCAGTCTTGTGCATATTGGAATTCCAGCTCGACGGCTTGTTTAACCAGGTCGATGATGTGATCTTGGAATTCAGGTGTCCAGAGATGAGGATTTTCTTCTTTAATGCCGTTGATCAGGTCGATGCCGAAGTTCAAGTGGACCGTCTCATCCCGGAGGATGTATTGAAACTGCTCGCCGATCCCTGTCATCTTGTTCTGACGGTGGAAAGAGAGGATCATCACAAAGCCGCTGTAGAAGAAGATCCCTTCCATGATGATGTAGTAGCCGATCAGATTTTCTAGGAACTTCTGGGCTCCTTCAGGAGTCGATGTCGTGAAGTCGGGCTTCATGATATCTTCTGTGAGAGTCATCTCGAATTGGTCTTTAGCGTTGATAGAGTTGACCTCGTTGTACATGTTGAAAACTTCGCCTTGGTCTAAGGCCAGCGATTCAACGATGTAGTGGAAGGTATGGGTGTGGATCGCTTCTTCAAACGATTGACGGAGGAGATACTGTCTTACTTCGGGATTGGTGACATGCTTGAAGATCGCCAGCACAATATTGTTGCCCACTAAGCTCTCAGCTGTGCTGAAAAAGCCGAGGTTGCGCATGATCACAAGTCTTTCATCGTCACTTAAAGCCGTTTTAGACTTCCAGGTCTCGATGTCTTTGCCCATCGGAACTTCCGTCGGCATCCAATGGTTGGAGCAGCCATTCAAGTAGTGTTCCCATGCCCATGTATATTTGAGAGGCATGAGCTGGTTGACGTCGACTTTACTGCAGTTGATCAATCTTTTTTGATCGACAGAAACACGCTTGTTTGTTGCGGCGCTTTTTTCTTTGATTGCCATTTTTTTACCCTCTTTTAATTTTTACTGACAGCTTTCGCAGGTTTCATCGCCGATCTTGCACGCTTTCGGAGCAGGCTCTTCCCGATCGATTTTAATATTGCTGGAAGCCGATTTACTTTTCATCCAACGCGGTTGAAGTCCCCGTTTGTTGATGTCGGTGGTCGATTTTTCAATCTGTGTGGCTGCGACCGACCTTAGATAATAGTTGGTCTTGAGACCGCGGACCCAGGAGAGCATATACATCTGGTGGAGTTTTTTTCCACTGGGTTCAGCGATGTAGAGGTTTAAAGATTGACCCATATCTAACCATTTTTGACGGCGGCTGGCGCATTCGATGATCCACTCAGGATCAATTTCAAAAGCCGTCAGATAGACTCGTTTGACATCTTCGGGGATCCGTTCTATCTCTGCGATCGATCCGTCGAAGTACTTGAGATCATCGAGCATTTCTTTGTCCCAAAGTCCCAGCTTTTTAAGCTTTTCTGCCAGATAGAGGTTTGGGATGGTGAATTCACCTGAGAGATTAGATTTGACGAACAGATGTTTGTACATCGGTTCGATCGATTGCGTAATGCCGGTGATATTGGAGATCGTGGCCGTCGGCGCAATCGCCATCGTGTTGCTATTGCGCATGCCGTGTTTCTTGATCGCGGCACGAATGACATTCCAATCCATTCTGGTTTGACGGTCGACTTCGAGATAGCCGCCCCGCTCTTTCGCAAGAAGATCCAAGGTGTCGATCGGGAGAAGCCCTCTGTCCCATTTTGAGCCTTTGTATGAGCTATAGGTGCCTCTTTCTTTCGCCAATTCTGTCGAAGCTAAAATCGCATAGTAAGAAATCATCTCCATCGACTTGTCGGCAAATTCGACAGCCTCATGGCTGGCATAGCTGATATTTTGGATATACAGCGCATCTTGGAAGCCCATCATCCCTAAGCCGATCGGACGGTGTTTGGCGTTAGAAGTTTGAGCTTCTGAAATAGGATAGAAATTAATATCGATCACGTTATCGAGCATCCGCACAGCTGTACGGATCGTATAGGCTAATTTCTTCTCATCGATTCCATCCGGCGTCGTATGGAGCTCCATGTTGATCGAGCCTAAGTTGCAGACCGCCGTTTCTTCCTCTGAAGTGTTGAGCAAAATCTCGGTGCAGAGGTTTGAGCTATGGACAACACCGACATGGTCTTGCGGAGAGCGGATATTCGAAGGATCTTTAAAGGTGATCCATGGATGGCCTGTTTCAAAGAGCATGCTGAGCATTTTTCGCCAAAGTTCAACCGCTTCGAACCGTTTATGGAGTTTGAGTTTTCCAGACTCGGCCATTTTCTCATATTCCATATATCTCTTTTCAAACGCAGCTCCATACAGGTCATGGAGATCAGGAGTGTCGCTCGGGCTAAATAGCGTCCAGTGGCCGTTTTCAGCAACCCGTTTCATGAATAGATCAGGAATCCAGTTCGCGGTGTTCATATCATGCGTGCGGCGTCTTTCATCGCCGGTGTTTTTCCGCAGCTCAATAAAATCTTCGATATCGAGGTGCCACGTCTCCAAATAAGCGCACATCGCTCCCTTCCTTTTTCCGCCATTATGAGCAAGGCCTGCTGTCGTCATGTAAGATTCATCGATGTCGACTTTGAGATCGTAGACAAACGGAACGGTCGCGATCTTTTCTTGTTTTTTGATCCGTGTGAACAGGTATTGATTGTGGATAAACCAGTTCTTTTTCGTGACCGGTTTAGCACCTACGCGCTCCGCGATCTCAGGAACCGCAGGGATGCGAATATCGTAGCAATTGGTCTCTCCTTTAAAGTGGATTTCAGTGCCATCGCACCGTTTACCTTTATGTCCATTTTTTCGTTTGCGGAATTTTCCTGCTGTCGGAACTCCCATGCGGAGCAATTGATACCGCAGACCCTCAACTAAAGGCTGAGAGGTATTGCAGAAAGTGATTTCTTTCTCTCGAGAGACATTCCCATCGGTTTCCACCAGTCCTTGGATCATCGCTAAAGTTTGCGAGCGAGGAAGGTGCGACAAGCGGGGAGCGATGTGTTTTCTTCCTTGGTCATCGTAGAGATCAGAGTGTTCGAAAGGAAGCGTAGGAGGGCCGCTGCTGACGATCCTTCCTGATGTTGCATCGCGAACAGCGCCGCGGCCTGCAGCCCAATGGATTTGAAGATAGTGCTCAGTCCTTCCATTTTCCCAGGTATGGATCCCGCGGGCCCTTAAATAGTCGCGGACAAATTCCAGGTGCGCATCCGAGCTGGGATTTCCGGAAACTCCCCACTCTCTGCCATTTTTGGACATATGTCCATCACCTAACAGAATTCCATAAAGCCGGGCATCTTCTTCCGTGAACTCTGCCACAGGAACTACTTCTTGCGGGATCACTTGAGCGATGTAGTCTCCTCTTTGCAGCTGGCCGGCTTCTACCCACTCAGCCTTGAATTTTCCTTTTTTCAATCCACCCATTGTGCGTGAGATCGACTGTTCTTCCGGGACATTTCTGATCGCAAAGAACGGATGGCCTGCAGTGACTGAAATCGGATAGAGAGAATGTTTTGGAGTCACAGCCACCATTGCATCGTGCTGGTTATAGGCAAAGGTCTCGGTGACTTCGCGGTATTTGCCGCTGGTGCCGAGCACCAAGTCTCCGGCTTTGATCTCGGAGATCGGAACGATACCTTTTGAGGTATAGATCAAGGTGTCGGGAGCAAAACATTGATTGACCGCTACAGCTGTGTCGTTGGCGACTTTTAAGAAGGGGATAATGCCTTGGCTTCTGCCGTTGGTCCCTTTAATGACGGAGCCTGTGGCCCGGACATTGGTCCAGTCGTTGCCAATGCCGCCAGCCCATTTCGAGAGCTGAGCATCGTCGGCGACCACTTTAAAGATATGGGCGAGGTCGTCCATCACAGTGGAAAGGTAGCAAGAGCTGAGCTGGGAATGCATCGTTCCCGAGTTGAAGAGGGTCGGTGTTGCAGAAGTAAAGAGGAATTGAGAAAGAAGATTATAGAACTCAATGGCTCTTTCATTTTTGAGATCTCCTTCGCAGAGCGCAAGACCCATGGCAACGCGCATCCAGAAGATCTGCGGAGTTTCTAAGCGGCGCTCTTCATGGTGGATAAAATATCTGTCATAGAGAGTTTGGAGGCCGAGATAAGAGAAAAGATCATCCCGTTTCAAGTCCATCGCTTTGCCGAGCTTGTCGAGATCGAATTGTAAAAGCGAGGGGCTGATCCGTTGGACGGATATTCCAAAGTTAATGTATTTTTTAAAATAGTTCCGGTGGGCATTTTCTAAGGAAGTATCGGAAGCGCCTGTCTCCATCGCTTCGCGATAAAGTGTGTCGCATAATAATCGGGCAGCGACCTTAGAATAGGCAGGCTCCATTTCGATCTTGGAGCGGGCAGCCATGATCGCTGCTTGATCGACTTCTTGTTCTTTAATCCCTTCGTAGAAGTTCAGGATCAGGGTCTCTAAAAGGTCATCGATGGAGACTTCTTTTAGATTGCGGCAGGCCAGTTTGATCCGGTTTCTGAGGAAAGATTCTTTGATGACGCGTGTGCTGCCGTCGGCTGCAATGACGTTAAATTCTCGCTTCCCTTCTTCCAGGTGTTTTTCTTCGTGGCTGGGGGCTATTTGTTCTTCGGAAGCGCGATGAAGGATGTAGTCTTTAGCAACGAGATAATACCCGTCTTTCATTAATAGGTGTTCGATCTCATCTTGCATTGTGATCACATGAAGATGCTCTCCGGTCTTATGCAAAGCGACAGCTCGATCGACGACTTTTTGAGTCAAATCATTGACCGATTCAATGACAGAGGCCGGCGTTTGGCCTTCGATTTTCCCCGCCCTTCTAAACGATTCTTCGATGGAAGCAGCGATCTTCATCGGATTGAAGCGGACTAAGGTGCCGTCTTTACGGTGGACTTTGAGATTTTGCGGAGAGTCTTCCCTTAAATGCGTATGCTGTTCACGGTAGATAATATAGTCTCTGGCGACATCATGATGCCCCATGTTCATGAGGGTCACTTCGACCATGTCTTGGATGCCTTCGACAGTTAAACTTGCTCCTTTAGAAGCCTGAGTAAAGAGCAGTTCCATCACGTGATCGGTCACTTTTTCCACTTCAGCAAGGTCGAGTTCGGCGAGTTGGGCATCAAACGGGATCTTTCTCGTGTCATGGAACGCTAAATCAATGGCGCGGTGGATGCGATCGCGGCGGAACGGAACGATGCTTCCATTTCTTTTCACAACAGTGAAGCGGTCAATGCTCGCAGCATTTTTCTCTTTCAGAGAACTCAGGTCTTGTTTGGCGGTGGGGGAAGACTTTATCATGACAACTCTCTTTTTTATTTTTTTATCTACTCAAAAACTTATCGGCCGGTCTGGCTCCCTTTCTGCCCAGGATGGGCGGTTTGGGTGCTGAAACTAGAGACCTTTTTAGCATCTAAAAATCACAGGCTTTTGATCTTAGGCTGCTTTTAGGACCGTCCCGCTCTCTACTATGGATAGTAGTCGGGTGCATCTAAACACACCATATATAGTAGGGAAAGTTCTAAAGTCTACAAAAAAGAAAGACAAATTTCAAGCTCAAGAATTTAAACAACTTGGGAAAATTCTGAACTTGATTTGATGTAGGCAGGGGAGTAAGATTTCCTGATTTTTTTGGTAAAGAACTTAGAGCGTGGGATAATTTTTAGACAAAAAAATAAGGCCCCTACTAGGGGCCTTACCTGCGGTAGAAGAAGTAGGGAGATCTTTATCCGCGAGATCCGCCGGCTTGCGCCATGGCTTGCAATACGCCGAGAACAGTGCCTTTTGTTTGCTCATCGGTTCCGATGTTGCCATCGAGTCCTTGTTTCAGAGGATTATAGGTGTTGACGATGTTACCATCAAAGGTAGCCATCCCTTGGTCATTTGCCTGCTGTGTAGTATAATAGCTCTGAGTAAAACTGGCGATACCTGTTGTAAGCGCGTTAAGGCCGTAGCTGAGAGGTTGTTTTACGTCACCCACATTCTTTGCTTGGGCTCTTTTTTCAGCGACCTTTTTTTCTCTTGAGACTTTATCAGCTGCTTCTTTATCGGCCGCATCTTTGCCGGCTTTTGCTTTATCAGCTGCAGCGTTCTCAGTTTTTTCTTTATCGGCCGTGGCTTTCTCGGTTGCTTCTGGGGCTTCTTCTCCCTCTGGTGCTACCGATGAATCGGCTGTGAGAGTGCTTGTTGGTTCTCCATCGCCTGCTTTTGGTACAGGATTCGGAGTTGTATTGCCTGCTACTGTAGCACTTGGACCATCCACAGATTCATACTTGATTTGCAATTCTTTCGGATTTTCTAATGCGTCAGCTTCGCTGTTAAATTTACTTTCCATGATTGCACAACCCGCCGCACTGGCGATCTGAAGGGCACCACCAGCTAAATTTGCTATACCTTGAGCAAATTGGCTGTTGGCTGAATCAATCAAGGCGTTTTTTGTATAGGTAGCATTCGCCGCTCCTGTGGAAATTTGAAGCTTGGCAACTTCATTAGAGAGCTTATACATGTCGTTCTCTATTGTTGCTAAGAGCGAGAGTTCTTCTAAGAGGGCTCCGCTGGCTAATCCTCCGGGACCTGATGTGTAAAGCATTGTATTCTCCTTATTATTTTTTAGTTTTTTTAAGCTGAAATTTCTTGAGCTGTTAACTGCCATGGCAGTGCGAAATTGGTTTTAAAGATTTCGCTTTCATTAGTTAATAGGTCTTTATTGCTGTTGGCATTCGACTGGATCATTTGAGCGAATAATTTAGTAAACGCTTCAAAAAAGGCCATCGCACCCGTAACAGGGGCCAATTCCTTATCAATATTGCTATAGGTGATTGCGGTATCTCCTTCAAGGACTTGTGAAGTTCCTGACAGAACATCTGCACCGGTTGTGGCGCCGATCGTTCCATAACGGAGTAAACCGGATAAGTCAGGCAGTGAACTCTTTAAGCTTGATACTTTTTGCATGAGCTGCTCCATGAGAGTTTGCGTACTCCCGGCAGCATTCCATAAGGCAGTCCCTGCAACAGCTGCTAGAGAAGTAATGGCAGTTATGATAGCGCCAACAATCATGGCATCTTTTTTATTCATTTTGCACATCAACAGAAAGTTGGTGATAAGATTGTTGCCATCAAGATTAGCAGAGGAGAGAGCAGTTGAGAACGACATTGCGGTGGCGTTGCCCCATTTGAAGTATTTGGAGTTGCCAGCAGCTTTATCAGAGCTTGCAGCAAGGTTTTCGCCTTCTTTAGCAGCGAGATTTTCACCTTCATCGGCAGCAAGATTTTCTGTCACTTGAGCTGCGGTTTTTGTGCCTGCGCTTGCTAAGCCAGCCATACCTTTAGAGAGGAGCATCTGGCCGCCTCCTTCAGCTAGGCCGCTGAGGCCTGTGATTGCAACGGTGATGAGTAAGCTAGCGAAGAACATGGCTGTTGGAGAGCCGCCCATCGCATTGCCTAATGCAGTGGATGCTTTTGCAGTTACGCCTGTCGCTTGCAGAGTAGCGGCTGCGGCTAATGCAGCAAGACCCATAGGTGATTCGATGAATAGTAAACCGACAAATATCAGGAGGCCCAACTGGACCCATTTGTTGCCGAAGACTTTTGTAAAAAAGCCTCGAACACCGCTATTGGCTGCATGTTCTGCTTGAGCTTGTTTGTCAAGGAGAGCGGATTCAGTTTGCGCTTGCGTTTGGGCATTTTGCGACATGAGCTGAAGCATCTTCATTGTTTGGCTTTGTATGTCATTTTGCGAGATGGTGATCTTGGAGAGATAAAGGGCTAGCAAACTCAAAAGCTGTTCTAAGAGCCGTTCGTATTCACCATTGGTGACTTTTGAAGAGTTCCCCGTTTTTGGAGTTTTACCGCTTTTGGCAGAGCCCTGCGCTGCTGTAGAATGCGTGGTCTTACCCTTCTTTTTGGAAGATCCTGCAGGATGGACCAAGTCTTCTGCTTGATCTCCTAACGTTTGAATCAAGTAAGGAACGGCCATTTGTGTCGATGTGAGAAGATCAGCTGGTCGAGCTGGAACTACCGGCACTGCCGAAGAGATATCTTTAACTGGATTTGCTGCTGTCATATTATACCTATTATTTTTTTATTTAATTTATCCTTTCATCATCATCTGTGTCAGGTTCTGCTTACCACTGTTAATCGCATTACCAATTGCAGGGTCTGCTGTTTGGTTCGTTTGAGCATTTTGAGACAGCGTTTGGTTCGTTTGTGAAAGCAATGTTCCCATTTGCTGGCTCACAGACTGATACATGGTTTGGTCTGAGTTATAGAGTGCTGTTTGTTTTGACACATCCGACTGATAGTTGTTGGGGTCGTTTTGGGGTGTGAGGTGATTCAGCAGGTACAAGTGGTTGCTCCAACCATAAGGCGGAGGGTTCGTCGTCGAAACTGTTGCACCATCCTCAGTAGTTTGGAATAGGGTAGCTAAATTAGCCTGCTGTTCCGCTTGTGTAGTTGCAATCTTGGTTTCCTCGGTGGATACTTGATTGTTCGCCTCATAGTTGCCATTTAAAGCGTCCAAAGTGATGTTAGTGTCCGCATTAATATTGACGACTTCATGCGAGTTTTTACCCGCGTGGTTGGCTGCATGAATCGCAGCCGGCGTTGTATCTGGTGTCGAAGGCGTGAGCGTTGCTATTGTCATATGATCTCCTATTATTTTATTAAATTTATTGGTTAGCTTTTCCGGCGTTAGTATTAATTTGCTGTTCTAAGTTAGTGAACACTTGGGTACCGTCTTGCCATGTCGCTTGGAAGGTCGAGTTTGTGCTGGTATCGGTGGTGATACCTGTTTGGATCTCGGATGAGGGGCTGGCCAGTGTAGTCTGCTCACCCAATAAGGTTTGCGTGACGCCGTTGGCACCAGTTCCCAAAGAAGTTCCTAAATAGGCGGCTAGGTTGGTATAGTCTCCAATCCCGTAATTGACTGCGAGGCCGTCGACTGTATCTGTACTTCCTAATACTGAAACCGGGATAGCGTACGGTGTGGCAGTTGAGGTCGTTGTACCCAGCTGAACAGTAGATCCGGCAGGAAGGTATTGGACTGCATTTGCAGCGGTCACGAGTGTAGGTTGACCGCCCGGCTGCGTCACAATGATAGATACTCCTGGAGGAAGTCCGTAAGGAGGCGCACCCAAAGCAGTAGTGAAATTAAAGAGCTGCCCTGTTGTGGTCGGTGTAGGGGCGTTGGGGCCAATTGAATAGTAGTTTGAATTAGGTATCTTTGTTGTGTTTGAAGTCATGGTATAAGTACCCGCTAGGATCGATTGGATTGAGGAAGTGATAGTCGGAGCCAGCGAGGGGAAGTTAACATTAACCATTTGTTGGAGCTGTGTTAACGCCTGCATGAATGCCTTAGATGTAGTTCCGCCTGCGCCAGAAGCTGCGCCCGCAAGGCTGCGAATGTCGCCGAGCAGTTTTGCAAGGTTGTTTTGGTCGGTACTTAAGTTATTGAGCTGACCGCCAAGGCCGTTGATGATACGCGAGAAGTCGTTAAAGTTACCGCTGAGGAGCATGAGCATGAGCATCAGGGCTTGGTCGACATTGATTTTACCTTTATGAAGCAGGTCCATAATTGCATTGGCGCCCGCAGTATAATAGGCTACACTACCCGCTGAAAGAGGTGTACTCCCCTTTGGGTTAGCAGTAGTAATATCTGTATAGAGCTGTGTCTCGGCTCCTTGTAAAAAGTGGTTAAAGTCATAGATAGTGCCCATAGTGCCCGTCAGGCCCGGTCCATTCGTCAGATAGGTAACGCCGTTATAGGTGACTTCCCAGTCTTTTGTATCAGCTTCATCAGCTGTAATATTGCTTACAGTTGCGTTGGCACTGACGTACATCGCTTCGAAGGTATTGGAGATGGGAGCTAAAGCTTTTAACAGGCCTGCCAATCCAGTAATGAATGTATTGGTAGCAGCGAACCCCGAGGCGCCATTAGAATAAAATGAGCCCATCATGACGTTTTTAACGATATCATTTAACATGGTAGATCCACTTGAGCCTGAGTTCATACTTCCGATCACGTTTTTAAACTCGGCTTGCTGGGCAGCAGTCCAGCTGCTATAGCTGTTACCCATATTAATGAGCAGCTTCAACGTACTGACAGAAGCGTTATAAAGGAGGTTGCCGGCTGTAGAGTTGGCATTCATAAAGCTCATAGCAGCTTCTAAGTCCGCCATCTGTTGAGCAAATGTCTCGCCTGCACCGGTATCGATGTTAGTTGTTGCACCAGGGGCTAAAGGCCAATTAAGTGTATTGACTGTCATAATATTTATTACTCCCTATTGTTATTAAACTATACTTCTTCTAACTTTATTATATATTTACACTATTTTAATGTATACTAAATTTTTTATTAATATTGTGTTTTAACGAGCTCTAAATAAACGAGTTAGAATAGAAAAAAGGTGAATTTTTAAATGATTAAGGGAGTGGATGTTATAAGAGCCTAATGACTAGAGGCATTAACAAAAGCCTTAAAAACTATGCCTTCTAGGTCAAGAAATCCTGATAGATGTTCTTTTTGTCCAAAGGCTGTGGGGGGGCCGCTGAGGCCAAAAAGGTTCCAATAATCTTGGTAGTTAATGCCCTCAAAGGTAGTTTCCCAGCTCGAGGGGGGGAAGATTGGGAGGGGACTAGGCGCGGTTGTAGGGTAGGTTTTGGTCAGGGCCTGCATATTGCTATAAAACGCCTGATATCCCGCAGGCATGCCTGTGGGGGAGGGCAGCTTATTTAAAAAGTTCTGCAGATCTTGGGCAAATTGCTTATAGCCTGCGGCTCCCTGACCTGAGTTGACATCTAACTGGTAAAAAGCCGTCGCAATCATCATAGGGCCAAGGTCGGAAAGTTTTAAGCCAATGCCATAAGGTGTACTCCAAATCTTCGTGTCAAAGGCTGCTGTACCAATCGTTGGGTCAGATTCAGCATCGGCTAAGAAAAGGAGTAAATTAGGCATCGTCTGATAATTCAGGCTGTCGAGAAAATTACTGGGTGACTGAAAAAGGGCCCAGATTTGTTGAAGTCCTCCATAGGAGGCCCATGTTGGATTATATTGAGTTGTTTGGCCTGTAGGCTGCCGCCAGTCCCATTCAAATTTGCATCCTTGCAGTTCGTCGTGCCAGGGGTCTTGAGTGTTGACTGACATAATAGGGCTCCAATTGCCGCCTTTTTGAGCAGGAGCATTAAAATCTCCTAATAATGCAGTGATAGTGGCGTTAAGAGGTTCTGCCTTGCCGCTGCAATTGTTCTTCAGATCGTTCAGGGCATTATTCAATGCTGTTTGTTGCGCTTGTGTCAAGCTAGGGTTCGCATTGTTGTGTAACAGCGAATCGATGATCGCGAGGTCCGCTAAGGCCTGAAAAGCAATATTGGTCGGATTGGAAGCGCTAGCCCCTGTTGCACCAATGCCGCCTGCAGCGCCGGCAGTCAGCGACAATAAATAGGCAGCAGCTGCGGCCTCGGCCTGTGTGGTGGTGGTATGAGGCGGAAGTTGGGGCGATCCATAGACGGGATTTACAGTCATGGTTTTATACGGGTGTTTTTTTGTTCAGAGGAGCTGATATTTTCTTGGATATGCTTTATTTTGCTCCAGTCATCGGGTGAAAAGTTGTTGGGATTACCGATAAATTTGGCCATTTGCTCAGGATTGATGCCTGCGATTTTTAAAGCCTTCTGGGCGAGTTCTTCGAGTTTCTTCTGGACTTCTTGGATTTCTTCTAGGGCGGCTTTCCGGTCTTCTTCATCGGGAGATTGGAGTTTTTCACGGATATATTCGAAGTATTTTAAGGTCTCGGCAATGAGGGCCTCGGTTTGTTTTAAATCGGGTTTCTCTAAACTATTTGTAAGTGCTTCTATCTTTTGAGTAATTTCATTTTTCATAATATTAACCATTAATTTAATAATATCAATTAACAGTTAAAGTTACAATTTAATTATAACTATTAATTTAATGATTGTATCTTCTTGAAAAGGAGCTGGTTGGAGCTGTTGGATTGCTTAAATAAGCCATTTCAGCTATTTCTAAGTAATGTTTATAAATATTTTAAGATTAAGATATCATCTTAAGATAGAGGGGCTTGCGCAAAAACCTGACTCTCAAGATACTCTTTTGATAGGCCGAGGGGGGTCCGCCTTAGACCCTCTTTTTATCACCCAAGCCTGGAAATATAAACTCACGGCCTTGCTTTCCCCTAACATGCTCAAAAAACTTCCAGGCTGGCTGGCTCGCGGCCTGTCGATTTTCAAGATCCCGCGCCATGTTGAGCAGGGTGCTGGGTTCTCAGCGCAGCGGTTAAAAAAAAGGCTGCGGGATCTGACGCTGGGAGGGGATCTACTAGTTTTTCCTGAAGGCCGTAAATCACCCCTTTTGGCCGAGCTTTTAAAGCGGTCGCCTCAACGGGCATATTTTGTCCAAGTCTTAGGAATGGAAGGAAGTCATTTTTCTTCTCATCCCAAAGGAAGGGTGGCCTATTTTTGGGTCTTGATCAAGAACGGCCTGTTTTTTATGCCCCGCCGCCAGGTTACGGTGATTTTTACTCCTGTGCCAGCGGAGTTTCCCTGGCAGGGGAATAGCGAGGAAATCAATGGATTTGTGGAGCATTGGTTTTCAGCCCATGCACGGCGGTCGGATTCTCCAGATGTCCCTTACTATTTTTGGAAAAAATCGGAGGGGTCTTCGAAAGACAAGGTTTCAGAGATGGTATTACAAGAGATCGCACGGCTGGCCAAAAAACAAGAGATTTTGCCCGACCAAGATCTCTATGCCGATTTAAGCCTCGATTCGTTGGATGTGACCGAATTGCTGGTCTTCATTGAAAAGACTTTCCATGAGCATGTCCATTTCGATGCGTTAAGAACGGTGCGCGATGCAATATTGGCAGCTCAGGGGCATCATCCCCATATACCTTCGTTGGGGGAAATTAAAGAACAGCGGACAAAGGGTTGGACGGCTGCCAGAAAGCCCGTTGAATTTGCTGCAGGCAAGACCATCCCCGAAGCTTTTCTTCGCAGCTGCGACAGGATGGGGACGGCAGCCGCCACTGTCGATCCTCAAGATGTGCTCTCTTATACGCGGCTGAAAACGGTTGTTTTGGGGCTGGTCGAATTTTGCGAAAAGTTCCCCGGAAAAAATGTCGGGGTCTTGCTTCCTTCACTTAATGAGACGGTGGCTTTGATCTTAGCTTTGATGATGGCTAAAAAAGTGCCGACGATGATGAATTGGACGTTGGGCAATCACCACTTAGAAGAAATTGCCCAGCAGGCCAATCTGCAGGTGATTGTGACCCTGGGGCCGTTTCTGGAGAGGATGGGATATGATCTTTCTGATGCTTTGGTTGAAAAAGTGGTTCTTATTGAAGATCTCCGTGCAGAAATGACAACAGAGCACAGGTCGAGGACGGTGAAAAAAGCCCGTCTTAAAACAGAAAGCCTCATCGAAGAGTTTAAGCTTAAGTCCGATGATGTCGCGGTTTTGCTTTTTACAAGCGGAACTGAAAAAGCGCCAAAGGGAGTTCCTCTTACCCATAAGAACTTATTATCGAACCAAAAAAGCGCGATTGAAAAGTTTCCTTTTAGAGCAGAAGACGTCATGATGGGGATTTTACCTCCCTTTCATGTCTTTGGATTTTCACTAACACATCTGATGCCGATTTTAATGGGATGCCGCATGGTGCTCCATCCGCTGCTTTTGGATTTGGCGGCGATCAGCCATTTGATCGAGTATTACCGGGTCACTGTTGTCTGCACAGCACCGACTTTTTTAAGAGGATTATTAGCCCTGAATAAACCGTCGGAGCTTCAGCACGTGAGGTCTTTTATCGTCGGGGCTGAAAAAACTCCGCCGCTGGTCCGGGAGCAATTGCACCGGCTCAATCCTGCAGCGCAACTGCTGGAAGGATACGGATTGACGGAATGCTCTCCACTGGTCGCTTTGAACAATCGAGGAGATCCTGCGCGAGGAGTCGGATGGCCGATCAGAGATCTGGAGATCTTGGACTTAGAGACCCATCAGCTTTTGGCCCGGGGAAAAGAGGGGATCATTGCTGTGGCAGGCCCTCATATTTTCCAGGGATATTTAAATGGGAAAACGCCTTTTATAGAGCTGAATGGAAAACGATGGTTTTTAACGGGTGATTTGGGAAGCTTGGACGAGCAAGGAGCCCTTCATTTGAGGGGGCGGATTTCCAGAAGTGCGAAAATCGGTGGAGAGCTGATCAGCTTCCCTGCATTAGAACAAAGCCTGCAAGCGGCTTTTCCTGAAGCCCAGATGGCAATTGTAGGAGAGGAAAATGAAGACGGTGTTCAGCTGATTTTATATACAAATAAGACGGTTTCTCTTGAGATGGTCAATCAGACGCTGCAAAAAGCTGGATGGAGCAATCTAGTGCGCATCAAAAAAATTAAGGTGCTGCCTGAGCTTCCGCTCAGCAGCACCGGTAAGATTGACTATAAGAAGTTAATAACCTTTTAAGTATTGTATATCAGATAGTTCGCCAGGTCTTTTCCTCCGTTGGCATCGCCGGTAGGATTAGCAGAAGTAGTCAATTGACTTCCAGCTGCGCTGAGCCATTGAGCTGCAGATCCAGAAGCTGTGAATGTCGCATCAGTTCCGCAAGCGCTGTTGTAGAAGTGGCATGTCATTCCATTGGTTCCATTGATATTAAAATTGCCGGATTGTGAATGGCAACAGCTTTTAGCGTCATCCCAAGTGGAGTAGGAATTGTCAAAATCACTGCCAAAACTTCCCAATGAAGGGAAACCGTGCCCATCATCGATGTTGGCTTTAAAAGTAAGGGTAAAGGTTGCGCCGGCAGGAGGGCAGATCAGGTCAAACAAAGTCGCTGGAGCAGTGACTTGCTTTCCGTTGACTGTTGTAACCATTTGAAGTACGGTTTGTTTACCGCCTGCAGGCATTGTGACTTGATAAGCGCTAAAGGCCTTCTCTAGAAGAGGCTTTAATTTAGCTAACTCAGCAGCTGGGAGGGCAGCAAAATATTGCGCCATTTGCAGCAATTGAGCATATGTCATGGTCGACATTCCGTTGGCGAGCTTCAATTCATAATTCTTTTCCGTAAACGCAGTACCGACATCTTGGGCTGCGGCCGCTATACCTGTATTATTGGTATTGTTTGTATTAACGCACATTTTAAGCCTCTGTTTTTATATGTTTATTAGTATCTTAATTATAATTTAACATTTAAATGATTTATTTTAAATAAAAAATTTACATTTTTGAAGAATAAGTATAAATATTTGGTTGTTAGGTTGTTATACTTTTGGATGGGGACGGGTACGAGGGTGTTTTTTATCCTTTGAGGGGCGATGAGCAAGCAAAAAAGAGTATTTATTCAAGATCTTGGGTACCTCCATGAAAGTTTCCCATTCTTGAGGTGTAAAATTTGCAGGATTATTCAAAGCAGCGTTAAGTTCCTCAACGGAAACGGTTTGGCTGGCATGTGCGCTATCTATCTCATTATTAATCAGTTGCAAAATCCAACGGGCGTCTTCCAAAGCTAGTTTCTTAACTTTTGGATCCTCCGATTCCATCTTTGGAATCAGCGCAGGAAGTTCATTCAGGCAAAGCTTAATCAAGATCATGAGGCGCTTAAGTCCTTGATCCTTAAGTAGTTTAATGTTCTTTTCGAGCTCTTCTCTCATAAGTCGGAGATTAGAAAAAAGAAGGTTTTAAAGCAAGGAATCGACTTTGACTATTTTAAACAGGTGCCCTAGACTTACAAATACAGGGTGTATTTTCATGCGACGTCAAGTTTACCTGATCCCCAATGTCATTACGGCTTTTGCGCTGGCATGCGGCCTTTTTGTGATCTTCAAGGTCAATATGGTCGAGCCGGGAGCGGGAAGCTACCAGGTGCTCTTTACATCGGTCATTTTAATCCTATTGGCGGCTTTTGCCGATCTGATGGATGGGGCAATTGCAAGGGTCATCCGGGCTGAGAGCGAGTTCGGCTTTGTCTTTGATTCGCTGGCCGACGCGGTCTCTTTCGGGGTGGCGCCTTCGGTGCTTCTGTTAAAAAGTTTATCTTTGGAGCAGGGGACGGGACTCTCATTTTTTGCGGTGGTGGGGGCGATGCTCTATTCAATCTGCGGAATTCTGCGGTTAGTCAGGTTCAGCGTGAAGACGACTCAGGCTAAAGGTACGGAGGAAGAGGCCTCTCAGAAGAGGAATTTTACGGGCCTTCCGATTCCTGCGGCGGCGATTGCAGCGGTGTCGACCAATCTCTTTTTTGTGACTCCTTTTGCAGGACAGTGGCTCAACTTGGCTGAAACATCTTCGGCGATTGTGTTGACGTGCATTTGGATCGTGCTGGGCTTTTTAATGGTGAGCCGGTTGAGATTTCCGAGCTTGAAGGCGCTCCATTTTCGTGTCCCTTCGTTTCAGCTCGTTTTGATGACTGTGATTTTGGCCATCTTTATTTTGTATGGGATTTTACATTTCTTTCCCCTCATGCTCTTGGCTGTAAGCTGGGGCTATATTTTAATCGGGGTGGTCCTGTCGGTGATCCGGATGATTGCAGGGAAAAAATCGAAAACTTTAGAAGACTTTGAGCCTGAGGAAGAGGAAGACGAATGATCTTAGCCGGTTTACTTCTTTTGCTGTGCGCTTTGGCCTTTTTGGGCTACCGCCATCAAAAGCTATTGGTACGGTGCGCGCTAGCGGAACAAAAAGTCAAAAATCAAGAAGAGCTGAAAGAGTCATTCCGGATCGTCTCTGCAGAGGCCCTCGAAAAAACGAATAATACTCTTTTTGAGGCTCAACAGAAAGATTTAGAAG
>Ga0182024_10007678_pt1 | contig 23190 bp, 19 predicted proteins | sample P32metaG_FD_120480 | JGI IMG/M metagenome (GOLD analysis project Ga0182024, IMG submission 120480) | Permafrost microbial communities from Stordalen Mire, Sweden - P3-2 metaG (Illumina Assembly) | ecosystem: Environmental > Terrestrial > Soil > Wetlands > Permafrost | place: Sweden: Stordalen... | reverse complement strand
GTACTGATCGCCGATGAGACGGGCTTTGTGAAGAAGGGCGCGCATTCGGTTGGGGTCAAGCGTCAGTACACCGGTACGGCGGGACGCATCGAGAACAGCCAGGTTGGCGTGTTTCTCTGCTACGCAAGTGACAAGGGCGCAGCGTTGGTGGATCGTGAGTTGTACCTTCCCGAAGAATGGGCCGCCGATCGCGAGCGTCGCCGCATCGCAGCCGTTCCAGAAGAGACGGAGTTTGCCACCAAGCCCGAGTTGGCGCGGCGCATGATCGAGCGCGCGCTCGAAGCTGGCATGCCTTGTAACTGGGTCGCTGCCGATGAGGTCTATGGGAACAACAGCAAACTGCGCCAGTGGCTGGAAGAGCGGCGGTTGGGTTATGTGCTGGCCGTCGCTTCAGACCAACGGATGCGTTGGCCCGATCACCTGCAGCGGCGTGTGGATACGATTGCTCAGAACTTGCCGAGTCTGGCCTGGGAGCGCGTTTCCGCAGGCTCGGGCAGCAAAGGCGAGCGGCTCTATGACTGGACTCTGATCCGCGGTTGGGAAGAGGATGGCTGGAGCCACGGTTTGCTTGTGCGGCGCAGCATCGAAGAGCAGCCCGAGCTTGCCTACTATTGGTTCTACGCGCCCACGCACAAGGCCACCCTGGAAACCCTTGTGCGTGTGGCGGGCCAACGCTGGCAGATCGAGCAAGCCTTCCAGGCCGCCAAAGGCGAATGCGGACTGGATCACTACGAGGTCCGCCACTGGCAAGGATGGTACCGGCACATTACTCTGGCCATGCTGGCCGCAGCGGTGCTGGCTATCCTGCGCGCACGGGGAGAAAAAAACTCCAGACGGGCAGGTGCCGCTCAGCGTGCCCGAACTGCGCCACCTGCTTACTCACCTTCTCTGGCGCGGATGGCACGGCGTTGAACATCTGCTGCACTGGTCCAAATGGCGAAGAAAACATCAATTCCATGCTCTTCGCTGCCACTACCGAAAGCGTGGCTCGCCACTGCCACTCTTCTATCTACAACTGTAGTACTAGGCCTGTACTGCCGGAGCGGCTTTCGGTTTCGCCACTTCCTTGCGAACCGGCGCAAGAATGGCGTGCAGGATTGTGCCTTCCATGCGCGGCATGAACTCCACGATACCGGCGTCGCCAATGTCCTGGATCAGCCGGTTGATGATTTTGTAGCCCAGCTCGCGGTGCGCCATCTGGCGGCCGCGGAAGCGCAGGCTCGCTTTCACTTTATCGCCATCGCCCAGGAAGCGCACCGCCTGGTTCTTCTTGGTCTGGTAGTCGTGCTCATCCACGGTGACGGAGAACTTGACTTCCTTGAGGACGATGACCTTTTGCTTCTTGCGCGCGGCGCGTTCGCTCTTTTCCTTCTCGTAGAGAAAGCGGCCGTAATCCTGGATGCGGCAGACGGGCGGAACAGCGGTGGGAGAAACTTCAACCAGGTCGAGGCCGCGCTCGCGTGCAATCTTGAGCGCATCAAAAGGCGCGAGAATTCCCATTTGTTCGCCGTTTTCGTCGATCACACGGATTTCGCGTGCACGGATCCGGTCGTTGATGCGGATAAAGTTCTTGGCTGCTCGTTTATCGAATGCGATGGTACTCCTCCGAGTGCTGCGCCGTGCGGGCCGGGACAGGGCGCCCCGTGAGCCGCAATGGTACAAGTGCAAACTGAGTATAACATTGGCTTTGCCTGAAATGGGCGGTGGACCCAGCCCGGACGATGGACTACATGAGCCCGTCGAACTCATCCCAAGCCCATTTCCAAGCCCATTTCCCAGGCCTATTTCCCCAGCACATCCTCAATCGCCACACCCGACTGAGGGACCGCCGCGTGATAGTCCTGCCCCAAGAATGCGGCTATCGTCGCGGCAATCTGGCTTTCCGTCACCACCGTCCCTGCCTTGCGCTCTCCCAGAGCCGGCGTGTCAGGACCGAGAAACGCCATCCACGTCTCCCGCGACTCCGGATGCTTCACGCCGTGATCGTTCCAATCCGAGCCATCGCCGCGTCCATGATCCGGCAAAACAATCAGTGTTGTCGTGCCCCTGTATTGCGGCATCGACTGCAGCAGTTCCCAGAGCTCGCGCACATATTGGTCGGCAAGGTGGGCCGCGTCCAGGTAGGCGGGGTAGTCCACCTTGTGGGCCCATTCATCGGTTTCACCCAATCCGATGAAGAGCAGGCGCGGATGTTTGGCCTTCAAATATTCGATCGCCGTGTGAAATGGGATGGGATCGAAGGGCTCATCGGGCCATATCCGCACGGTTTCGGCCTTGAGCGTGTTCAGCAGGCTCAGTTCCGGCGTGGATGGAATGGCAGTGAACGCATCGTATCCCGCATTTACGGGAAATCCACACCGTTCGCGGTTGAAGATACCGTTGAAAACCGCCCATGCGCCAAAGGCCGCGACTTTTCCCGCGAACTCCGGCTTCGCGTTGAGCCACTCAAACACGGTTGTATTCGGGTTGGGTAGGTTCTTATTGGAATCGATGCGCGGATCGGCAAATCCAGTCAGCGTTTCGCTATATCCCGGATAGCTGAAGTCCAGCCCGTTGATCACGTGAGAGTCCGAGCCCAGGTCGCGATTTCCAAAAATCTGACCTTGAGACTCGACCACGCTCCATAAGAATGGCATCAGCGCTTTGCGCCTTTCATCTGCCGTGGCCTCGCCGTAGTGGGCCTTCGCAGCCGCAGTCATGTCTTCCGAATTTCCCTGCCATTTGGGGCCCGGAATCGGCAGCAACGCCGGATCGGCTCCCCGGAAGACCTCCTGCCAGCGCATGCCATCGACCATCACCAGAATGACGTTCTGCGTCTTATGCGGTTGCCGCGGTTGTGGCGTTTGCGCAGGGGCTAGCCCGCCGCAAATCATAGTCGTCGCTGCAACCCACATACCCAGCCACGCCCACGCGAATCTTGTTCTCTGCATCATTGGTCATTCCCCGTATGAATGCGCCCTGTATGAACGCGCCGTGCATGAATGCGATTGCGCCGTCCAGGAGGAGGCTGTTTGATTTTACGGGAGGGTCGTGCCTTGAAGAGCGCTCTCGTCAGAAAGGCCGTTGATTTGCACCCGCACGAGCCGATTGGCAGACTGGCAGCCCTCGAGCTCCACGGGAAGAAAGTTCTCCGTCAACGCCGTCGTCCATCCGCGCTCGGCCAGCGCCGCCGGCATGTGCAGCGTGATGGCTTCGAGTGGCCGCCCCACAAACCGCCTCCGGTGGCTTTCGCTCTTCTCAGCGGCAAGCGCTCGCAATTTGGCCATGCGTTCTGCCATTACCGCAGGCTCTAATTTGGCTGCTGCATGCAAAGGCGTGCCCGGCCGCGCCGAAAATGGAAAAAGATGCAAATAGCCAAAAGGCAGCGCGCGAACAAATGCCAGGGTCTCCTCAAATTCGCCGTTTGTCTCGCCCGGAAATCCCACCATCACGTCCGCGCCCAGCGTGAGATCAGGCCCAGCCGCGTCCACCAGCGCACGAACCTTCTCGGCATAATGCCACGGGCGATAGCGGCGATGCATGCGCCGCAAAACCGCATCCGAGCCCGATTGCAGCGGCAGGTGCGCATGCCGCGCCAGCCCTCTGCCGCCAAACTCGCGCATCAGCGCGATCAATGCATCGTCCCAATCCATCGGCTCAATCGAACTGAGGCGCAGCCGCGGCAATGCGGTCTCTTGCAGAATCTTTCGCACCAGTCCCGCAAGCGTCTCACGGCTTGACCCCTCAACATCCCGTCCCCAACGCCCAAGGTTGATGCCGGAGAGCACCAACTCCTTGCCGCCCGCGGCAACAAAGCTCTCCACCTTGCGCATCACTACTGCGTGGGGCGGACCTTTGGACGGACCTCGTGTTTGAGGGATTACGCAAAACGTGCAACGATTCCCGCATCCCTTCTGAATTTTCAGGTTGGGCCGTGTCTGCGCGCCCCATGCAGGCTGCGTCTCGCCCCCATGAACATCCTCAATAAAGGAGTGCGCGAAGCGATCATCGGCCCAGATTGGGGCCCAATTTGGAGCTTGCGCAGCGCCCTTCGGAAATTGCGCCGGCCGCCGTAAGCAACGAAGCCGCCAGCACCAGTCGCGGCTGGCTCGCCGCCCGGTCCGCTCTGCGCGTCAACTCCGATTCGCGTATCAAATTCAGGATGATCTCCGGCGCCAGCGCCTTGTGGCTGTTGCCCACTACCGCGGCCACACCCGCCATCGCGGCCAGTTCCTGGGGCGCGCGTTGCGCATAGCAGCCGGTCACCACAATTTTGGCCGCGGGATTCCGGCGGTGCGCGCGGCGAATGAATGCGCGTGCAGCGCGATCGGCCTCCGCCGTCACGCTACACGTATTCACAATCACCACATCGGCAGCAAAAGGCTCAAGCTCGCTCATCGCGCGCAGATTTCCCGCCATGGCCTCGCCGTCGGCGCGCGCCGCCCTGCAACCGAAGAAATCCCGCCATCCCTCAAAGTGTAGGGCCTGCATAGTTGTATCGCGCCGTGTACGTAGTGGGTCAGATTGAGCCCGTCGTGAAAGGGCACGACTTCAGTCGTGCCGCAAAAGCCCCAAAATAGCGGCGGGCTTTAGCCCCTGAGGGAAAGTTTTTCCAAACTGACCCACTACCGCCGCGCTCGCCCGCAGGCGAGAACGCGGCCCTTGATGCAGTGGTTCTACCTCTTCGCTATACTGGAAACATACGGTTTTATCCGTAGATTCAACCCACGCGATGCCGACTTCCGCCCCAGCCCACATCCCGATTCAGGCCCCGGATGCGCTTAAGAGCCACTCGCGGCACATCGCTGGATACGTTTACTTCACGTTCATTTGCTATGTTTCCATCGGGTTGCCGCTCGCGGTGCTGCCGCCCTTCGTGCATCTGCGCATGGGCTATAGCGCAGTACTGGCCGGGCTGGCCATCAGCATCCAGTACATCGCCACGCTCGCCAGCCGTCCCTGGGCAGGGCGCATTTCCGATCACATGGGCGCCAAGGTCTCCGTACTCTGGGGAATGGCCTGTTGCACCGCCAGCGGCGCGCTGCTGGTTGGCGCGGCAGTTTTGTCGGACGTGCACTGGCTCAGCTTTACCGTGCTCATCGCCAGCCGCCTGGTGCTCGGCGTGGGTGAAAGCCTGGGCTCAACGGGAGCTACGCTCTGGGGCATCACCGCCGCCGGCCACGAGCACACCGCCAAGGTCATCGGCATGAACGGCATCAGCACCTACGGCGGCATGGCGCTGGCTGCACCGCTCGGCGTCGTGCTCGACCAGTATTGGGGCCTGGCCTCGATCGGCATCCTCACTATCATTATTGGTGCGGTGAGTTTTGCTTTCGCCTGGAACAAAGATCCCGTTCCCGTCGAACCCGGCGAGCATCTTCCCTTCAAGCACGTGCTGGGGCGCGTGGCTCCGCACGGCATGGGACTGGCGCTGAGCGGCGTCAGTTACAGCGTTCTGGCCACCTTTGTCACCCTCTACTACCATCACCGGCACTGGGACGGCGCGGCACTTTGCCTTACCGCATTCGGCGTCGGCTTCGTTTTCGTGCGCGTCCTTTTTGTCAGGACCATCAGCCATTTCGGCGGCTATCCCGTGGCCATCGTTTCGCTTTTGACTGAAGCTGTCGGCATGGTTCTGCTGTGGCAGGCCGCGGCGCCGTGGATGGCCATGGCTGGGGCGGCCATCGGCGGATTGGGCCTCTCGCTGGTTTTCCCTGCCATCGGGGTGGAAGCGGTCAAGCGCGTTCCCGAATTCAATCGAGGCACCGCGCTCGGCGTCTACACCGCGTTTGCCGATGTTTCGTTCTTCCTCGTCGGCCCCATCGCAGGAGCCCTCATCGGCTTCTTCGGCTACTCCAGCGTTTTCCTCTTCGCGCTCATCAGCGTGCTCCTCGCACTGGGAATTGTCGTGGTGCTCAAAGAGATGCCCGCGGAGTGAGCCCGGCGCAAAAAAACATCGTCATCGCAAAATTTCCTGACCTCTGCCAGCGTCCCATTGGCTGAACAGGCCAGAATTTCAGATTGACTTTCTACAGAAAAAATCTTAGATTGAGTCACGGAGTTTTGACGTCCAGTCAATTTCTCACTCCATTTGTGAATCTTTCACCCCACTCGGAAGATCTTCCGTCCCTCTCGTAAAACGACTTGCTGGAATTTTGAAAGGAGGCTTCTAGTGCATTGCACTCTGAATCAGTCGATGTGTATTTCGGGACCGACGCGTATCTCGGGCCCAGGCAAAAAACCGACTGCCATCGCTCACTTTGGTCGATGGACTCTTCGATCGGCCGTCGTCCTCACGCTTTTGCTTCCCGGGATCCTCTTCGGCCAGGCGACAGGAAGTATTTCCGGAAATGTAACCGACAAATCCGCATCCGCCATTCCGGGAGCAGCTGTGACAATTACTGCTCAGGCCACGGGTTTGGTTCGCACTGCGAAAACCGACGACGCCGGCCATTATCTGGTTCCGTTGCTTTCCGTTGGCGTGTACACCGTGCATGTGGACGCGCCGAACTTCAAGGGCGCCGAAACCAAAGACCTGCGCCTGCAGGTAGATGAAGCCAGGGAACTCGATTTCACCCTGGTGCCGGCAGGAACGGTGGAAACGGTCGAGGTTTCCGCTGATGCGGTTACCGTCGAGACGGCCAACCCCTCTCTCGGTCAGGTGATCACAGGGCAGCAGGTGACGCAACTACCTCTCAATGGCCGCGACTTCGTTCAGCTGGCCACGCTCACTGCCGGCGCCACCTCAGAGACGAATCCCGGCAGCTTTTTCACTTCCGGGACCGACAGCGAGGTAGCCGCCCGCGGCTCGTACTCTTTGTCGGTGGGCGGTTCGCGCCCTAACAGCACGGACTGGCTGCTCGATGGAGTAGACAACAACGAGCTCACCGCCGGCGGCATCGGCGTGTTCTCCTCGATCGACGACATAGCGGAATTCAAGGTCCTCACCTACACCTATTCCGCTGAGTTCGGCACGCGCGCCGGTCCCACCGTTCTGGTTACAACGAAATCGGGAACGAACAACCTGCATGGATCGCTCTTCGAGTTCGTCCGCAACACCGACCTCGACGCGAGAGGCGACTTTGACACCACAACCCCGAAGTTCAATCTCAATCAGTTTGGCGGCTCTGTGGGAGGGCCCATCCGCCACAACAAAACGTTCTTCTTTGTGGATAGCGAGCAGAAGTATCAGCGCGAGGGAATTACCTTCACCGGTCTGGTTCCTTCGCTGGCCATGCGCAGCGGCGATTTCACAGACGATCCGTTCGGCAACAATATTTCGGGCTCCACGGGCGCCGGTTTTATTCCCCAAATTGCCAACCCCAACATGGTCGGCGCTTCGTCCAGCCTGACCGCTTACCCCAATGTTTACTTCCAGTGCAATGGCTCCGGCACTCCGCTGCCCGCTAATGCCCAGGGCCTCCAGCCCCAGGGAGTGAACTGCAACAAGGTTCCCTCGAGCCTCATCAACAGCGCCGGGCAGGGCATGATGGGCCTCTATCCCGCGCCCAACGTCAACCTGGGCAGTACTACTGCCAGCTATAACTACGTGGACGAACCCGTCCGCGTACTGAACGAAACCAAGTTCGACGTCCGGCTGGATGAGACGCTAACGGCTTCAGACAACCTTTTTGCTCGGTTCAGCTACGATCAGGCATTCTCTTTTGCCCCTGGCGGCGCACCGGCTCCGCTGCTCGCCGAGGGCAACGCCTTCGGCAGCAACGAGACCCTCATCAACCACGCACGCAACGCCGGCGTGGGCTGGAGCCACGTCTTCTCGCCGCGCACCCTCAACCAGGCCACCGTGGGCTACGACCGCATCTTCGACTACATTGCCTCGCAGGATAACTACACCTGCGAATCGGCCAAGCTGGGAATTGCCAACTCCGATCTGGGCTGCTCGGCCGCCGGTACCCCGATTGCCGGTAACTCCTACAGTGAAGGATTGGTTTCCGCGCAAGTTCAGGGCGGCTATTGGTCCCTGGGCGATCGCGGCTACTCGCCATTTCAGGGTGGAACCGACATCTACTCCTTCAAGGACGATCTGGACCTGATTCGCGGCAAGCATGAAATCCACGCCGGCATCGATTTCCGCGGCAATCAGATGAATGTCGGAACGGAGGAATTCTCAGACGGCTTCTGGCTCGTCGGCACCTTCGGAAACTTCACAGGTGTAGGCCTCGCCCCCGGCAATCCCGAGGCAGACCTGCTGATGGGAATTGTCGGCGGGGCCATCCACGACCAGACGTACGAGGGTATCGTCACCGGCCGCCGCTGGAAGATCTATCGGCCCTTCGTCGAAGATGACTGGCGCATTCTGCCGTCGCTCACCTTTAATCTCGGCCTCGCATGGGATATGACCACCCCCATCACTGAAGAGCACAACCGCATGGCGGACTACATTCCCCAAACCGGACAGCTTCTCATCGCCGGCAAAGGCGGCGTAAGCAATTCGGCGGGCATCAATATGTTCTGGGGCGCATACGAACCGCGCGTCGGCCTCACCTGGAAAATTCTCGGCAGCGACAAGACCGTGCTGCGCCTCGGCTTTGGTATCTATCACGATTCGGCATGGAGCCAGGGCGCGCAGGGCCTGTGGCAAAATCCGCCCCAGCTCGGCGAGTCCGATGTATTCCCCACTACTTTTTCAGCGGGCTGCGCCTTTGCAACTTCATACTGCGCCACCCTGCCCGGCTCGATAGTCGAAGATCCCCCCACCCCCTCCAGCGGCTTTCTAGCCCTTCCCACTCCGCAAAATGTAGCCAGCTACGTCGGCACGTACAGCTACGAGCCGACGAACTTCCAGCCCGGCAGAGTTCACCAGTACAATGTCGACATCGAACGCGAATTGCCGGGCGACGTTCTTCTCACCGCCGGCTATGCGGGCGCGGTGGGCGGCCATATCCTGGTCATCGGCAACGACCTCAACACCAGCAGCCCTTCGGGTTGCGGAACCATCAAAGGCTACACACTCGGCTGCCTGCCCAGCGGCGCTCCCTACATCTATCCGTACACCCCGCCGAACTTCAACGCGATCCTGCTGATGGGCGACGTGGGCGAGACGCAGTACAACTCCATGCAGATCAAAGCGGAGACCAGAACGCCCAAACACGGCCTCTACGCGCTGGTTGCCTACACTTACTCGCGCACCTACGACAACGGCCTTTCCGACGGCCTGGGCTCGGAGCTGAGCGCCCCTTATTTTCCGTTGCCCAACTGGCAAAATCTCGATTGGTCCCTGTCGCAGATCAATCTCGATCAAAGCTTCACCGGCAGCATCATCTACGATCTGCCTTTCGGCAAGGGAAAGACGTTCGGAAGCAACTGGAACTCCGTCACCGACACGTTTATAGGTGGCTGGCAGGCAACGCTGATCGAAAGAGCCTCTTCCGGATTCCCCGTTCCCCTGATCGACAGCGCCAATAATTCGGGTACGGCCTTCAATACCGGCGGCAACAGCTACAACTACAACCGGCCCAATCAGGTCACCAACTGCAACCCATACGCCGCCAACCACAGCCAGTACGCGTGGATCAACCAGGCTTGTTTCGTCCAGCCGGCCGCCGGCGAACTCGGCAATGCTGCTCGCGTCCCTGTCGTCGGACCCGATTTCGTAAACTCCGACTTCTCGCTGATCAAGCAATTTCCTTTCATCCGCGAGGATATGGGTTTGAATTTCCGCGCCGAGTTCTTCAACCTGGGTAATCATCCCCAGTACGGCATGCCGATTAACGATATCAACGAGGGATCGTTATTCGGCAAGGTGGACTCAACCGTCAACAATCCGCGACTGATCCAATTGGCCTTGAAACTCTCGTTCTAGCCCGCATTTCTCACACGCGGCGAGAACTTGTAGCGCCGGTCTCCAGACCGGCTGTAGCGGGGGTCTCCGGACCCCCGCAGGGCAGGCTGGCGGTTGAAAATGGGCCGTCTCACCTGCCGTCGAGACGTCTGTGAGAAATGCGGGCTAGGGGTGCAGCGGCGCACCAGCGTCCGGCGCTGGGAATTGTCGTCGTGCTCAAAGAGATGCCGGCGGAACAAACGTAACCTTAGAGGCAGTCTGCGCCCTGCGTCGCCTGCGATTGCCCCAGCGATGCAATTTCTATTGAACTCAATACGGGGGATTGAGCTTGTCGTAATCCTGTGTCGCCTCGTTCACGGCGTCCTCAATTTCTCGGATTGATTTCTGCTGTCCAAGCAGTTTGAAAATCGCCAACAGGGCGATATATAGCATCCGCTCATTCATCGGAAGTACCCTCCGCGTCCCACTATACCTGCCGACACTTTCTGCTATTCTGGCTTCCGGTCTTCGTTCGACTGCGCTCAGGACCTGTTGTGGTGAGTTTGCTTCCTGAAAATCCGCGCCAGACGCCGAACAACTGCTCTGCTATCCTCTCCCCACAGAGGACCTCGCCATGGCTGAAACCGCGCCCTTCCCTTACGAAACTCGCCTCAACATTCTTCACCCTCCGCTCGAGCTCATCGATGTCCATGCCGTTCCCGGCGCCAACGATTACAAGTGGTTCAATCAGACTCTCTGCAAGGTCAACGAGTCCGTCGTCCGCATGGCCGCCATCGAAGGTGAATACCACTGGCACAAGCACGACGACGACGATGAGTTCTTCTTCGTGGTTGACGGCGAGCTGCTGATCGACATTGCGGGCGGGCTCGAAGATCGTACTGTTGCGCTCAAGCCCGGCCAGGGATTTGTGGTTCCCAAAACCGTCGTCCACCGCACTCGCGCGCCGCGTCGCACCACGATCCTGATGGTCGAGAACGCCGGAATCATCCCCACCGGAAATTGATGCGGCCGGGTTTCTGACTTACATCTTTAAGCAAAATTGTTTAATATCAATATGCGAGAGCCAAGGCCCTGAAACGGAAGCTGGCCGCGCTGGGAGCGAGCTTCGAATGGGGTAAAGGCTCACATCTGCACGTGACTCTGAACGGCCGCAAGTCCGTGATTCCGATGCACTCGTCCAAGGGCATCGGCATTGGACTGCTTCGGGCCATCGAACGGGAACTTGGAATCAAGGTGAAGTAGGAGGACGAAATGCTAAGCTATCCGGCCAGAATTCGACGCGACGGCGACACGTTTATGGTCAGCTTTCCCGATATCCCGGGCGTCTTCTCGCAGGGCGACGACCGCCAAGACGCGGCACGCCACGCCGTGGATGCTCTGGAATCCGGTCTCTACTTCCTGGTTAGAGACGGCGAAGCTCTTCCCGTTCCATCCGCTGCCGGTCGCGGCCTTGTTGCCATCGAGGTCACTTTCGGCTTCGAATCCAAGCTCCTGCTGGTGCGGGAGATGGTTGCGCAGAAGGTTCGCCCGACCGAGCTGGCGCGACGCCTCGGCATCACTCCGCAGGAAGTGAACCGCTTAATCGATCTGCGCCATCGCACGAAGATCGACGCCGTCGCCGCCGCCATCCGTGCGCTCGGCAAGCGGCTGGAGTTATCCCTCGCGGCCTGATGTAAGGGGAAGCATCCACGGCGAAAGCGGCTTCCGGCAATGAAGATCCGATGCCCCCCAAACGCAGGACGGCCTCCCCGAAGGACGGCCGCTTTCCGATTCGTAGGCTAAGGGACCTTGCAGGCTCCGTAGTCTTTACCGAGCTTCTCCACCAGGAACTGCCGCGAAGCGCCGGGCTTGCCTTTTTCCTTCTTGCCGGAGACGCGAACGCGGTCCCCGGGCTTGATGCCGGCTACGTCTCCGATAAGGGCGTACGACTGTTGATCGCCCGCGTTCTGGAGTTGAAGCCCACTTGCGCCGGAGACAGCGCAACCGGTCAGTGAGCGGTTATGCCGAACGGCGTAATAGATCCCGATGCCAATTCCCGCGCCAATGGCGCCAATGGCAACTCCGATCCATGCGACCTGGCCGGAGGTGATGAATTCGGCTTTTGCCGGCTTTGCTGCGGCTGTCAAGAGTAATGCGCATATTGCGACTTTGGCAACGATCAAGCGAAGTTCTGCCTTCATTCAGAGCCTCTCTCTAGCGAATGAGTTTTGATTCCCGACCGGAGAAGAAAGGGAAGTGCAGCCACTATACGGGCACCGCGTGCGACATGCAATCTATAGTTGAAAACCCGGAGCCTCCCACCAGCAGCCTTGGTTCGGCGGCGGGGTTTCTCAGGCCTCATCCCTCGCGGCGAAAAACCTCGAACAGCACGGACCTCAGTTGTCCACTATTCCTCCGCCCCAAACGCAGAACGGCCACCCTTACGGGTGGCCGTTCTGCAACTAATCACTAACCACTGTTCTTACCGCTCGTTCTTCCGCCAGTTCACCAGATCGCCCAGCGTGGTTGTCGAACTGGAGACAGGCGCCTTGTGCGCAGTCTCCTTGTAGCGCTCGACCGTAGACCGGCTGGCTTCCTCGCCGCTTACGCTGCGTAGGCTCAGGCCGACCTTCTTTTCTTCCACGTTGATCTTGATGATTTTGAAGTCGTGCTCCAGGCCCTGTTCGAGTTTGGAGTGGTCGCCGCCTTCTCCGGCTTCGGACACATGGCAGAGGCCCTCCACGCCCTCGGCAATCTCAACAAACGCGCCGAACTGCGCGGTGCGCAGAATCTTGCCGTGCACCACATCGCCCACGCGGTGCGAAGCGAAGAAGCTTTCCCAGACATCCGGCTGCATCTGCTTGATGCCCAGCGAGAGACGGCGGTTCTGCGGCTCAACGCCAAGAACGACAGCCTTCACCTTCTCGCCCTTCTTCACCACTTCCGACGGATGCTTCACGCGCTTGGTCCAGCTCAGGTTCGAAACGTGAACCAGCCCGTCAATGCCGTCCTCGATCTCAACGAACGCGCCGAAGTCAGTCAGGTTGCGCACGCGGCCCTCGACGATGGTCCCCTGGGGATACTTGTCGGTCAGATTCTCCCACGGGTTCTCGAGCAGCTGCTTCATGCCCAGCGAAATGCGGCGGTCGGCCGGATTCACGCTCAGCACTACGGTGTCTACCTCGTCGCCCGGCTTCACCAGTTTGGACGGGTGCTTGAGGCGCTTCGACCAGGTCATCTCGGAAAGGTGAACCAGGCCCTCGATGCCCTGCTCCAGCTCAACGAACGCGCCGTAATCGGTGACCGAAAGCACGCGGCCGTGCACCTTGGCGCCAACCGGGTAACGCTCGGAAGCGTCCAGCCACGGGTCGGGCGTCAACTGCTTGAAGCCCAATGAAACCCGCTGCTTCTCTTTATCGAACTTCAGCACCTTCACCTGGATTTCGTCGCCCACGTTCACCAGGTCGCGAGGATGCGTCAACCGGCCCCAGCTCATATCGGTGATATGCAGAAGGCCGTCGATGCCGCCCAGGTCAACAAACGCGCCGTAGTCGGTCAGGTTCTTCACCGTGCCGGTCAGCACGCCATCTTCGCTCAGGTGCTCCATGGTGGCCGAGCGCTTGCTGTTCTGCTCTTCCTCCAGGATCTCCTTGCGGCTCACCACCACGTTGCCGCGCTTCTTGTTGAGCTTGATCACGCGGACTTCAATCGGCTGGCCGAGATAGGCGTCCAGGTTGCGCACCGGCCGGATTTCCAGCTGCGAACCGGGCAAAAATGCCTTGATCCCGATGTCGACGGTCAGCCCGCCCTTGACGCGGCTCACCACTGTGCCCTTGACCGGCGTCTTGTCGGCGGCGGCCTTCTCGATGGTGTCCCACACGCGCAGGCGTTGCGCGCGCTCATAACTCACCAGGTAGCCGCCTTCGGACTCCTCGCGCTCGATTACCACTTCGATTTCTTCGCCCGGCTGGAACCTCACCGCGCCGGTGTGGTCGAGTACCTGCTCCAGGGGCACAAGCCCCTCGGACTTCAGGCCCACATCGATGACCAGAAACTTTTCTCTCAGCTCTATCACCTTGCCCGTGACGACCTTGTCGCCGTAGGCCTCGATGGCAGCCGCTTCCGCGGCCTGCTCGCGCTCAAACGCAGCCAGGGCGCTGGAAAAATCAGCCGAAAAATCAGACGAGGCAAAATCCTCGGCGGGCTCGCCCGAGACCTCTTCCGGCGCATGGGCAGCGGCGGTCACTGCGGGTAGTTCCGCAGAGGACGTCGCAGGGACTGATTCGAGCTCCGCTTCAGCCGCGGGCAACTCTGCTTCAGCTGCGGGCAGCTCAGCTGTAACGGCGGTCTGGATTGGGGCATTTGCAGTCGGTACAGGTGCTTCGGCAGGCGGCGTCGCGGGAGCTTCTTCGAGCTCCGCTTCAACGGCAGGCTGGGTTAGGGCATCGGCGTCCAGAGGGGTGACTTCTTGGGTTGCGGAAGACTCGGGGTTGGACGTGGATTCACGCAACGGCTGATCAACACTTGCCAGATGATCAAGCTCCGTCGCAGGTTCGAGGGTTGGGGTTTCTAATGTGGTGTTCAGGGTTATGCTCTCGGTTTCAGGATTGAGGACGTTTGCCATTACTGACAGCTCCGGGACTGCGTGCTCCAGCGTTAGTGTCAACCAGCTACTGGGTGGCTCCAGCGCAATTCCGCGTTCCGGTCGCCCTCGGGCCAGTTTTCAATTGCCCTCGCGCCACGCGGCGCGCCGGTTCGTCTTCCGCAGGAAAAGCCGTTCCCTGTTCTGTTGCTCTCTAGAATCGAAACTCGGCTGATTTCCCTGGAAAACGCCGGCAGGCAACGGCTTGCTGGGAGGGCGGCCGCAACTCACTGCTGGAATCCGCGCAGGAAGCTACGCCTTCAGTGTACCAACCTCCGCAAAGCAGCGTCAATCGAGCCGGGAGGCCGTGTTGGGGTGGCGGAAGGCGGGACGCCGACCGCAAGCAGTGGGCAGCGCACAGCTTACAGGGGAAAGGAGTGAAGACAGTGAATGAAATGAAGCAATTGAAAGAAGCGATTAGAGTGAAAAAAGAGATTGGAGTGAAAGTTGGCCACCCCCAGGCGCCTCACCCGTCCCTTTCCTTCACGCTCTTCACTCCGTCACTCGCCCGCGATCTCTGCCCCCCGGTTCCCGGTTCCATGTTCCCTGTTCCCCGCTTTCATCCCCGCCACTGCCGCCCGCTCACCCCGACGAGCTAAAAGCAAAGAGCTAAAAGCTGGAAGCTGCTTTTCGTCCCTGTTTCCTAATCCCTGTTCCCTGCTTTATCGTTATCGACAGCGAGCCGTGCAATGGATCACCTCTGGACTCCCTGGCGTTTTGCTTACGTCACTGCGGCGGATGCCGCGGTGCGCGCGGGTGTTCCCAAGGCGCTCGATGCGTGGCCCGGCGATTTAAGCTGCGTGTTCTGCAATCTCATAGCAGCCATCGACCACGCCATCGCCAACGGCATGGCCCGCGACGAGGCCGAAGCCGCCGGCGGCCTGGTGCTGCGCGGCGAACATTGCTTCATCTGCCTCAACGCATTTCCCTACACCTCGGGCCACGTCATGGTTGTGCCCTACGCGCATCTCGACCGGCTGGCCAAGCTGCCCGTCGCCGCCTCGCACGAGCTCATGGATCTGGCGCAACGCACCGAGCGCGTTCTCGATCGCGTCTACACGCCCCACGGCTTCAATTTTGGAATGAACATCGGTCAGGCCGCGGGCGCGGGCGTCGCCGGCCATTTGCATCTACACGCCATGCCGCGCTGGGTGGGCGACACCAACTTCATGACCACCGTGGGCGAAACCCGCGTGTTGCCGGAAGACCTGGAAACCACGTGGCGCAGGCTGCGCGAGGCTTTTGCAGCAATCAGCGCCTAGCGCCTGCATCCTATAGTCCGTAGCCCATGTATCATTGCTAGCGCCGCAAAAGCGGCCCCGCGGAACGCGATGAAAACCCTGCTCTCAATTTGCGCCGCATTGATCCTGACGCTCGGCACGGCATCCGTGCGCGCTGCCGACGTCACCGGCACGTGGTCGACGGAGATGAAGACGCCCGACGGCAACAGCTTTCCGCTCACCTTCACCTTCAAGCAGGACGGCGTCACGCTGACCGGCACGGTGCAGGGTCCGCAAGGCGATCCCATCGCCGTCACCAACGGCAAGATCGACGGCGACAAGTTCTCCTTTGATGTCTCGTTCAACGGCATGACCATCCACCACAATTGCACGGTCACCGGCGACGACGAGATCAAGATGACCACGAAGTCCGACTCGGGAGACTTCCCCGGCATCGAACTCACGTTGACGCGCGTGAAGCCAGCAGCACCCGGCGGTCCGGACACGCCGGTCAAACCCAACCAACCGCCGCAATAATCCGCAAAGGACGCAGTAGGAGAACGCTTGGATATGTAACCACACCTCCGGGAACCACCGCACCATGAGCAAGCCGGACCTGCTTTTTCCCTTCACCGATGAGATACTTTTGGCATGAGTACACATATTCGTCGCGACCACGAAGAACGACTTGCAAGCCTGATCCACGGCAAACTGCCGCGCAATCTAACCTGGAGCGCAGTCACTGATTTGATTGCGCAAATCGGCGAAGTCCAGCCCCACGGACACGATGAGTTTGTCTTCGTAGTCGGTTCAAAGAGAGAACGCTTCAAGCGTCCGAGCAGCCACGATCTCGATGTGGAAGAAATTTCCCGCCTGCGCAGTTTTCTCCATGAAGCCGGAGTTCAAGCTGGAGTTCCTGACAAGCCTGCTCAGGCGCCCTCGTCCGGTCGAATGGTCGCAGTAATCGATCATCATGCCGCGCACGTTTACCACGACCGCGGGGCCAACCCGGCTGAAAATGATGCCGCGGTAAAGCCTTACGATCCTCATGGCTTCCATCATCACCTGATCCACCGCAAGGAAGCTCATTACAAAGGCGAGCGTGTTCCCGAGGAAGACTCCTTCTACGAGGAGATCGCCCAGGACCTGGCCCATGCAAAAGAGATCGTCCTCATCGGCCATGCAACGGGAACGAGCAGCGCCGTTGTGTTCCTGAGCGCATACCTCAAGAGCCATCACCCCGAAACATTCCAGCGGATCATCGCGACCGAGACGGTGGATCTCTCTGCGCTCACGGAACCGGAGATCGAGGCGATCGCAAAGAAAGCCATCTCGCGCCAAGGCTGACCGCAGCCGGCGAATGGGCTTTGCCCAAAGGATCCCTGCCAGCCCTAAAAGTTATGCCGAGTGGCTTTTCCCTCAAGAAAAAGCCACTCGGCATGGCTCAGCGCTGCCCATCGGCACAAGGGAGATGAGTACCTTCTTGACACCCGATTGGCTTTGACTCTCCCGCTACTTTATCTGCCCCGCCATGTCGGCAACCGTGAACAGGTTCCTCGACACAATAGTGCGCACATTGTCGATTCGCTCCATCGTTGTGCCAAATTCCATGTCGGGATGCGCCTTCTGGAAGTGCTCTTTGACATGGGACCTTCCCGTAAAGACGGCATCCCAGCTCGGGTAGATGTCCACAGTTACGGCGTCAATCGGCAAGTCGGCGCCGCCCGGCAATACCAGCTCATTCACTGACCAGCCGCTTTGCACGCCGGCCTTCACCATCGACTCCGCTATCGGCTGCCAGACTTCTTTCTCCAGCTTGAGCCAATCCCCGATGTTTGAAACCTTCATGGAGTTGACGATGAGGTAGTCACCCTTTTTCGTGGTGCCCACTGAGATCTGGTTCTGAAACAGGTCGTTTGAAATCAGATCAGTGAGAGAGGTGCGATGGTCCATAAACTCCTGAGCGCTCATGGTGAGCCCGGCCTTTTTGAGCGTTGCTTCCAGCTTGTCGAGCGCTGAAGTTGGCTCTGGCGGCGTCCCGGGGAACACGGAAATACTCAGATAGTCGCAATCTGCCGACTCACCCGCGGGGATGACAGAGCGCAGCAGCATCCAGGCGGTGGTTGCGCCGGAATCCACCCTGGCCTGTTGATACGCGTGACCGTCTGTCGCATTCCATTTGTCGAACTCGACGGATTTTCCCGGCTTGATCTTGATACAGGCGACGGTGTGATAGCCGCTCGGAGCTTGCTGGGCAAGCAGAGTGGCGGAAAATGCCGCGGCGATCGCGACACTGAGAAACGAACGGGGAATGTTCATGCCGAACTCCCTCTTTCCTGGTCTCTGACTGGCCGGGAGCAAAATCGCGGCATGCAGCTTCGAGAGCAGGCCGAAGCATACCATTGCTCAGTAACTTTGTGGAATGTTTATCTTTCCATGCGCCTGGGACGATTGGTTCTGGCAGATGGCCCACCTTGAACCAGTCAAAATCGCGCGGGCGGCCCATCTTCGACGCGGTTTTATCGCGGCAACTTCCCGGCGTCACCGCAATCCGGGCGTTTACGCACGCAGCCAACTCACGATGCGGATTCCTCGCTCTCGTCCGCATTCGCCGCGAGCGCCAGCTCCGATTCCTCGCCCGCCGACGCATCCAGCAGATTGCGTGGCAGCGATTTGCTTGTCCGGATGCCGAGCTGTTTCAGCATCTCCACCTGGCGGAGAAGATTGCCGCGCCCCTCGCTCAGTTTTTTCATGGCAGTAATGTAACTTTGATCCGCCGCCCGCAGGGCTTTGCCCACCGCCTCCAGGTCGCTCACAAAGTTCACGAACTTGTCGTACAGCTCTGCCCCGCGAGTCATCACGTCGCGCACACTGCGCGCCTGCACTTCCTGCTGCCACAGCACATTCACAATGCGAATGATGTAGAGCAACGTAGTCGGCCCGACGAGCAAAATTCCCTGCTGATAGGCGTCGGCCCAGAGCTCGGCGTCGTTCTGCAGCGCCAGCAGAAAGGCCGGTTCGACGGGAACAAACATCACTACGAAATCCGGCGACTCCAGGCCCGGCAGCTTCTGATATCCGGCCCTCGATAATCCCGTCACGTGGCCGCGCACGCTCGCCAGATGCAGCTTGAGCGCCGCGCCGCGCTCGCCGTCGGCCGCCGCATTTGCATAATCGGTGTACGCGGTCAAAGTAACTTTGGAATCGATCACCAGATTGCGGCCGCCGGGCAAGAGAATAATCACGTCTGTACGCGCCGATCGCGTCTTGCCGCCGTCCTCGCTCTCCAGGCCCGCAAAATTCTGCTGAAAGCTGTACTGCTCGCCTTCGCGCAATCCTGCTTTCTCCAGCAGATCGCGCAAAATAAATTCTCCCCAGTCGCCCTGCGCCTTAGCTGAGCCGCGCAGCGCGCTGCTCAGGTTCTTTGCTTCTGCGGCAAGCTGCTGGTTCACGCTGCCCAGGTTCCCAATCAGGCCTTCGAGTTTGGCCACACCGGTTTTCGAATCGCTCTGCGCCTGCTCCACCTTTTCGCGGAATTCCTTGATCTGCGTCTTGAGCGGTTCCAGCAGCGTGCCCAATTCCTTCTGGCTGCCTTCGGAAAAGGTCTTCGAGTTTTCCTTCAAAATATCCGCGGCCAAAAGTTTGAACTGCAGCGTGAGCCTCTCCGCGTTGGCCTTTTCGTTGCCCAGATCGGACTCGAGTCTGCTGTTCTGCCGAGTGAGCTCGAGAATTTCACCCGCTCGCTCCGCGCTCTCGCCGCGCACGGCGTTCACGGCCTCCGTAAGATCGCGATTGCTCTGCTCCAGAAGCGCCCTTTGCGTGCCCGCAGACTGGCTGCGCCACCAAATCCCGACGAGGATTCCCGCCACCGCACCAGCTACTCCGATAACCCAGATCGGCATCGTTTCCTTCCTTTTCCTCTTCGCCAAATATACGCTTTGCGCCTGTGCATTTCTCTGCTTGTCGCGCTTGCCTCATAGCGCTCGCTCCCTTGGGCCCTGTTTTCTTGTTCCCTTGTTCCCATGTTCCCTTGTTCCCTGCCTTTACACCCCCCGGCCCGACCGGTAGACTTGAAATTCCGGGACCATGCGCAGTTTTCTTCGCGCAAAGGTTGTCATGCCCTGCCGTGGACCGTTATCGTAGGCACGCGGGGCGCTGGTTCCAGTCCCCGAAGAGTTTTCTTGATTTCCTAATCCCACGAGGAGAAGCACGCATGGCCGTTGAAGAAAAAGTGAAGCAGATCATTGTCGAGCAGTTACAGGTGGATGAAGCTGAAGTCACACCCGGCGCCAGCTTTCAGGAAGACCTGGGCGCCGACTCGCTGGACGTGGTCGAACTGGTGATGCAGTTCGAAGAGGCGTTTGACATGGAGATTCCCGACGAAGACGCCGAGAAGATCAAGACGGTGAAAGACGCCATCGACTACATCGAGAAGAACGCGAAAGGCGGCAAGTAGCCATTGAGGCAGGCAGCAGCCCAGGAGTACTCCCAAATATCGCCGCGCAGAGTCGTCGTCACCGGCGTGGGATTGCTTTGCGGTGTGGGCAATACCGCACCTGAGGTGTGGCGGCAGATCTTGGCAGGGGCCAGCGGCGCAGGGCCCATCCAGGGCTTTGACGCCACCGGCTTCCCGGTCACCTTTGCCGCCGAGGTCAAGAACTTCGACCCCCTGCAATTTGTGGAGAAGAAGGAAGCGCGCAAGATGGGGCGCTTCATTCATTTCGCCTTTGCCGCGGTGGCGGAGGCGATGGCGCAGTCGGGCCTTCAGATCAGCGAAGACATCGCCGACCGCGTAGGCGTCTTCATCGGCTCCGGCATCGGCGGATTCGAAATCATCGAGCGCGAGCACAACAACCTGCTGCAGGGCGGCCCGCGCAAGATGTCGCCCTTCTTTATTCCCGCAGCCATCGTCAATATGGCCGCCGGCCAAATCAGCATCCGCTACGGCGCGCGCGGTCCCATTTCCGCCACGGCTACGGCCTGCGCCACCAGCGCCAACTCCATCGGCGACTCCGTGCGCATGATTCTGCACGGCGACGCCGACGTGATGATCGCCGGCGGCAGTGAAGCCGCGGTCACGTCCATGGCCGTGGGCGGTTTCGCCGCCATGCGCGCGCTTTCTACGCGCAACGACGAGCCCACCCGCGCCAGCCGTCCCTTTGATAAGGACCGCGACGGTTTCGTCATCGGCGAGGGCGCCGGCATCCTCATTCTCGAGGAGCTGGAATTTGCCAAGGCGCGCGGAGCCAAAATTCTCGCCGAGGTGATCGGCTACGGCATGAGCGCCGACGCCTATCACATGACCGGCATCGCTCCTGAAGGCGCGGGCGCGCAGCGCAGCATGCGGGCCGCGCTCAAGGATGCGGGCATCCAGCCGGAAGAGGTGGGCTACGTGAACGCCCACGCCACGTCCACCCCGGCAGGCGATGGCAACGAGTCGATGGCGATCGAGAAGGTCTTCGGCGAGCACGCGCTCAGCCACAAGCTCAAGATCAGCGGCACCAAATCGATGACGGGCCATCTGCTCGGCGGCGCAGGCGGACTCGAAGCCGGCATCACCGTAATGGCGCTCGTCAATCAGCAACTCCCGCCCACCATCAATCTCGACAACCCCGACCCCGAATGCCGCCTCGACTACGTGGCCAACAAGGCCATCGCGCACCAGTTCGACATCGGCCTGTCGAATTCCTTCGGCTTCGGCGGCATCAACGCCACACTGATCATGCGGCGGTGGGGATAAGACAAGGACCGAGGGAACAAGGGACCGAAGGAACGAGGGATTAGGCTCCGGTGCGTCGGCATCGGGGCTTTTTTCGTGCGCGGTTGCCTATCCTAACTCCGCCAGCTCCGTTAACCCCGCCAACTCCGCTGTCTATGTGCCTCCAGTCACAGGACGTTCATACTCCGCGTGTGATAGCATCCGGTTTTTGACGAAGCGCCCGGCGGAAATTCCTCCATATTTTGTCCGCCCCGCGCCGCCTGAGACTTCCGTATGGATGAGGAAGACGGCAGACCGGGAGCCCGATCCCGGCAACTCGGCCCCTCGGACGCCGCTACCGGCGCCTCCCCGCAGTCCCTGTTCCAGCCCTTCCGTCCCTCAACCTATTCGCACGGGTGCCCCGGGTCCCTCGCATTTGGGGACCCGGGAGACCAACTTCGCTCCCGATTTAACTCATCAAGGAGAACACCATGAAAACGTACCAGGGAAGTGAGATCCGCAACGTAGCTGTAGTGGGGCATGCGCACTGCGGCAAAACCACCCTTATTGCCGCTCTGCTGCATGCCGCGAAAATGACTCCCACCCAGGGCCGCGTGGAAGACGGCTCGGCCCCGACCGCCTACGACGAAGAGGAAGTGGCCCGCCGCATCACCATGCAAAACGCCGTCGCCTATGCCGAGTGGCAGGGCGTCAAAATCAATTTCGTCGACACGCCCGGCTTCCACATGTTCACCCACGAAGCCCGCGCCGCGCTCTTTCCTGTCGAGTCCGCCATCGTCGTGGTCAATGCCCAGTCCGGCATCGAGCCCGTCACTGAACGTGTCTGGAAATTCGCTGAAGAAGCCAACGTGCCTCGCATCGTTCTCGTCAATCAGATGGACCACCCCAAAGCCGGCGGCGGAGGCGGTTTGAACGCCCTGCTCGACAATCTCACCGATCGCTGGGGCCGCAACTGTGTTCCCGTCCAGTTGCCCATCGTCGACGCCCAGGGCTTTCACGGTGTGGTCGATCTCGTCACCATGCAGGCGTACACCTACACCGCCGGCGGCGATGGCCGCGGCAAAGTCTCCGCGGAAATTCCCGCCCCCCTCGCGGCCGATGCCAAGGCTCGCCATGAAGCTCTCGTCGAGCTCGTGGCCGAAGGCAAAGACGAGCTGATGGAAGAATATTTCGAGAAGGGCACCATCCCTGAAGATCACCTGATCGCCGCGCTGCACGAAGCCATCCGCGAAGACCGCATCTTCCCCGTACTCTTTTCGAGCGGCTTCGCCAACATGGCTCTCGATCACCTTCTCGATTTTTTGAAGGTCTACACGCCCGCGCCTACTGAGCGCACGCCCATCGCCGGTACACCGTCCTCGCCCGACGCCGAAGCGCCCACGCGTAAAATCGACGACGCCGGACCAATCACCGCCATCGTCTTCAAGACGATGTCCGATCCGTTTGCGGGAAGAATCACTTTCTTCAAAGTCATCAGCGGCATCATCAAGAACGACGCCACGCTCGAGAACTACGCCCGCCGCAGCCAGGAGAAGCTCGCGCACTTGAGCGTCATGCAGGGCCGCAAACCCGTCGAAGTCGCCGAGCTCCACGCCGGCGATATCGGCGCCGTGGGCAAGCTCCGCGACACGCTCACCGGCGACACGCTGGGCCAGAAGGGCGCCGACTTCCAGGTCGCGTTGCCCGCGCCGCCCGTGCCCGCAATGACCTATGCCATCGAGCCAAAGTCACGCGCCGACGAGGACAAGCTCGCTCCCGCCATCCACAAGCTCATGGAAGAAGATGTGCTCATGCGCTTCTTCCGCGACCCGCAGACCAATGAATTTCTCATCGCCGGCGCAGGCCAGCC
>Ga0182024_10007677_pt1 | contig 23190 bp, 20 predicted proteins | sample P32metaG_FD_120480 | JGI IMG/M metagenome (GOLD analysis project Ga0182024, IMG submission 120480) | Permafrost microbial communities from Stordalen Mire, Sweden - P3-2 metaG (Illumina Assembly) | ecosystem: Environmental > Terrestrial > Soil > Wetlands > Permafrost | place: Sweden: Stordalen... | reverse complement strand
TTTATCCGATGCGGAGATGCTTTGTGACCGCGTGGGCGTGATTGTGGGTGGAAAGCTGCAGGGCGTGGGCGCGCCCGGCGAGATCGTCGGCATTAAGGCGCAAGAGATGGAAATACTCTTCGAGCTCCGCGCAAATCTACCGGATTCCGCTGCGCCAAGCGTCACCTCCACGACCGGTTCCGCGCTGCTGGCAAAGGCTACGCGCACCGGAGAACGCTACCGCCTGCAGGTACCGGAAGCGGAGTTGTATGCTGCGATCGAGCAACTGCGCGCAGCGCACGCGACAATCTTGTCTGTAGCGCAAATTAAGCCCTCGCTCGAAGAATATTTCATGCATTTAGTTGCCGCCGACCGTGCGCAAGCCGCGGCCATCGAGGTGAGCGGAAAGTGACGCACATCGGCGCGGTGGCACTGAATACTTTCAAGGAAGCGGTACGCGATCGCGTGCTGTACAACCTGGTGTTTTTTGCGCTGTTGATGATGGCGGCTGCGGTGCTCGTGGGACAAATCTCCATGGGCATCGATAAAATCGTAATCGTCAGCCTGGGCCTCAGCGCCATTTCGTTTATTGGTTTGCTGATCGCGGTGTTCATCGGCGTGGGGCTGGTCTCCAAAGAAATGGATAAGCGCACTATTTACGCGATCTTGTCGAAGCCCGTGCGGCGCTGGGAATTTCTGATCGGAAAGTTTGCCGGCCTGGTGTTCACGCTGGCGGTCAATACCGCGGCCATGTCCGCGGGACTATTCTTGGCGCTCCTGTTCGTGATGCACAAGCTGGAACGCGCCGATAGCGTTGTGCTGGTGGCAATTTATTTTATTTTGTTGAAGCTCGCCATTGTCGTGGCGCTGGCGCTGTTGTTTTCCTGCTCGACCACATCGCTTCTCGCTATTCTGTATAGTGCGGGCTTTTACGTCGCCGGTTCTTTCGTGCAGCAAATGCGCACCTTGCGCAGTGATTTGGCGGGACCGGCGGCCGCAACGTTTATGAAATGGTTGTCGTACCTGTTGCCAAACTTTGAAAATTTCGATGTAACGGCCTTGGCCGCGCATGGACGCACGATTCCCGGTACCTTGATTGCGCAAAATACTCTTTATGCGGCCTTGTATTGTGGTGTGGCGCTCACCACCGCGGCCATCGTTTTTTCGCACCGCAATCTAAAATGAAAACCGCGCGAGCCATCGCATTAACGGTGACGCTCCTGCTCGGCTTCGCAGCGATCTGGCGACTGCAAATCCGCATCGATGCGCAACATGCTGCTCTGCTCCAGGAGCAAGACAGTCTGCTGCTCACGTCTCCGAAACTCCTGAAAATCATGAGCCTCGAATATGCTCCTCTGCTCGCGGATATTTACTGGACGCGCGCGGTGCAATACTACGGCGAAAAACACGCCAATCGGGACAGTCATCTCGACTCCCTCTGGCCGTTGCTAGACATTACCACCACGCTCGATCCAAATTTGCTGCCCGCATATCGGTTTGGCGCAATGTTTTTGAGCGAACCGCCTCCGCAAGGCGCCGGCCGCCCCGATTTGGCGGTCCAATTGATCGAGCGGGGCATTCAAGCTAATCCCGAATACTGGCGCTTGTACGAAGATCTCGGTTTCGTCTATTACTTCGACATGAAGAATTACGCGAAAGCCTCGGCGGCATTCTATGAGGGCAGCCAGCGGCCGCACGCTGACCTGTGGATGCGCGTGATGGCCGCCAGAGTGGCAGCCGAAGGAGAATCGTTCGAAACTTCCAGTTTTTTGTGGCAGGACGTCTATCAGAACGCTAGCGATCCGCAAGTGAAGGAAGCCGCGCTGAGCCATTTGCAATTGTTGAAGGTGCGCGAGGATTGCAAGCAACTCGATTCGCTCGGCGATATTTTTGAAAAGCGCTATGGGCGCAGGCCGGAACGCATCAGCCAACTAATCGAGACAGGAATCTTGCGTGCGGTGCCGGTGGATCCGCTGGGCTATCGTTATGAAATCGGAGAAGAAGGCAAAGCGCAATTGAGTCTCGAAAGTCCGCTGCTCGAGAAACAATTGTTGTTTGAAAAATTGAAATGAACGGTCGCGGATCCTGCAGCCATTATGTTTGAATCGCTACTCCTGCCACGCAAAAATCACGGTCATTCAGTTTCGCAAAGGAGGGTCATCTCCGGATCAATCAAAAGCTTGCGCGGCGGCGTCGGCGTGACGAAATGAAACGTTGTCTTTGCGCCCTCCGCAACTACCGTGCCGAGCAAGACCGTGCGTCCCGCATCCAGTCGGGCATAAATGGGAACCGGTGCGATGAAAGAACGCGGCACGCCAGTTTGCGTCAACGTGCCGTGCACCAAAATACCTTTCTCTGAACTGCGCGCGGTAAATTCCACATGATAGCGGGGGATGCCGGTCCCGCGAATCCACTCGTCGAAAAACCATTCCATCGAGCGGCCGCCTTCGAGGTCCATCGCCGGAGTCATCACTGCTTCCAGTTCTTTCTGCCAATCTTCTGTGGAAAGCGCGCGATACGCATATTTTGACGACAGCATTTGCAGAAACGCGGTAAATCGCGCGTCAGGATTTTTCGCAGCAGGCTGGCGCAGCATCTCACGAATCATGTGCAGCACCCATGCCCCTTTGCTGTACACCACGACATCGTAATCGTGCGGAGTGCGCGAAGAATCGAGACGTGCGCCGAGGGTGAGAGCGCCGGTCTCCGCCGCGGGAGCGCGTTCTCCATTTTCTGATTTTACGAGCAGGGAATGACGGAATCGCTCGAGCCACAGACGCATCACGTGGTCCGCGGGCCGGCGGCTGTCCGCAAAAAGCAGCGCCAGATAACTGGCGATCGATTCGTTGATCCACTGATCGCGGTAACTAGACCAGCCCACCACATTTCCCCACCACTGATGCGCCACTTCGTGATATGGCATCAGTTCCGTGAAATGTTCCTGACCAGAAGCGGAGAGTCCAGCTTGTCTTTGCGCTTCGGGAGACAGGTAGGCGTATGTCGAAAGGTATAGAAGGCCAGGCCAGCCTTGACCAAAATTTCCAGGAATCTGCGAGACGCTCAGCGATGGAAACGGGAATGGGCCGCTAAAAGTTTCGTAAAACCGGATAGAGCTTTCAATTTCTTTGCCCAGTTGCCTTAGAGTGTCGGCGGGACTCGGAGGCGGCGCGTGCTCAAATGGTCCGCCAGAAAGCGCCGGACGCTCCGCCGCGGACAGCCGGCCGAGACCGAAGATGGAGGCGCCGTCCGGAGGCGGCGACGCTAGCCGGCTGTGCAGCGATTGTTCTAGTTCGTGATTGGCATACACATCCACGGAATATCTTCCGGCAGCAACCGTCGCGGAAGCATATTCGCCAAGGTTGAAGCCCGCGACCGGCACCGGCTTCTGCGTCTGCCAGCGCGCCACGCGAAAATCGCCGTCGACGCGCTCGTCCAACTTTACCCCAGTGGCCACCAATTGCAGTTTGCGAGGCCAGCGCATGGTTAGGTCATAGGTCGCGAAATCCGCGGCGTCGCCCAGATGCGGATACCAACTGTCCCGCGCGCCGACCACGAGCACACCATTGCCGGCGTCGGTGATTACGTTTCCACGATAGCGAAATCGCAGGCTGAATTGCTCCGTGGCTGCGGCCGGTTTAGGCAGCACCACATAGATTTCATCGTTGCCGCGTTCCGCACGGGACTGTATGTCGAGTCCTTCATTTTGAAAAAACGGAAGCGTGCGGCCTTGTTCGTCGGTGATGCTATCGGCGAGCAACGTCCGCGCCAGTCCGAATACCACCAAGCGTTCGCCCGCGGTTTCCGCCTGCACTTGTATCAAGGCGGTCCCTTCGAGCGTGTTGTTCGTTCCGATGCTCGCTTCCAGCGCGTAGTGGGAAGCTTGAAAAGGCTCCTGCGGCGCGGTATCTCCCGGCAACGCGTAAGAGACCCAGGCGTCGTAAAACACACCACCGCCAGCCGGCCCCCGCGCATTTCGCGGCTGACCGAGAACAAAAGCTTCGCGGCGTTGCTGATCGTAGATTACGTCGAACGCTCCATGCACCACGCCTTCCAGAGCGGCGTAAAAGTAAGGCTTGGGATTTTGTGAAAGCTGCGTCTCCAGCACGCGCAACGTATGTTGCGGATTCAGCGCTGCCAGAATTTCATCCCAGTGTGCGGCCAGCACGATATCAGTTTGTGGAGCGAGCGTGGCGTTGCGCAATTCGCCGAGCAGTTCTTGCGCGGTCTGGTCGGTGAAGCGCAGATACGCAGTCGCGAAGTCCTCGTCCAGTACGGTCGCTCCGAGGAATCGTCCCATCTGCTGCTTTTCGACGGGATCGCGCGGCGCGGCCAGTGCGTGTCCGCGTCCTGCAAAAACGGCGCCCGTAATTTGCCCGTCCAGCGCGGTAAAAAACGCCAGCTTGCCTTCGTCAAATTGCAGCGTGGCGTCTCCGCGGTGCAGGCTGATACGATTTTCCGCCGCCACGCGATAGACCGTCGCGGGATCGACGCGCACGGCATTCAGCGCGGCGTAGAGTTGGTGTGGATCGCGGTCGCGGGATTCCGTCGCGCAAAGCGCGCCAGACAGCGTGAGAACGCAGCTTGCAAGCAGCACAGTACAACAACTGGATCGCACGCTCATCGGCCGCAACTTCACTCCGCGAGTGTAGTCACATTCGGCAATGCGGAACAAGCTCATGAGCGCTGCGTGGGCCGCGGATGAGTAAAATGAAGTAATGCGACGGTCGACGCCCTTAACTATCTTTGACGCAGCGCAAGCACGCTGGTTAGCGCTCCCTCCGCTCCTTTTGCTATTCACCATGTTGCTGCCCGCCGCGGTTTTCGCGGACACGATCGTTCTCAAAAACGGCCGCCGCATCACCGCCTTCAACGTCGTTGAGACCGGCGATAAAATCCACTACGAAACTTCGGCCGGCGAACTCATCCTGCCCAAATCCATCGTCGATCACATCGAGAAAGGCGGCATGGTCGCGATGCCCGGCGCTCCCGGAAGCGATGCCTCTCACCTTGCTATTTCGCCTCCAGGATTCGAGCCTGCCACCGGTGGCGGCGATATCGAACACGGCACCGTTCATGACGGCGCCATAGATCGCGCCTACATCGCCAAACTCGAAGGCGATGCGCACGCGGGTGGCTTTGCCGTCAAACCCGCCGCAGCTGCCCACCACGCCGCTGCAATGTTTGAACTTGCGCAGGGCGATACCGAACACGCCCTGGCGGACGAGCGCACCGCGCTCACCTACGCGCCGGAAGAACCCGTGCTGCTCATGAACGTGGCCTATCTCCATCTGCGCCGCAGCGAATATACGCAGTCGCTCGAATACCTCGAACGGGCTCGCCGCTATGCGCCGGATAATCCCGACGTTCCCAAACTCGCTGGCTGGTCCTATTACGGCATGAACAAGATGGATCAGGCGGTGAAGGAATGGCAACGCTCGCTGGCGCTTCGCCCCGATACTGAAGTACAAGCGGCTCTGCAAAAGGCCGAGCGCGACAAACAGGAAGAAGAAACCTACAAGGAAAACGTCAGCGCACATTTTAATTTGAAATACAGCGGTAGCGCGGAACCCGCCTTGGCCCGCGACGTTTTGCGGACCCTCGAAATGCATTTCTCCGCCATCGAGTCGGAGCTTAACTTCACGCCTCCGGATTCCATTGGCGTCATTCTCTACACGCAGCAAGCCTTTGCCGACATTACCAAAGCCCCCGGCTGGGTCGGCGCGCTAAACGACGGCCGCATTCGCGTGCCGGTGCAGGGCTTAACGTCCATGACCCCGGAACTTTCCCGCGTGCTCAAACACGAATTGACGCACAGCTTCGTTGGGCAAAAAACGGGAGCCCGCGCTCCTACCTGGATTCAGGAGGGTCTGGCCCAGTGGATGGAAGGGCAGCGCAGCAGCCAGAACGCCGCGGCACTAACGCAAATCTATGCCGATGGCCACGCCGCCTCTCTCGGCAACCTCGAAGGTTCCTGGATGGGCTTGAACCGCGATCAGGCCGCCTACGCCTATTCCTGGGCGCTGGCCAACATCGAATACATTATCGACGCTGACGGCATGGCCGACATCGAGCGCATCCTCGAGCGCATCAGCTCCGGCCAGCCCACGGAAGCCGCGCTCCGCGAAGTGCTGCACAGCGATTACGCCGACGTCTCGCAATCCACCAACGCTTTCCTTCTGAGGAATTACCTCCGCTGAAACCAGCCGCAATCACGGCGCTCCGCCTTGCTATCGCTATCGGTCAGTTGTAAGCTTCGGCGACTTTAGTCTCTAAATTTCAGCGGAGCGAATTTCTGGTTACCGCCCTGGATATGGTGCGACAAGTACCTCGGTATTATTTTTACGCGCTGATACTACTAGCAACGATAGTCGTCAGCGTCCCGTGCGCCCGCAGTCAGCAGCAACTTCCAGCTCACGCTACTGTGCTTGTCAACGTTCTCGCCTCCGACAAGCATACCAATGCTCCAGCTGAAGGCCTGACTCCAGAAGATTTCGAAGTCTTCGACGGCCGCGCTCCCGTAAAAATCGCCTGGTTCGCGTCCGCTTTTTCGGGAACCCTGCGCCCCATTACTTTGTGGCTGGTCATCCAGTGTCCCGAAACGCATCCATATTTTGACTGGGTCTCACGCGGCTCAGGATTTCTGCGTGGCAAGGTGGACACCTTAACTCCAGTACTGCAGCAGTTGGGCGCGCTGGACACTGTCGGTGTTGCGCACTGGTGCGATGACGGAAAGAGCGCCATCGATTTACTGCCCGGCACGGATCGCACCGCTCCCGCAAATTCCCTGAACGCCTTATTGAACAGTCCCGAAATTCCCATCGGAGATATATTGGGAGAAAACGCGTTGTACGAAGTGGTCTTGCGCATGCGCGATGCCTCCGTGGTCGCCACGCCAGCAGCATTGCCCGTTATCGTTTTCTTCTATGGCGATCATAGCGGCATGCACCACGACAGGGTGAACGACCTTTTAAACAGACCCCTGGGAATGCTTCCCGTGGTCTACGGAATAAACAATGGCGTCGTCCCCATTCAGAAACGTCCCGTGACAGACGCTTTCACGCAGCTGCAGGTCGTGCACTTCCTCGGAGAGCAAACCGGTGGCGAGGTCTTATCAAACTTCCACGACGATTACCCGAAGGAGCTCCGGCATGTACTTCGCGAACTGCACGGGCGCTATGAGATCGGATTTGTTCCACAAGACGCTGACGGAAAACGTCATCAACTCAAAGTGCGCTTCACGGAAGCCGCCCGGCAGAAATCTAAAACAGTTCAGCTGCGGGTCGCACCTGAATTTCTTGCGTTGGCCCAGAATCTACCGACCATGGAATTGCACGCGGACCTGCTGCGCGCTATGCAGAGTGCTGCGGCGTATAAGGAGATTGTCTTCGACGCTTCTGGAAGATTTGCGCCCGCGGACGAGCCCGCGCAATTTCGCCTGTACGTCGCTTCCGATTCTTTCTCCTGGAAGACTCTTGAAAATGGCGACCGCCAGGCGACCCTGTCTGTCGCCATCGCTGTCGCCTCAAAGACTGATTCCATAACCGGGCAACAAGTGAAGCGATTTGAACTGCAGAAAACAAATGCGGAACAGACAAACGCCGCTAAGGGATTAGTTCTAAACCTCAGCTACGCGGTTCCTGCGGATGCGGATCGAGTGCGTTTTGTGCTTAGAGATTCCGCTACCGGACGCCTGGGTTCGTTCGAGCTTCCTGTGAAGAGAATCGCTGCGGCGCAGCCGATCCGCTCGCAATAGTAGCGAAGGCACGAACGGCGTCAACCTTTAAGCAGCATCGCCCCCAGCAATGCCGCCCGTTCCGCCATGGCGTCAACGAACACATGTTCATCGGAAGAATGTGCGCCGGCGCCAACCGCGCCCATTCCATCCAGCGTCGGCACTCTCAGTGCCGCCGTAAGGTTGCCGTCAGACCCACCGCCCGCGCAGCATTCGCCCAATTTCACGCCCGCCTCAGCCGCTACTGTCCTGGCCTGAGCAAATAACGCGGCGCTCATCTTGCGTTCTAGAGGTGGACGATCAAAGCCGCCGCGTATTTCGAGCTTCGCGCGCTTGTTCATCGGACGCAATGCATGCAGACGTTTCTCAATCTGTCGCATGTTCACAATACTCAAAGCCCGCAAATCCAGCACCGCGCGCGCCTTGTCCGCGATTACATTCGTTCGCGTTCCTCCCTCGATGATGTCCGCGTTCACCGTAATGCCGCGCTTCAAATCATTCCATTTTTCTACACTCCCAATTTGCGCCGCCAGTTCGTGAATCGCGTTCACGCCATCCTGCGGCGTTAGTCCCGCGTGCGAAGCCCGTCCATGCACGATCAATTCCGCCTCACCCACGCCTTTGCGCGAAGTCTTCAACAATCCCTGCGCACCAAACGCCGGCTCCAGCACAAACACCGCATCGCTTCGCCGCGCCTCGGTTTCCAACAATTTGCGCGATGTGCCGCTGCCAATCTCCTCGTCCGAAGTCCACAAAAACACCACGCGCTTCCGCATCGCCGCCTTCATTTCGCGCAGCGCCTCAAACGCAAACAACGCCTGCACAATTCCCGCTTTCATATCAAAAACACCCGGCCCGTAAGCCTTGCCGCCCTTTACCCGAAACGGCATCGTTCGCAGCGTTCCACTCGCATACACCGTGTCGTAATGCCCGAGCACCAGCAATTGCCCCGTAGCGCGGTGTTCTTTTGGCGCCCAAACAATTCGCAGGTGATCTCCGCGATGCTTCTGCGCGATCCGCTCCACCGCTGCCCCACGCACGTGCCATTCCCGGGCGACAACTCCGCAACACCGGTCCGCAGCCGCCTTCTCCAAACTTGGCGATTCGCTCTCCACAAGTCGCCGCAGGCAATCCACCACCTCCGGCATGCGCCGCTTCAACATTTGCAACAGCTCCGCCATCCCCACACCAGTTGTCATAGCGGCAAGATGCTAGCACGCCCCAGTAGCGCAGGCACTCTGGCCTGTGCCAGGTGTCAAACCAGCCGAAAACGAACGATGCAAGCAAGGACACATGCAAGTGCGACGCGCGCACCCTCTCCGACTCCACACGCAAACCATCGCCCAAACCCCGCCATTTCTTATATAATTAGAAGTTTGTCAGGCCAGAACAAAGCCCCACAGAGCGCCTGGCAGCGCCATGGAGAGAAACGCATGTTGATGGACGTCGAGGCCATTCAAAAACTCTTGCCACATCGCTACCCATTCCTGATGGTCGATGGAATTGTCGAGATCGAATCGCTAAAACGTATCGTCGGCATCAAAAACGTCAGCATCAACGAGTCTTATTTTCAGGGCCACTTCCCCGGCAAACCGATAATGCCCGGCGTCCTCATTATCGAAGCCATGGCGCAAACCGGCGGCCTGCTCTGCCTGCTCGAAATTCCCGATCGCGATAAGAAACTCCTCTACTTCGTCGCCATGGACGCCGCCCGCTTTCGCCGCCCCGTTCTTCCCGGCGACCAGCTGCGCATTGAAATGAACCTCGTTTTCTGGCGCCGCGATTTTTGCAAACTGGAAGGCAAAGCTACCGTCGACGGCCACCTCTGCGCCGAAGCCACGCTCATGTGCCGCATGGTGGATCGCGACGCCATCTCCGAAGAACCCGCGGAAGTAGCGCGACCTGCAAAATGATCGCGCACGCCATCCACGAACAAGCCATCGTACATCCCAGCGCAAAAATTGCGCCCGGCGTAACCATCGGCGCGTACGCCGTCATCGGCGACGCCGTGCACCTCGGCGAAGGCTGCATCGTCCATCCACACGCCGTCCTCTGCGGACCTACGACTGCCGGCCGCGAGAATATTTTTTATCCCTTCTCCTCCATCGGCGGCGATCCTCAGGATCTGAAGTTTTCCGGCGAAAAAACCGAGTTGCTCATCGGCGATAAAAATACTTTTCGCGAAAACGTCACCGTCAGCCGCGGCACCGCTGGCGGCGGCGGCAAAACCACCATCGGCAGCGGCAGCCTCTTCATGGCCTACTCCCACATCGCGCACGATTGCCACGTCGGCAATCAAACCATTTTCGCCAACGGCGCCACGCTCGCCGGACACGTCACCGTGGAAGATTTTGTCACCGTCGGCGCATTTTCTCCCGTCCACCAGTTTTGCCGTATCGGCCGCTATGCCTACGTCGGCGCTTCCACCGTCATCACGCAGGACGTCCCGCCATTTTCCCGCGTGGTCACCGAACGCCAAACCACCAGTTACGGTATCAACGCCGTCGGCTTAGAACGCAAAGGTTTTTCTCCCGAGCGCCTCGCCGCGCTCAAACGCGCCTACCGCCTGTTGCTCCGCGGCAAACTCAACACCACGCAAGCAGTCGCGGAAATGAAAAAATCGCTCGCCGATTCCCCCGACGTAAAAGAATTGATCGACTTCATCGAAAGCGCCGAACGCGGCATCGTGAAGTGAACTAGCGTGCCCGCCATCGCCGAAAACATGCGCAACGCCGACTCCACAGAAAAATTCTCCACCACCGGCTGGGGTCTCATCGCCGGAAACGGCCGCTTTCCATTTCTGGTTCTAGAAAGCGCGCGCCAGCAGGGCATTGAAATGGCCGTCATCGCCATAAAAGAAGAAGCCTCCGCTGACCTTGCAAATCGTACGCAACGCATTCACTGGGTTAGCTTAGGCGAACTCAGCAAAACCATCGATCTTCTCCATCAAGAAGGCGTCACCCAAGCCGTGATGGCCGGCCAGGTCAAACACAATAAAATTTTCAGCGCCATTCGGCCAGATTGGAAACTCGCTAAACTCCTCGTTTCTCTTCCCAAAAAAAATACCGACTCCCTCATCGGCGCCATCGCCAAAATTCTCGCGGAAGAAAATATCCGCCTGGTCGACTCCACACTTTTCTTGCAACCCCTGCTCCCCGAAGTCGGCGTGCTTACGCAACGTTCTCCCGATGCACGCGAGGCCGCCGATATTTCCTACGGCCTCGCCCTCGCACGGCAAATCGCCGCGATGGACATCGGTCAAACCGTCGTGGTTTCCGATTCCGCCTGCGTCGCCGTCGAAGCCATGGAAGGCACGGACGAGACGATCTCCCGCGCCGCCCGCCTCGCTGCCGGAAAACCTCTCGCTGTCATCAAAGTCAGCAAGCCCGCGCAGGACATGCGCTTTGACGTACCCGTCGTCGGCCTCTCCACCGTCGAACAAATGAAGGCCGCTGGCGCCACCGTGCTGGCCATCGACGCTGGTCTCACCCTGCTGTTCGATCGCGCAAAATTAATCGAGTTCGCCGACGCCGCGAAAATCGCCATCCAGGCTTTCGCGCCCGTCGCGCCTGCGGAAATAAAATCTGTGGAAGTAACGCCTGTGGAACCAAAAAGCGCCGCCTTGGGAATCAACAAAAAATGAGCTCGAACACGGTTCCATTCGCAAAAATTCGCGTCGCCGTCGTCGGCGCTGGAGAATTCGGCCGCAATCACGCGCGCGTTTATCGCGAAATGGAGAGCGTCGAATTTGTCGGTATCTACGATGCGGACAGCGCCAAAGCCTCAGCAGTCGTCAACGAATTTCACACCCACGCTTTCGCGAAACTCGCGGATCTGCAAAACAAAGTAGACGCTGTCAGCGTCGCCGTCCCCACTATCAGTCACGCAAGTGTCGGCTGCCAGCTCATGGCCCTCGGCCTCGATGTGCTCATCGAAAAGCCCATCGCCAGCAGTCTTGCCGAAGCCGACGATCTCTTAGCCGTGGCCGAAAAACACCATCGCATCCTGCAAGTCGGGCACGTCGAACGTTTCAATCCCGCCGTCGTCGCCGTCGAACCCATTGTCAATCGCCCGCTATTTTTCGAAGTCCATCGTCTCGGGATTTTCACGCCGCGCAGCCTCGACGTCGACGTCGTCTACGATTTAATGATTCACGATCTCGACATTCTTCTCGCACTCGTCAAAGAGCCTGTCACCGAAGTAAAAGCCGTCGGCATCCCCGTTCTCACCGACAAAGTCGACATCGCCCACGCCCGCCTCGAATTTCAGGGTGGTGCTGTCGCCAACGTCACCGCCAGCCGCGTCTCCACCGAACGCGTCCGCAAAATGCGTTTCTTCCAGCAGCACGAATACATCTCTCTCGATTACGCGCGCCGCGACGCTCTCCGCGTCGGCGTCAAGCGTCCCGGCCCGCAACCCGAATTCGCCTTTGAAAAACTGCCTGCTCCGGCCACCGAGCCGTTGCGCGCCGAACTCGACGCCTTTGTCTCCGCCGTGCAAACGCGCCGTCCGCCCGCCACCAGCGGCATCGCCGGCCGCGCCGCACTCGCACTCGCTTCGCAAGTAATGGCAAGCATCCTTGCCCACTCCACCAGCGTCAATATCCTAAGCACACCGCCAGCGGCACTCGCCGGCGCACTCGCATCCGCAGAAAAAAGAGCGCAATGATTCCCAGAACCCTCGTTCCCGTCGACGCTCGCCCTCCCGCCATGAATGGCGCGGAGCCCTCTTCGCGTCGCCGCCCCACCACTATGGACGAGCGCACCCTCGTCCCCGCCATGTTGCCCATCGTTGTGCTCGATGGCCGCACCACCATCCCCGCCAATCTTCCGCTCGATTCTATTTCCGCGCGCGTGGTCGTTCCCCGCGACATTAATCGTGAAGCCTACGGCGTCAAGGAAGATCACTCCTTGGCTGTGCAACCCACCGAACTCGACGAACGCGTCACCGTTCCTCTCGGCTCCTCGCTCCCGGAAATTGTTCCTCCGGCCCAATATTCCCTGCCCGACATTGTCGACCAGGACATCATCACCAGCGGCCAACTGCAACTCGTCGTTCCCGAACAAACAGAAAATCGCAACAAGCCGTACTTTGTTCTCATTGGCGCCGTCACCGTCCATCTTCTAATCTTCGTCCTCATTCTGCTGTATGCCTTGGTTTTTCCCGCGCACGTGCCCACCGCCGAGGAGCAGGAAATCGCGCGCAATCAAATGCGCCTCCTCCTGCCGCCCGGGGCGTTCGAACTCAATCAGCCGCGCGTCGCACCGCAGCCGCCCGCTCCGCGCGTTCGCGTCGATCCCAATCTTCTCCGCAAAATCGCTCCCCCGGAGCCCGCGCCAGCTCCAAAAATTGCGTCACAACCCGCTCCGCCGCGCGAGCTTCCCGCCGCGCCCATTGCCAAGCCCAATGCCGCGCAGCAAGCTCCGCAGGATTCGCCGACTCCCAAAATCGAAGCGCCCAGGTCCGGGCTGCATCTTGAAACTCCAGACACGCCGACCCCCCATCCGCAGCTAACGCTTCCGAAGTCCTCCACTTCCGGGCCCTCCATCAATGACTTGCTGCACGGCGGGGGAGAGAGGCCTTCAGGCCCGCGACCTATCATGGGCGGAGGCCCGATTCGCGCTGGACGAGGACAAGCGGGCGGGTCGACTGCATATGGCGGGCTCGAGATGCTCACGCCGGATCAAGGCGTGGATTTTAGCGCGTACCTGGAACGCGTATACCTGACGGTAAAGCGAAATTGGTTCGCCGTCATGCCCCAGTCCGCCGAGCTCGGCGATAAAGGTATCGTCCAGCTTACCTTCCGCATCATGCGAGACGGCAGCATTCCCACCGAAGACCCGCTATTGCGCCACAACTCCGGAAAGGAGCCTCTTGACCGCGCTGCCTACTCCTCCGTGCGCGCCTCCAATCCTTTTGAGCCCTTGCCTACGCAATTTAGCGGGCCGTACATCGAGTTGCGGTATACGTATTACTACAACATTGTGCCCGGCTCTGAGAATCAATAGCTGTGAAACTGGTTCGCCAACAAATCATTGGTAGCCTCTTGTTCGCGCTGGTAGTGCTCATCATCCTGCCCTTGTGCGCACGCCACGTTTTCTTTCCGTGGCCAATATGAGGCAGCCACTTCTTTCCAGCCGCTGTCTCGTCCCATGAATGACCACGCTTCGCCACCGCTAGTCGCCATCCTCGGACCCACTGCCTCCGGCAAGTCCGCACTGGCCATTCACCTTGCGCAGCAACTCGACGGCGAAATCATCATTTGTGATTCCACGCAGCAATACCGCGGCTTTGACATCGGCACCGGGAAACCAACACCAGCGGAGCGCCAAAGTATTCCGCATCACCTTCTCGATGTCCTGAATCCTAGCGAAGAAGCCACCGCCGGTGCCTATCGCGAAATGGCGCTGCCCGTTCTCGAAGATCTCCGCGCCAGAAAGAAGCTTCCTATTCTGACGGTAGGCACCGGCCTCTACATGCGTGCGCTATTTGAAGGTCTAGCGGACTTGCCGCAGCGCTCCGAAAGACTCCGCACCCGCCTCCGCGCCATGCTGGAAAAGCACGGCCAAAGTTATCTCCATCGCGTCCTAAAACGCCTGGACCCGCAATCCGCACAGCGCATATCCCCAGCCGACATGCAAAAAGTAATCCGCGCCGTGGAAGTTTGCATCCTCACTCGCCGACCCCTAACCCAAGTCCACCGAGCCGGCCGCACCCCCCTAACCGGCTGGCACATCCTAAAAATTGGCCTGCAACCCACACGCGAAGCCGTCTACGCCCGTATCCACTCTCGCATCGACCAAATGCTAGCCGCCGGCTGGCAATCCGAAGTCGTTAAACTCCTAGCCGAGAATCCGCCCGCGCAATCCAAACCCTTCGATTTTCTAGGCTACCGCGAACTAGCCGCCGTAGCCCGCAGCGAGTTGACTCTAGCCGACGCCCGCTCCGCCATCCAACAATCCACCCGCCACTACGCCAAGCGCCAACAAACCTGGTTCCGCCGCGAACCACAGGTCACCTGGTTCCCCAGCTTCGGCGACGCTCCCGACTTGCAATCCCAGGTCCTCGACTACCTAGTGCTCTCAATCCGGAAGCCTACTCCGAAAATCTGACTCATCCTCAAATCGCCATCGCAAATTACAGCTATTCCACAAATCCCTACGCCATAGTTTCAATTCGGGAATTTAGCCAGGGTAAACGCTTCGGCTCATTTCTCACTTGTATAGACGGGATGAACAAACTCGGCCGCTCTGCGGTCGCCGCGCGACGGCTCGCTGAGACCCAAGAGAGCGTATAATCGAGGCGATGGGGCAATCCTTCGTTCTCCCTGCTTCGCGTTTGCGCCCGCATCCTTGGTTTGATCTTTTGTGAGCAAGACACCGCAGAGAGTTTCTAACGCCGAACGCGCAGTGCTTGTTGGTATTGGCTGGAAGCGCGCGCCGCGCTTTCCGGGGATGCCTGCGGGCGAACAGGGCCGCGAATCGCTGCTGGAGCTGATCGAACTAGCCACTAGCGCCGGCGCGGAAATTGCCTCCACTTTGTTTCAGGTGCGCGATGCTGCCGATCCCGCCACGCTCGTTGGCCGCGGCAAACTCGACGAAATTCGCGCCGAAGCCATCGCGCATCACGCGCCGCTGGTTATTTTCGATAGCAATCTTTCTCCCGTGCAGCAGCGCAACATCGAAGAACTTACCGAGCGTCGCGTCATCGACCGCACGCAACTTATTCTCGACATTTTCGCGCGCCATGCACGCAGCCGCGAAGGCCAGCTGCAAGTGGAACTCGCTCAGCTCAACTACATGCTTCCGCGTCTCACCGGGAAAGGCACCGCCATGTCCCGCCTCGGCGGCAAAAGCGGCGGCGGTGGCTCCGGCGGAGCAGGTGGAGGCGCCGGCCGCATCGGCGTCCGTGGTCCAGGCGAAAAAAAGCTGGAAACCGACCGCCGCCGCATCCGCGACCGCGTCAGCAAAATCAAATCCGCGATCGAAGACGTGCGCAAACAGCGCGCCCTGCGCCGCGAAGCACGCAACGCTGTTCCGCTCGGCACCATCGCGCTAGTCGGCTACACCAACGCCGGCAAATCCACGCTATTCAACGCGCTCAGCAGCGCCGAAGTCCTCGTCTCTTCGCGCATGTTCGCCACGCTCGATCCGACGATTCGCGCGCTGCGTCTGCCATCCAATCGTCGCGTTCTGGTCTCAGACACTGTCGGCTTCATTCGCGATTTGCCCAAAGGCTTGCTCACCGCCTTCCGCGCTACGCTCGAAGAGGTTCAGGAAGCCGCGCTAATTCTCCACATCAGCGACGTCTCCAATCCGCACCACGACGAACTGGACGCCGAAGTCCGCAAAATCCTCGACGAACTAGGCGTCAGCGAACGCCCCACACTCCGCGTTCTAAACAAAGTCGATTGCCTGTCGCCGGAGGAACGCGAACATCTCGAGCGCCACTGCAAATCGCATCACGCGCAAAACGATGGAATAGAAAATAGCGCAGAAAATAACCCAGTGATGGTTTCCGGTCTCACCGGCGAAGGCATTCCGGAGTTGCTCCGCCGTATTGACCTGGCCATGCCCACCGATCCCACGGTCGCCATGTCTCTCCGCATGCCCCTTACCGAAGGCCGCAAACTCGCCCTGATCCACGCCATGGGCAACGTCCTGCGCTCGGAAGTCGATGATTCTCATATGCTTCTGGACGCGGAAATTCCCGAATCGATCGTCCGCCGCCTGCGCCTCGCGGACTACAAATTTGCGGGAACTTTCCCGCTCGCCGTTTCGTAAATATTGGTGTAGGTTATTCCGTAGACGGGGGTTGCCCCATGCTCGGCCTGATTCTCTGGTGCTTTTTGTTTTGCTTCTGCTGGCCGCTCGCGCTTCTTGCGCTGATCGCCTATCCATTTGTGTGGCTGATTCTGCTGCCGTTCCGCATCCTCGGCATCGCCGTGCACGGCGTCTTCGCGCTGCTGACCGCCATCTTTATGTTGCCGGTCCGCCTCCTCCGCGGCCCACGCTTCATTTAGCGAGATATCGCAAATCAAGATTTACGCTGCGGCACTCTTCGTCTTACTGCGTCAAAACTTTTTCGAAAAATTGCAGCGCCCGTGGATCGTTCGATTGACCCAGCCAGAACATCGCTTGCTTGCGCACCTCCGGATTGCGGTTCGATTGCGCTACTTCAATTAATTTCGGCACACCCTCATCTTTCGGCAATTGGCTCAGTGCGAACACCGCTTTCTTTTTTACGTCGGTCTCCGGATCATTTTCAATCGCTCCGCTGATCGCGCCGACGGCTTTGTTCCCGGCCTTCTGCGCGAGCCAGAACAAGGCTTGACCGCGCACGTGTCCGCTTTCATCTTCGTGCGCCATGCGAATCATTTCGTCCACTGCCGTAGATTCGTGACTCACGTACAACGCAAATGCTACTTGCGAACGCACTTCGGGACTCGCATCGTCCTTCGCCATCTTGCGCAAGAGTTCCAGACCATGCTTCCCGCGCGACGCGCCAAGCCAGAACGAAGCTTTCTTCCGCAACTCTGCGGGCTGATTCGCCGTCGTAAACGTTTCAAAGGCACGATCCGCCGCAGCGTCCGCGTGCAATGCGATCGCCGTGAGCGCTTCTTCGCTCATGTGCGAATGCTCGTGCGCGCCAAAATTTCCGTCGAGCACAAATCGACTCAAAAACTGCACGCTCTCTTGCGCATTCGCATTCGCCAGCAACACAAATCGCAAACCGCCCGCATCCAGTTTGCAATCCTCCGAAGCCACGCGAACGCGCAGCACTTTGTGATTTTCCGCGCGCAGCAGCACCACCAAACGATCGCTACCTTCGAGTTTCGCGGAATCGTTTCCGCGCATACTCATGCCGTGATCGTTGCCTTCGAGCCGGCAGGTTCCGCAGACTTCGCCGTCATTGAAATTCCCGCAGCACTCCGAATGTCCATCCGCCACCCGCGCGACGCTATACGCGATCCACAACCGCTCTTCGCTGCGCTGTGCAATCGCGTCCACCGTCACCGCAAGGTTGCCATTGACGACTTGCGTTTCGCGCTGAGTGTTCTCCAGTTGCGGTCCGTCACTCTGCGCAACTTGCGCGGGCCGTTGGCCCGCACGCAAGCCAGCCGCCGCAATAGCCAGAAACGTCGAACTCGCAATTAGAACTGTTCGCAGCATCCATCGATTCTTTTTCATCGCAGCCTCACTTTTGCAGCAGCTCCATCATGTAATCGCTGGCATCCTTGGAATTCATCAGCGCCAGTTTCTCCACCGCTCTCTTCCGTAATTCCGGATCTTTCTCGGCGCGCGCAATGACCACCAGCGTCTTCGCATTTCCTTGAATGAACAGCGCGTTCAACACTTCTTCACGCGTGGTGCGATCTGTGTCGCGGGCATAAATCGATTGCAACGCACCGGCCGCGGCGTCGCCGCCGATTAGCCCCAGATTGCGCACCGCCGCGCGGCGCACTTCCGGATCTTTTTCGTTTTGCGCGGCGTCCACGAGTTTCGTGGTGTCCCCCGCCAGGAAAAATGCCTGCAATATATCGCGCCGCAACTCGGGAGAATTTTCGCTGCGATAGAGCTGTTCGAGTTCGCTGACTCCCTGTACGAGTCCGAGCTGGCGTATGGCTTCGCGCCGCAGGTCGGGGTCCTTTTCGCCTTTGGCCGCCGCGAATAAATGTTCCTTGTCGCCGGCCAGCATGAAACTTTTCAGCACTGCGCGCTTCACGGCGTTATCACTCGTGGCGCCGTAAACATCCGCCAGCGTTTTGCGTGATTCCGCGCCGCCAAAGAGTCCCAGATATTCCACGGCTTTGCGTTGCAGGTCCGGATTACTCTGTCCGCGCGCGATTCTTCCCAAAATTTCTCGTGATTGCGGCGAACCGTTCTGCGCCATCACGAACATAGCTCGTGATTTTTCTTTTGGCGTTCCCGTACCGTTTAAGACTTTTTCCAGGAATGGCATCGCGCGTTCCGGATCGCTGTTCATCAATCCTTGGATCGCCAGCATCTTCAACTCTTCATCGCTTTGCGCTTCAGGCTTCGCCGGTTGCCCGGAAGACTGCTGCACCTCAATTTCCAGCGCTCCCCCGTCCTTTTGCCAGCGGCTCTGCGGAAAGCGCTGCTTCAAGTCCCGCAGCGTAGCCAGCGCTGCGGCGCGTTTGCCAAGTTTGTTTTGCGCATAGGCCTTCCAGTACAACGCGGCGTCCGCCTGCGCAGCATTCATCTTGGCCACTTCATCGAATTTTTGTTCCGCGCGGTCAAATTTGTCTTCATCCAGCGCCTCGCGGCCGTTGTCGTATGCTTCTTCCACGCGCTCGGCCTGCTCTTGCGCTCGCCCGCGCTTTTCTTGCTCCTGGTCGCGTGCTTCTTGCTCGCGATCCCGAGCCTCCTGCGCACGATCCTGTGCTTCCTGTTTGCGATCTTGTGCGTCTTGCGCGGCGTCATTCACACCTTCAGCCGCTCTTGTGCTCACGTCCGCGGAAGAATGCCGCTCGTCTCGCGGCATGGCCGCAACGCTGCGGCCTTGCGCCGGAACCGAGGTCGCCAGCAAAATCATTCCCACAGCTATCCAACTGCAATTTTTCATCCAGGAAATTCCCATGCTCATACCTTCTTTCTGTTCTGCCGCAATCCGTTATTTGTAGCGGGCGTTGCGCGTTGCCGCCGCTCAAGTTCCTGACCTACGACACGCACTTTGAACAAAATTCCGTCCGCCTCGATGCGCCGCTGAATCGCCAGTAACTGCGGAGCAGAAATTTGGCCGGGCGTGTGCGCGACGTCGAGCAGCACGCGTTCGAGTTCATCGAGCACGCTGGCCACTCCGGCATCGCCTTGCTCGAGCGCAGTCTCCCGGTACAAACGGTTTTCCTCCAGCAAATCTTCCGCGCGTTTTTGCTCCGCGGAAATATCGAGCATTTTGCCCGCGCCGTTTTGTGCGCTGGTATTGGAAAGTTCCGTCAACATCATTTCCGAGCGGCCAAGATGTTCGCCCACCGCCAGCAGCAGCACTTTTTCCCGCATGCTGGCCGCGCTTGCCACTTCCGGAACGTTATTCTTGTTTGTTCCGCGGCCAACGAAAAATGCCAGCATCACCACAGCGGTAACCGCAGACACGGCGATCAACCGCCGCGGCGAAAACCAGTCCTGCCACCACGGTGTTTTCTCTTCTCGCGCACTCGCGCGCACACGGTGCGGTTCGAGCTTCGGCGAAAGTTCCTTCCACACTTGTTGCGCGTAGCCCTCGCCTGCGTCGGGAACCTCCAGCGCGTCGAGCGCGGCGAAGACCGCTATAAGGTCCTCATTCAAACGCGTAAATTCAGCGCGGCATTGCTCGCAATCTTTCAGGTGCGCGTCGAGCGCGGCGGCTGATTCCGCATCGCCTTCCCGATAACTGATCAAATCTTCTTCGCTCAGATGGTTCATGATTTTGTTCCCATCGCTCGCACACCCGCCGCTTGCGTTACCAGCGGCGCCAGCGTGTTGCGGAGTTTTTGTACCGCACGAAAAACGGTGTTCTTCGCCGCGCTCGCGCTGGAATTCAGCGCTTCCGCGATCTCCTCAATCCCGCAGCCTTCCCAGTGCCGCATCACAAAGGCGGTACGTTCGGCCTGCGACAATGCCTCCAGCGCGCGCTCCATCTGCCGCCGCAATTCCGCGTTTTGCGCAAGCCGCTCTGGAGAAGGCGCTCCGTCCGGAACGAGATTTACGGGACTAGCCTCCAAACGATCCTCACCACGGCTGCTCGGTTCTTCGCGCCGCGCGTCTTCCGTGCGTTTCTGCCGCATGCGGTCGATGGCGTAATTGGCAGCGATGCGGTACACCCACGTACCAAAATTTGCGCGCGCTTCAAACTGCTCCAGTTTTTGATACGCCCGCAAAAATGTCTCCTGCACGACTTCTTCCGCCTCGTGCCGATTTCCCGTGAACCGGTAGGCCAGCCGGAACAAGCTCGCACTGTGGCGATCGACGAGCACACGGAATGCATCCCGGTCGCCGCCGAGCGTCAACTCGATGGCCTCCGCGTCACCCTCTCGTGGGTTACCGGTGCTTTCCGTCATTCGCATACTTAGACAGGATATTGGCGTTGCGGTTAGGTCGGTAAATCATCCGATTCCAGCTTGACGGACGGCTATGGCAGCAACATTGACGGGAATTACCGTATCATTGAAGTTGGAGGGAGTAAGAGTGATCACACGGTATACGCGCGAGGAAATGGGCCGCGTCTGGAGCGACGCAAATAAGTTTGCGAAGTGGCTGGAGGTGGAATTGGCCGCGACGGAGACGCTGGCGGAAGCGGGGCGGGTGCCGAAGGAAGCGGCGGTGGCGCTGCGCGCGCGGGCGAAAGTGGATGTGGCGCGGATTCATGAACTGGAAGCGCGCGTGAAACACGATGTGATCGCGTTCACCATGGCGGTGGGCGAAACGATTGGCGATCCGGCGATTGCGCGCTGGCTGCACTATGGAATGACTTCCAATGATGTGGTGGATACGGCGCAGGCTTTGCAGGTGCGCGATGCTTCGCGGCTGATTGAACGCGCGCTGGTGATGTTTGGAGAAGTTCTGGATGTGCGCGCGCATGAATATCAACACACACCACAGATCGGGCGCACGCACGGAGTACACGCGGAACCCATCACGTTTGGATTGAAGATTGCGAACTGGTTTGCGGAAAATCAGCGCAATATTGTGCGTTTTCGCGACGCGGCCGCGCAAATGAACGTCGGCAAGATTTCTGGCGCGGTGGGCAACGCTTCGCATCTGGGTCCGGAGATTGAAGAGAAAATTTGCGAAAGGCTGGGGCTTACTGCCGCGCCGGTGGCGTCTCAGGTGATTCAACGGGATCGTCACGCGCAATATTTAAATTCGCTGGCGTTGATTGCCGGATTGCTGGAAAAGATCGCGCTGGAAATTCGGCACTTGCAACGCACAGAAGTGCGCGAAGCGGAAGAGCATTTTGGCGGAGAACAGCGCGGCAGTTCGGCGATGCCGCACAAGCGGAATCCCGTGACGTGCGAACAGATTTGCGGACTGGCGCGCGTGGTGCGCAGCAACATGCTGGCGGCGCACGAAAATATCGCGCTGTGGCACGAGCGGGATATTTCGCACAGTTCCGTGGAGCGCATTATTTTGCCGGATTCGACGATTTTGGTCGATTACATGCTGGCGAAGATGACCGCGCTCGTGGGTCAGATGCGCGTTTTTCCGGCACGCATGCTGCGGAATCTGGAATCCACGCACGGGCTCGTTTATTCCGGGCAGCTGCTGCAGGATTTGGTGGAGCATGGAATGCCGAGTGACGATGCGTATAAAACGGTGCAGGAAAACGCGATGACGGCGTGGGAATCGGAAAGCGATTTTCGCGCGCGCGTCGCGAACGATCCGCGCATCACGAAATATCTGGATGCCGCGGCGCTGGCGCATACCTTTGATTTGCAGAGGCAGCTGCGCTACGTGGATGCTATTTTCGCGCGGGTGTTTCCTGTTCCTGATTCCGCTAAAAAGTCTACTTCTGCCGGGTAGGGCATTGGTGATGCGCCGATCAAACTTGGAGACGGTGCGCTCGACGGTTTGGCTCGGGCTTGGTTTTACCGCGAAAGCGGCGTCAAGGCGTCGCACTCCAAAAAATAAAAGCGCCGGGCAGCTTGCGCTGACCGGCGCCGTCTTGCCTCTTCTAATTTCGGTGGTGCTGAAATTAGCTGCGGAGGCGGAAGCCCGAAACGCCATCATCCGTCAACGGTAGCCAAAAGCAAAGAACTAAATTTTTCCGGCACATCCAAAACGTACAGTCGTGTTTGAACCGTGATTATTCGACGCGCTGGACGTAGCGGGCTTCGGTGGTGTCGACCTTGATGCGATCGCCTTCGTTGACGAAGGGCGGAACGTTGACGACTAAGCCGGTTTCGAGCGTGGCCGGCTTCATGACCGCGCTAGCGGTGGCTTTTTGCAGGGTGGGTTCGGTTTGCACGACGCGGAGTTCCATGGTGTCTGGAAGGTCGACGCCGATAGGTTTTTCTTCGAAGAATTCAATTTTCACGGTGGTGTTGGGGATTAAGTAGAAGACGGTTTCGCCGAGTTCGTCGCGGGACATGTGCATCTGTTCGTAGGTCTCGGTGTTCATGAAGTGGAAATCGTCGCCCTCGTTGTAGAGGTACTCGAATTCGACTTCGTCGAGGATGGCACGGTCGACAAATTCTTCAGCGCGGAAGCGGTAATCGATCATGACGCCGGTGCGCAGATTTTTCAGGCGTGTTTGCATGGAACCGCGTTTGTTGCCCGGAGTGCGGTGGTCAACGCTGAAAACGGTGTAGAGCTGGCCCTCGTGCTGCACGACCATGCCGGGGCGGAGTTGCGTGGCTTTAACAGTACTCATAGTGTGGTGCGGCCGCGTGGCGGCCGAAGGCTCCCTGACGCGAAGTAAATTGATTTCGGAAATTCCGGCGCGGCGGGCCAGGACAGCTCCCACGATGACGCACGCGAAAT
>Ga0182024_10007676_pt1 | contig 23193 bp, 22 predicted proteins | sample P32metaG_FD_120480 | JGI IMG/M metagenome (GOLD analysis project Ga0182024, IMG submission 120480) | Permafrost microbial communities from Stordalen Mire, Sweden - P3-2 metaG (Illumina Assembly) | ecosystem: Environmental > Terrestrial > Soil > Wetlands > Permafrost | place: Sweden: Stordalen... | reverse complement strand
GTGCCGCCGCGATCGATCCAGAATTCCCAACCCGCGGTCATAGGCTCGATCCTGCCCGTCTTTTGTGCCAAGTTGGGCCGGAGCGAGCCCGCAACAGATAGCCGTAAGACGACTAGTTGAGGAAACAACGATGCACAAGATCGCAATCTCGGAAGCCGCCCGCAACCGCATGACAGCCCGGACCGGCAAGGCGCATCCCTTCGACGAAATCGATCCACGCAAAGCGGCACTGGTTGTGATCGACATGCAGAATTATTTCTGCAAGCCGGGTCACCAGGGCGAGGTCCCGGCGTCGCGGGAGATCGTGCCGAATATCAACCAGCTCGCCGCCGATCTGCGCAGCCGCGGCGGCCTTGTCGTCTGGGTGCGCAACGGCACCCGCAATACGCGCGAAAGCTGGTCAAACTATCACGAATTTCTGCACACGCCCGACCGCTATGAGCGGCGCTATGCGGCGATGGACGTCGACGGCGATGGTTATGCCTATTGGCACGGCAACGACATCCGCCCGGAGGATGCCCAGGTGACCAAGACGCGCTACAGCGCCTTTATCCAGGGTTCGTCCGATATCGAGGGCCTGCTGCGCAATAGGGGCATCGATACGCTCCTGATTGCCGGCACCGCGACCAATGTCTGCTGCGAAAGCTCCGCACGCGACGCCATGATGCTCAATTTCAAGGTGGTGATGGTGTCGGACGGCCTCGCTACGCATAACGACGAGGAACACAACGCGGCGCTGTCGATCTTTTATGGCCTGTTCGGCGATGTGCAGACCACGGACGAGGCGATCGCCTCGCTCGCCCGCGGCGACAAGGCCCGCGCCGCCGCCTGAGCGCCGTAGCCGCTAATCGTTCCCCCTACTGTTGCGAAGGGCCGGTAAGCCAATGCCGGTAGCCTCGAACCCGCCGTCCACGGCGATGGTCTGTCCGGTGATGTAGCTTGAGCGATCGCCGCACAGGAAGTAGATCGCTTCGGCAAGCTCCTGCTCCAGGCCGTAGCGATTGAGCGGAATGGCGTCGTGATAGGCGGCGCGGATCTCCGGCGTATGCACGGCCTTGGCCATGGCGGTGTCGACCGGACCGGGTGCGACGGCATTGACCCGGATGCCGAGCGGGGCGAGCTCGACCGCCTGTTGCTGGGTCAGGTGGGCAAGGCCGGCCTTGCTGGTGCCGTAGGCCGTGCGCAGCGTCGATGCGCGCAATCCGGATATTGACGTGATGTTGACGATGGCGCCGCCGCCGCTGTCGCGCATTAGCGGCACGGCCGCCTGCGTGCACAGGAACGGACCGGTGAGGTTGACCGCCAGCACCCGTGACCAATCCTCATAGGTGACGTCGAGGATCGGCTTGAAGATCGCAATGCCGGCGTTATTCACCAGCACGTCGAGCCGGCCGAATTTTTGCCCGACGCACGCGATCGCGCGGGCCACGCCCGCGGCGTCGGCAACATCACAGCAAATTGCCATGATCACATCGCAATTGATGGCGTCGGACTCGCGCAGCGCGGCATGCGTGCGATTGAGCGTCTCATTGTCGATGTCGAGCAGCGCGATGCGCCAGCCGTCGGCGAGAAATCGCTTCGCGGTCGCCAGCCCGATGCCGCGCGCGGCTCCGGTGACCAGGGCGACCTTCTGTGTTGCCTCGCGCTCAGGCATGTCTGCTTGTTTTGGATGTTGGTCGGATCGGTTGTGCCGATGCTCTTAGATCGGGCTTAGGTCGTTATCACCTTCATATCTTCGGGCGTCGAGACGAATTTCTCCATCCTCGGCGCGGCGCCGTTCTTGCGCATCTCTTCGAGCCAGATGCGGTGAATGCGCGGATCCTGATCTTCGTATTCGATCTGGTCACCGCCGTCCTTGACGCTCTTCGACACTGCCGGCAGGTCGTCGCCGCCTGCGCCAAGCAGCGAAAGGCGGTTCGCCAGCGTTGTCGGATAGCGTATGCCGCCGACCGCGGTGGCGAGATAGCGCGCTTGCCGCGGGCCGGTATTGAAATGTTGATGGAATTGCCGGTCGGCCGGCACCAGCACCATGCCGTGCTTCCAATCGATGCGGCGGAAGTCCTTGTCGGTCTCGTACCACAACAGCGAGAAGCCCTGGCCCATCACGCACATGACGTGAAAGCTCGGCCCGTGGCGGTGGCCTTTCTTGTAGGTGCCAACCGGCATTTCCGAGATATGCGCGTGCATGGTGCCGTCGGCGAGCACGAACATGATATTGGTGCCGCCGGCGCCGCGATCGCCCCAGCTTTTCAGCTCGATGGCGGTGAGATCGGGAACGAAGTTGGTCTCCCACATGTGATTGCCCGGCCGCACGGTGATGAGATCGCCTTCGCCGGTGAAATATTCGCTCTTGCCGGAGCGGTCGGAGAAGTCGAAGGCGTTGCCGAAGACGAAAGCTTCGTTGTGAAAGACGTTCATCACCATCGGCAGGTTGGTGGTGCTGACCAGAAGCGCGCGCTCGGTGCCGCTGCCGTTGAAGTGCCGGTGCTTGGCGTTGAGCGGAATGGCGAACAGGCTCTTTTCGCCCCATTCGAAGCTGCGCTTGGTGCCGTCGGCAAATTCGAGCTGCGTCGAGCCGTGGCCTTCGAGGACGTAAATGACCTCCTCATAGAGGTGCCGCTGCGGAGCGGTGGATTTGCCGCCGGCGATCTCAAACACGAACATGTTGGCGAAGTCGCCGCGGCCCTTCAGATGCACCGCGGCGCCTTTGACGCCGTAGCGCGGCCACGGTGCGGTCGCGACGTCGAACAGATAGACGCCGTAATCCTCGGTGACGGGAATGCCTTCGCCGGCGAGCCAATCGAGATAGGGATCGACGCCGAAACGCGGCTTGGCTTGAATGGTCTCGCGGATGTTCATGTGTTCCTCCGGCGCCGGCTCATTGAAGAGAGACTACATCGTCGATCGATGCGACGCTACGCGAACAAGAGCGATTTGATCACGACCGGCACCACGCCGGGCGGCGCGATCAGCTCGCCGACGTCGACATAGTCGAGCTCATGGAGGTCCATGCCGTCAATGGAGACGATTTTCCCCGGCCAATCGAGCTCGCGATGCAGGATGCGGCCGAAGGTCTTGCCGATATCGCCGTCGATCATCAACAGCAGAAGCTTGATTCGCTCGTGCAGCGGCGCAAGCGCGCGCAAAATGCCTTCGCCCGCAGCCTTCAATCGCGCATGTTCCGGGTCGCCATGCCAGCCAAAAGCGATGGCGACGCGCCCGGTATGGTCGAGGTCGATCTCGTCCATGCCGGCGCGGACGGCATCGGCGACACGTGTCCGATCGATGTCACCTTCGGATTCGAGAGCGATCCGCAGCACCGGCACATTGTGCGCCGGCAGCACATAGGGATCGGGCAGGTAGATGGTCTTGCCGCTGACCTGCACTGTGAATTGCGATGCGCCGATGACGGTGGCGCGGATGCGCTGGCCGGGATCGATCAGTGGCAGGCCGCTGCGCCGGCTCAGCTCCTGCGCGAGATCCGCTGCCAAGAGCTTGGCAATATCGCCGTAGTCTTGCTGCTCGTGGCCGAACATGTATTCGGCGACGCCGCCGGAAAAGGTGATGGCAGCCGGTGCGGGCCCGGACGGCAGGCGTTCGGTGAGAAGAAGCGATTGGCCAAGCGCATCGAGCGGCGCACAGAGGATCATGTCCGCAGCCACTTCTGCCAGCCGCTGCGCAATCTTGCGACGCAGCGACTCCTCGGCCAGTGCTCGTGGCGAGATCTGGATATCCAAATCATCGGCGACGAGCTGCGCCGAGTGATCGATGCGACTCCAGACGCTGCCCGAGTCGGTGGCAATCAGCCGGCCGCCGACGGCGAACGCCGAAAGCCCAAGAATGGAGCCGCGGTCGATCAAGGCAAGCTTGGTGGTGCCGCCGCCGACGTCGGCATGTAGGAGGCATGTATTGCGTGCCTTCGACAGCGCCACGGCGCCGGACCCGTGCGCAGCGAGCCGGCATTCGAGCTTGTGGCCGGCGGTGGCGCAGACGAATTTTCCGGCATCCGCGGCGAACAATTCGTCGATGGCGCGGGCGTTCTTGCGCTTAATCGCCTCGCCGGTGAGGATGACGGCGCCGGAGTCGATCTCGCTTTGCGTGCGACCGGCCTCCCGGTAACAGCGGGCGATGAACTTGCCGAGCTCGACCGCATCGATGGTGCCATCCGGCAAAAACGGCGTCAGCAGGATTGGCGAGCGCCAGACAATTTCGCGGCCGACGACGATGAAGCGGCTGGAAAGGCCTTGCGACTGCCGCTGCAGGGCCACCTTGGCGAAGAGAAGATGCGAGGTCGAACTGCCGATATCGATGCCGACGGTGGTGAAAGCGACATTGTCCTGGTCCCAGATCGTGCGCGCGATCGCGGCGCGTTCGGCCGCGGTCTCGATGTGCTCGTGGGAGAAGTCGACCTCGTGCATCGGGCGCACAATGCCGCGCGCCGCGGTGATGATCAATCCGGCCTAGTTGGGCGGCTTATCCTGCGCCAGCAGGCCAGCGACGGTCCTGATCTCGTTGCGGGCGTATTTGGGCAGGCCAGCGCTGATCGAGCTGCCGGAGTTGAACGACGACTGGCCCATCAGAACCTGTGCCGGCACCAGGTTCCGCAAGACCGGCATTTTCTCAAAACCGCGCTTTTCGTCGAGCACGCTGGCTTTGATGGCAAGCGCCATGAAGGCAGTGACCACGGTCTTGTTGGGGTCGGCCGGATCGGCCTGGAACACGGCGAAAAACTTGCCGAATTTCATGATCTCGTTGACGTAGAAAATATCCTGTTCGAGGACGCCCGAGATCGGGGTGTCGAGCGTGGTCAAATGCTGCAGACCGGATTGATCGAGGTCGGCGGGGGCAAGCGCGGAGAGCTCGCTCTGGAAATCAATGTGGTCGGCGACTTTCCTGATGCTGTCACGCAACTTGTTGACCAGCAAAATCCCCATCGGGATCTTGCCCTCGAGCTTATAGGTCGACTGGACGCAGATCGAGGTCGTTCGTCCGGTGCACCATTTGCGGTCGGCATTATCGTTGCCGGTACCGGCTTCGTCCTTGAAATTGGTTACGTCCGCGGCGGCGATCAGCTTATGCTTGATCGCCGGATCGATCTTTTCCAGAAACGACAACGTCACGTATTGCGAAAGATCGATTGCGCTTGGCGCTTTGTCGAGCACGAAGCGGGCTTGCGCCACGTACATGTAAAGCTTCTCGGTGACTTTCTGGCCTTGCACGCCGCTTGTGGTCGGCTTGTCGACGGTCGGCTCGGTATAGGCGGGAAACAGCGCCAGAAACTTCTTCTCTTCAGGATGCTTTTCCGCCCACTCGCCGAAACGAGTCAGCGCGGTTTCGCTGTCGATCGCGCCCGGACTGGTATGATCGCTGAAGTCGATAGTGCCGGGCTTGATGTCCGCGACGTTCGAGCTGCGCGCCGCGCTTACCTCGGCGATCTGGAATTCGTCGGCCCGGGCGATCGAGGCGGCGGCAAAGAAACCGGCTGCCGCGACAGCAAGCAAGATCGAACGCACGTTAGCGTGCCGGAGGCCCATCCTAAAAACTCTCGCGGATATCTCTTAATGGAGTGCTAGCAATTCACCGGCCGCCCCAGAAGTAACCCTGGTTGGGCGGCGGCGGTTGATCGTTCCAAGGCCGAAACAAGCCGAACAAGCCGCGCGACATCGGCTGCTGCGGCGGCGCTTGCGGCGGCAGCGGCTGCCAGCCGCGACTCGGATAGTAAGTCCGTCCGCTACTGTCGGCGGCGCCGCCCCAGAATGGATTGGATTCGCCGCCTTGATAAGCATAGGCGTCGTCCTGCGACACCAGCTGATATTGGGTGTCCGCTACTTGGCCGTCGGCGCCGCGGCGGAAGTGCTCGATGAAATTGCCGCCGTTCATGCGATTGCCGCTCATATAATCGATCGGGATGTCGACCAGATCGCGCCGCGCTTGCGGCGAGGGCCCGCTGAGCGGCGTCTTCGGCGCGACATTGTCCGCCCACACCGCCTGGATGATCGGCTGGAAGATCGGCACGGCGACGTGTGCGCCGTCTTCGTTCGGCCCGAGCGAGCGGCGCTTGCCGTCGGCGTTGTCGTAGCCGACCCAGACCGCCACGGTGACGTCATTGGTGAAGCCGACGAACCAGCCGTCGACGAAGTTCTCCGTGGTGCCGGTCTTGCCGGCCACGTAAGGCGACAGCGAAGCGATCCTCCGCGCAGTGCCGCGCGCCACGACGCCCTGCAGAATACTCTTGAGCTGGTAGAACGCCGCCGGGTCGGCGTCGCCGATTCGCTGCAGCGGCGTATTCGGATATTGATAGATGGTGCGACCGTCCTGCTCGATGGAATCGATGCCGTGGGGTTGGGGCAGCGCGCCTTCGTTGGCGATGGCGGCATAGAAGGCGGCAAGATCGATCATCTTGACCGGCTGGGCGCCGAGAATAAATGGGTAATAGCGAACGCATTGCGGGTAGATTTTCGCGGCGACAGCGGTGGCGCAGATGTCGTCGAGGCTCTTCTCCGGGCTGGCGTCGACGCCGCCGTCAAGGAGGTGAGCGGTAATCACGTTGACTGAATTTTCCAGACCGCGGCGCAGCGTATAAACGCCGCCTTCGCTGTAATCGTCGTTGTGCGGCGACCAGTAGTCTTCCTCGCGTGCGTTACCGTCGAACTCGCGGCTAATGACGTCGCGGCCGTCGACGCCGCTGCCAATCGGCGGAAACGTGATCGGCTCGTTGGGAATGAGCGTGTTCGGCTGCAGGCCATGCTGCAGCGCCGTCAGATAGGTCACCGGCTTCATCGCTGAGCCGGGTTGGCGTTGCGTCTGCGCGGTGCGGTTGAGCTGACTCAATGGATAGGAGAAGCTTCCCGCCATGGCGAGGATACGGCCGGTCTTGTTCTCCAGCACCAGTGCCGCGCCCTGCACCGTCGGCCGCACTCGCAATTCCGCTTGGGCGGTAGGCTGTGCGGCGTTGCTTTTGCTTCTGCTATCGCGCTTGGGTGCTGTGTATCTCGGTTCGATCACGTTGACATAGATGACATCGTAGAGGCTGAGCTCGCGCCTGATTGTGCCCGACCATGTCGACAGCGGCACGATGCGGCCGTCGGGTAGTCCGACACGGATCGGGCCATCGCCATATTTGCCGCCCTTCTGCAACACCACAGCCGTCGTCCAGTGCACGTCATAGAGCGAGAGGTGGACGCCCTGCAGCGCCTGCTGCCACGCCGGCAGCGCGGACTTGTTGTCGACCTCAAGTTTCTGCACCGCGTCGGCGATATTCGCCTCCGGCCCGCGGAACTGGGCCCGGCCGGTTGAGATTTCGTAATGCGCCAGGCCCTCCTGCAGCGCCGCTTCGGTGTCGCGCTGCAATTGCGCATTGATAGTGGAATGGACCGTGTAGGAATCGGCGGTCAGGCTCGCGACGCCGTCGGCCTTGGCCTCGCGGCCGAGGAAATCGACAAAATGAAAGCCGCTGTCGCGGTGCGGATGGGTAAACGCCACGAGCTTCGGCGGCGTAGCTAGTGCCTGGTTCTTCTGCGCTGCGGTGATGACCCCGTCCTCCTGCATGCGCTCGAGCACGTAGGTGAGACGATCCTTGGCGCGGCCGGGATGGCGGTCGGGGTTATAATAATTCGGACCCTTGAGCAGGCCGGCCAGCATCGCGCCTTCGCCGAGCGAGAGGTCTTTCGCCGATTTGCCGAAATAGCTGCGCGCCGCCATTTCGATGCCCCAGGAGGCGCGGCCGAGATAGGCGGAGTTGAGATAAAGCTCGAGAATATCGTTCTTGTTCAGCGTGTTTTCGAGCCGAGACGCCACAATCATTTCGCGGATCTTGCGCTCATAGGTCACGTCCTCGCCAACCAGGAGGTTTTTGACGACCTGTTGGGTAATCGTAGAGCCGCCTTGCGGGCGCCCCGGCTCGGCCAGATCGCCGATGAAGGCGCGAATGATGCCGCGTTCGTCGACGCCGTGATGCTGATAGAATCGGCGATCCTCGGCGGCGATGAAGGCCTTCTGCACCTGATCCGGAACGTCGGCGAGCGGCACCCAGATGCGCCGGTTGCCGGGCTCGAAGACGTCGGCGAAATCCTTGCCGCTGCCGTCGAGCACCTGGCTCAGGCTCGGCAGTTTCCTTCCCTTGAGCGTCGCCGGGTCCGGCAGATCGGTCGCCGCGGTGTTGAAGAAGTCGATGACTTGGCCGAGATCGACGACCGGAGAGGTAATCGGCTCGTTCTTGCAGAACTGATGATAGGCGGTATTGAGGTCCGAGAAATTCACGCCATGGAACGCCGGAATGTTGGCGCCGGCCGCCGTCGGGTCGTTGAGCGCGGTGGAGATGAGGTCGTCGAGATTGATGGATTCGATGTCGAACGCCTGCTTCATATGCTCGCAGCCGTTGCGCAATATTTGCACCACCTCGGCTTGATCTTGTGCCGCATCGAAATGCGTCTTGACAGCCTGCGGCTGGGTCGTGACTTCGCTTAAGGCGAGCGCCGCCGCAAAAAGCTTGACCAGGATGGTGTCCATATGGACTGCGACTGGGACGGCGGAGCGGCCGGGTTCGAGGGACGCAACGGTACAACAGCGATTATAGCGATCTGATCCTTACAAAAAGACTTTTTTGCGAGCGCCAAGGCTTCCCTAAGTGCGTGACGATTGCATGATCGGCGGCCGCGCGATCGGATGCGCGTCTGAGTTTATGGCACGGTCATTTTTTGGCCGGCATGAGGCCGTCGAAATGGCCGCTATATTGCAGCCACCCCAGCAGCAGCAGCGCCGGCGTCCCGGATACCGCGCAGATGGCGAAGAACCACGGCCAGCCGGTCGCGGCGGCGATAAAACCCGCTCCCGACGATAGATAGGTGCGGCCGAAGGCCGCGAGGGCGGTGAGCAGCGCATATTGTGTTGCGGTATGCAGCGGATTGCGGCACAGCGCAGACAAGTAGGCGACGAAAATAACCGTGCCGATGGCGCTGGTGAAATTTTCGGCGACGATGGCGAAGGTCAGCCAGGCGGTGTTGTGTCCCACGAGCGCCTGCCATGAGAAAGCGAGATTGGCGAGCCCCTGCAGCACGCCGCCGAGCCACAAGCTTGCCGGCAGCGAGAAGGCGCGCGCCACGAAACCGCCGGTGAAGCCGCCGACCAGCGTCGCCGCCAGACCAACGCCTTTGATGATGGCCGCGTATTCGTTGCGCGAAAATCCGAGGTCGATGACAAATGGCGCGGTCATGGCGCCGGACAGCGCGTCGGTGAACTTGAAAAGAACAACAAAGGCGAGCACGACGAAAGCCAGATCGCGCGTGAGAAATTCGGAGAAAGCGCCGACCGCCGCTTCGACGACACGATGGAGATTGCTTTCCCGTACGTGCACGGCGTTGGCGGCAGTAGATTTTTCCGGTTCAGCGGCGACCAGCGTGGTCGCGATGCCGATGACGACCAACAGCGCCATGACCGCGTAACCGGCGCTCCACGCGGCATGACGGCCGAAGCCGAAGACGCTTTCGAATCCGCTGACCAGGAATAGCGCGCCCGCAGTCGAGACCAGCATGCCGATGCGATAGGCGGCGACGTAAGAGGCCATTCCGGCCGCCTGTTCGCTTTCGTCAAGGATTTCCACCCGGAACGCATCGATGACGATGTCCTGCGTCGCCGAGGCGGTGGCGACGAGGAGTGCACCGACCGCGACGAGGAACGGCGAGATCGACGGATCGCAAGTGCCGAGAAAGATAATCGCTGCGATCAGCAAAAACTGCGACAGCAACAGCCAGCCGCGTCGGCGGCCGAAACGCCGTGACAATAGCGGCACGTCGAGCGCGTCGATCAGGGGGGCCCAGAGGAATTTGATGGTATAGGGCGTGCCGACCAGCGCGAACAGGCCGATGGTGCCGAGATTGACGCCGGCTTCCGTCATCCACACCAGAAGCGTCGATCCCGACAAGGCCAGCGGCAGTCCCGACGAAAAGCCGAGAAACAAGACGATCAGGACGCGCCGTTTGAGGTAGACGGCGAGCGTATCCGCAAAGGAGAGGCGAGGGGCTGCGACGTGGGCGCCGGGCTCGGGCGTTACCGCCATACGTCGCTACTCGCCCGCTTCCAGCTTGCGTAAGGGAACGGCGACAACGTTCGAGGCGGTCTCAGCATCGCCGCTGAATTCGACCTGCGCTATGCGCTCGCCGCGGTCCTCGATCTTCTCGATCGAAATGACCGACTGCCGGATATCCTCGGTCGATTGGTTGAAATGGGTCTGCAATTTGCGCACACGATCGCCCAATAGACCGACGTCCTTCATCAGGCGCCCGACTTCATCGCGAATCTGGTCGGCGGCCTCGCGCATGCGTACATCCCGCTGGCTTTGCCGCACCAGCTGGATCGCCAGCATCAACAGCGAGGGCGAGACGATGACGATCTTGGCGCGGAACGCCTTCTGCACCACATCGTCGAAGTCCTCGTGCAGCTCGGCATAAACCGATTCCGACGGCACGAACATGAAGGCCATGTCCTGCGTCTCGCCAGGAATAAGGTATTTCTGGGCGATGTCGCCGACATGCTTGATGACGTCCTGGCGCAGGCGGGCCGCGGCGAGCTTGCGCTCGTCATCATTCTTGGCGTCGCGATAGGCGGTCACGGCTTCGAGGGGAAATTTGGAATCGACGATCAGGGGCCGCTTGTCAGGCAGAAAAATCGCGCAATCGGGACGCAGCCTGTTCGACAGCGTGTATTGGAATTCGTAGCAGTCCTTCGGCAGGCCGTCGCGAATGATGATTTCCATGCGGCCTTGGCCAAATGCGCCGCGCGATTGCTTATTGGCGAGCACGCCATGCAGCGAGGTCACCTGGGTGGCAAGCTCGCTGATGTTCTTCTGCGCACTGTCGATCACCGCCAGCCGTTCGTGTAGCTTCTGCAGGTTCTCCGTCGTGTTCTGGGTGGTTTTCTGGATCGAATCGCCGAGCCGGTGCGAGACCGTATCGAGCCGCTCATTGACCGCATGCTGGAGCTGCGATTGGCGATCGCCCAGCATGCGGATCATGGCTTCGAGCCGTGCCGCCGCGTCGGAGTGGGCGCGGGAAAGTTCGGTCAGCACCGCGGCGTGCGGATCGGCGGCGTGCCGCGCCCGCCACAGCACAATACCGATCACGATCGCCGCGGCGCAGGCGGCAAGAATGGCCGCGAAGATCGGCAGGCTGTCGGTCATCGGTCTCCCCTGCGTGTGGCGCGATTCGTGCCTGGAACGAAGAGCGAACGGTCATAACGCGTCATCGATCGCCAAGCAACGACCGATCGACCCAAATGCCCGCATTGACCCCGCTTTGCTCAGCCCTTACATCGCCAATCCGGCGACTTCGGAAAACCCACGGCTATCCGCGAAATGGCGATCCGCGACATCATCACGCTTCCCGACAAACGGCTGCGGCTGGTTTCCGAGCCGGTCAAACATGTCGACGCCGGCATCCGGAAGCTGATCGATGACATGTTCGAGACCATGTACAAGGCGCCCGGCATTGGGCTGGCGGCGATCCAGATCGGCGTCGCCAAGCGCGTCGTCACCATGGATTTGTCGAAGAAGGAGGACAATCAGGAGCCGCAGGTCTTCATCAATCCGGAAATCGTCTGGAAATCAGACGAGACGGCCAAATACGAGGAAGGCTGCCTGTCGATCCCGGAGTACTACGAGGAGGTCGAGCGGCCCAAGGAAGTGAAGGTCAAATATATCGACCGCGACGGCAAGCCGGCCGAGATTGAGGCCAAGGGGTTGCTGGCGACCTGCCTGCAGCACGAGATCGACCACATCAACGGCGTTCTGTTCATCGATCATCTCTCCAAGCTCAAGCGCGACCGCGTCATCAAGAAATTCGCCAAAGCCGCCAAAAAAGTGGAGGCGTGATTGGCGCTCCGCCTCGTTTTCATGGGCACGCCGGATTTCGCCGTGCCCACGCTGCTCGAGCTTGTCGGCAGCGGCCATGACGTCGCCGCGGTCTATACGCGCGCGCCGCGGCCGGCCGGCCGCGGCATGGCCTTGAGCCCTTCGCCGGTCGCGCGCGAAGCCGAGCGGTTCGGTTTGCCCGTTCTGACGCCGAAAACTTTGAAAGATGCCGACGCTGCGGTAGCGATGCGCGCGCACGGCGCGGATGCCGCCGTGGTCGTCGCCTACGGCCTGATCCTGCCGCGGCCTATACTCGAGGCTTTCCCGCTCGGTTCTTTCAACCTGCACGCCTCCTTGCTGCCGCGCTGGCGCGGCGCCGCGCCGATTCATCGCGCCATCATGGCCGGCGACAAGCAGACCGGCGTGATGGTGATGAAGATGGACGAGGGTCTCGACACTGGGCCAATCGCCATGGCGCAGCGTGTCGCGATCGGGCCGGATGTGACGACCGGCGATCTGCACGATGAATTGGCGCGGCTGGGCGCCAAGCTGATACTGGTCGCGCTAGGGGCGCTAGAACGTGGATCGTTGACGGTGACGCCGCAAGCCGACGACGGCGCGACTTACGCCGACAAGATCGACAAGCGCGAAACCCGCATCGACTGGACGCAGTCCTGGAATAGGGTTCACGACCATTGCCGTGGGCTGTCGCCGTTCCCGGGCGCCTGGTTTGAGCTTGCCGGCCTGGGCCGTATCAAGGTGTTGCGCACCACCAAAGGCGACGGCCTGGGCGAGCCGGGCCGGCTGCTGGACGAGCATTTGACCGTCGCCTGCGGCAGCGGCGCGCTGCGGGTCGTCGAATTGCAGCGCGCCGGCGGCAAGCCCATGCCCGCGGATGAATTTCTGCGCGGGACGCCGGTCGCGCCCGGCAGCACATTGCCCTAAGCCCATTCCGAAAACGGAAAGCCGGCTTTCGGATAGGATCACGCGCTCAAAGCAAATTGGCCATGCCCCGCTACAAGCTCACCATCGAATATGACGGCACGCCCTTTATCGGCTGGCAGGCGCAGGATAACGGCATCTCGGTGCAGGGCGTGTTGACGGAAGCGGTCGCGGCTTTTGCCGGCGAGCGCGTCACCGTTTTCGGCGCCGGGCGCACCGACACCGGCGTGCATGCGCTCGGTCAGGTCGCGCATATCGATCTTGGTAAGGATTGGGATACCGACAATGTACGCGATGCGATCAATTTTCACCTGCGACCACAGCCGGTGGCCGTGCTCGCGGCGCAAAAGGTCGCGGCGGATTTCGACGCTCGATTTTCGGCGATCAAACGTCACTATCGCTATCGCCTCATCAACCGCCGCGCCGATCTGACGCTCGACCAAAGCCGCGCCTGGCGCGTACCGCGCCGGCTCGACAGCGATGCGATGCACGCCGCCGCGCAGCGGCTGATTGGCAAGCATGACTTCACCACCTTCCGCTCGACCGAGTGCCAGGCCAAATCGCCGGTAAAGACGCTCGATCTGATCGATGTCCTACGCGACGGCGACGAAGTGCGTGTTATTGCTGTGGCACGGTCCTTTCTGCAGCATCAGGTGCGCTCGATGGTCGGCTCGCTGGTCCACGTCGGCGAGGGCAAATGGAGCGCCGACGATCTGGCGGCGGCGCTCGCGGCCCGCGACCGCACGCGGTGCGGCCAGGTCGCGCCGCCGCATGGGCTTTATCTGGTGCGGGTGGATTATTAGCTCATCATTTCGGGCCGATGCAGAGTGATAAATGCCGAGCAATGATGTCGAGGTTGTCGTAATCGGAGGCGGCGCGGCCGGCGTTGCCGCCGCCAAGCGGCTCCGCCGTGCGTCGATCCGCTGCCTTCTCGTCGAAGCGCGTCCGCGGCTTGGGGGACGGGCGTGGACCGTCCACGACGAGGGCGGCCATGGGCTCGATCTCGGCTGCGGCTGGCTACATTCCGCCGATCGCAATCCCTGGGTCGGCGTTGCGAAAGAGCAGGGCGCCGCAATCGACGAGACGCCGCCACCCTGGATGAACAGGCCGCTGGAAGCGAGCTTTCCCAGCGCGGAGCATGCCGATTTTCGCCGCGCCTTCGGCGAATTCTATGCGCGGCTGGACGAGGCGGCGCAAAAGGAAACCGACGCCGCGGCTTCGACCCTGCTCGATCCGGCGTCGCGCTGGAACGCGCTGATCAACGCCATGAGCACCTACATCAGCGGCGCCGAGCTCGACCGGATTTCGCTGCAGGATCTTGATCGCTACCACTCGACCGACGTCAATTGGCGCGTTGTCGAAGGCTACGGGACGCTGATCAGCGGCTATGGCGCCGACGTCCCGCAGCTGCTCGATTGCCCGGTCAGCGCCGTTGATCGCAGCGGCAAGCGGCTGAAAATCGAAACGAGCAAAGGCACGATCGCGGCCGATCGGGCGATCGTAACCGTGCCGAGCGCAATCCTCGCTGCGGAGCGGCTCCGATTTGTCCCGGCGCTGCCGGACAAAACCACAGCGGCGCGCGGCTTGCCGCTCGGGCTTGCCGATAAGCTTTTCATCGCGCTGGAAGGCGCCGAGGAGTTCGAAGCGAGTGTCAGGCTGTTCGGGCATACCGACCGCGTGGCGACCGCGGGTTATCATATCAGACCGTTCGGCTGGCCGATGATCGAGGCCTATTTTGGCGGCAGCTGCGCCGCTGAACTCGAAGCGGGCGGCGACGCCGCGTTTTTCGACTTCGCGGTTTCTGAGTTGACTGGCGTCCTCGGCAACGATTTTGCCCGCCGCGTAAAACCGATCCGTATGCATCGCTGGGGCAGCGATCCGTTCGCGCTCGGCTCCTACTCGTTCGCCTCGCCCGGCTGTGCCGATGGCCGGGCGACGCTGGCCGAGCCGGTCGACGGCAGGCTGTTTTTTGCCGGCGAAGCGTGCTCACGGCACGATTTCTCGACCGCGCATGGCGGCTATCTCACCGGCAATGCCGCCGCCGAGCAGGTGATCGCCGCGCGTCAAGCTAAGCGAAATACTTCTCGATAATCCGCCGATAGATCGCGGTCAGCGTGACGAGATCGGCCACAGGCGTGCATTCGTCGATTGCATGCATGGTCTGCCCGACCAGGCCGAATTCCAGCACCGGGCAATAATCCTTGATGAAGCGGGCATCCGAGGTGCCCCCGCTGGTCGACAATTTCGGTTTGCGGCCGGTGACTTCGGCAATGGCCCCGACCGCGAGATCGGTGAACGGTCCGGGCTTGGTCACAAAGACGTCGGCGTTCGACGGCTGCCAATTGATCGCGTAATGCACGCGACCGGCCGCGGCAGTCTCGGTGCGGCGCTCGACCAGCATTTTGAGCGCCGCCTGGCTGCGGCGGTCGTTGTAGCGGATGTTGAAGCGTGCGCGCGCTTCGCCGGGAATGAGATTGACGGTTGGATTGCCGACGTCGATCGAGGTGAATTCCAGGCTCGACGGTGTGAAGAGCTCACTGCCCTCGTCGAGCGGCGCTTGCAGCGCCGCGATCAGCGTCACGAGGCCGCGGATTGGATTGTCGGCGCGCTCAGGATAGGCGACGTGGCCCTGGCGGCCGGAGACGATCAGCGTGCCGTTGAGCGAGCCACGCCGGCCCGCTTTTATGGTGTCGCCGACGATTGCCACATTGCTCGGCTCGCCGAGGATGCAATGATCGAACGTCTCGCGGCGTTCCGCAGCCCACTTCAGAAGCTTGATCGTGCCGTTGACCGCGACGCTTTCTTCGTCACCGGTGATGAGAAACGAAATCGAACCCTTTGGTTTGCCGCCGTTGGCGGCGAGATAATCGATCGCCGCGGCAACAAAGCAGGCGATGCCGCCTTTCATGTCGACCGCGCCGCGGCCGTAGAGCATGTCGCCGTCGACTTCGCCGGCGAACGGCGGATGCGACCAGGACGCTTCGTTGCCGGGCGGCACGACATCGGTGTGGCCGGCGAACAACAAATTGGGTTTGGCGAGACCGATCCGCGCGTAGAGATTATCGATCGGCGCAGTGCCGGGCTCGTCGAATACCGCGCGGTGCGCGGTAAATCCGGCTTGCGCCAACAGGCCCTGCAAAAAACTCAGCGCGCCGCCTTCGTCGGGGGTGACGGAGCGGCAGCGGACAAGATCGCGGGCGATGGCGACAGGATCAGCAGTCATGCGAGGCAGTGGTGACCGCGCGCAAAGGAGCAGTCAAGTCCGCGGTGGCGCTGCCGTCGGGCCGAGCGGGTCCGGTCCGTGTTGGTTCGGGCCGACGGTGCCGCGGCGAAAGCCGAGCTCGACGAGAAGAACGAGGGCCAACACCGTAAACGGCAGCGCGATGGCGATCGACAACAGGCTCGGCTGATCGTCGGTGCCGGTCATTTCCAGCACAGTCAGCAAATCGAGCAACGCGCTTGCACCAAAAAACGCGATCAGGAGCCAAAGCGGTAAATTGCGATCGTGAGCGCGCTTTAGGGCGACGGCGAATTCTGGATAGGCGTAAGCGAGATCGACGATGGCGCTGAGCCGGTCGCCTTGGATTTCTTCGGCGAGGATATGGCCGAAAATTTCGGCAACGGTCAGCGTCGCAATGCCGATCCAAAACGTCGTCCGGCTGATGCGGCCGTCGAAACCGGTGAAGAGGTATGCCCAATCCATCGGCGCGGCTTAATCCCGCAACAATTCGTTGATGCTGGTCTTGGCGCGGGTCTTCTCGTCGACCCGCTTGACGATCACCGCGCAATAGAGATTTGGCGTCGCCGCGCCGTTGTTGCCCGCCTTGCCGGGCATGGTGCCCGGCACCACCACCGAATAAGCCGGCACCTCGCCTTGCAGCGTCGCGCCGGTGTCGCGGTCGACGATCTTGGTCGAGGCGCCGAGGAAAACGCCCATCGACAGCACCGAGCCTTCGCGCACGATCACGCCCTCGGCGACCTCGGAGCGCGCGCCGACAAAGCAATTGTCCTCTATGATCACCGGACCGGCCTGCAATGGCTCGAGCACGCCGCCAATGCCGGCGCCCCCGGAAATGTGACAATTTTTGCCGATCTGCGCGCAGGAACCGACCGTGGCCCAGGTGTCGATCATGGTGCCGGAGTCAACGTAGGCGCCGAGATTGACGAAGGACGGCATCAGCACCACGCCGGGCGCGATATAGGCCGAGCGGCGCACCACACAGCCCGGCACCGCGCGGAAGCCGGCGGCGCGAAAACGCGCCTCGTCCCAACGATCGAACTTGGACGGTACCTTGTCCCACCACGTCGCGTAGCCCGGGGCGCCCGGAATAGCGCTCATGTCGTTTAAGCGAAACGACAGCAGCACCGCTTTCTTCAGCCATTGATTGACGCGCCAGGAGCCGTTGTCGCCGCGTTCGGCGACGCGCGCTGTGCCGCGATCGAGTAGCTCGAGCGCCTGCTCGACGGCGTCGCGCACTTCGCCCTTGGTCGACGGTCCGACTTCGTCGCGCCGCTCGAACGCGGCATCGATGATCTTGGCCAGATTATCGGCAATCCCTGCTGACATGGATTTGGTTCCCCGCTGCGCGGTTTGTCGGGTCAGCGAGCGGCGATGTCAAGAAGGCGTAGCCCGGATGAGCGTGGCGAAATCTGGGGCAGCTTTGCGGCTCGAGCCCGCATATCGCTTCGCTCATGCGGGCTACACACTATGTGTCGCGTTCGGCCACGATGGCGCGCAAAAAATCCGGCGAGATCGTCGGTGACATGATCGACATGCGGCGCCTCGCGGCCGGCGAGCTCCCATTCCTCGCGCAGCACGACGCGGGCGCCTTCGGGCACCACAAGGACAGTGGTCATGCCGAGCGCATGCGGCACTTCGAGATTGCGGGCGAGGTCCTCGAAGATCGCCGCCCGGGTCGGATCGACTTTGTGACGGGCCAGGAAGCGCTCATAAACCTTCGGCCGCGGCTTGGGCTCGAGCTCCGCCGCGCGGATGTCGAACACATCGTCGAAATGCTGTTCGATGTCGAGCCGGCGCAACACGGCATCGGCGTGATGGCGCGTGCCGTTGGTGAGAATGAGCTTGCGGCCGGACAGCTTGTCGATGGCGGCGCCGAGCGCCGGATTGGGCTTAAGCGGCGAATGATCAATCTGATGCACAATTTCGAGGAATTGGTCAGGTTCGAGCCCGTGTTCCTCCATCAGCCCGCGGAGGGTCGTGCCGTAGCGCCGGTAATAGTCCTTCTGCAGCCGGAACGCTTCTTCATGGGTGATTTTGAGAAAATCGACGATGTAGTCGCGGATGCGAACGTCGACCTGCTGCCAGAGATTGAGATGATGCGGATAAAGCGTGTTGTCGAGATCGAACACCCAGGTCTCGACATGGCCGAATCCGCGCTCGGCAGCGCCGCGGCCAGCCTTGGTCGTCTCGGGACTCGTTATTGCCATGATTTCCACTGAAGAGGCTGGTCCGGTCGCGAATCAACTAAAGCCGCAGGCGAGATCGAAACAATCGATGCGCAAAACGCTTCGCAAGTCTATGCCATACCTATTCGCATTGCTCGCCGGCACGCTCGCCGGCGCTTGCGTCGCCGGGTTCGCGGTCTATGCAGCGCATTCCTGATTAATAGCTAACCCGCCTCGCGCCAAGAGGTCGCCGGCACGAGGCCTTTGAGCGCGCCGTCGTGCAACCGTACCGGATCGCGCTCGCCTTCCATGGCAAGCCGCAGCACGCAGCGCGCCAGCTCGTCCGGCTTCACCGTCGTGTTGCCGATCGCTTTGAGCGTCAGCCATGCTTCATCGAAGGCGGCCTCCAGAACGACCAGCGTCTGGGGGTCGAACGAACTGTTGTGGAACCCCCGCATGGTTCCATCCTCACCGCTTTTGCACGAGATGTTCTATGAGTCGGTTATGAAGCTTCAGCTCAAACTTGGCCGAGTTTGTGACGTTAAGCCATGATTTGCATCAAATGCCGATGACGGATTGGTGTCCGGTTCCAGTTCCTTTTCTGCGATTTCGTTGATCAGCTTTCAAGATCGCATTGGCAGCGCAAATTACGCACTCAGCCGGGGTACGAGCCGTGTCACGTTGCCGTTGGCAAGTGCCGCGAGATCGGCCGGTGGCAGACCGAGCTTGCGCAGATTTTCGATCTGATCGAGCGGGAAATACGGATAATCGGTTCCGTAGGTGATTTGCGAGGTCGGCACGAGCTTGGTCAGCGCCGCCATCGCCGCCGGATGCGTCGCGTTCGCCGTGTCGTAATAGAGACGCCGGAATTCGGCTTCGATGCCGTCGGGCGCGAAGCCGTTCGGGCCGCGGGCCTTTTGATCGTAGAACGCTTCGATGCGGCCGGCCAAGAACGGGATCGTGCCGCCGCCATGCGAGAACAGCCAGCTGATGTCACGCAGCCGCGCGAACGTGCCGCTCAACAGCAGGCTTACTACGGTGCGGGTGGTATCGTGCGGCACTTCGATGACGGCCGGAAAGGTGCCGACGCTGAGATTGCTGCAGCAATTCGCGACCAGCGGATGCACGTACACGACCGCTTTGCGGCGGTTGAGCTCTTCGAGCACCGGCCAATAACTTGGATGGCCGAGCCACTTGTCGCCGTAATTGGTTTGCAGGTTGATGCCATCGGCCTTCAGCGTGTCAAACGCGTATTCGATTTCCTTGAGCGTTGCGTCGATGTCGAGCATCGACAGCGGCGCGAACAGGCCGTAGCGGCCCGGCTTGTCGCGTACCATCTCGGCGGCGAAATCGCAGCACAGGCGCGCCATGTCGTGCGCCTTCTCGGCGCCGTCATCGAACCAGACGCCGGGTGTCGACGCCAGCGACAGCATGCTGGTCGATATGCCGTATTTGTCCATCGCCTCGAGATCGCTGTCGCGATTCCAGTCACTCTGCACGCTGAGATGCGGAACCTTGCGTTGGTCCTCCCAGTCGGTCTGACGTTTCTGATAGGCGGGCGGATAGAAGTGATGGTGCGTATCGATCAGCTTCGGCGTGGCCGGCTGGGCTGCTGCCTTGTTGCCGGGAAGGACCGCGGTCGCGCCGAAAGCCGCGGCGCCGGCCAGGAATTGCCGGCGCGAGGCGTGGCAGGCGCAGCCGAAGGTCCAGCGGCTGCGGTGTGGGTTTTCGCGATGCGACGCAGTGGCTCCGACCTGAGCGTTCATACCTTCCTCCCCGGCTTTCGTTCCGCCGATCTTACTTCACGACGACGCGGCATGCCACTCGACGCCGTTGCCCGATCGTTATCGCCACAACTGGAATGCGATCAGGGCAGCCAGCATGATGGCGCTGCCGATGCCCTGGATCGGCGTGATCGCTTCGCTCAGCAGTAGCGCGCTGAGGATCATGGCGGTGAGCGGCTCGAGATGCATGATCAGTGCGGTGCGGAACGGCCCGATTCGCATCGTGGAGACGAATACGAACAGGATTGCCGCCGTAGTCGCCAGGCTCAGCGCGACCAAAAATATCCAGCCGAGCTCGGTTTGCGGCGGGTGCCAGGTCTGCGTGCCGAGCGAGACCGCGACGAACACGGCGGTTGAGGAGAGCATCGAATACCAGGTCGTCAGCCGCGCGTCGGCGCCGACGAGATAGGCGCGCGTTGCGAGCAACACCGCGGTGCGGCAGCAGGCTGCGCCCAGTGCATAGGCAACCCCCGCCAACGCGAGCCCCGCCGGATGCGCGCCGATCATGATCGCGAGCCCGCAAAAGGCGGCAATGGCGCACAGCACGCCCTTCCAGCGCAACGGTTCGAGCCCCACGAGCGAGGCGGTGAGCCCGGTCAACAACGGATAAGTGAAATAGGACAAAATCGCCGTCGGCACGTCGATCGCCGCGATTGCCTTGAACAGACAGAATATGAGGCCGGCGAACATGATGCCGATGGCCATCGAGACCCAGCGTACCCGCGCGTCGGCGGTCGGTTTGCGGCCAAAGCGCAGCCAGCTGGCGACGAAGGCGAGGCCGACGACGCTGCGAAACGACAGCATCGTGAGCACGTCGCAGCCCGTCGCCAGCACCAGCTTCGCCAGCACGTCGGATATGCCGAGCGCGGTGCCCGCAGCGACGCCGGGCGCCAGCGGAAAAATCGCGCGCGAGACCAAAGTGCCGGCTGCGGTCCGATCCGCTGCGGTAGAAGGCGAGGCGTCTTTGAGCATGATCCTCCCCGGAGGCCGGTCGTCCCGTCTAGGGATCGTACTTTAGGCGTGGATCAGCGTGCCAGCGCCGAGCTCGGTGAACAATTCGAGCAAGACGGCATGCGGCACCGTCCCATTGAGGATGACGACGCCTTCCACACCGCGTTCGAGCGCATCGATGCAGGTCTCGACCTTGGGAATCATGCCGCCGGAAATGGTGCCATCGGCAATAAGGCGGCGCGCGTCGTCGACCGAAAGCTCCTTGATAAGCTGCTTCGATTTGTCGAGCACGCCGGGCACGTCGGTTAAGAGCAGCAGGCGCTTGGCCTTGAGCGCGCCGGCAATGGCGCCGGCGAAGGTATCGGCATTGACGTTGAACGTGCCGCCGTTTGCCGCCGCGGCGACCGGCGCCAGCACCGGAATCAATTTACCGCCCAGGATCTCAGTGAGCACGGTGGTATCGACCGTTTCCGGCTCGCCGACATAGCCGAGGTCGATCACTTTCTCGATCGCGGAGTCCGGGTCGATTACGGTGCGCGTCAGCTTGCGCGCGACCACCATGTTGCCGTCTTTGCCGCAGAGCCCGATTGCCCTACCGCCGGCCTCATTGATGTAGCCGACCATCTGCTTGTTGATGGAGCCGGCGAGCACCATCTCGACGATTTCCAGCGTCTTTTCGTCGGTAATGCGCAGGCCGGCCGCATATTGCGATTGCACGCCGACCTTCTTGAGCATTGCTTCGATCTGCGGCCCGCCGCCATGAACGACGACTGGATTGATCGCGGTCTGCTCCAGAAGGACGATATCGCGGGCGAATTCGCGTGCCAGATTCTCTGCGCCCATGGCGTGGCCGCCATACTTCACGACCACGATTTTCTCGTCGTAGCGCTGCATATAGGGCAACGCCTCCGCGAGAATACGGGCCTGCTCGAACGGCGTCACGTCCATGGGAAACTCCTTCGACCGCCGCTATTTAGCCGCCACGGCCGCGGCAGGAAAGACCTATCGGTCAGGAAGCCGACTTGGCGAAGCGGTCAGCTTCGCTCGGCAAGCAACTGCGCGACGGCTGCGCGCAATTGTGGGATGCCGGCGCCGCTCTTTGCCGAGGTCGCGAGCAGATAGGGAAACGCCGCCGGGCGTTTCCCTACGGCAGCCGCGACCGCCGCCATCCGCTCGGTCAGTTCCGAAGCGCCGATCTGGTCGCATTTTGTGAGGATAATTTGGTGGCTGACCGCGGCCTCGCTCAGCGTATCGAGGATCGTCTTGTCGATCTCCTTGAGCCCGTGGCGCGCGTCGACCAGCAGGTAAACCCGCCCCAGTGTTGCGCGGCCGTGCAGGTAATTCCTGATGAGGCTCGTCCAGGCCACGATCTTGGTCTTGGCTGCGGCGGCGTAGCCGTAGCCCGGCATGTCGACCAACACGAGCCGGTGCGGGCCGCCGAAGAAGATCAGTTCCTGGGTGCGGCCAGGCGTATTGGACGTACGCGCCAGCGCCCGCCGGCCGGTCAGCGCGTTGATCAGCGAGGACTTGCCGACGTTGGAACGGCCGGCAAAGGCTATTTCCGGGCCGGCCATCCGCGGCAGCGATTCGACCGAGCCTGCGGCCGAGGTGAAATTCCATTCCCCGGCGAATAACCGATGGCCGGCTTCGATCGCGGCGTTGGAAAAGCCCTCCGTAAGGTCGGCAGGCATCATGACACTCGTGTTGCCGCTGCATTCGCCTGGAACCAATACCCGAACATGAGGTTTCCCACAGGGCCGAATGGATGCGGCGCGTGCTCCTCACCATGGGCGTCATCCAGCAGCATCTCGGAGGTCGGCATGGACAATTGGTCGAATGTGCGGCTTTGCGACGTTGTGAACCTCGTCCTTAGCGGTGTTCTGTTCTTCTCGCCTTGGCTGTTCGATCTTTCAGCCGGTGCGCAATGGCAGACCGCATCGATCGTCGGCATCCTCATCGCAGTGCTGTCGATTGCCGCACTCGCTGCATTCGCGGTTTGGGAGGAGTGGTTCATTTTGATCGCCGCTTTGGCCTTGATCGTATCGCCGTGGCTGCTTGGGTTCCAGAACAGCGCGGCGATGAACATCGACGTCATTCTCGGCGCCATAGTCGCTGCTCTGGCGAGCGTCGAGGTCTGGCTCACGCGCGACCTGGAGCCTTGGGTCCCGGTACGCAAGTAGGCAGCCGGCAAGTACGGCAAAAAGTGCTGCAAATTCCGAAATAAAAAAGGGGACTTCTCGTCCCCTTATTCCAGGCCGAGGCCGATAC
>Ga0182024_10007675_pt1 | contig 23194 bp, 17 predicted proteins | sample P32metaG_FD_120480 | JGI IMG/M metagenome (GOLD analysis project Ga0182024, IMG submission 120480) | Permafrost microbial communities from Stordalen Mire, Sweden - P3-2 metaG (Illumina Assembly) | ecosystem: Environmental > Terrestrial > Soil > Wetlands > Permafrost | place: Sweden: Stordalen... | reverse complement strand
TCGACGACTCCACGCTCGATCTCAGCCTCGACGGCGGCATTCGCGGACAGAAGCGCAAGCAAGCGGGCGGTGGCGGCGGCGGGAAAGCCGGCGGACCCGGCGGAGCGAGCTACGAGTCTGCCGTGGCCGGGAACATCCAGCAGATCGACATGAACGGGCACGCCATAGGCCCCGATCTCACCGACCTGCAGCTCTCGGGACCCCTGCGCAACGCCACGTTCTTGAGCTCGTGCGGCGCCCCCGACAGCATGCACGTGACCGTCAAGGTTGCGATTAAGATGGGGCGCGCAGTGGGCGTGAGCGTCTACTCGTCCCCACCGAACGGGGCCGTCACGTCGTGCGTCGACCGCGCGGTGCGAAACCTTGCCTGGCCCGTGAACGCGAAGATGGACTCGTTCGTCACGACCTACTGAGCCGCGACGGACCACGACGTCGAAAGGGTCCGTCTCGAGCCAAGCCGACGACGCGACCGTAGCCGGCGAGCCGTCCGCGGGGTTTCAGGTGCCGGGCGGCTTGGGGATGCAGAATCCGGCCAAGCACGCGGCGCCTTGGATGCAGTCGACATTGGCGTCGGCGCACGGGAACGCGCATTTGCCGTACTGCGTGTTGCAGTGCGCCAAGCCGCACGCGGAGTCGTTCGCGCACGGGAACGCGGCGGGGCCCGGAACGGCCATCGCAGCGCCAGCTCCGGCGGGGGCGCCGGGAGCACCGGGCGACGGGGGTGCAGCGACGCCGGGCGGAGCGCCGGGCATAGGCAGAGGGGGCTGGGGCGGATAGCCGGGCGCGGGCGTAGCGGAAGGGTAGCCGGGCTGCTGGGGATACGTCGCCTGGGGCTGACCGTACGGCTGAGCCGGGTATCCTGCCTGCTGTTGAGCATTGGCTTGTTGGGGATAAGCACCGGGTTGGGGCTGCCCGTACCCGGGCGGGGCGCCGTAGCCGGGCGGCGGCTGCCCATACGCTCCGGGCGGCGTGCCGTTTGGACTCGCGGTCGCGGGGCCACTTCCGCCCGTGTTCTGGCACGCCACGGCGACGATGCACGAGGCAACGAACAATCCGACCGACAACCTTCGCATGATCACCCTCCGAGAGAACACAAGCAGTATAGGGGGCGCAGGGCATCGTCAACTTCGCGTCGCATCCGAGATGCGCGCCAAAGGAGCGATTGCCATGCGTGGGACCGATGAGCTTTTCTGCCCTCCTTTCTCACCTCCTCTCTCACAGACGGACGCTCCTCCACTTCGCTTCAATGGCGGCCGCCTTTGCGTGCGGCTGTACCCACGTCGAGCCACCGGAGTGGGATGCGGCGCCGGGGAGTCTCTCGGCGGCGCCACTCCCCGCAGCGGTGCCTGGGTTGCCTGAGGCCGCGTTGGACGCTCCGGACGAGGCGCCGCCGGCGCCGACGACCGATCCAGGAACGCAGCCTCAAACGCGAGAGCGGCCCAGGTCGAGCACTCCGGCGTTCGACGCCCGCGCGCACGCGCTTTGGGACGCAATCGCGACCGACGACGCCACGCGCGCGATCTCCAGTTTCTTCCCTGTGACGGCCTACGCCCAAGTCAAAGCCATCGCGAATCCCGAGAGCGACTGGAAGAGGCGCCTCGTCGCAAACTTCGCGCGCGACATCCACCGTTTTCACGACCGCCTGGGCGCACGCGCGAGCGACGCGAGCTTCGTCGAGCTCGAGGTGGCGAGCGAGCGCGCCCGGTGGGTCGAGCCCGGCGAAGAGAGCAACAAGCTCGGCTACTGGCGCGTCTACGGCAGCAAGCTCCGCTATGAGGTCGGTGGCACGCCCGGCGCGTTCGACGTGAGCTCGCTCATTTCATGGCGAGGCGAATGGTACGTGGTGCACCTGGCCGGTTTCAAATAGCCGGCGTTCCAAGGGCGGCCCTAGTTCAGCTGCCCTTTGTCGAGGCCGGCCTGGCTCTGCTCTACGAAGACGCTCGCAATTTCGTGCTCGAGAGCGTGCGAGAGCTCTTCCTCGATGGCGTCGGGCGATCCGGCGGCCCGTTCGACGTTGCGCTGGTAGACGAAAATACGCCCGCGCGTGGCGCGTCCGTTCTCCCCCTGGGTCGCGTCGAGGATGATGAGCGCGCGAGGGTCGACTCCGTCTACGACGAGCTCGGGTCCGACGACGTCGAAACAGTACACCTCCGCTTCGTGGACGTAGCGGCCCAACACCGAATCCAGCTTGGCCACGACTTGGCGCACGGCGGCCCCGAACGCCTCGGGGGTGGAAGACCACGGCAGAGGCGGCTGGCGCAAATCGAGCGCACGGGCGTGGAGGAACGCGTCGGTCGCGCCGGCCGAGTCGCCTTTCTCATCGCGGATGAGGCCGAGGTAGTACCGGGCGTCCGCGTGCATCGGGTCGCGTTTGACGGCGTCTTCGATGAGGGGGAGCGCTTCGTCGATCTGGCCGACCTCGTAATGCGCGCGGCCGATCAAATAGTGGTAGCTCGGACTCTCGTAAGGGCCCGCGGGGACCATCGCGAGGGCTTTGGCGGCTTCTTCGCGGCCGCTCTTTCCCATCAGGGCGTCGACTTTCAGGAGAATGCAGTCGGCGATCTCTTCGTTCGTCTCGGCGTAGTCGAGAGCGTTTCCGCACATCGCGATCGCTTCGTCCCAGTCGCCGAGCGGAGAGATGAGCAGCTCGGCCGCGTTCAGCATGGCCTCGAAGTAGGTCTCGTCGAGCGTGACGGCCTGGCGGTAGTGCTCGATGGCTTCGTCGGTATCACCGTCGAGTGCGGCCGCGAACCCGAGGAGGTTGTGCACCTCCGGAGACTTGGGATCGAGCTCGAGCGCCCGCCGCGCGCACGCGAGCGCTCCGGCGGCGTCGCCTTTCTGGGCGAGGTCCCACCCGCGATCGAGATGCGCCGAGAGTTGATCCATGGTTACGTGCACAGAAGATCCCCCCTGGGGGGCGTCTTTGTGACCGAAGAAGGGGCACCGCGTCAAGCCGTAGGCGTTGGGCGCGGTCGGCTCGGGTCGCTCACGGGGCCCACTTCGGATGCGACTCGGGAGGATCGTGCACGATCACGCGCGTGCCCGGTCGGTCGTCGGTAGCCATCACGCCGTGCCATCCGGCGGGTAACTGGGGATCCGTCCAGCCGAAGAGGGTCTTGGCGTCGACGGGGGACAGGTTCACGCAGCCGTGACTCTGCACGTGACCGAAGTTCGAGTGCCAGAACGCCCCGTGCAGCGCGATGGAGGCGTTGAAGTACATGATCCAGGGGACGTCTTCGATCGAATAGGGGCCGTCGCTCGCCACGTCGCCGTCCATCGTCGCGGCGATGTGCTTCTCTCGAATCCGGAACGAGCCGGGCTTCGTCCGATGGTCCTTCTCCTTGTCGTCGTCGTTCATCTTCCCGGTCGAAACGAGGGTGGCGTAGACCGGCTTGTCGCCTTCGAACGCTACGAGGGTCTGCGTCGTAAGGTTGACGTCGATCCACTTCTCGCCGGGCCTTAGATCTTTCGGGGGCGAGGTGGTCTTCGCGGCGGCCCCTTCGTTCGTCCGCATCCACCACCCCTCGTCGGTCTCGAGGAAGCGAACCCCGGCGACGACGGCCTCTTCGCCCGTGAGGTGGACGACGGTGAAGCGCCGCACCCCCTCGCCCGCGTTGGCCTTCTTGTGGTCGTCGGTGAGCGTGTATTTGTGGGCGTGCACCCAAAGAATGAAGGCGACCGGAAACTCGGTCTTATGCGAGGGGCGCGGCGAGGTCATGTACCCCCCCGCGTCGACGGGGCCCGCATCGGCTGCGTCCAAGTCCGCCTGAGGCGGATCCTGTCCGAGCCATACGCCGTGGAAGTCGGTCGGCAGGTGCGTCACGAAAATACGATCGAAGGGGGTGATGAGACCGCCCGTGGTCCGCCACCACCGGAGCGACCTGCTCGGTCCCGTGTCGATCTCTTTGTCGAGCGCGAGATAAAAGCCCTTCACCATCCTTCGCGAGATGGGGCCGCCGTCTTCTTTGAGCTCGTCGAGGGTGACCTGCGGCTTGCCGCCGTCGAAGTCGCGCAGATACCAAGGCACCCCGGAGTCCCACGGATCGAACGCGCCGAGCGGGTCGCCGGGCGTGCCGGCTGCCATTCCCCCCGCGGTGAGGACAATCGCCGTGGGAGTGACGCCGCCATCGAAATCCGACGCGGAGGCGGAGTACGCGGGGGCCTCGTCCGGGATGGGCACGGCCTTCGTGCGTGGAGCCCGCGGCTTCAACCAAGGCTCGAACTTGAGGCGGTCTTCGCGCGAAGGGGCCGTCTTGTAGAGAGGCGTGCCGTTCGTGATGTTGTAGCCGTAGTCGTAAGGAAGCGGCTGGTCGAGGTAAGGGGGGTGAGCCGCGAGCCGCACGCGCGGGTGGTTCAGGTCGAGCGTCGCGTACCTTCCGCACACGAAACCGCCCGAGACGAGCTCGTACCACCCGTCCGGACAGTTCGCCTTTGGGTGCGCCTCGGGCACGACCGGTACGCGGCCGCCTTGCCGGAGGTAGCCGATCCGGACGGCGCCTCGATCGCGCGTCTCGCGCCGCCCATCGTCTTTGTCCTTGTCCTTGGCCGGCCACTCCATATCGCTCATGATGGGCGTCTGGGGGAAGAGCCCTGCGATCATCGGTCCTTCGGCCACGCTTGCGTCTTCGATGCCCGCCTCTCGTGAGGTTGCCGTGGACAGCTTGGACGTCGCGCTCGGTCCCGCTTCGCTGGACGTTTCGGGCGCCGGCTCCGCCTTTTTCGCGCATCCGGCCATCCCGGCCGTCGCGCCGGTCGTCGAGAGCGCAAGCGCAACGCACGCCGTCTGCCAACTTTGGAGAGGCGGGCGAGCCGAGGAGGTCAGCCGACGAAACGACGTGTGGATCATATGTTTGGAGCGCTGCGTATCTAGTACTGCGTAGGAGAAGTGTCGAACCAGTTCTCGGCGACGAAGCAGGGCGCGCTCGAACGGGCTCGAGCACCTACTCAGCACCCACTCAGCACGCACTCAGCACCCACTCAGTACCCAGAAGCGAAACGCATGCCGCGATTGAACGCCGCGAAAGGACTTGAATTATGGAGACAGCGCCCGGAGTAGTGTGGATGTCGCAAAGGTGATGTGTGTCTGAACGGACGCGGGTGGAAGGGGCGGGTGCGGTGCGGCGGGGAGCGGCGGAGGTCGCCCCGACCGCGCCTCACGCGACGCCGCGCCCGAGCGGGCCGTTCAGGGCGACAGGGCCCGAGCGGTTTTGGCGGGTCGTAGGGTGGCGGGTTGCGCTCGGATCGTTCGTCCTCTCGTGCCTCGCGCACTACGCGATCGCGCCATGGTCGCTCCTGCCGCGGCACGAGTTCGAGTTTCGAGACGTCGATGGAACCTTGACGATTCCGGTCGACCTGGTGAACGCCGAACCGGCTTCCGCGCCGCCATTGCCTCCCGAGCCGCCCGCCCCGGCGCCGGAGCCCGTCCACGCGCCGTCGGAAGGACATGTAGCGGCTCTCGATGCGAGCGCGTCGAAGGCGAAGCCCCCGCGCGACGCGGGCACAGATGGGGGGGAGGAGGACGCCGCCTCCGACGCTGAACCCGATTCAGTGGCGGATGGCGCCTCTGGCGATGCAGGTGCGGCCGCCTCGGACGCTGCGATCGCCGCCGTCTCGGAGGAGGCGGGAACCGGCGGTGCGCGAGACGCGGTCGGAATGATCGGTGCCGCCGGCAACGTACAGGCGGGGCCGCAGAATGTCGTGCTCACGGTGAACATGGCCGCCATTCGCGAGCACCCCGAGGGCAAGCGACTCGGGCCCCTCATCTCGGCCGTCCCCCAGTGGAGCGACTTTATCGAGGGCACACGCATCGACCCTCTGCGCGACATCGACTGGATCAGCATCAACGGTCCGGCGCTCATCCATACCGAGAAGGACGTCATCCTCGTCCGCTACTCCGCGTCCGACGCCGAGGTAGACAAGGCGGTCACCGTCCTCTCCGTCAAACACGGTCAAGGGGGGCGGGTGGACGTCGGGGTGCCCGGCGTCAAGGCGGTGCGCGGCTACGCCGACAACGCCGACCGGGTGTTTCTGCGTCCGCAGCCTCACGTGCTCGCCGTCGTCCCGCGCGATTACGCGAAGACCGCGGCTCGGATTCTCGTAAAGGCCGCGGTTCCTCGCACCTTGAAGCGCGCCAACGAAGCGATGCGCCTGACGCTCGTCCACCCGCACGGCCCCATGCGCAACATTCCGGAGAGTGTCACCGAGATTCGTGCGTGGATCGTTCCGCGAAACGAAGACGGTGGCGCCGAGGTCTACGGCGAGGGGGACACGGCGAGCGCTCTCGCGTGTGAGGAGGCCGTGTCCGTTCTCAAGCAAATCGTACAGGACCAGAACTCGTTCGGCGTGCAGCTTCTGACGCACGGGATCTTGAACGGGGTCGAGATCCACGCGGACGGCGCTACGGTGCGATTTCACGTTTCGGTGTCACGCGATCAGATCGAGGTCATCTTGGCCTTCGTGGGCGGGAGGCTCGGCGTGCCGATGCCCACGCCCGCGCCAAAGCCGTAGATGCGCCGTGCAAAGAGCGTTGGCTCTGCGGTATATCGGCCGAACATGAGAACGATCACGGTGGTCCTTTTTCTGGCCCTCGCGCTCGGATGCTCGAAGCGCGTCGACGAGTTGGGTGCGAGTGATTTCGTCCCCGCGGCGGCGCCGCCGAGCAACGAGGGTCCCGCGCCCACGTCGCTCGAAAGCGTCGACGAGACGGTCGGCACGGGGAGAGCGGTCGCAAGTGGCGACACGGTCAGCGTGCACTATACGGGCACGCTCATGAACGGGAAGAAGTTCGATAGCTCGCGCGACCGGAAGACTCCGTTCGAGTTCAAGGTCGGCGTCGGAGCCGTGATCAAAGGGTGGGACCAAGGCGTGGTCGGGATGAAGATAGGCGGCAAGCGCAAGCTGACCATTCCCTCGGCGCTCGCGTACGGTGAGAAGGGGCAGCCGCCTACGATTCCGGCGAACGCGCCGCTGAAGTTCGACATCGAGCTGCTCGCCATCAAGTGACGGTCTCGGCTCTTCATGCAAGCGTTCCCGTCGGGCTTTCGCTTCGGTACGGCGACGTCGGCCACGCAAGTCGAAGGGCACTGTACGACGACGGACTGGCACGCCTTCGCCAAGAAGGGGCTCGTGAAGAACCGCGACACGCCCGACGTCGCGTGCGACTCGTGGAACCGATGGCGTGAAGACGTCGCGCTTCAGCGTGGCCTCGGGCTGAACGCCGCGCGGCTGTCGATCGAGTGGGGGCGCGTCGAGCCGGAGCCGGGGATCTTCGATCGAACGGCGATCGATCGGTATCGGGAGATTCTCGGCGCACACCTCGACGCCGGCCTTCGTCCGATGGTCACGCTGCACCACTTCACGCTCCCCGCGTGGATGGCGGAGCGCGGCGGGCTCCTCTCGGCGGATCTGCCGGCGCGGATGGCCCGCTTTGCCGTCGAGATGGTGCGGGCGCTCGGCGATCTCTGTCGCGAGTGGATCACCGTCAACGAGCCCAACGTCCTCGCGGCGAACGCGTACATTCTCGGCCTCTGGCCTCCCGGCATCCGGGACCCCCGAAGCGCCGTCGTGGCCCATCATCGCCTCCTCGAGGCACACGTCGCGATGTACCGCGCGCTCCACGAGAGCGACACCCGCGGGGACCTTGCGCTCGGCGTGGCCTACCACCTTCGCGTGACGCACCCTCGCGATCCTCGGCGGCGCGCCGATCGGATCGCGGCGCAAGTCTTCGCGCGAGTCTTCAACGACTCGTTCGCGAACGCGGTGTGTACGGGTGACCTGCTCGGCCCGTTGGACCCGCTGATCGGTCTCTTCGGTGCGTTTCGACCGAGCGAGGCCAAAGGGACGCAGGATTTCGTCGGCCTCAACTACTACAGCCGCGATCTCGTGACCTTCGATCCGCGGCGTGCGGGGGAGCTGTTCATTCCCCGCTTCGTCGCGGAAGGAGCGGAAGTAAGCGATCTGGGCTGGGAGATCTATCCCGACGGGCTCGAGGCGGTGCTCGAGGAGTGGTCGCGCCGGAGCGGCGGACTGCCTGTCTACGTCACGGAGAACGGCGTCGCCGACGCCCACGATACCCATCGCCCGCGCTTCCTCGTCCGCCATCTCGGTCGTGTCGCGCGGGCCATCGCGAACGGCGTCGACGTGCGTGGGTACTACCACTGGTCGCTCCTCGACAATTTCGAGTGGGCCGAGGGGTACGAACCTCGCTTCGGCCTCGTGGAGGTCGACTTCCGGACGCAAGAGCGGAAGGTCCGCGAGAGTGGCCGCCTATACGCGCGCATCGCGCAGGCCGGGGCGATCGACGAAGAGACCTGGGGGAGGCTGGGGGACTGACGACGTCGCGAACCGGTTTACTCGGGGGCCCAGGAGTCGACTACGATGCGCCCCAATGGCAGACGTGCAAGGGCTGTACATCGTCACGGGCGTCGTCGTCGCCGCCCTGTTCGCGTGGGTCGTCGTGGTCCTCGTGCGTGCGCCGAAGGCGCTCGACCTCTCGAAGCTCGCCGCGCCTCCTCCTCCCTCGCCTGAGGCAGCCAAGAGCCCCGAGGTCGGCGAGAGCGCGGCCGATTTGAGCGCCACGCCGCCTCCCACGGTCACTTCGGCCGAGCCGGAGGCAGCCCCCCCCATACGCGACGAGCCGCCGCCCGCGGCGCGCGCGGCGGGTCAACCTGCGCGAACGATGCTGGGTCTGGCCGCGCCGGTTCCGATCGCCATGCCTGCCCCCGCACCCGCTTCCTCACGCAGCTACCTCGACTCGCACCCCGAGATTCAAGACTCGCCCGCGAGCCCGACCGTCATAGTGATGCCCGAGAGCGCGGGGGGCACAGGGGGCGATCCCCTCGTGCTCGCGACGGCCGTCGGCGTCACCGATCCGCTGCCGGGCAAGTCACCCGAACGCCATGCGATCTTCGACAAGCATCATCTTTTGGTCTTCGCGGATGGCGGGGGCAAGAGAGCGGGCGAGGATCTCGCCAGCGCCATCGTGGTCGACGCCGTCGGCGAAGCGTTCGAAACGGACGAGACGACCGGTTTCGTGGACGACCCCAAGCTTTCTCCCCCGGCCAATCGTGTCAGGCGCGCAGTGCTCTCGGCAAATCGACGACTCCTGCGTCGCGCGCGCGAGTCCGGATATGCGGGAATGGGCACGAGCGTGCTCGCCGCGTACTTTTCGCCGGACCATCGAGAGCTGTTCGTGGGGCACGTGGGCGCGAGCCGCGCGTATTGCGTTCGAGATGGGCATCTCACGCGCCTGACGACCCCGCACGGAGCACGGACACTCGGTGTCGTCGAGCGGGTGGACGTGGAAGTCGTACAGGAAGCGGTGCGCCCGCAAGACCTCTACCTGTTCTGCTCGGACGCGCTCGGGCGTGCCTTCAGCGAGAGTGAGCTCCTCGCTTCGGTGGAAGCGGAGCCTTCGCTCGGTGCGCTGACCCTGCGGCTCGTCGAAGAGGCACGAGGGAAGGACGACGCTCCAAACCTCGTCGCCATCGCCGTGCGGCTCGACTTGGCCGAACCGAGCTCGGAGAAGCAACGCGACCGCGCGAAGACAGTCCTCGGGCTAGGGTAGAGGCTTCGGCGTCTGCGCTGCGCGGAGAACACCGCGAAGGACGTAGTCTTGATACGCGTCGTGGCCCTCGGTCCAGAGGACGAGGGGCTCGACGAGCGATCCTTCCGCGTCGACCCCACGCAGCAATTCGACCGCACCGAAGACCGGGAGCTCCTGGAGATATCGAGGCGAAGGGATGGCGTTTTCTTCTTCGAACTTCGCGGCATCGAAGTGGATCGGCTCGCCAAATGCGTCGATGGCCCCCTTGTGCCGATCGCGGTCGAGAGCGGCGAGCGGGCATAGCTCCCACCCTGCATCGATGAGGATCGGGTGGACGTCGTCCTCGACGTCTTCGTCGAACGGCGCGTGAATCCCGAGATCGAGGCCGAGCGCGTCGAAGCGATCCATCAGCCGCTCGTGAGCGCGGTCGGAGCGTGCGTTCGGAGTCCAGAACTCGAGAAGCAAAGACGTCACCTCGTCCGGCGAGGCCGTGCGAAAGAGGCGCTCGTCCTTCGATTCCGGGTCCACCGTAGGGTCGGCCAAGACGGTCCGCGCCCATGCGAGGGCCTCTCCGAGAGCGGGTGGCGCGTCCGATGCATCCACGGCCGCAAACGCAAACGCATGAACGAGGACGAGCCGCCCGGCGACGTAGCGGTGTCCGCCGAGTGCACGCACGAAGCGAATGGACTCGGAGGCCGTAGAGAGGGGAAGGGTTCGCGCGATCATGTCAGTCCTCGAGCGCGAAGAAGCTGCGGATGCGTCCGAGGATGGCGGCAGCCTCCGTGGCTTGCCGCACACTCTTTGCCCCCTCGTCGAGGTCTTCGTGCGACGCGAAGAGTTCGACCCTTCGCTTGGCAAGCGTCTCGGAGATCTCGTCCACGATTTCGGGGCGATCCTTCACGATGCTCTGAAAGCCCTCCTTGTCGAGGCGGTAGCACTCGGCGTCGGTGAGGGCGATCACGTCGGCCGCTCGGGGAGCGCCCGTCATCATGCCCATTTCGCCGAAGAAGGCCGGCGCTTCGAGGACGGCGATACGAGTGCCCTTGTCGTCTGTCGCGGCGTGGGCGCGCACCTCGGCTTTGCCGCTCGTCAAGATGTACAGCCAGTGCGCGACGGCGCCTTGCCGCGTCATCGTCTCGCCGAACGTGAACGGTGCGTAGCGCAGGTGGCCCGCGAGGTAACTCCGCTCCTCGTTCGTCAGGATCCGGAAGATATCCATCGACTCGATGGCCAAGAGGCGCCGCCGGGAAAGCCGCTCCATCCGGTTCGGGTCGTCGCTGTCTTCGTTCGGAGCGAAGAACGCGGTCGAGGCGGGACGCGCGAGCGGGATCGACGCGCGCCGGAGCGCCGCGTAGATGCGCGCCCGTACTGCGGAGCTCGTCGGATCGTCGACCGCGAAGTCGGTCAGATAATAGCGCACGGCGTAGTAGGCGAAGCTGTCGCGCGTGTCCTTGGCGAGGTCGTAGCAAATCGCGTGGGGAGGAGGGGTTCGGGCGACGTTCGGAATCGGTGCCGCCTGAAGCGCCTCGTTCACGACCGAAATGACCTGCGTAGGCGTGTGGCGAAAGTCGACATTGAAGTAGACCCACATCCGATGCTGGCTGGGTTGCCCGGTCCGGCGGCCGAGGATGGTGAACGACTGCGCAAGGAGCGTCGAGTTCGGGACGATGATCGTGTCCCAGTCACGCGTCTCGATGGCGGTGTGCCTCCAGCGGATGTCCTTCACTTTGCCCTGCCGCCCGTTCTCGAGCTGGATCCAGTCTCCCGTGTGGATCGATCCGTCGACCTGAATCGCGAGCCCTCCCAAGATATTGCCGAGCGTGCTCTGGAGCGACACGACGAGGATGGCGCTCGCGACCGCAGACGCGCCGAGCACCGAGGCAGGGTTGAAGCCCTCGTCGATCAGGATGAGCATCGTCGCGGCGAGGTAGGCGATCCCCACGATGAGGTCGGCGGCGATAGTTGGCGCCTGCATTTTGATCGCCGGCAGGATCACGTCGAAGATCGCGAGCGCGACGAGATTCACCGCGGTGAACGCTTCGAGCATCGAAGCAGCTACGTGGGTCGCGTGCCAGAGATGGACCGATCCGGCGACATGGAGCGCGGACGAGACGACGACCGTGACGAGGTAAAGGCCGAAGAGAGTGGCGACGCGCCGGAGATGTCGCCTTTCTTGCGGTGCGAACCGATTGATCAGGTACGCGACGAAGACGAGGCCCGCCGTGACGCCCATGAACGAGGCATGCGCGGCGAGTCGATCAAAGAACGCGCTGAGCATGGAGTCGTCTTGCACGGCCCGGATCTCACGCCGACCGTACCATCACCTTTTGCCCGCGCGTCAGTCCGCGAACGCTTCTTCCGTGAGCATGCGCTGCTCGAGCTCGTGGCTGGCGTGGCTTCCGGTGGCGGGACTCGCGCTCTCGCTGCGCGACACGATCCGTAGGCGGAACTTGTCTCCGAGATGCTTCTCGAGGTTCGCGAGGAGGAAGTAGGCCGCTCCCATGTTCCGCGGCTCCTCCTGCACCCAGACGAGCTCCGTGCCGGGTGCGTAGACGTCCAGCGCCGCATTGATCGCGGAGTTCAGCGGGTAGTACTGCTCGAGTCGGACGATGGCGATGTCGCTCCGCTTCTTCTCCGCGCGTGCCTTCTCGAGGTCGTAGTAGAGCTTGCCGCTCGTCAAGAGGATGCGGTGAACGCCGCGCGGGTCGATCTCGGGCTTGTCGGCGATGACGCGCTGGAAGGTCCCCGAGACGAGCTCGTCGATGTGCGACGTCGCCATCGGTGCGCGAAGCAGACTCTTGGGCGTCATGATGGCCAGCGGCTTGCGCCACGGGCGCCGGACCTGGCGGCGAAGCAGGTGAAAGAACTGGGCCGGAGTCGAGGGGTTGCAGACCTGGATATTGTCTTCGGCGGCCATCTGCAGCCAGCGCTCGACGCGCGCGCTCGAGTGCTCGGGACCTGCGCCTTCGTAGCCGTGCGGGAGGAGCAGAACGAGGCCCGAGAGGCGCAGCCACTTGTCTTCTGCCGAGGTGATGAATTGGTCGATGATGACTTGCCCCGAGTTCGCGAAGTCGCCGAACTGCGCTTCCCAGAGAACCAGTCCCTCGGGCGTGTCGAGGCTGTAGCCGTACTCGAAACCGAGCACTCCGGCCTCCGACAGCGGGCTGTCCCAGACCTCGAAGCGCGGAGCGCGGCGGGCGGAGCCATCGAGGATGTGCGCGAGCGGCGTATAGGGCTCGCCGGTTTCGACGTCGTAGAGTACGGCGTGTCTGTGGCTGAAGGTGCCGCGGCGGCTGTCTTGTCCGCTGAGGCGGATGGGGTGGCCGTCGTCCAGCAGTGTGGCGAACGCGAGGGCTTCAGCGGTCTCCCAGAAGAGCGTGCCGTCCTTGCGAACGCGCTCCCGTCGTTGCTCGAGGATCTTCGCGGCCTTCGGGTTCGGTCGAAAACCGTCGGGCACGACCGTGAGTTTGTCGAGCAGCTCGAGAAGTCGCGCCTTGTCGACGCCCGTGTGCGCGTCCGGGATCTTCTCTTCCGGTCCACCGATGTACGGAGACCAGATCCCCTCCATCGCCTGCGGAGGCTTCTGGTAGTCGCCCTTGCGGGCTTCTTCGAGACCCTGTTCGAGAAGCGCTCTACGCGCGGTGGCAATCCCCGCCGCCTCTTCCGGCGTCACGCGCGCGGACGCGACGAGACGGTTGACGTAGACCTCGCGCACCGTGGGCTTCCGGTCGATGAGCGCATACATGCGGGGCTGCGTGAAGCGCGGCTCGTCCCCTTCGTTGTGGCCGTAGCGCCGGTAGCAGTACATGTCGATGATCACGTCGCGCGCGAACTTTTGCCGGTATTCCATGGCGAGACGGGTCACCTGAATGACCGCCTCGGGATCCTCGCCGTTCACATGGAAGACGGGGACCTTCAGCATGCGCGTGATGTCGCTGGCGTACCGTGTCGATCGCGAGTCCTCCGGATTCGTCGTGAAGCCGATCTGGTTGTTCACGATGAGGTGCACGGTGCCGCCCGTGGAGTACCCCTCGAGTCGTTCGAGGTTCAGCGTCTCGGGAACCACCCCCTGCCCGATGAACGCCGCGTCGCCGTGAATGAGCAGCGGCATGACGCAGCGCCGCTTGCCGCGGTCCTGCTTTGCTCGAACCCGCCCTTCGACGACCGGGTTCACGAACTCGAGGTGGCTCGGATTGAAGGCGAGCGAGAGATGTACCTTCGCGCCCGTGGCCGTGACGCGGTTCGACGAGTACCCGAGGTGATATTTGACGTCGCCGCCCCCCAGAAACCTCTGGGCGTCCTTGTCCTCGAACTGCGCGAAGATCTCGCGCACGTTCTTGCCCATGATGTTCGCGAGGACGTTCAGCCGCCCGCGGTGGGCCATCCCGATGACGACCTCTTCCACTCCGAAGCTGCCCGCCGATTCGACGATCAGATCGAGCATGGCGATCATGCTCTCGGCGCCTTCGAGCGAGAAGCGCTTGGCCCCGACGTAGTTCTTGTGGATGAACTGCTCGAAGATCTCGGCGTCAGTCAGCTTCGTGAGAATGCGTAGGATCTCGCTCCGGTCGAGCTTGGCGCGATTGCCGCTCGATTCCATACGGAACTGAAGCCAGGCTCGTGCTTCAGGATCCTCGATTTGCGTGAACTCGACCCCGATGGAGCGGCAGTACGTCTCGTCGAGATGCTCGATGATGCGACGAAGAGTCGCCTTCTCACCGAGCCCGCCGATGCCGACGGCGGGGAACGCCGCGTCGAGATCCGACTTGGCCAAACCGAAATTCGACAAGCTGAGCTCAGGCGCTGCCTCGGGGGGTGTCCCGAGCGGGTCGACGTAGGCGAACATATGCCCGCGCACGCGATACGCGTTGAGCAGCTGGTAGACGCGCCCCTGCATGACGCCGCTGGCGAGCAGGGCCCCGTTCCCTGAAGGGGGAGGGGGCCAGGTGCCGGGGGCCTTGACGGGTGCAGACGTGCCGTTCGTCTTCGGGGGGACCGGAACGGTGGCCTGCTCGAAGCGAAGGCGCCAATCCGCGTCTACCGCTTGGGGGTTGTCTTCGTAGCGTGCGTGGAGTTCCTCCACGTAGCCTGCGTTAATTCCGAATTCTTCGAACATTTTACTTTGGCCAAATATAGCGAAGGTAAAGGGTGAGGACGACCCCCACGCAACCGAAAGCGAGCCCCATGCCAAGCTCAGAAACGGAGCCGGTCTGCGCGTAAAGGCGGATGCCGCGTACGAGCAGGAGTACGGCCAGAACGACAGCTGCCGATATCAGAATCTTATGGGCGACGAGGAGGCGCACGGGTGGGCATCCTCACTACGAGGCGCGCGGCGAGGTCTAGGGCCGCGAGACGGGTAGGTCAAGGTTCCTTCTTGCTTATTCTTGCGATGAGGAGGGGCAGGTTCTAGGGTTCTTCCGAAAATGCTCGTGACCCTGAACGGAGAGGAGAGAAATGTGCCGGATGGACTGACCGTCCGCCAGCTTCTCGAGCACTTGGCCCTGGTTTCCGGGCCGGTCGCGGTAGAGATCAATCGAGCCGTGGTGCTTCGTGCCGAGCATGCGTCACGTGTCGTCCAGGCGGGCGATACCGTGGAGATCGTTCACCTAGTCGGCGGAGGCTGAGCCGGCTCTCGCACGGCCGCGCGGGCCTCGTGGACGAGCCGTTGCACCGCCTCGCTTGCGGTGCGGGCGAGTTCGGCGGCGTGGGCCCCAGCGACGACGGCGATCGGCGTGCCGACGCGTGCCACCACGCGCGTGGGACCCGCTCCGGCCATGCGAAAGAGGTGTCGAGAGAACGTCTCGTCGAGGAATGCGGCTCCCGAGTCTCGTGGATACGCGAGACCCACGGGCACAATCTCGGCGTCGGTTCGCAGCGTCGCGATGAAGGCCCCTGCATGGAAAGGGCGTACTTCATCCCCATCGAACGTCGTCCCCTCTGGGAAAAGAATGACCGTTTGCCCTTCGCGGAGCAAGCGGCGAATGTCTCGAATGGCCCCCGCTCCGCTCCACGCGTTGGCTCGGTCGACGAACACGGTGCCCACTTTGCGGGCGGCGGCACCCACGAGAGGCCATCCTGCGAGATCGGAACGGCTGACCATGTGACCCCCGAAGATCCGAAGCAGGATGGCGACGTCGATGGCCGACCTGTGATTCGCGACGATGAGGCGCCCGGCGGCCCGCGGTTCGGTCGGTACCGCACCTGCGAGGTCGACTTCGATCGCGAAGAGTCGAAGCAGCCCTGCGCTCCAAACCCCGACCCAGGCGTCACGCACTCGAGCCTTGTGAGCCTCGCGTGCGAGCGCGTCGCGGAGCGCAAACGCGGGGAGCATGAGCGAAGTAATCCCCACGAAGCCTGCAATGCGTGTCGCGCGGCGAAGCGGGCGGACGAGTCGCGCGTCGGGGCTCATGGGGCCTTCATGGAAGCGAAACGCGGGGGGCGAGTCGCGACGAGGACGAGCGCGTCGTCTTTGAGTGTGAGCGCTGTGAAGGCGTGGATCGAGTCGAGCGTCGGGCTCGCCGGCGGAGGTCCCTCGCCGCGCCAAAGCGCGATTAGGCGGGCTTTGGGGTCGAGTTGGGTTGCACGGCGTTCGTCCGCGAGCGAGGCGAGGGCGCGCGTGCGGTCCACCTCGGTGAGAGCCCCTTGTCTCAGGCGGTCGAAGAGAGCTCGCGTCTCGGCCACGGCCGCATCGAGCGAGCCTTGCGGCGAAGAGACGCGAACGACCAGCGCAGACGCCCGATCCAGTCCCGTGACGCGCGCCGCCCACGCGCGCGCGAGCCCGCCGCTGAGTGCCTTCTCGAGGAGGCCGCCCGGTCCGTCGAGCGCTGCGGCGACGACGGATGCGACTTGGCGCGAAGTGGAATCCGGGATCGCGAACGCGAGCCATGCGTCGGCCGAGGAGGCGCCCGGCCTCTCGACGGCATACGTGCCAACGCGTGCAGCGGGGGCGTTCGGGGGAACGGGGCATGTGCGGCTCGTGCCGGCTCGCCGCACGATCCACTGATCGACGGTGCGAAGCGCCACATCGACTTGCGTGGGGTCCTGGTTGGCGATCACGGCGACGCGGAGCGGGCCTGCGCGGAGCGCGTCGAGTCGCGCGCGAATCGACGCGTCGGACGATCGCTCGAGAGACTCGGTCGTACCGAACGGATCGATCCATGAAGGGCGCCCAGGCGCGATCGCGTTGGCGAGGACGGCAAAGCCGTGGGCGTCCTCCGACGTCCTGCTCGCGAGAAGGCGCCCGCGCGCGTGAGCGACGTCGCTCGGCTCGAGCGAGGACGCGCCGAAGCTCCGCGCCGCGAAGCCCGCAACGCGTCGGGCCAGCGCCTCCGGGGTTTCACCCGGGACGCTCGCCGCGTGGGCAAGGACGCCGATGCCATCGGGGGCGGCCCACCCCTCGACCCCAACACCAGACCCGCGCGTCTCTTCGCGCGCGCGCTCGGCAATTGCGACGGCTGCCATGGCTCCTGCCCCCGCATCGGCTTCCGTCTCGGTCTCCGTTCCGCACGGGGAAGCGAGGAGCACCCAAAGCTCCGGCTGACCGCGCTCGAGCCGCCCGCGCACCTCCGCGATCGGCACGCCCCGCGCGGCGACCACGCGATCGAGTTCGGCGTGAACGGCTTTCGAGCGCTCCGTCAGAGCGTCCGCGGTCCCCCCCCCGCGTCCGAACGAGACACCGGCCGCGATTGAAGCTTCCTCGGTCGGTTCCGGGGATGCCGCTGGCGGAGCTGCCCCGAGCACGAGCGTCCAGAATGCAGCGCGCTCCGCGGCCTCGCGCGGATCGCTCGCTCGGTTGGCGAGATCACGCGCCGAAGCGCTCGAGACTCTCGCGTCGGTCACCTCGATGAGCATCTCCTCGCGGAGGACGTTCGCGGCTGCCGCGAGAGTCGCGGGAGGGTCCGCCGTCGCGTCCGGCGCAGGCAGGTCGACCGTCACGACGAGACAGCCGCCCCCCACGTGCGCCGTCGCGGTCACGTCGCGAATGCGGGCTGCGGGCTCGAGCGCGCCGAGACGCGCCGAGAGCGCGCCTGTGACTTGGCCCAACGATTCGGCGGCGGCAGCGGCGCGCTCGGCGTTCGCCGTGTGGAGCGTGAGCGTCAGTCGAGCCGCCCCGGACGGGAGATCCGGCGTCGCGTCGTAGACTCGAAGGGGCTCGCTGGGTGAGTCGTGTATCCCCGCTGCTACGGGCGCCGCGGCGGGCCATGGGGGCCCTTCGCCCACCGACGCCGCGAGACCGAGGACGTCGTCGCGCGGGCCGACCGCCGCGAACACCGTGCGTCCGAGACCCGCGGTCGCCGCGCGCCACGTCTCGACGGCGGATACGGTGGGGGTAGAAGGGGCCTCGGCGTCGCTCTTGGGCGGAGGATTCGCGAACGGCTCGCCGGCGCATCGCGCAGCGGCATCAAGCGCGGGGTCTGCAATTGGACGCCGCGAGAGGGCGAGAAGCTTGCGCTGGACGGCCGCCATTTCGGGGCCGCCCTCGGCAAGCGGGGTGAGCAATGACGCACGAATCGCGGCCACGACCTCGCGCCCGCGCGTGCCGGCGGGCGCGAGTGCCTGGATACGGAACTCTTCCGCCCCCGGCACCACGCGGGCATCCGCGATCCCCGCTGTGGCGAGGCGGGCCTCGACCAGCGCGGCGAGCGCCACGGGAACCTCCGCGCCGCGCGTCGGCTCGATGCCGACCGTCAGGACGGCCACCGCGACCGCCGCGCTCGGATCGCCCTCGCGGACCAGCACGGCGACCGGAGGATGCCCCGCCGTCTGCGTCGTCTCGGCGATGGCCGGCGATGCGGACGGCGCTTTGGGCACTACCGGCGCGGCTCCGCACCCGACGAGCAGGGCGAGCCAGACGAACCTGAGGGCTACGGAGTCGCGCTGCGGCATCGGCCGCGGCAGGCTAACATCGAGGACGACGCGGGGCGCCGGAAGACATGCCAACGCGCGCGCCCCGGCATACACTCATAGGAACGATGAGCCGCGAACGCCTAACTCGCTCTTCGGCTCTTGGCGCGATGGCGCTCGGCGCGATCGTCGCGCCGCTTTGGATCGCGGGGAGCGCGGCGTCGTGCTTGTTGGCGGACCCGCCGCCCGAGTTGCCGTCGAGCCAACAGACTCCGTCCATTATCACGGACTCGGTCGTGCCTCCGCCTGGCTCTATCTTCGCCAACTGGCCGACGGGCGGGCTCGAGCTGTACGTGCCGGTGCTCGCGGTTGACACGACCGAGACGTATCAGTTCGTGGTCATGGAGGACTACGGGACTCCGAATAGCGTGCCATTGAGTTACGCCCCTCCACGAACGGCGGGCACTCCGTGTACCAGCCCCCAATTCAACTGTTTCTTCGCACCGCCCGACGGAGGTGGCATCGAAAGCGTTCCGGTCCCCCCCATTCCGATACCTATGGACTCGAACTGCCATACGCTCACGCTCTTCGTTGGAGCGTCTCCCTTTGCTTTTCCAACTGAGGATGCGGCTCCTAGTCTCTCGGTGGCGCCAGCTTCAACGAGTCAAGGCTATATCGTCACCTCCGTGTTCGGGAAGAAGGACCAAGTCACGTGGAATTACGATCCCTCCGGAGGTTTCGGCTTGTGTCCTGTCTTTGACGCGGGCGGATTGACCGACAGTTCGCCCGACACCCCAACGGATGCAGCGGGTCCCGATACCGTCCTTGGTAACTTCCCCGAGGGGAGTGGAGGGTAGCGTGCGAGCGCGGATGGCGCTGTGGGCCGCTCCTTTTTTCGGGCTCATCGAATGCGGTCCGATCACGCCATTGCCGGTCTCGATCACGCCGTTCAACACATGCGCGGGGTGCAATGGCCCTGGAGTCACGTGTGATTCGAACGAAAACGCCTGCCTCTCAACCTCGCCACCTCCGCTGAACTACATTCTCGTGATTAACATCCCAGAAAGCGCCCCTCTCGCGCCGGGTGAAGCCGTGACGCTTGCGCAGAGTCAGGTCGACTGCGCCACCCACGGCAACCATTGTCCCGCGCAGAAAGTTGGGCAGGTGCTGTCCTGCGGGACAACGCCGAGCGCGTGTGTTCAGGTTCCAAATCCCTCGCCTGTTTCTGGCACGTACATGAACGGTCTGGAAGCGATCTTTGCCCAGACGTCGTACATCCCAACATGGCCGCTGAGTCCGCCCGCGTGCGAACCCGAGGGGTGCGAGGGGCTGCCGTCCATTGAGGCGTCGCTGCTCAATCTCCCTCTGTCGACCGTCTTCGCCTCCGGGGTCAGCGATGAGTGGGCTGCGTTCCTGCCTTCGCCCTCGGCTGGATATATCCAAGTAACCGAACCCACAGACAGCAACCAACCACCGTTTCTTCAAATACTCCCGCCGTTGGAGCCCCCGATCGACGGCACAGTCGTATTCCCTGAGTCTCCTCTTGAGTCGATCTATCTCGAGATTTCGCTCCCGCAGGCCGTCAAGGGTTGGACGGCATTCGTCCGAGATCGATCGACTCATCGTGTAGTCTCGTCCCGGCCACAGGTCGTTGAGAACGGCAACACAGAACTCCAATGGGTCAAAGCGGGCATTTTGTCAGGAGGGCTACAGAAACCAGAGCAAAATGGTTACGATATCGTTTTATCACCACCCCCGAATGCTGTCGGTATGGCCGAATTCGCAGACCCGTATCTTGGCCTTGGGCAGCAGCCGACCCAACCTCAGGTCGAGACGTATCCTCAAGTGCCGAAACCCGTGACGGTCCGCGGGACCGTTCGCTCGCCCGCAGGAACGGGGGTATCGGCGAGCCTTCATTTCACAAGTACGGCGCTCTACAACTACAACTCGAGCTGCGTGATCGTCGACCCAGATATCGCGAATCTTCTGCACTACGATAGGGTCATTTCTACGGACGCCGATGGCCAGTACACGGCTGTCCTGCCCCAGGGGACGTATACGATCACCATGGATCCAGACGCCGCGTCAGGATTCGCAAAAACTCAGGCGAATCCATCAGGGTCAGGCAAGTCTATGGCGGTCACTCTTCCCACATCGAACCCATGCACGACGACACAAGACACTTACGACTTCCGAGTCGAGCCGCTTGTCGACGTCGTGGGCACCGTTGACATCGCGGACGGGCGACACCTCGCCAACGCAACGGTCGTGTTTGCCCCTTCCGTGGTGCTTCTCACGCCTCCGGCTGCCAGGCCGACGCTTGCGCAGGTGGATTGGCCGCGCCCGTTCCAGGTAGTGACTGGGGACGACGGGTCGTTTCGCGCGTCCGTCGACCCGGGAGCCTACGACATCACGGTGCGCCCCGTCGACGGGACGCGCCTCCCGTGGATCGTCAGCCCGGCGAACCTCGCGACGGGGGGACAAGTCTTTTCGGCGAGCACGAAGACTCCAACGCCCATCCAGCTTCCACGCTTCTGGATTCCTGCACCGTCCGCGCTCGACGTTACGCTTCGCGATCAGCTGGGCAACCCGGTTACGGAAGCCTTGGTCCGCGCTTATTTGTTCACAAGTTGCACGATTCCGATGGGAGACACCTCTTGCAACGGGTTCGCCCTCCAGATCGGTCAGGCCTTCACCGACGGGAACGGAAGCTTCGAGATGTTCCTCACGCCGGTCCCGTTCACGCCACTGGTGAAGTAGCGCTCGCCCGGCGACGCGGAAGCGAATCGGCGCGCCCCCGTCCGGCGCGCTGGTGTCCGGGCGCCCGGTTCGGCTAGGCTCGCGGCACCTCGTAATGCCCAACGAAGACAAGATCCAGCTCCTCGCACGTGTCGCTCGCGCCAAGAGCGGCCCCGCTCCTTCCGGAGATCCGGAGGTAACGATCTCGATCCTGTCCCTCGCCGCGGCCTCTTACGGCGCGCGTCCGGCGGACGAAGCGACGGTTCCCACGGGGTTCGATCCGCTCGCGGTCGCGCTCTTCGAGGCCATCGTCGAGGGGGCCTACCTCGTGGCTTCGGCGGACGGAGTCTTCGACATCGAAGAGCGAAAGGCTTTCGAGAAGGTCGTGACGACGGCATGTGGAGGCGTCGTCGTAGCCAAGCAGATCTCAGGCTTGGTCGATGACTTGGCCGACCAGCTCGAAGAAGACGGCATCGATGAGCGCATCGGCGCGGTCGCCGCCCAAGTGCACAAGAAGGAGCATGCCCTGGAGGTCCTCCGGATCGCAGCTTTGCTCGCGCACTCCAGCGAAGACGTCAGCCCGGTCGAGCGGTCGACGCTTCACAAGCTGGCGGCCGCCCTAAAGCTCGAGGCAGGTGAGGTCGACGAAGCGCTGGTCGAGGTAAAGAAGGAGCTGGCGGCAGGAGCGGGCTGAGCGAGCCGGAGGGAGACGCTTAGAGACTTTGGACGCGCAGTAGGTTTGCGGACCGGCTCTTAGTCTTCCAGCATCGAGAGCGCGTCTTTGAAGAGCGAAGCTTCGCTCTCGCGGCCCGCTTCGCGCGCTTCGCGTTCGAGCCGCGCCAGCACTTCGCGCTGCTTCGGAACGAGGGCTGCGCGTCGCTCTGGGGGAGCGTCCTCGAGCCGCGCGCTCAAGAGGGCGAGGAGCTCGTGGCTCCGACCGAGGCGGAGAAGCCGATCCGAGAGCTCGTCCACCACGCGATCGTCGGTGGGGTTGGCGTGCAGGATCCGCGTGAGCTCTTCGACGCGGGCCGCGTCCTCGGCTTCATCGAAGGAGGAGGGATCGTCGCCGTATCCTTGGGCGCTCGGCACGTCGTCCAGCGATAGCGACAGATCGAGCTTCGTCGGAGGCGGCGGTTTCGTGGGAGCCGACTCCTCCTCGTGCTCCTCCAATCTTGCGTACCCCGGGTCACGCTCGGGCGCACGCCCCACGATCCGCCGTCCTACGTCGCGGTACGCTTCTCCTGCGGCATGATCGTGCGGCGCGAGCCGGAGGGCGCACGCGAGGTGGCGCTGCGCCGCGAGAAGATCGTCGCGTTGTTTCGTCTCGAAGGCTGCGGCCTCGACGAGCAAGTCGACGGCCGGTGAGCGCGGCGCGTCCGGTGGCGCATCGACGAGAACATCGGCAAGCTCGCGCATGCGCGCGAACGCGAACGAGGCGCCTGCGAGATCTCCGAGCTCTGCGCGCCATCGCCCTTCGAGTCCACGAGCACGGAGCGCCTCTCTTGCATCCGCCGCGATCGACCGTACTCGAGCGATAGCGGCGGGGCGGTCGTCCATCGCTTCCGCGAGAGCGACCGCGAGCGCGAGGACGATGTGCGGCGCGGCATCTCCTCGGGCCTCTGCAAGCGCTGCGGCGTGGGCCAGAAGAGCCGTGCCTCTGGGTGCGCGGTCCGAAGCCACGAGCGCCGTCCCAAGCCCCGCGAACGCGTCGGGATCGTCGGGGTCGAAGCGAAGTGCGCGCTCGTAGAGAGGCGCGGCTTGGGCCGTGAGGCCGGCATCTTGCCAGGCTTGTCCTGCCCACCTCCAGACTGCGTGGCGGTCCTTCGCGCCCGAGGCCTGCGCTTCGAGGTGCTCGGCGTCGGCGAGTGCGTCTTCGAGTCGTCCCGCCGCGATGCGACGCACGAGGCGCGACTCGCGAATGTGCGCCAAGGCCGGGGCGCGCGCGAGCGCCATGTCCAGCCAGACGAGCGCGTCGTGAGGGTCGCTCGTCAGGTCGGCCGCGCGCTCGAACGCGCGCGCGGCGAGTGGACCGACCGCCTCGGTTTCGCCGACGCGGACGAGCGACGC
>Ga0182024_10007674_pt1 | contig 23197 bp, 14 predicted proteins | sample P32metaG_FD_120480 | JGI IMG/M metagenome (GOLD analysis project Ga0182024, IMG submission 120480) | Permafrost microbial communities from Stordalen Mire, Sweden - P3-2 metaG (Illumina Assembly) | ecosystem: Environmental > Terrestrial > Soil > Wetlands > Permafrost | place: Sweden: Stordalen... | reverse complement strand
CAAGGGTAGACTAACCTGACATGCGTCGGTCTGTCACTTAATTAGTGTCTTAACAGACGTAACTATCTGGTTGCCCTAACGAAGAGTCATCCAGGCAAATGTAGAAACTCCAGGGTACGGGCTAAAGCCCGTACCTTGTACGGGCTAAAGCCCGTACCTACCAGCCCGTACCCACCAGCCCGTACCTACCTTCCCAGCTTGCCTGCGTCTTTCCGCAGATCTCTTTACCTATATGGATATGTAATTGAAATAGATCGCCGCCAGGGATACGCCGGCGACAATAATCCAGAGAGAGACGCCCTGAACGAAGGGCCGGACGCCGACCTGTTGCAAAGTCTTCTTCGAAAGACTCGTCCCGATCAGAAACAGTGTGGCCGTCAGGCCGGCTTTGCCGAGATGGCTCAAGGTTCCATACTGAGCGGCAAACCGCGGCAGGTACGTGGCAGCGGCAGCCGCGAGACAGAACAGAAAAATAAACCACGGAACCTTGACCTTGGCCTGCTTGTACGAGTGTCCTGACCTCGCCATATAAGCGGCCGCAAGCAACGACACCGGAACAATCCAAAGGGCGCGGGCCAGCTTCACCGTGGTGCCCACCGCGAGCGCCTGATTGCCGTACTTGGCCGCAGCTCCGACCACGGAACTGGTGTCGTGAATCGCGAGCGCGGACCACAATCCGAATTGATTCTGGCTCAGGTGCAGGAAATGGCCGATCGCAGGGAAGATGAGCAGAGCCACGGAGTTGAGCACGAAGATGGTTCCCATGGACACACTGATTTCTTCTTCATCCGCCCCGGTGATCGGAGAAATGGCCGCGATCGCGCTTCCGCCACAGATCGCAGTGCCTGCGGCAATCAAAAAGGACGCCTTTCCCGCCACCTTCAGCAGCGCACCAAACAGCAGACCCAGCAGCATCGCGCAGGTAATGCTGATGGCGGTGTAGAAGAAACCGGAGCGGCCCGCGTGTACCACCTGCTTCAGATTCATGCCAAACCCCAGGGCAACCACAGAGATCTGCAGCAACAGCTTCGCCAGGGAATGGCTTTCCAGGCGGAATGGATGCTCCATCGTGAAGCCGAAGGCAATGCCACCAGCCAGCGCAATTGACGGGGAGACGACGCCACTCGCCGCAAGAAGAAGCCCCAGGAAGAAGACCGTTCTGCTATGCATGCATCTACTTTCCGGCGTAGAGACGGCAGGGGTCCAAGTAGAAATAATGATGAGCCATAAGCCGCCTGTGTTCAGGAATGGACACTGCAGGGAGGAACCGGACACCGGCGTTCTGGCTGGGAAACCCTGGTTTTACTTCTTTTCATGCAGTTGCGGACGCTGAAATGCTGGTTCGTGAATTGCTCTAATCGGTGCGACAAGGTGAACCCATGAACACTCTGCTGCAGGACCTGCGATTTGCTCTCCGCCAGATGCGCCGTTCCCCTGGCTTTGCCATCACCGCTGTCTTCATCCTGGGGTTGGGCATCGCGGCCAATGTCATAGTCTTCGGGGTGGTGCAGGCATTGATCCTGCAGCCTCTGGACGCGCCTCATCCGGACCGGTTGGTCACGTTCGCAAACCGCGAGCAGGGATATCCGGCGTACTCCTACCCCGAAATACGGGATGTGCGCGAGAACAGTACCGTTTTCTCCGCCGTGGCCGCGTACGGATTTGACCTTTTTGGCCTGGAAGTCAATGGAGCCACCCGGCCTGCCTGGGGAGACGAGGTGAGTGGGCAATTCTTTGAGGTCATGGACGTCAAGCCGTTGCTCGGGCGACTGCTGCGGCGCGCCGATGACGACCATCCCAGCGCCGCAGAGGTGGCCGTGATTACCTGGCCGGCATGGAAGAATACGTTTGGCGGCGATCCCAACATCGTGGGCAGGGTGGTCAAGATTAACAAGCACCCGTACACCATCGTCGGCGTTACGCCGGAAGGCTTCTACGGCACGGAAAAATTTATGCAGCCGGAGGTCTTCGTCCCCATGGCCAACGAAGCCTCGCTGGACGGAGTCAACTGGCTTGAATCAAGGAGCGAAAACGAACGGGTATACCCCATCGCGCGGATCAAGGATGGAATCACCAAGGCCCAGGTTCAGGCTGAGCTGAACACGATTGCCGCCCGCATCACCCGGCAACACCCAAAGGAAGAAGATCGATTGGCCTTTATTTTGGCTCGCCCCGGATTGATCGGCGACTTCGTCGGCGGTGCGGTGCGCCGTTTCCTGGGCGGCATCATGTTGCTGGCCGGCATTGTGCTGCTCGCGGCCTGCGCCAACCTTGGCGGCCTGTTCGCAGCACGAACGGCAGACCGCACCCGCGAGATTGCCATTCGCATGGCGATTGGATCGAGCCGCTGGCGCATCCTCCGCCAGGTTCTCATGGAGGCGTTTGTGGTTTCGATCCTGGGAGGCGCATGCGCCTGCGTTCTCGCGTGGATGGCACTGACTGGGCTCGCGCGCTGGCATCCTCCAACAGACTATCCAATGAAGTTCCTGGTCACCCCAAAGCCCTCGTTAATCCTGATGGCCTTCCTGGTCTCGGTGCTGGCGTGCGTCCTGTTTGGGTTGATGCCACTGCGTCAGATCTTCCAGGCCGATCCGAACGATGCGATCAAGGGCGCAGGAAGCCAAGCCGGCGCGGGCCGCCGCTGGGCACTCCGCGACGTTCTGTTGGCAGCGCAGATTGCGCTCTGTTGCGTCACCGTCACTGCTGCTTTTGTCTCCATGCGTGGCATGATCAGATCGCTCACCATGGACAAGGGGTTCAATCCGAGCAACGCTGTGCTGACGAAATTCGACTTGAGCGAGGCTGGTTATTCCGGAGAAGCTGCGGAACATGTTCAGCGCCAACTGCTGGAAAAGGTATCGCAACTACCGGGAGTGGAAGCAGCCGCCTACGCGCATACCACGCCCCTCGCTGACACGTCGGACATTCCTGTCTTTACCCAACAAACAACCGACTTCAGAGACTCGCACAAAGCATTTGATACTTATTTCTTCAACGTCTCTCCGGGGTATTTCAACGCGGCTCAAACCCCGCTCCTGGCGGGACGCGACTTCAGCTTTGACGACAAAGCCAACACCCCACCGGTGGCGATTGTGAACCGGCAGTTTGCCCGCAGCCTCTTCCACTCGGACCAGGCTGTTGGCCGCTATTTTAAGGACAGCTCCGGCAAGTCGATCCAGATCGTCGGTATGGTGCCCACGGGGAAATATTTTCTGCTCGCCGAAGATCCGCAAGAGGCAGCCTTCTTCCCCATCCTGCAGAGGCCGATGCCTACCACGCAACTCATTGTCCGCAACCGGCCTGATCCCTCCGGAGTGGCCACAGCGGATATGGCAGCCACCGTTCGCAAAGTAATTCACGATCTCGATCCCGGCATTCCTATTCGCCTGTCCACGGACTGGACCAGCTCGCTGGCGCTCACGTTGTTCCCTTCCCAGGTGGCCACGGTTTCCCTCGGCCTTTTTGGCGCGTTTGGACTACTGCTCTCCATTACCGGAACCTTCGGTCTTGCTTCGTACACAGTCAACAAGCGGCTGCGCGAGCTGAGTATTCGCGTCGCGCTGGGTGCGCAGGCTAGGCAAATCCTGTCGGCTGCGCTGGGGCGCATGTTGATCCTGCTCTCGGCAGGGTCGCTCGCCGGGATCCTGCTCGGTATCGCTGCGAGCAAGGTCCTATCAGCGATCGTCTTCCAGGCGACAGCGCAGGACCCCATCGTACTGACTGCGGTTGCCTTGACCATTCTGCTTACCGGCGCGCTCTCGGTAGCCGGGCCGGTGCGGCGCGCCCTGCATGTCGATCCGGCAAACGTGCTCCGCGACCAGTAGCGATATTTGCTTTTTATTCGCCTATACTGGAGGCGTGAGGCGAATTCCAAAAGCCGTCGGCCCGAGCGCATTACGCTGCGAACTCAGCTATCGGAATGCCGCGAGAATGGCCTCTTTCGCCGCCGAGGTGAGCTATAGCTCGGTGCCCAGCATCATTTACGCGGAAAGCGGAACTGGGGAACACGGCAACTTTCTCCCTGCCGCCTACAAGCGCATTTTGCAACAACCGGCATGGAAGGCGCGGCTGGCTAAGGTCTACACCGGCTCTCGTTTTCTTCCCCGTAGGGCGGATCGCATGCGTGGCGAACTCGAATGTGCGAACAGCTCGGACGCGCTGCTCATGAACATCTTTTGCTACCCGGGAATCCTGCGCCGCCAGGCCACCTGTTCCCTGCTCGGGATTCCACCCGGCATTCATCCTGAGTTTGGCGTCAGGGCGGGGATCCCGTTGAAGAGCGGGGGCCAGGATCGAAGTGAGATGGATCTGAAACTGGGGGATCTTTTCATCGAAGCCAAATTGACGGAAGGCGATTTTCAAACGGCACGGTGCGACCTGGTGCGTCGCTATCGTGATCTCGATTCAGTTTTCGAGGTCGATCGCTTGCCCATGCGTAAAGAAAAATATCGCTCGTGCCAGTTGATTCGCGGCGCCCTGTCGGCTTATGCCCATCGAGCATCCTTTGCCGTCGTGTGTGACCAACGTCGCCAGGACCTGATCGATGATTGTTTCGAAGTTATGTCGGCCGTGGCCAGCGCGGAACTACGATGCCGGATGAGCGTGGTCACGTGGCAAGAACTCTCCGAGACGCTTCCTTCGAAAGTGCAGGCCTTTCTGGCAGAAAAATACGGCATCGGTTGAGCCCTTAGCGCGGCGTCCATTGTGGATGGCTGGTGAACAATCCGCCCAGGAAACCGAGTTGATAAACGAGAAAGAACCCGAAGCAAACACTCACGACACCTGACGCAACGCTGAACGCCCGGCTGACACTCGTGAAGCGGTTTCCCGCGTACGCCAGCGGCACCGCCATAACGGCGGTCATGCACATCATGCCCACCATGGTGCCTGCGCCAAAGATCAACAGGTACACCGTTGCCCACACCGGACTGTGAATTGTCGATAGAACCAGCAGGGCGACCGCGGCGGATCCTGCCAGGCCATGAACAATACCGATGACCAGCGGCCGCACACATTGATAAAGGCCGAAACGGCCAACCGTGCGGTCAAGCAACGTCTCCGCCTTATCAAATGCTGGGATGGTTGCTGGTTTGCGCTTTCGCGTGAGATATGAGGTCAAGCGCTGCATCACGCCGGTGAGATTGAGCACTCCGAGAAGGATCAGCATTAAGGCGACACTGAATTCCATGGAGAGGCCGAGACGCGGTGGGATGACCACCCCGAAGAGGATAATCAAGCTCCCGACGGCAAAGATCGTCAGCGTGTGACCGAGTCCCCAGATGGTGCCGATCAAGCCCGCCTGGCGGATACTCCGTTGTTTGCTGACGATCGTGGAAACCGCGACCACGTGGTCAGCATCGGTGGAGTGCCGCATGCCCAACAACAAACCCAGACCACCCACGAAAAGAAATGGGCCAAGCCTTTCTTTGCTGAGGTTGTGGACATCAATGCCAGTGGTGAAAAAGGCGCGGACCGCGATGCCCGCACCAAGGATGGTCATAAATGCCGCCGAAGCCACCGGCAGCCAGCGCGTGGTTAGCGGTCCGTTCACCTGCAGGCGGCCGAGGAAGCGGCGCCCATAGACCATCAGCATGCCAAAGCCGATCAGCACAGCAGCAAGGCCGAGACTGAAGGCAATGATGAGAAAGAAGCCCAGGCCAATACGGTGCAGAGCGAACGCGCTCAGCAGAACCACCAAGGCCGCAGGGCACGGGATGATGCCGCCGGTGATCCCCAGAACAAAGAGTTGGTAGAGCGAAATGGGTTTGGTGGGCTCAGGCGAGACGGCACTCTGCTTGCTGGATGAAAACCAATGCCCGTGGAGCTGGCCGGCGGTATGGGAATGATCGAGGTCGAGACCGCTCCAGCGGCGGAGGAACATATACCCGCCGAGCCCGGCGATCGTCAGCCCGGAAAAGACGCCCAGCCATGGATAAAGCTGCTCCGGCACAATGTAGCGCGATGCATAGAGGGTAATGGCGCCAAGAGCAAAGACTCCCGCCGTGTGGGATGCAGTCACGATGAGGCCGAGCAGTAAGGCGTGCCGCGCCGTCCCTCGCGAGCCCACCAGGTAGGCGGCGACGATTGTCTTGCCGTGGCCAGGTTCGAGTGCATGCAGTGCACCCAGCCCGAAGGCGATGAACGCGGCTGTGATGAGAAACCACAAGCTCAGTCGTCGGGTGGTGATTAGTTCAGTGAATGCGCTGCGCGGGGTTGCTTGCTGGTTGGCCTGGAGATTCAGTGGCGCAGGCGTCGCCGTGGAGATAGCCACCATAGGGCCGGTCGCAACGTCGTGCTTCGCGTGCGACGGAGATGGCTTCAGACTCCGGGGGCGAACGGCTGGTCCGGCCTTCACCAGCGGAATTGGATAGTGAAATTGAATCGCTGCGGACAATTGCTGTGGCGGGCTGTTGAGCAGGTCGGTGGGATAGTTGGTCAACCCGGCGCTGCGATCTGTCTGTGGCACTGAACTGGTGATGAAGCTTGCGGCTGGACTGGCAACGGCGACGATCTCTTTCCATCCAGCATGGCCAGGAAAATTGTCGTCGGCATACTGCAGGCTGCCGGAGGCGTGCTCCGACGGGTAAGCCGCCCTGTAGACAAAGCCCATCTTCATGGTGGGCAGGCCGCCGGCTCCGGGAGGAAAGATAACCTGGCTGGACGTAAGCCTAAGAGGCAAACGCTTGCCGTCGACCAGCAGACTAAGGCCACGTCCCAACTCCGCGCCGCGTTGTCCGACAAACCGCGCGACCGCCGGGTCTGCTACATCAGCGGTGACATTTCCCTGCTGCAGCTCCTGATAGGTTGGAATCTCTGCCAAATCGATGATGTAGGAAATCTTGATGCCATCGCTCTCCAGCGAGATTTTCGAATAGTGGTTGACGCTGAAATTGCCCATGGGATGGGCAAGGCTCCGCGGCCCAAGCAACAGAGAGACCCCGAGCAGGCCAAGGAAATAGATTTGCTTACGGAACATGGTTCTGTCCTTGGCTCGCAGTCAGCGCAGCCTGATGGTCGAGGATCTTCAGTTGTTGCCGGGCAACGCCCGCGTAGATCACGTGGAAGGCGGGGTTGATGTTGAGGGCGGTTTGCAGCCTTTCCTTAGCTCCGCTCGTCTGCCCCAACCGGCTTGCAATCATGCCGGCGTGAAAAAACAGAAGAGCATCCCGTGTGCCGGGGCGCAGCGCGTGCTCGCTCGCATCGCTCGCTTCCTGGTATTTTCCGTTCTTGTATAAAGCCCAGGCGAGTGCGTCCCAGGTATAAATGTCGTGTCGCACTTCAAACTCTTTGTGGGCCAGGGCAAGGGCTTTGTCCAGCTTGATATCGTGGTCCGCATAGAAGAGCGCCAGGTCGCGATTGTGCAGGACCTGGTTAATCTGGCCCAACATCCCGATGTATTCCACCAACTGGTACTGTTTTTTGGCCTCAGCAGTGTTGCCGGCCTGGTTGTATATGTCTCCCAGTTCCGCCACATACATAGGCATAGGCACAACGGCGATGGCGCTTTGGTAGAGCTTGATTGCTTCGTCGTAGCGGCCCTGGGTTCCGCGCAGCTTGCCCAGCCCCGCCAGAGCCCGATAGTCGCCAGTATGAATATAGAGCGCCGTCAGGTAAGCATGATTAGCCGCTCCAATATCACCCGCCTGAAACTCATACTCGCCCAGTTCGTAGTAGAGCCAGGCGAGATTCTCCGCGGGTAACCGGGCTTCCGTCCCGGCGGCGACCGCGCTTTGCATCAGGCCGATCGCTCCCGGGGTATCGCCGGAGACAAACTTGAGATAGGAAGTGCGGCTGTCGCGCACATAGACATTGCGCGGCTGCGCAGCCGATTCACCCGAGATGTCGAGCCGCGAATAGGCGATGGCAGCTCGTTCGTATTCGCCCATATCGGCGTTAGCATCACCCACGATCGCAAAGGAAGAAAGATCTCCGGAGCCCAGGGCCAACGCCTTCTGGGCATAGGTGATGGCATCGCTGAAGCGATGCTCGCCCATGCACACCTCCGCCATCGTCGAGTAAGCCGGCTCGGCGGAGAAATCGGCATTGTTCAGCGCCAGCGACTTATTCAGCGCTTGCTCCGCCAACTGAAAATCTTCCACGTCGCCCGTTTCTCTGGCGCGCTGAAAAAAGGCCGCCCCCAGGGACGAATAAGCAGCCGGATCTTTGGGATCGCGCTGCACCCGGCTTTGCATGGTTTGAACGACACGCGCCGTGCCAGTGGCGCGGGGAATCAACAATGCGGCCGGCACGGGAGAAAATACTACGGGCGTGATCGTCGCACCGGGTACGGTCTGTCCGAAGCGCGGCCGACTCTGAGTCGTTGACGAAGCCGGCGGCACAGGAGGAACGCGCACTTCAGTTGTAGGAACCGCGCCTACGCGGGCGCGGTTCCTGGCTGTCTCCGGATAACCCGGGAAAAGTTCGTCGGCACTTTGCAATATCTGGCTGGCTGACTCCAACTTGCCGGTGTCGATATCAATGGCTGCGATGTGGTTCTCAATGGAGGCAAGGTCGGCGGTTTCGTCGGGCGAGGTTTCCGCGTACGCGCGATTGAGTGCCTCTAACGCGCCTGCAGGATCGCCATAGTGTTGGCGCAGGTCGGCAGCAATGAGCAACCCAGGAACATTGAAGGGCTGCAGGTTCAGCATCCATTGTGCCGATTCCACCGCATCGTCGTAGTTGCCGAGCCCCATATACGCGCGCGCAAGGTACCCACGAACCGTTGCATCGTCGGGAGTCTGCTGTTCCAGGTCCCTGGCTTCCTCCCTGGCTCGAGCAAAGTCACGCTGGTCAAGCAGGAGGGCCACATGCGCTTTGCGCAACTGAAAATCTTTTGGGGCGAGACCGAGGCCGGTGGTGATGGCCTCTGCTGCCTGGCGATCGTACTCGGACGACGCGGTCTCGTGCGCCCGGCTGATGAAAGCCAAAGCAAGATTGTTGTAGCCCTCGGGGCCTTTGGGATCGATCGCGATCTGCTGCTTAGCGGCTGCGATTCGTCGCTCCGCGGGAGTGACTTGATGGACTTGAGCCCTGCCCAGAAGAACAGAACCCGCGATGAGAAAGATTGCAGAAGTAAGTTTCATAACGTGCCTTTGCGGAAAAGCGAAGGTCTCCGGGCGCCCCTCAACGTGGAGTGCCCGGAAACCTTCGGCAGGTTTACAGAGTTACATCACAGGGCAGGTAGTAGTGCCGCCCTGGTTTGCCGGTGGTGGGTCTGCTTGATTGCCACTGGCAAGCGTTGGCTGATCACCGCAACCCGTCTCGCTGGGATCGATGTGACGGCTATCGCGGCCGCTGTACGCGAAGTGCACATACGGGAAGGTTTCCTGTGTGGGCACATCCGGAGCAGCGACGCCATCGCCGAGTAGGTTATTCGGAGCGACGTTGAACTTGGGGTTGAGTATGCCGCCCGCAACTACGCGGGTTGCAATGTCAACCACGTCGTCGGTCAAACGACGCCCGTTGGGGAAGCCTGCGCCGTCGCCGGCAATCAGACCCAGCCGGCTGCGGTTAGCCTCGGTTGTAGGGGCCACACCGGTGTTGAGCCGCAGCAGGTCGGCCACCGGTCCTGCCGGTGTGCCGGGAGCGGCAATCGGCGGGGCATAGGTGACCAACGGAAGCAGATCGGTGCGAGGCGGTGGCGGAATGTTGATTCCGTAAATCGCGTTGAAGATGCGTGCCATCGTCGGATCCAGATCGAAGCTGGCGAAATTCGCATCGTTCACCGGCTGTGACATGCTCCAGGTATCCTTGTAGCCGGTGCCGATGATCAGTTCGTTGATCAACGGATTGGCGAGACGCTGGACCTGGGAGAAGTCGCCGAAGTTTTCCTCGGGATTGGGCGGACGGCGGACGGTGAATTTCGCCCGCGAAGTTGTCGCCCAGGCCCCAATGGTCGCCTTCGGGTCAGTAGCAGGGTGTTGATTTCCATCGCTTGTGAGATAGCAGATGGGGACCTCGATAGCAATCGTGTTTACGTTAAAGCCCGAGACGGCATTGGGCGCAAGGTTCAGATGGTCGTCCTTATCCTGCGCTGCAGTCAACACTCCACCGCCCGCACCAGTGCGGAAATTGAAGCTGTCAAAGGCCGCTCCCAAATCGATAAAGAAAGGGTCAGCAACGGTGCCGGCGAAAACGCGGATGTCTCCGCGGTCTCCGTCCACCGTATAAATACCCTGCTTTGCCAGTGCCTCGTAGTTGGGCATGGTTCGCGGGCCAACGTTGCTGGGAACGGCAAATAGTGCGGAGCCGGTCTCCGGGGTCAAAGGAATTCTCTGGCCATGGCGAAACATGGTCACGGTGTACGACTGCCGCAGGCTCAACCCGGCTGCTCCTGGTCCATCCAGCGAGGTGATCGCCGGGGGAACAATCGCTGTACCCGGAGCCACTGGAGCAGGCGAGTTGGCGGGCGCGTTGATCCCGCTGGCGGCGCCTGCAAAGCCGGTAAAGAGCTGCGGGGCCCGAATTTCTGTTTTAAATCGAATGTTGAAGGTCACATCGGAAAGAGCGTCGTGGTCGTTATCGATCTTGATCTGATAGAGAACGCTCGGATCGAAGGGAAAATAGTTGGGCCCGTTGCTGGGTTCGAGGAAGGGATCCACATTCATGATGAATGTGACCCGATCGGGATGGTCATAACTCACAAACGCGTAGAAGTCTGTGATGTCGGCTGTATGGTCTAGAGCTGTGATGGGTGCTTCGCGATGACTTGATGCGAATACTCCGGGTGGGGTAATCAGCAGCAGGCTCATCGCAAGTCCGACGATGGACTGACGTGTAGGCATGCGTGTCTCCCTTTGTTAACTTGTCTCCGATGGGCGCAAGACTCGACCAGGCGGTTGGGAAACCGTGGGTCAATTTGCATCATCGGTACTGAAGTTACGCGCGCTGGATGCAACTGGATGGCGCCCGGTGATCATTTTTTTTGGTAAGCCAGCCTCGTTGTTCGAGGGACCTTCACAAAACGAACAAATTGTTCATGACATGGGTGGACCGAGGGTGTATTCATGATGCCGTTACAATCGAGGAATCGAGCACTCGCTGCTTCTGCAAGGAGAACATGAGGCCCCAGATTCGTTACGCCAACTCCGACACCGCCGGCGCCATCGCAGTTGACCCAAGCACGGCTGCTGCCACAAGCGACAGTGTTGCCTTCGGCCCGGGCAATCCTTTCTACGGGCCCAGCAGCCTGCCGTTTCAGGCGCCCCCGTTCGACAAGATTCAAGACAGCGATTACCAATCGGCCATCGAAGCCGGCATGGCGCAACAACTGGCGGAGATACGAGCCATCGCGGATAGCCCGGAGCTGCCTACCTTCGAAAACACTCTTGTCGCGCTGGAGAAGAGCGGCCGGTTGCTCGACCGGGTGATGTCGGTGTTCGACGCCGTGACCAGCGCTCACACCAATCCCGACCTGCAATCCGTGCAACAGATTGAAGCGCCGAAACTGGCTGCACACCATGACGCGATTTTCCTGGATAGCCGGCTTTACCATCGCGTAGAAGAAATCTTCAAGCAGCGCGATACGCTTAATCTGGACGCCGAGTCGTTGCGCCTGGTGGAGTTTTATCATCGCGAGTTCGTGCATGCCGGGGCCAATCTCTCCGACGCGGACAAGACCGAACTTAAAAAAATCAACGAGGAAATATCGACCCTGCAGAACGATTTCAGGACCAAGCTCCTCGCGGCCACCCAGGAAGCCGCCTTTGCGACCACAGATAAAGACAAGTTGGCGGGGTTGAGCGAAGCCCAGCTAGCCGCAGCTGCGGAAGCTGCCAGGTTGAGAAAGCAGGAGGGCTGGCTATTGACCCTGCAGAACACCACCCAGCAACCTTGCCTTGCTGACTTGAATGACCGCGCGACGCGCCAGGCAGTCTTCGAGAACTCCTGGAACCGCACCGAACGCGGGGGAGCGAATGATACTCGCGAAACCGTTCTGCGCTTGGCGCAGCTTCGCATCCAAAAAGCGAAGCTGTTGGGCTGCCCGAATTTCGCTGCCTGGAAGCTGGAAGATCAGATGGCCAGGACGCCGGACGCCGCGAAGCGCTTCCTGGATGACCTGGTTCTGCCGGCCAAGGCAAACGCCGCCCGGGAAGCCGAAGACATCCGTCTGCTGATGAACGCGCCCGATGAAGTGCAGCCCTGGGACTGGGCCTACTATGCCAAACTCGTGCGCAAGGCGAAATTCGATTTCGACGATGCGGAGGTTAAGCCCTATTTTGAAATCGACAACGTATTGCAGAATGGCGTCTTTTACGCCGCGAACCTGCTCTTTGGCCTGACATTCCGGGAGCGCAGAGACATCCCCGTCTATCAGCCGGAAGTGCGCGTTTTCGAGGTGATAGATGCGGATGGGAAATCGCTGGCCCTGTTTTACTGCGACTACTTCAAACGTGACAACAAAAATGGCGGGGCGTGGATGACCAACCTGGTCGGTCAATCCAGGCTGTTGAGCACTCTGCCCGTGATCTGCAATGTGGGCAATTCTCCCAAACCTGCTGCAGGCCAGCCGGCGCTCCTCAGCTTTACCGATGTCACGACGATGTTTCACGAGTTCGGCCACGCGCTCCACGGCCTGTTTGCGGATTGCGAGTACCCAAGCCTTTCCGGCACTTCCGTGGCTCGCGACTTCGTTGAGTTCCCTTCCCAGTTCTACGAGCATTGGGCTACTTATCCTGCTGTCTTCGAAAATTATGCGAAGCACTATGAGACCGGCGCGCCCATGCCTGCGGAGTTAGCGGCGAAACTTTCTGAGTCGAAAACCTTCAACCAGGGATATGCGTTGACCGAGGTTCTGGCGGCCGCAGAACTTGACATGCAGTGGCACACCCAGAGTGCGGGCGTTCAGATCGAAAGCCCGGATGCATTTGAGCAAGCGGCATTAGAGCGCACGCAGCTTTCAATCAGCTATGTGCCGCCGCGCTACCGTTCCAGTTACTTCGCTCACATTTTTGCCGGTGGATATGCGGCGGGTTACTATGCGTATCTATGGGCGGAGATGCTCGATCAGGATGGGTATCAGTGGTTTCTGGACAACGGTGGTTTGACAAGAGCTAACGGAGATCGCCTTCGGCAGATGGTGCTTTCGCGGGGGAATACGGAAGATCCGGCTGGCATGTACAGGGCTTGGCTCGGCAGGGAGACTAGCATCACGCCTATGCTGAAAGAGCGTGGGCTGATGGTGTCAGCAACGTCGACCAATGGTGAGTGATCGCGGCTTACTCTGGCAGCCCCATACGTAGCCATCGCGACGATGCGGTGCCTGTTGCCGAGCTTCCGAACCTGATTTGGCAACGTTGCCAAATAAGTCGTTTGTTTCATGAAGATGCTCAAGGTGCTCAAGTAATTAATTTGAGCATCTTGCCTCGTTGACCGGAGGGTACTAACCCTCCGGATGCGGCAAAGTCCACCACCAGGCACCTGATTTTCCGTCTTTGGAGCTACGAACGCCGATATCGAATTTGGCGCGGCGCAGCGTGGCAATGCAGACACCATCGCGCTCGGCCGCTATCTCGATGGAGCCCTGGGTCTGGCCGCCCTGTTGCAGGCAGTCACGCAGCCATTGGGCGGCAAACTTGCGCTTGGGCAGACCGGCGCCGGTGGGACGGGCGGCGAGGAGATCCTCCGGGGTGAGGTTGCTGAGCCCTGTCCAGTGGAAATTGCCGTCTTCTCCAATCCGGTAATCGAGCGGCGGAGCCAGCGGCCCGAGGTTTGATTTGACGTGCAGCAGAGCGGTTTGCGCGGGTGCGTCGGGGGAGCTGCCGACGAGAAACTCGGTGCGAAGAGCGGCGGAGCACTCCATGGATGCCCGACCTCGATGGACAGGCCTGCCGACGGTAGGTTTGGCGAGGTGGTGAATGAGGAGAATGCAGCAGCGGTGAAGCTCTGCCAGGCGGCCGAGACGATCGAGAAGAGGGCGCGTTTGCGACGCGCGATCGAGGTCAACCTCCAGACCCAAGAGACCGTCCCAGGGATCGAGGATCACGAGTTGAGGTTGGGTTTTCTGGAGCGCGTCATAGAGCGCGTTCGGGAGATCGCGGAGAGCGGAGTCAGGCGAGGACGTGGAACTCGCAGAGACGGCTCTACGCAGGACGACGAGGCGCACGGGATCTCCGTGGAGGCCGGCGAAGCGAGGTTGAATGACTTGCGCGGCAGCGTGTTCCGCCGAGGCGTAAAGGACGGTGGCTGGTTTGAGCTTTTGGCCGGTGAACGGGTCGCGGCCGCGTGTCAGCGCTGCCGCGATGGCGAGGGCGACCCAAGTCTTTCCTGATCCGGGCTCCCCGGAAAGCATCGCTAGCGTACCGGCAGCGAGCCTGTGTTGCCAAAGCCATTCGACGGGTTGCGGCTGCAGATCGGCGAGGTAAACGATATCTGTGCCGGTTACGGTTGCGTCTGCATCCGCGGGCAACGGTGATGACGTGTGAGGCGAGAGGGCATCGTTCATCATGGCTTGCTGTGGGATCATCGCTTGCTCCGGACTGGAAGGCTCCGCGGCGCTCTCTGTGTAGGAATCGGGCGAGGCAAAGGAGAGATGCTCGATCGCCGGCGGAGTTGAGGCCTGGAGCCGGAACGCTCGATTGGAGAAACGGTCGTTGGGCCGGTTGATGGCCATCTCGTCATCATTTTGTGCGGCAGCCTCCGCTTTCATTGACAGTTATGCCGCGCGTGGCCGGGCGCAACGCAACAACGGTTGCCCCCTTGCGACCGGTTTGACATAAAAATCTTGTCTTATGGCCGACAGTAATACGCTCGGGAGCCGCCGTCCATGGTCCTGGGAAATAATCATGTGGAAGAGCGGGTAGTAAACTCGTGATTACTTCCCACTGTTCAAGGATAACTAACTAGTTAGCCCCGCCTTTGGGTAACTATCTGTCCGAACAGCCGGTTGTATGGCAACTTCTCGAGGACCTAGATCGATTCAGATAGCTCGATGGCGGTCGATATGTGCAGTCACCTTTGACCGGTAGCAAGTGTCATCAAGGCATTAGGTGGGATCTGGGCAAATTGCAAATCTTTCTTGGCGGCTCTTGGCCGGCGCACGGCACACGTGAGAGCTTTAAGCTGCCAATGGTTCAAGGCATTGGCTTTATTCCTGTTGCTTTCCCAATGAAGCTGTGTCATTCTTCTTGTTGGTAACCCAATGGAGAAACGGAGCGTGCTGAATCACATGAAACAGAAGAAGGACGTTCAGCAAGGGACTCTCGCCCTCATGGTGCTCAAAACTCTTGATGTCCTCGGGCCTCTACACGGCTATGCCGTCGCGCGACGGATTGAGCAGATCAGTGGAGACCTGCTCTCAGTGAATCAGGGCACCCTCTATCCCGTTCTGCTGAGGCTGGAACAGGAAGGAGCAATTACATCCGATTGGGCTACTTCGGACAACAATCGCAGGGCTCGCTTCTATCGATTGACTCGGATGGGATACAAGCTGCTCGAATCCGAAAAGCGCGATTGGGAAGAGACAGCGGTCATCATCGCACGCTTCTTTGAAGTGAAAGCGGAGGACTTCGCATGAGATCCGCGAATCGTTGGTTTGTCCGTATCCGAAATTACATGACCGGCCGTCGCGGCGATCAGCGGCTTCGCGAGGAGATAGAACAACATCTTTCAATGCAGACGGACGAGAACATTCGAGCCGGAATGCCGCCTGCCGAAGCGCGTCGTCAGGCACGTCTGAAGTTGGGGGGAGTGGAAACGATCCGCGAGCAGTTTCACGCGGAGGAAGGATTACCTTTCCTGGAAACGCTTCTTCAGGACCTTCGGTTTGCTTTCCGGGTTCTGCGGAAGTCGCCCGGATTTGCGATCACTGTGGTGATCACGCTGGCATTGGGGATCGGGGCGAACACTGCAATTTTCAGCATTGTTTATGGAGTGGTATTTCGTCCGCTGCCGTATCCGCACCCGCAGAGGATTGTCGAGCTTACGGAATCTTCGCCTCGCGGCAGCGATGAAAAGGACGTCACCTATCAGGAAATGCAATTCCTGATAGAGCACGGCTCTCCATTTCAATTCCTCACGGGTTACACGGTCCAGGGATACAACCTCAGTGTGGGCAACAAAACCGAGCGCGTGAAAGGGCAACCGGTTTCCACCGACTACTTTCACGTGTTGGGGATCAATCCGCTGCTAGGGCGCGATTTTCTTGCTGAAGAGAATACGGGCACCGGCGCTCATGTCGCCATTCTCAGCTACGGAATCTGGCAAACGCAGATGGGCGGTGACCGACAAACCATTGGGCGAACCATCACACTCGACGGCGAGCCGTTCACCGTGATTGGCGTAATGCCACCAGGGTTAGAGGGCAGTGTTGATCCCATTTTGCCCGGCGAAACCGATGTATGGACGCCCCTTGCGCTGGTTGGCCAAACCGCGGGCTCCGGGGAGAATATTGAGGTTCTTGGCCGGCTCCGGCCAGGACTATCGCTGGCACAAGCACAAGCGCAGATGCGGAGCATTACCATTGCATTCCGCAAGGCATTTCCTCACGAGCTTGGCCCTACAACTACGCTTAGCATTCAGTCTTTTCAGACGATGCTTTCCAGCGATGTTCGGTTGATTTTGCTGGTGCTGTTTGGCGCGGTTGGGCTCGTTTTGCTGATTGCCTGTGCCAATGTTGCCAATCTCCTGCTTGGCCGCGCGAACGCCCGCAGCCGCGAGTTTGCAGTTCGCGCGGCGCTCGGGGCTTCGCGTACGCGGCTGGTTCGGCAAGTGCTCACGGAAAGCGTTCTAGTTTCGATTGCGGCCGCTTTGTTGGCGTTGCTGCTGGCGCGCATTGGAATGCAATCGCTGCTAGCACTCAGCCCATCCGACCTCCCGCGCGCGAGTGACATTCACCTGGATGTTTGGGCATTTACATTCACTTTGGCTGTGGCGGTGATTACTGGGATTTTATTTGGCTTAGTTCCGGCTTTCCATGCATCTTTCGGCGAAATCTACGAAAAACTGGGTGTGGGTACGGTCCGCATGAGCAGTGGACGAAACGGACGCTTTCGCGCAGTGCTTGTGGTCAGTGAAGTAGCGATGTGCCTGATTCTGCTGACGGGCGCCGCATTACTCATCGAGACGTTCTGGCACGTGCTAAATACAGATCCTGGATTCAATCCCAGCCAAGTGCTGTCGATCGAAGTTTATCTCTCCGGTTCGCGTTACAACTCCACCGCAACGGTATCTCGCTACTACGACGAAGCTATGCAACGAATCGAACCGCTGCCTGGCGTACAGTCGGCATCCGCGATCACTGCCGGGCTGCCTTTACGACGAGGTGCAAATTTCGGTCTCTCGGTTGCGGGCAAGCCAATACCGCGCACATTCGGGATTCGCATGGTAATGTCTGACTATTTTCGGACGATGGGTGTTCCGCTGGTGCTGGGGCGACCATTGACCGTAGCCGACAACGAAAAATCGCCTTCCGTCGCCGTCATTAGCCAAGAAGCAGCGCGCTTGCTCTTTCCGGGACAAAACCCAATCAACCGGCGCTTTCAATTTGCGCGGCTCGATTGGCAGGTTGTTGGCGTGGTCGGAGATGTGAAGTCTTATCTCGACAAGCCAGCGGAGGCCGGCGTTTACATTCCGCTGGCGCAGACACCTTATCCAGTACTGAACCTTGTTTCAATCTGGTTTCCTGAATACATCGTCGTCCGCGCGTCGGCTGACCCGCTGGTGCTCAGTCACACCGTCGAGCAGCAACTCCAAGCGATTGATCCTTCGGTTGGCGTAGGCCACGTCCGCACCATGGAGCAAGTCCGCTCTGCCGCAATCGCGATGCGCCGATTCAATATGACGTTACTCAGCATCTTCGCTGCACTGGCATTGGTGCTGGCCGCGATTGGCATTTATGGCGTGATTGCCTATAGCGTCACGCAGCGCACCCACGAAATCGGCGTACGTATGGCGCTTGGCGCGAAACACACAGATGTCCTTCGGCTGGTGCTGAGGCAGGGTATGGTCCTGACCGGTTTTGGTGTTGGACTAGGCATTGCCGGGGCGCTAGCACTCACACGATTGTTGGAGAGCTATTTGTATCGGGTTCAACCAACTGACCCCATTGCGTTCAGTTCAACCGCTCTGCTTATAGGGGTGGTTGCCATGCTGGCAAGCTACATTCCGGCACGGCGTGCGACGAGGGTCGATCCGCTGATCGCGCTGCGGCATGAGTAAGTGGATTCCGATTGCGTAACCGTCATTGCGCCCGCCTTGTACGAATCGCAAAGCTCTGCGGCTCGTCTCCTAAGAAATGCGGAGCCAGCCTCGTTGGCTCCGTAAAGCCCACCGTTGTAAAGAAAAGCGGGACAGGAAGAAAAGCGGAAAGAAAAGCGTACTGCTTCATTAGCCGCGCACCGCGTCGATATCTCGAATCTTTCGATGGCAGGCGTTGCCATTCACCTAGGGTCATTCCGAGCAGAGCTAGCATTTTGTCGTTTACGCGCCTCAGGAACTCCTCGCATTTTTCCTTCTCTACGGAACCCAACACGTGCGCGAGAATTACGGGGAGGTTCGCTGGATAGCACCGTAGGTGATCAAATAGTCTGTTCTCCACGGCGTTGCACGTGTCGACGTCTCCCGCGATACTTCCGCAGAGCCGAAAAGGAAGAGCTAATTGTTTGCTCAACCTATTGTGACTGGGAAACAGGTCGCCAGCGAATGAGCCCTTTGTGTCGGTAGCCATCACAACACAGGTGCCCCGTTGGCATACGACTCCTACTCCGACAGTCATAAAGTACCTCGTGCGCTTAAGCTGCGGCACAAGCAGTGGTATCGGGACTTTTGAGGATCGCCGGTAGCAATCAGCGGTTCGAGGGCACCATCCTCCAGGCTCGACTTCCTGCTGTTATTCCTACTTCACATTCGCAGACTCGGGCGGTGTGAGCACAAGCTCACACGTAACCTCAGTCGAGCAAAATAGCACCGCGCTCCGCAGCAGCAGCGCTTGCGACTCCTTCGGCACCGTAAGCCCAAGGTCCAGCCGGCGCACTGCGTCGCTCAGCTCGCGAAGCCCCTCATCTCCGCTCAGCATCGCCACATGTTCCGTCTTTGTGGCCGAGACCTGCATCAGAAACATGCCCGAACCCTTCAGCCCCGACGGGCGCGGCACATGGAACGTTCGCTGCTGCTGCAACGCCCGGTCCGGATGCGCATCCTGCACAGCCACGCCCTTCTTCTTCAGCCCGTCCACGCGCGCACGGAGCTCCGTCGAAACCGGGGTCGCGTTGCTGCTCCTGATTTGGGTCAGCGCCATCTCATATACCCGCATCGCGCCCCTGGCATCGCCCTTCTTCTCCAGGATCTCGCCCAGGTGCAACCCCACCTCAACGTGCGCAGAGCTCCGCCACGAGGCCTGCACATACTCTTCCGCCAGCGCGTCCTTTCCTTCGGCGAAGTACACCCACCCGAGCGTATCCCATGACGCCAGCAACAGGTTGGCCCGGCGAAGCGTTGCTGTATTCACGCCCTCGATCGCAGTCCCCGCCGACTCGGCCTCCAGGGTCTCCACCGCCTTGTGGGCACTCGTTTCGGCCAGCGGTAGCAACGAGGTCGATCCATCTCTCACGAGCGCGTACGCTCCATCGTTCAACACATCTGCATCGGAAGTTCCGTCCAACGCAGCCTTCAAGACGGATGCCGCCTCTTCCTTCTTTCCCGCTCGCAGCAGCGCGTTTCCTAGTTCGACCTGGATGATTCTGTTTTCAGGAAACGACTTTGCTCCCGTCCTGTACACCTCGACTGCGTCGTCTACCTGGTTCGTCGCCAGCAGCCGGCCTCCGACAAACGACACGGCCTGCGCATTGTCCGGAGCCGTCTTTGCATACGTCAACAGATACTTCCGTTCTTCGGCAGTGCGCCCCAGCAACTGCTCCAACCGGATCAGGTCTGGATACTGGTCAATTTCCCCGGGATGCTGCTGCAACTCGCGCTCGTAGTCGTTTGCCGCCTGGTCCAGGTTTTTGCGCTGCCAAGCCAGCCACCCACGTTGGCTCCATGCATACGCTTGCTTGTCATTGATTGCGACTACCTGGTCGGATTTCTTCTGCGCCAGTTCAAGATCCCTGGCCATAATGGCGTCGTGCGTCTGCCGTACCAGCTCAGCCGCCGCTGGATTATTCTCGCCTGCCGGGGGCGGGCCTTTCTCCCCCGCCGCCCCTTCCTTGCCTGTCAACTGAATCCAGGGCTGCACGCCGATGTCATCCACGAATTTCTTTACACTCTTCCAGTCAGCCGCCTCTACCTTCGGCTTCAGCACCTGCAATGTAAATTCCGACACCAGGCTCCCATCAGTTAGCCGGTATGTCTGGTCGAATGTCGCAAACGCGGTCTTCAAGTGGATCGCATCCGGCAGGTCGGCCCCGTACCCCGGCGGCAGTTTCACCGTGCTCTTTGCCGTTTGGGTATGAAGGCCGCCAAAGTCGATCTCCTGCTTCGGCGGCTTCTTCTCATCGATGGAAGGCAGATTCACATTCGGCAGCAGCGACCCAATCTGATAGCTCTTCCACTGCGACCACGCATCCTGGGCGTAGCCATACCGCATTCCCCACGGCACCGAGAGGTCGTCACCTGCGTCCAGGGTCACGCTGTTTGCCTTGCCGTTGAAGCCGCTGTTATCCACAAACAACTGGCCGAACTGGTCCCACTGTGCCCGCGCCACCTGCCGGCTCGTATACCGCATCAGCACTTCATTGTCACCGCGCATGGTCAGGGCTGCGTTGCCCTTCGTCGTCCCATCTTTCGCTAGTTCAAAGGTCCCCTCATAGCGGTCCACCGCAGCAAACGGCAGCTCTGCCGGTGTCTTCGCCAGGTGCGGCACACCAGGCCCGCTCTTCGCAGGCACCACGAGCGCCTGTTTGTCCCGCAGCACAGACAGAAGGACGCGATACGGCGCCACCTCCGTCGTCGTGTCCAGCCAGACTGGGGCACCGTCCACATCCACTAGAGTGATTAAATGGTTGAAGGCTGCCGGCATTGGCACCTTCTCGTTCATTTCAATGCCTGCCCCAATCAAGACTGCGGACGGCTGAAAGCCCTTCGCCCGCAGCAGCGCGGCAAGCAGTGTGTGCTTGTCCTTACAATCGCCGTATTGATTCGTCAGCACCTCCATCGCCGTATGCGGCTGATAGCGCCCCACGCCAAAATCCACCGCAATGTAGTGGTTGTGCTGCGATACATACTCGTACAACCGCCGCACCTTGTCGGTGCCTGTCTTTGCTCCCGCCGTCACCTCATCCGCCTTGGCCTGCAGCGCCGGAGTCACCGCGTCCCGCCCCGCTATCAGCGTCTGATACCACGCCCCCACTGCCTCCCAGCTCGGAAACGTCGTCCACGTGATCGGCGGCGTTTTGTCCTGCAGCGCGACGTCCTCATCATTCACATTGCTCCGCCGTAGCTGCGCCCCCTTCCATCGGTACACCCGCTCGTCCCCGCTCTCCACCGTCTCGGGCGGATACTTCGGGCTGTACACCGTCACCGCCTTCGACTTGGGCACCCGCAATTCAATCCGCCGGTCCAAATACACCAGTCCGGCCCCAAAGTTCTCCGCGTTCCAGAACTCCCCGGGCACCTCCGCCAACTTCTGGGTAAGCTTCGTCTCAAACTCGAGTGTGTCGCCCACCGCCAGCGATCGCACCGGCAGCTGCTTCAGGTGCAGGTCGCTATACATGGGCGCGAGCTGATTCGCCCGGGCCGGTTGGTCCTGCGCATCGCTCCCGGGCGTCTCAACCACCGTCCCATCCGGCTTGCGCACCCGCGCATAGACAATCTCCAGCGACTGCGTTCCGCTGGCGTACGGAAATGTCAGCACGGCAAAGGTCTGCAGCGCCGCGCTCGACTGCACTCGCAGCACCGTCGTCTCCGTCTTCACCCCCGTACCATCTGCGGCGTAGCGGTACACCAACTCATCCCGCTCCACCACCGCCGCCTCATCCGCATATTCCCTCGCAGTGCTACGTTCGGGCTGCGGGAGCGTCACCTGTGCAGGAAGATCGTGAGAGGCAACAGGCAGGTAAGCAACAAGAACAGCAAACAGCAGGAAATTGTTCATGGCATTTATAAGGTGTCATGTCATCTCCAAGCGATCAACTGCGTGTTACGTATCGTCGATGCTGCTTTAGTGGGACGAGCTTCCTTTACTCGTTCCAAGTTCGCACTTCTGCGGGCGGCAAATCCAAGGGGACGAAGAGCTACGAAGTTCCCGCAAAACGGGTTTGCGGTAACTTGGGCGTCCCTGGAGGTATGATCCCGGGTAGAGAGGCGGAGGGCATCAATCGACCGCTGGGAACGGCAGGCTTCGTAACCGAACTGGAACGTCGGCCCGGCCGACCGATTGCCCGTCGCGCTCCAGGGCGCAAGGCCGTGGCTATTCCGGTGGGCGAGCAGTTGCATTTGCTGCAATAGGTAAGCTGGACCCGGATTAGCCGTCACCGGATTAGCCCCCACGTTGCCTTCGGTCTGTGACGATCTTTTTGCGGGTCCTCGCTTCTATAGAACTTCTGAAAAATGGCGGCCGGTTTACCACTCTTAGCAAAGTTCCAGTCCCGTCTGACCACAAATCCTCTGACCACAAATCCTCGACCACAAATCCTCATGGGGGTTCGGCATAGAGACTTGTCTAACGGATCTGTTTTCTCGTTTACCCGCGGGCAGGAAGAGCGTGAGGCAGAACAAGCCCTGGTTGGAGCCGGCGCTCTGATCGCCCACATCGCGAATCGAGTCAGTGTTTTTTGGGGACTTGGCCTATCGGATGCGGTTAAGGACTCTTGGGAAAGGAATCTAGGCCCGGAGCTCGAAGAACTGAATAAGCCGTAGCAAATTCCAAGCACGGGACTCTCGCTTCTGCATGATTTACCGCCTCGCTGGAACGCGCTTCCTGTGCTCAGCGCTGCCTGTAAGGACCTGTTGATTGCGGAGCCGTGCGCGGCGATGATCGCCTGCCGCTGTGCGTTGCTCAGTCAGCGCCGGAGAAAAGCGGGACGAGAAAAGCGGGACAGAGAAAAGCGGGAAAAGCGGGACAGGGAAAAGCGGGACAGGAAAAGCGGGACACAGGAAAGGAGAAAAGCGGGACAGACGGAGTAACCCCCGTGAGAAAAGCGGGACAGACGGAGGTAGTGTCAAATATTTTGTGTAAACGTCGGTTTGTTGTTTTGGCTTTGGGGTATTCCGCAGCCGCCGTGGAGGCTGTGCGAATGTGGGAAGCGTTCTTTGCTTTGCACAT
>Ga0182024_10007673_pt1 | contig 23198 bp, 17 predicted proteins | sample P32metaG_FD_120480 | JGI IMG/M metagenome (GOLD analysis project Ga0182024, IMG submission 120480) | Permafrost microbial communities from Stordalen Mire, Sweden - P3-2 metaG (Illumina Assembly) | ecosystem: Environmental > Terrestrial > Soil > Wetlands > Permafrost | place: Sweden: Stordalen... | reverse complement strand
ATGATGTGGCCAGTGCCTTGCGAGCAGGCGCCGAGCATATCGACGCTATCGATATAGACCCTGTGATTATGTCTATCGGCAAGCGTCTCCATCCTGAGCAGCCATATAGCTCCAACAAAGTAACGGCGATTTGCGATGACGCACGCCACTACTTAAGGCAGTGTCAGAAAAAATATGACTTGATCAATTTCGCCGGTCTTGATTCATTCACAATTGTTGGACAGGGCGGTTCGGTCACTTTGTGTAATTATGTATACACCAAAGAAAGTTTAGAGCAGGCGCTCAAACTTTTGAAACCAGATGGGCTTCTGGTGCTTACCTTTTACAAGTGCAATGACTGGCTGAGCAAGCGCCTCTATCTCACACTGCAAGCTGCAGCCGGCTATCCTCCTCTGGTCACAAGTGATCACTCATCTCCACGCTGGCGCTGGGAAGTTTATTTGACTGGTCCTGAGGTGCAGCAAAATAAAGTCTCGCTGCCGGCCGCCGCTTTCCCATTTGCAAACGATCCGCCGCCCAGCGGTCCCAATCAAAGAGTAATGACTGATGATTGGCCGTTCATTTTTATTACACCGGCAGTGTTTGACTGGCCTTATTTGCTCGTTGTCACAGAGATTCTTTTGCTCAGCCTTTTTGCTGGACGCAAGCTCTTGCTGGCAAAAAGCGAAACTCGATCGTGGCAGCTATTCTTCATGGGTGGTGCCTTTATGCTTTTGGAGTTGCAGGCAGTAGCCAGGCTGTCTCTGCTCTACGGTGCCACCTGGCTTACTTCGGCTGTGGTTATCTTAGGCATCCTGGTCATGATCCTTTGTGCCAATTTCGTAATCATCAAGACCGGGCCCAACATCAATCAACATCTGCTCTATGCATTGCTGTGCCTGAGCGTGCTGACCAGCTATTTTCTGCCTGTAAATGCTGTATTGGTCTGGGGTGTGTCGTTTGGCAACATCGGCTACTTAATCGCCACATTGTTCACGATTTTGCCGATGGCCCTGGCCGGAATGATTTTTTCCTGCGCTTTCGCCAGGACTGTCAATTCGGCACAGGCTTTGGCTTTCAATCTATTTGGAGCAGTGGTGGGGGCGATGCTCGAGCCGCTGTCCACGCAGTTGGGCATTAATGCTATGGCCCTGGTTGCCGGTGCGCTCTACGTTGCATCTTACGCCTGTCTTGTCTCAAGCAAGCCAACCGAACAGCCACTGACTGGGTGAGAGGGGCGAGCACAAATTCCGGTAGAATGAGAATAGAAAAAAGCGTGAGCATGGCAGATGTCTCTGTTTGAAATTCAAGATGAAATTCGCAAAGCAGTTGACAAAGAGCAACTGCAAGAATGGTTGCGTCTTGAACCGCGTCATGTTTATCGCGACCTGGCATTTGATTGGTCTGCCATTATCGCCGCTTTCCTGGCTGTCTCACTGCTGCCCACCTGGTGGATGTTCGTGATCTGCTTTTTCGTGATCGGATTCAACCAATATGCGCTCTTCATTATTGGGCACGATGGCATTCACAGTTGCGTTCACCCTGACCGCACCATCAATGACTTAATCTGCAAATGGTTCGTCCTTGGGCCGATGTGCATGGGTTTTCAGGATGCGAAGCGCAACCACCTGGAACATCACAAGCTTATGGGGACAGCTGAGGATCCCGATCGCTATTTACACATCATCAGCAACAAGAACTCGCCGTTTGAGCTGGCCCTGTATTGCTCGGGGTTGGCGACATTCGGCAAGACAGTATTGAAGGTCACACCAATTGGACGCGTAATGAGAAGCCGCGTCTGCGCAGACGGTGCCGTCAGTGTATCGCCTCGACAGCTTCTCTTCGAGTATGCCAAAGAGCGAGTGCCAGTCATGATCATGGTGCCTTTGATCATTGCTTTTATCATGCTTTTGCATTTGCCATGGTGGTGTTTCTTCACCATGTGGATTTTACCCATCTATGTATGCGTTTTTGCTGCAGATGAGATCCGAGCGTTTTGCGATCACGCGGTACCGGTCATGCCCGACGAGCTGGCTGATCAGTTTAGATTGGTCACCTTTGTGCCGTGCGTGGCCGAGACGATCATTTTTGCGCCGCACAATATGAACTATCATGCCGAGCACCATTTGTGGCCACGCATTCCATACTACAAGCGCAAACGCGCATTTATGGCGGTTAAAAGTAATTCTCACATCACGTACAGAAAGAGCTACATCGGCTTTATGCTTGAACTCTTTTGTTTGCTGCCTTTGAAGGAAACTGAAGAAGTGGTATCGAATTCGGTTGCCAGCTCAAGTGTATAGAGAACACGTGGCACTGGAGTTTGTCAACTGCGGCGTCTGCGGCGGCACCGCATCTTGCCCCTATGCTACGGGTAAGGACTTTGAATATCGTACATCCAGTGACAGTTTTACTATGGTCAAGTGTTTGGCCTGCACCAATGTTTATTTGAATCCACGCCCAACCAAAGACGAATTGAACACCATCTATCCGCCCAACTACTATGCCTATAACTATGAATCGATGATCAGTCCAATCGCCCTCAAAGCGAAGGACTTTCTAGATGCACGCAAGATCGCAGGATGGTTGAAATATCTGGCCACTGCCACGCCGACATTTCTTGATGTCGGTTGCGGCAACGGACGCTACTTAAAGATGTTGCACAAGCTTGGTGTGCCCAGTGAAAAGCTATACGGAGTGGAATTGAGCCAGCGTGAAATCGATCAGGTTTGTGCTGAAGGATTCAACGGTTTGTGCGGGCGCATCGAAGACGTGGTTGAAAGGTTGCCGCAGGCTGGTTTTGACCTGATCGTGATCTTGCAAGTTCTGGAGCATGTGGAAGATCCAGCTCTGGTAGTTTCTCATCTGGCAAAGCTTTTGCGTTGTGGTGGCGTGCTGATCATTGAAACACCGAATGTCGAAGGGCTGGATGCTCAGATTTTCAAAAAGCGTTATTGGGGCGGATATCACTTTCCGCGACACTGGAACTTATTCAACAAAGCAACGCTTACCCGGCTTGTAACGACGCAAGGACTAAAGGTACGGGCCTGTAATTTCTTGCCGGCGCACTCTTTCTGGATTTTCTCCTGCCACCACGCAATTGAAGAACAGTTTAAATTGGCGTTGCTGGCCCGCGTGTTTGATCCGCACAAAAATGTTTTTCTCCTCAGTCTTTTCACAGGTTTTGATATGTTGCGAGCGGCTCTTGGCTTTAGCACATCGAACATTCAATTCGTTGCAGTTAAGGAGGTTGCAGTTAAGGAGTGAAAGTGAATTTGATTGGAGCCCCAAGCCCACACTTTACATGACCATCGCGTCAGCTTGAGCCACGACTTTGGTAGCATATGAGCGTAGAAACAGAAACCGTGGCTTACATGGCTGACCAGTCTATCTCAGTTGTAATACCTTGCCTCAATGAGGAAAAAACGCTCAAGAACGTCATTGACACCGCTATTGCCGCGCTGAACAAATATGGCTATAAAGGTGAGGTGGTGGTTGCCGACAATGGTTCCACAGACCGTTCACGTGAGATTGCCGCCAGCAATGGCGCCCGTGTAGTTGAGGCGCCTCTAAAGGGCTACGGCAGCGCCCTCACCGCCGGCATAGAAGGCGCCCTGGGAGAGTTTGTGATCATTGGAGACGCCGATGAAAGCTACGATTTTATGGAAATCGATCGTTTTGTCCAACAGTGGAAGCAGGGTTATGAGTTTGTCATGGGCACGCGCCTGCATGGCGTCATCGAACCAGGCGCCATGCCAAACAGCCATCGTTATCTGGGCACGCCGGTACTCACTTTCTTGATCAATATGTTTTTCGGTACCCATATCTCAGATTGCAACTGCGGACTGCGGGGCTTCACGCGCAGCTCTTTTCTGGCAATGGATGTGCATGCCACCGGCATGGAATTTGCCTCTGAGATGATCATCAAAGCAAGTTTGCTCAAACTCAAAATGTCCGAAGTACCAGCCACACTGCGCGTCGATAAACGTGACCGCCGGCCCCATTTGAACACCTGGCGAGATGGATGGATGCATCTGCGATTCATCTTGACTTATGCAGCCGACCGTCTGCTTTTCATACCTGGTGTGTTGATGGTGATTGTCGGGTCCATCGGATTTGCCCTGTTATCGGAAAAATCCCGAGTCATTTGCGGCTTGTTCATGGATTATCACTTTCTATTTCCCAGTTCGCTACTTTTAATTCTCGGCGTCCAGTGCATTCAATTCACGTTTCTGGCCAAGACATACACAGGCCTGGCCAAATACAATCCGAGGGTGCAGCAGCTGCTTCATTTTGTCACTTTTGAAAGCGGCATCGTCATGGGCATGCTTTTGCTCCTGATCGGATTGGCACTAAATCTGATGATTGTAGGGCAGTGGTTATCAACCTACGGAAAAGGATTGTTTGCCATTAGACCAGCAATCATTGCTCAGACTTTAATGGCAGTGGGTGCCCAAATCTGTTTTGCCTCATTCTTTATGTCGGTGCTGAGAATTCCTCAGCGTCGCGTCATCCAGTGAATCGTGGAGCCATTGCGATCAGGATCGATATCGCATCTGGTATCAGCCCTGTTTGTCTCGGGCAAATACAACCAGGTTGGAAACCGGTCCCAGCAAACGCGCGTTCATGCACTCGTATTCAACCGTCTCCGGCAAAAGGGAGAGCAGTTGACGCCGATCAAGGAGGTTGAGAGTCTCCTCAGTGGCATAAAAAGGCATCTTGAGCAACCTCAAAATTTGCCGAAACGACTTTGGGGGAAGCCAATGTACGAAGGGCATTACAGTATGAAACTCAATCGGATACCAGCGGTTGGGAGTGGTCAAGAAAAAAGCTCTGCTCACCCGGCTCATCTCCTGAACGAATGCCAGTTGACGCTTGCGGCTTCCCAAGTGTTCGATCACGGCCCAGCTGACGGCAATGTCAAAACTCTTGTCTGCAAAGGGCAAATTCAAGGCATCAGCCTTGACATATTTCAATCCTGGATACTCACTCTCCAGAAAGGAAGCGTCTTCCAAGCCGACAGCCGTGATTTTATGAGGATAGGGATACAACGCCTCAAACAAGTTGCAATCGGAGCGATCATTTGAGGTGACGCCGATGTCCAGGACCTTGGCGTCTGCCTGTGGTTTGGCTGCATGCATAAAGGCTTGAAAAATCTGCTTTCGCACATGACTGGTGACAAACTCTACTAGCTTTGCGTACTTCGCCTGATGTTGATAATATTCACTGTCGCTTCCGATGCGGGGCATATTTGCTAGCGTGTAGCCAACCTCGCGGCAAAATGAAGACCGCGTTCAAATACCAACGAGAACGGAAAAGGATACAAATTCAGTGCATCCACGACCTTTTCTCTGTCCAGGCTGCAGGCAGCGAAGATGGCTTCCCAGCTGGCACGCGACTGATAGTTGTATGGCAGTGGCACACCGTGCGCGCGGTTTCCCACCCAATCCATGAAGGACAAGACCGCTTCGTCGACCTTATTCTCACAATAGTGATCTTTAATGACGATAAAATTGCGCGTCACGCGCACTGCTTCTTTCAACACCAAAGCAGGCTGTTGCGTATGATGCAACACATCGACGAGCATGCTGAAATCGAAGCTTTTATCTTCAAACGGCAAGACCATACCATCGTACTTAATTACTTCAACAAGCGCATCCGCTCTAACAATCACATCAGCTCCCTTGAATTTCACACCAGGCAGCAGCGACTCAATTTGATTAGCGATGGCTCCGGTGCCACAGCCAATGTCCAATCCGCTAATTTCCTTCTCCCCAATCAGTGACGCAAGAGCGGAAGACAGACGCTGGCAGCGGCGTCCTGAGACCAATGCTGAGTGCATGGGGCCAGCGAGATTGCGAGCCAGCGGATCTAATACATCTTTGTCGGTCATGATGATCCTGAGGCTAAGCGTGTGGCAGCGCATTGCCTACCACTGACATTCTCCCACAACTGATCTTGCCTGGCAATTTGCTGGCTAGCCCAGCTTCGCTGCAATAGTGGCGAAAATCAAGAAATTGCCTTCCGGGAAACCGGAAACATTACTTCTCAGGACACTGCAGTCAATGTTCGACAATTGTTCGACGCCTATACAAGATATGTATTCCTGATTGCCAAACCTTTTCCCAATCATTGTCGAATTCCTTTGCATGAGGTTTTGGCCAGCCGGTATCAAGTATTTCGAGCAGCATGGTTGGTCGGTTGTTGCGATTTGCCGAAGGATCGTGCAAGCGGGAAGATTGATTGTAGACTTCGGTTTGCTCGACGTGCTCAAGTGGTTTTATGCTAAAAATTGGGTATTCCCAGCTGTTCCAGCCGCAGCTTACGGCCAAACTTTTGCAATTGTTTTTAAGCAACGAACTTTCAAGAGCCGCATATAGCTCTTGAAACTGGGGAGCGCCGATAAAATATTGCTGTTGGCGAGAGAGAGAAAAAATATTAGAATTACCGACCAAGGGACGCAAGTCATTAAAGAGAACACACGGATATGCAAGTAAAAGCAAAACTGTCACGATCGCTTTGATCATGGTGCTCGTAACAAAAGTGCGTAGCCACAGGATTGTCGTTGGAGCAGCCAATGCGAACATCGGTATGTGATATCTGACGCAACCGGCTGTCCATTTGATAGTGATACAAAATAGCACGTAGCTGGCGATAATTGAGATAGCAAAACCTGGCAAAAGTTTAGTTTTGGCCGATTTACTGAAAATGCACCACATCAAGGCGCCGGCACAAAGAAGAAAATGCAGCGGGCATCCGGACACACTCTCATCAAATGGGTAGGTCATCAAAACAAATGGATATCCGGTCAACCATGTTGTCTGTAGGTCGTTAGGATCAATTCCCAAGAATCTCAATATCACGATCACAAAAACGGACATGCCCATATTGACCGCCGGCAATGGCGTGCTCAAGTCAACCGCTATGCTACGCAGTAAATTGGAAAAAAGCGGTGCCATTCCAAAAGCGGCATTGAATGCATTCGAGTTAGATGTGGCTTCCATTGAAGTGCCCATTGGGGAATGGAAGCAACTCCAATTTCGCAGATAATGACCGCCATTTATGAGCAGTGATTCAAGGGCCATGGTGCAATAGCCTTGTAAAACCCGCATTTTTGCAAGAGGCCAAATCATTACCGAGGCAAACAATAAAAAAGGTGCGCACAAAACATACGCCGTAGCCTTAGCAAACAATGCCATGCCCAGGCAGCCTCCTGCCACTAACCAATCGGTCAGGGGTATTTGCGTCGGCCTTGTCTGCGCTTGTTGCGATACGCCGGACATCTTCATGAGGAGATAGACTGCAGCAACAATCCAGTAGGTGACGATCAGGTCATTCATGGTGCTGCTGGCTTGCAGCACGGCGGGTGGCAAACTGGCAAAGAACGCTGCCGAGAGAAATTGTTCTTTGGGGTTCAAGCGCAGAGTTTTAGCAAGCAAAGAAACTAAGACCATTGTGCCTATGTAACAGTACCAGCTGACGAAGTTTGCGAACCTATCGCTGCCGGCCAAAAGCTGTATGTTGAGAATCCAGAATTCCGATCCTGGCTGAACATAGAGTTGCCTATACAATGTGGTCGGGTAAAAAGTGAGGGTTTGATTCTGAATCCAATGTGCAACTCGGGCCATGTGATATGTCATCGAGTCCGGGGAGTTCGGTGAGCAGGCATAACCTGATATTGCGAGCAAGACTGTAACTGCCAACAGGTTTACGATTATGAACACTGTGAAGGGGTCTCTTTGGCACCAATTCTTGCAAGATTCAAGAATTTTCCGCTGCTCTAATTTATACGTTTGCAATAAAACCGATGCCACCAACATGACACCAAAGACGATGCCCCAAGACAGTGCAACATTGGCAGCCGTCAGTTTTGTCAGGGCGCTAAGGACTTCAGTTATGGCTACCAGAAGCGACGAGCAGACCAGCGAAGCGACTAATAAGCTTTCGCGCCATTCGACCTGATATTTGATCAGTAGAAGGAAGGTCAGTAACAAACATGCAGGAATGAAAAGGATCATAGGTCAAGATACGTGACTCCAGATGAGCAATGCTACTTTTGCGCTGGGGCAGGAGCTTTATGCTGCTCAGAAAGCAATTTGTTCACTTGCCTGACCAGCCCGTCTTTGTCTTTATTGCCCACTATCTTGCCAAGTAAGCTGCCGTGGTCGAAGACAGCCAGGGTGGGTCCAATTGTGGCCTTGTATTTGCTGGCCGTGGCGAAATTATTGGTGATGTTGCAAATGAATATCTCGCTTTTCACTTCCGTATGGAAATTCTTCAGAGTGTTGCGCATTTCTTTCGAATCTTTATCCGGAGACGGCAGATAGAATAGCACGAGCACCGTTGCTTTGTTCCTGAGGACATCCCGTTCGAAAGTGGCGTCACCGGTAGACATATTTTGATGAAGATGGGCGATGATGCGAAGCACCAAAATGATCACAGCCAGGATAAGGGCCGCGATTATCAACGGTTTCTTTGAGCCGCTGCCTCTTTTTTTTACACCTGCCAGATGCATCGAATCAGATTGTTTGTCCACTATTCGCGACCAGAATATGGTCTTAACCCATCGAAGCGACTGCTCAGATGCGGCGCTTCATAGTCCGACTTGGTCGCCTTCATGATTCTAAGATAGCAATCCATCGGGTCTGGAACGGTCTTTGCATTGTCTATTGTATCTGTATCTGCCGGCGATCCGAAAGTGGGACTCTGGATTACCATCACGTTCACGTTGGCACCATCGGTATCTTTCACCGCTTTCGGCACAGGCGAATATACTGCTTTGAAGCGCAAGATTCGTTTCCAGATTTGATAAGCCTCTGTTGAAAACGTGGCAAACTCCCTCTGATGGCCCAGAATCTTCTCGATTTCGGCCAGATTGTACAAAGTGGTGGCACGGCTGTATATGGGGCACTGTGGATGTGATTCCTTGTATTCGAGTGCCTCTTTGTAATATTTCTCAGCCTGCATGAAATTGTCTTGTTGGTCGTAAACCAGGGCCAGATCGTTCAAGTCTTCACCGACGCTGCGGGTACTTTCCTTGCCGATGGAGCGATCCAGATCGAGAGCTTGTTTCTCAAGGCTTTCCGCATCGCTAAATTTGTGTTCTTTTAAACAAAGCATGGCCAGCCGATCCAGCGCCCGGGCCAGCCAGAGTAAATGAGAGTGGTCCGAGCCTTTTGGCCATTTCTCGATCGCCTCGCGATAACACTTGTCGGCTTCAACGTGTCGACCTGTCTGATCGAGCACGCGACCGAAACTGAATAGGTTGTTGGCCAACTCGACGGGGTCATTTTTCAAAGATTGGCTTTCTGTCGAGCGCTCATAAAGTATCTGCGCTTCCTTGAACTTGGGCGGGTTTTCGCAGCGCAGCGCTTCCGCCAGTTGAAAGCGACATTGTTCGGTAATCAAATTGTCGTGTCCAAGAACCATTTCAGTTAATTCTGCTGCCGGGCGAGTGATGAGCTCGACTCTGAGATAGTCGCCTCTTTTCCAGAAATGTTCAGTCACCTGGTCGAGCAGAACAATCATCAATAAGGAAGTGATGCAGGCAAGAGACAAAACAAAAATCGAATTGCGGCTCGACAGCGTTGGCTCTTTATAATCGAGCGCCGCACCGGTGTCTTTCCATTTGCCACCAGCGACAGCTTTGACTATGATCTCTTGAACAAAACGGATATCCCGTTTGACGATGAAGAGTCGATTGAAAATGAGCTTGAAGACAAGCGAAATGCCAGGCAACAAAACGAGCAGAACACAAGCGTAGACCTTTGGCACCATATGAGATACCACAATTGCCGAGACAAGCAGCCCGGCAGCGGCACCAAGGGTATAAAACAGGCTCTTATAAATGCGCTCGCAGTATCTGGCGCTAGCCGCTGTACAACATTTGATTGATGCGCCTTCCGTTGTCGGGTCAGTGGTAGCGGTGCCGATAAATTCCAGACTAACCAGATCTCTAGCCGGAATTCGAGAGGCCCTGTGCACTTGAAATGAATCTGCAGCGACTATTCCCCTTAAGGGCGTTGCCTCTGATGGCTTAGATTTATCGGGCGAACACGTCACTTTGCCAATCAACCCCAGGCACTCTTGTGGTGATTTGCTCGTAGACAACGAATATGTTCGACCGACTGCTAGAAGATTCCGAAGGAGATTCATAGACCACGCTTGACATATTTGAATCGCGCCTCAGTCATGTTAGCGCAGTAAAAGCGGAATCTCTATCCCAAATCGTTCAACATCTCTCGCGTGTCTTTGGCGATACAGGTGATGATCGGCGTATCTCTCAAGGTGTACATGCTGCCTTGCGATTCACGCAGCTCCTGCACCAGATCGAGGAAATCTGCCGGCGCATCAGTCTCGAAAGCGACGACAAAATCCTGGTCATCCAGGCCAAAGGAGTATGTAGTGTTGAGCTTAACGGAAGGATACTTCATGCCTATTTTGATGTGCTCGTCCATCATCTCTTGACGCTTTTCTTTCGGCATCACATACCAGTCACGCTTCTTGACGAAGGGATAGACAAAGAAATATTTGTACTTGCCCGGTACCAGATGGGCGCGATCGGCAGGATGCTCAGGATTGAAGCGGTCCATATACATCGAATGCTTGGTCATAGCGAGGAAGGAATGGCCGCGAGTTAAATATTTGCCCAGCTCTGTTTTGGCCAGGGCGACAGCCAGGTCTTGCACAGCTTCTAATTCGTAAGCGATGATCCAGAGCAGAAAGTCACCATCTGCACGCATGCCCATGGTGCTGAAGGTGAGAATCTGGCACTTTCTTTCGCTGGCGAATTTTTTCAGCACGGCTTCGAACTGATCTTTGCCCTCTTCGCGCAGTTCGCGAGGCAGGCGCCGCCATTCGGGATCTATTTTATAGAGGGCGAAATTGACGAACTGACGGGCAACCGGATTAGCGGCTGTTTTCTGTTCGGTTTCCGGTCTGGTGGCGACGTTGGTCATTTGCCTGAGCCTCTTTGCGGGTGGAATTCACAAATTGTAACCGCCACGGCGGGGTAAGAGGGTTAGCTGCGCAATTTTGTAAGCAATTTTGTAATGATCATTTTGCAACCAGGCGGGCAAACTCCCGACGCCCCACTGACGCAATAATGGAGCCGCCCTCCGGCACAATGACGATAAAATTGGGATCTTTGTGCGCATTGCCGTCAAGGCGCACGCCCCCTTGCTGAATCTGTCGCTTCGCTTCGCCGGTTCCTTTGACCAAGCCGGCATCGACGAGCACGCGAAACAGCGGCGTGCCTGTGCTCACCACATGTAGTGGCATTTCCTCCGGCGGTTTCTTTTCACTGTGTACGCGGCTCCAGTTGCTTTTCGCTGAATCGGCTGCATCCTGGCTGTGATATAGCTTGACCAGTTGCCAGGCCAGCTGCTCTTTCGCGTCTTTTGGATTGGCGCCCGCCTCCAACTCCTTGTGGATGGCGTCAATCTCTTTGCCTGACAAACTAGTTGTCAACTCGAAATACTTGATGATCAACTGATCGGGAATGCTCATACATTTACCGAACATATCGTCGGCGCCTTCTTTCAAACCAATGTAATTGTTGAAAGACTTGGACATTTTCTTCTCGCCATCGGTGCCTTCCAACAAAGGCAAGAACATGCCCAGTTGCGGCTCGACCGTGTAAGAGGGTTGCAACTCGCGCCCCATGAGGATGTTAAACCTTTGATCCGTGCCGCCCAGCTCAATATCAGCGTTGATGGCCACTGAGTCATAGCCCTGCAAAAGCGGATAAAAGAGCTCATGAAAAAACACCGGCAACTGCTGGTCGATTCTCTGGCCAAAGGCTTCCTTGGCGAGCAGCTGATTGATCGTCACTTTGCTTGCCAACTTCAATAAGTCGTTCAAATTCAGCGGTGCCAGCCAATCTGCGTTGTTGGTCAATTCGGTTTTTTCAAGATCGAGAATGACACTGATCTGCTCGAGATACGTTTTGGCGTTGGCGGCCACATCCTGGGCCGACAGGTTGGGTCGTGTGGCATTGCGCCCTGACGGGTCGCCAATTTGAGCCGTAAATCCACCGATAATCAAGACGACCTGATGACCGAAATCCTGAAAGCGGCGCAGTTTTCGAAAGATTACAGCATGGCCGATGTGCAAGTCGGTATGGGTTGGATCGATGCCCAGCTTCACTCGCAGGGGGCGTTTTTGATCGCGGCAAAGTTTTATCCGCTTTGCCAGGCCAAGCACCCCTTCAGGTACGACCTCCGTGCCCCGGCACAGTTCCCGCGCTTGCCCCATAATCTCATCGGGAATGGCATTCTCTTCAGTGACCACTTCGGTCTCCGTTGTCTTCATCTCAACTCAACTCATCTCATCTCATCTTAAACAGCAAAAATCTTAGCATGTGGCTATCTTGGCTTGTTTGAGCAATACGCGTGAGCTAAGATTCATTAACTCAATGGCGCTGGTTTGGTCGGGCAGAGGAGTTCAAATGGTCAGCAAGGATTATTGTCCCCAAGATTTTGAAGAAAAGTGGCAGGGGCAATGGGAAGAAGCCGGCATCTATCAGGCGATAGATGGCGACAAGTCGCGTCCCAAATTTTATTCGCTGGTCATGTTCCCCTACCCGTCTGGCGATTTGCACATGGGACACATGCGCGTCTACACCATCTCCGATGTGATCAGCCGGCACAGGCGCATGCATGGCTTCAACGTTCTCAACCCGATGGGCTGGGATGCTTTTGGCTTGCCCGCCGAAAATGCCGCCATCTCGCGCAAGATGCACCCTGGCACATGGACCAAGCAAAACATAAAATTCATGCGTGACGAGCAGTTGAAGAAGCTCGGCACCAGCTTCGATTGGCGTCGCGAAGTCACCACCTGTGATGCCGATTACTATCGCTGGACGCAATGGTTGTTCTTGCAATTTTTCAAGCACGGACTGGCCGTGCGCAAGGAAGCACCGGTTAACTGGTGCCCGCAGTGCCAGACGGTTCTTGCCAACGAGCAAGTGGAAGAAGGAGCCTGCTGGCGGCATCCGGAAACACGCGTGGCCCAGGTGCAGATGAAACAGTGGTTCCTCAAGATCACTGATTATGCGCAGCCGCTTTTGCAAGATCTGGAGAAGCTTCAGGGTTGGCCTGAGCGGGTGCGCACCATGCAGCAGAACTGGATTGGCAAATCTGAAGGAGCCGACCTCACTTTCACGGTGGAAAGTAAGCCGAATGTCCAGATCACTGTTTTCACGACCAGACCCGACACCGTATTTGGTGTGAGCTACCTCGTTCTCGCTCCCGAGAACCCGCTTGTGGCAGAGTTGACCACGCCCGAGTGCAAAGAGGCGGTGGACGCCTATGTGGAGCAATCCAAACACAAAACCGAATTGGATCGAATTACGGGGGAAAAGTCAAAGACAGGAGTGCCGACAGGGGCGCATGTAGTCAATCCGTTTAACGGCGATGTGGTGCCGATCTGGACTGCCGATTATGTCTTGATGAATTACGGCACCGGTGCGGTCATGGGTGTTCCTGCCCATGATGAGCGCGATTTCGCTTTCGCCAAAACTTTCGCCCTGCCCATTGTGGAAGTGATTTCCCCTGACGGTAAGGCGGCAGCAGAGCTTGCAGAAGCGTATCTTGCCCCTGGAATCATGATCAACTCCGGCTCCTTCGATGGGCAGGAGAGTTGCGCCGCCAAACGCAACATCATCGCTCACGCTGTCGACAATAAACTTGGAGTGGCGCGCACTCTTTTCCGTTTGCGTGATTGGTTGATCAGCCGGCAACGTTACTGGGGCTGCCCGATTCCTCTTGTTCATTGTGAAAAGTGCGGCATTGTGCCCATTCCTGATGCGCAACTACCCGTGGTGCTGCCGATCGAAGGCGTTGAGATCACCGGCGAGGGTGGGTCTGCGCTGGCACGAATGGAGAGCTTCTTCAAAGTTGATTGCCCGCAATGTCATGCCGGCGCCCGTCGTGAAACAGACACTATGGACACATTTATCGACTCCAGCTGGTATTACCTGCGCTATAGCGATGCCAACAATGATGGGCTTGCGTTTGCCGACGACAAAGTCAATTTCTGGATGCCTGTCGATCAATATGTCGGTGGAGTCGAGCACGCCATCTTACATTTGCTCTATTCCAGATTTTTTACGAAGGCTCTGCGCGATATGAAACTGCTGCAGTGCGATGAACCCTTCACCAATCTCTTGTCGCAGGGAATGGTGACGAAATTTTCGCCTACTTCCAATCGCATTGAAAAAATGTCCAAATCTCGTGGCAACGTTGTCGGCACAACCGATTTCTTCAAGCGATATGGGGCCGACGCCGCTCGACTTTTCACTCTCTTCGCTTCCCCTCCTGAACAAGAGTTGGAGTGGTCTGAAGAAGGCGCAGTTGGTCAATACCGATTCCTTGGCAGGGTCTGGCGCTATGTGGTCGAGTTAATCGAGCAAGATGTTTTGGGACCAAGCAAAATACAAGCGAGCGACACTGTCCATCACGAAGCCCTGGATGAGCGCGCCCGTTCGCTCCATCAACTCGTGCATAAGTCTACAAAAGCCGTCAGCTCAGATTTGAGCGGCTCCCCGCGCTATATCTTCAATACGGCGATCGCACGTTGCATGGAACTTGCCAACGGTCTGTATAAGTTCACCAATGAGAGCGTCGGCGACAATGGCGCAAAAGCGCCTGTTTATACGGCTGAGCAAAAGAACTTACTTGTATATTCAGTACGCACCCTTTTGCTGTTGCTTGCCCCGATGGCTCCGCACATTACGGAAGAGCTCTGGGAGCACGCCGGCTTTCGCCAGGTAGAAAACAAGTTAGTGCATGTTTCAAGCTGGCCGACCTTTGATGAGGCTTTGACGATAGACAGTGAAATCGAGTTAGTGCTGCAAGTAAATGGGAAAATTGTTAGCAAGGTCAGTGCGCCCCGCGGGCTGGCAAAGACCCAGGCTGAGGAGATCGCTTTGAGCGACGCGAAAATTCGCATCAAAATTGACGGACAACCTGTGCGAAAGGTGATTGTTGTGCCAGACAAACTTGTCAACGTGGTAATTTGAAATATGGGTGGAAAGTATCTAAACTTTTCATGCGATTAAAACCATCTCAGCCCAGGCAGAAAATATGACGCAAAGTCTCAACGCTCCAAAAGTCCAGTTCGAAGATAAGCCGACAACGCCGATTTTCACGTTTGCCTTGATACTGGCGCTGATAGGGGCTTTTGCTGCCTGCCAGATGGGGCGCCCGGAGTGGTGGCTGTCACACAACTGCTTCCAGGAGCTGGCGTTTATTGATTTATTTAAGCACAAAGATTTTCAATCGATGGCTCTAAAGGCTACTGTAGGCACTTTTGCCTCGTGGAAGATTCTCCAGATGGCGCTGAACATCTATTTTGTCTGGGTTTTTTGCAAACACGTTGAAAACAAGCTTGGACCGGGGCGCTTTTTGCTGCTTCTGATAGTTGCTCTATATGCCCCCTGGGTCGCCACTTACTTCAATTTGTACGGCAAGTCGGCCAATCTTGAGACCTACATGATTGGTCCAGCCATGTTTCTATGCACGATCATCGGCACTTACATGGTCTTTCCGCCAGTGCCTGTGAGCAAGATGGGGTCTGGCAACATTAAAGACCGCAACCAAATTTTCCGAAAAGACGAGCGGGCTAACCCTCTCGACAAGTACACCGCCAATCCCTATATGTTTATTGGCGTCTTTACCGCCTTTCAGATTTTGATGCATCTTTGGATGTGCATTGGTCTGCCTAATGTCTCCTTTCTGGAGCCAATGAAAGGCTATGACGTGGGTGATTTGATCGGCGCCATTGTCAGCGTTGCCATTGGCTTCGCGCTCGGACAGCTCTTCTTGCAAAGCGCAACCGCCAGCTTCAAAGAAGGACCTTTGACTATGGAAGCCCTCAGGCGTTATCACGAGCTCATTGACCTTGATGTAAAGCATGATGACGCTTTGAAAGGCACGGCCAGAACTCTCGGTCTACCTTACGAAAAGGTGCGTGAGTGGGTTGCTAAGAACAAAGGCAAGCTTCGCGTAAAGTAGCTTTGCGTAAAGTGATGTGTACCTGATTGAGCATCTGGACGATTTCAGCATTGCCCGCTAGTGATTGATAAGCTCTACCTAAGCCTTTGCAAAGTGGCTGGGTGTTAAGATAGCCTGACTTCTTGACCTCTGTACAAGGGCCGTCTGATAACCGTTTGAAATTACTGGAAACACCTGAAATTGTAAGGGTTGCGGAGCTTTCGCCGGACAGCTGGTGGACACGCATTCAATGGATGCGGATCCTGCAAATCGTTACTGATGCGGCTGTCATCGCCACAGCGTTTTTCGGCGCCTATCTGATCCGATTTGACGGCAAGCTGGCAGCTCCCTTCGTCAGCCAGGTTTGGGCGCTTTTGCCTTTGATGGTGATTCTCAGGTTGCTTGCTAACTGGGGTTATGGCGTTTACAGAAGACTGTGGCGCTATACCGGTTTGACTGAAGTGATGGAGCTGGGCTGCTCAATCTTTACCGTCACTACGTTGCTCTTTGTCGCCCGAGCGCTGCAACTTATTAGAATCGACGGCAATCAACTTTCTTACGGCATCATCGCTATTGATGCCGGTTTCTGCTTCATGCTTTTGGCTGCTCCACGAGTGTTGCGGCGCCTGCAAACGGAGCATGGGCAACGGCGACACTGGCGCCAGCCGATTCGCCGCAGGTCTCTTCTGGTCGGCGCCGGCGATGCCGGGCAACTTGTTTTGCGTGAGCTCACTCAACGCTCCGATCTGGGTGTGGATGTGATCGGTTTGCTCGATGATGATCCGACCAAAGTCAATAAACGGATCGGACAGTTCACCGTATTCGGTACCACCAACGATCTGCCTAAGCTCGTTGAAAATCTGATGATCGATCAAGTGATCATCGCTATGCCTTCGGCTCCACCGGCTGAGATTCGGCGCATCGTCGACATGTGCAGAAAGGCCGAGGTGGAGACCAAGATTTTGCCGGGGCTGTTTGAGCTTATAAACGGAAGAGTGAGCGTCAATCAGCTGCGCGAGGTTTCGCTTGAAGATCTTTTGGGGCGAGAGCCAGTCACTCTAGACACAGCCTCGATTGCCAGTTATATCGAAGGTAGATGTGTGCTTGTCACAGGCGCTGGTGGTTCGATCGGCAGCGAGCTGTGCCGCCAGATTCTGCGCTTCCAGCCGAGAAAATTGCTCTTGCTGGGAAAAGGCGAGAACTCGATTTTTGCCATTCATCAGGAGCTGAAAGGGCGCCCTGAGCCAGTTGAGCTCGTGCCCATCATTGGCGATGTTCGGGATCACAACAGGCTCTACAGCATTTTCGAGAAGCATGCACCGCAGGTGGTGTTCCACGCCGCCGCGCATAAGCACGTGCCGCTTATGGAAGCGAATGTGCCGGAAGCAATCACAAACAATGTGCGCGGCACCCAGAATGTAGCCGAGTTGTCCACTGAGTTCGGTGTCGAGCGATTTGTTCTTGTCTCCAGCGACAAGGCAGTCAACCCCACCTCGGTCATGGGGGCGACCAAGCGCATTGCCGAACTGGTGGTCCAGGATCTGGCCAGGCGCTCGCACACAAAATATGTCGCCGTACGTTTTGGAAACGTTTTGGCCAGCAGGGGTTCAGTTATTCCAGTTTGGCGCCAGCAGATCGCCGCGGGCGGTCCTGTGACGGTCACGCATCCGGAAGCGACACGCTATTTCATGCTCATTCCCGAGGCCGTGCAGTTGATCATGCAAGCAGGGGCGATCGGCTCAGGCGGCGAGATCTTCGTGCTAGACATGGGTAAGCCAGTCAAAATAGTCGATCTGGCCCACGATTTGATCAAATTTTCAGGACTGCGCCCCGGTCAAGATATTGAAATCGAATATATAGGTTTGCGCCCGGGAGAAAAGCTCTACGAGGAGCTGCTCACAGCAGAAGAAGGGCTGACCAAGACGGTTTACGAAAAAATCTTTGTCGGCAGGCCGGGGCATCTCGAGCATTCGGTTCTGACAAATTCACTGCAAAAGCTATTCGGCTCAACCAACGACAATGACGAGCTGGGCATTCGCACCGCGCTGCACCATCTGGTCGGCGGCACGCTTCTTCTTTCGGCGCCCATTGAAGAGCCGTCAGTAGAACTGAACTAGCGGTAGCTCTGATCTTCCAAATGTGATCCTTCCAGGGTCTGCCCTGAGGTGCCTATGTCGTTACACCAAATTTGGTGAGGATCCACAAAAGTTCAGATCCTGTGTAAGGTGCTCCAGGCAATGCTTTCGTCTGATTCTGCCGGCAGTGAGATCTACATCAAATTTGGTGTAACGACATAGGAGGGATCAGGAGCACACCACCTCGGCGGAATTTCAACGAGCGCAGGTGAGTTACTTCATGTATAGGTCGGCCGGATCGGTTGTTCCTGTGCAGGTTTCCAGGAACAATTCAGCGACAAGGACAGCATCGTGATACGCCAGATTGCCAGCACCAACAAAGAGGACAGGATACTCTCCACCTAACACGTTGTTATTCCTTCACTGTTTTTCTGACACCCTTGGTGATTATCACTCTAGAATGCAAAATCAGCCTGTTTTTTATCACTCTAGAGAGATAACGTCCACAAAAGCCGCTCATTGCTTGCAATCGAGAATCACAACCAGAATAGCAAAAGGGTTAATCGTCTTCGGGCTCGCTGGACTTTTCAGGTGAGGTAGTCGTCGGATACTGCCCGATGTTCACTGCCACCGCCTTTAGTGCTTTGTCTCTGAGCACAAGAAAGTGAAGAATGTCGCTTACCTTATGCGAGCGCACTATGTCTTGCACTTCCTTACTCTCGGTCACGTTCTTGCCGTCTATTTTTTGGATGATATCCCCTCGCTGCAATTCCGATTTGGCAGCGGGGCTGTTGCGGATAATCTCCGAAACGTACACTCCAATTGTGTTAGTCGGCAAACCAAGACTCTTGGCGAAGGTCTCATCAATTGCGCCCATGGCAATGCCCAGCCACGGTCGTTGCACGAACTTGTGCTCAATCAGCTCTGAGGAGACCATCTTTGCTATGTCTATCGGTATTGAGAAGCCAATGTTCTGGGCATCTCGCCTGATCCAGGTGTTTATGCCAATCACCTTTCCATTCAAGTCTAGAAGTGGTCCGCCTGAGTTGCCTGGATTAATGGCGGCATCGGTTTGAATGAAACTGATATTTCTATTCACTCCAGGGGCCGAGCGCCCGACTGCCGAAATGATGCCGAATGTGACAGTGTGATCGAGTTCCAGCGGGCTGCCGATAGCGATGACGAATTCGCCGGGGCGCACCTTGTCTGATGATCCCATGTTGGCGACGGGCAAGTCTTTGGCATCCACTTTAACTACGGCAAGGTCCGAGAAACCGTCGGTGCCAACGACGGTGCCGTCGAGCACCCGCTTATCGTTCAAAGTCACCTTTATCTTGCTGGCATGACGTACCACGTGCGCATTGGTGAGGATGTATCCGTCCGATCGAATGATGAAACCTGAGCCTGTGTCTTTACGCTCGACTTTCGGCATGCGAGGTATCGTGTTAGGGGCCTGCTTTTCATTAGGATTTACCTGTTGCCCGTTATAGAAGAATTGGAAGGGGACGTTGCCGAACAGCGACTCGAAATCGGGCATCGTCATTACGCGCTGGGCTACTTCTTCCTTGACGTCTATATTCACCACCGCTGGTGCCACAGCCTGAGCAATGTCGGCTATTGTATTTGATGATATCGGCACGCCGCTTTGCTGAGCCGCGACAACAGCGGCGGCGCTTGGTACCTTCTCAGGTGTTGCGTCGACAGCGGCAGCCGGTGCATTTTCTGGGGCATTTTCCGCTGCTGTCTGCGCCCAGGCATTTGATCTTGTGGCGCTGACAGCGATGGTTGCTGCCGTTAATATGTATATGCTTTTCTGTTTCCACATACTGTCCCCTTGCAGAATGATTAGCTAGAGGGAATGATTAGCTGGTTCGTGATTCTTGGTTCGTGATCTATTATTCGTGATCTTAGGTCGTGATCTCATAGGGCTGCTTGCGCTCCATCAAGATCTTCCCATGCCCAGTTGCTGGGCATTCTGGAAAACCTTGCCTTCCGTCAAAATTGAAGGGGCAATTACCACCTCCACTTCCTGCATCTCGAGCAGGTCTGCTGCTCCCAGCGTGCCCATGCTTGTTTTGAGCGCACCGGTAAGATTTTGGGTGCCGTCGTCAATGCGCGCCGGTCCCATCAATATCTCCGCCAAGGTGCCACTGGTTCCCACCTTGATTCTGGTGCCGCGCGGCAACACCGGGCTCGGCGTGGCCATGCCCCAGTGGAAGCCGCGACCGGGCGCTTCCTGGCAGCGAGCGACCGGTGAACCGATCATGACTGCATCTGCACCACAGGCGATGGCTTTACAAATGTCACCGCCTGTAACCATGCCACCATCGGCGATGATAATGGGCGCGTCACTGCCGCGGTAATCTTGTTTGGCGGCGGCGCAATCGGCGATAGCGGTGGCCATCGGCACGCCGATTCCAAGAACGCTACGCGAAGTGCAAGCGGCCCCTGGACCGACTCCGACAAGAATTCCGGCTACTCCTGTATCCATTAACTCTAATGCCGTCTGGTATGTCACACAATTGCCCACTACCACGGGAATGCCAATTTTGTTGCAGAACTTGCTCAGGTTCAGACTGGGCGTGCCCAGAACCGAACGATGTTCAATTCCTGTCACTGTTGATTGTACAAAAAGAATGTCACATCCTGCTTCAACTGCCAGCGGTCCATACTTCTCTGCAAAGTTTGGTGTTACGGAAACAGCCACGATTATGCCCGCTCCCTTCATCTCTTTAATTCTTTTAGCGATCAAAGACTCCTGAATGGGGCTTGCATAAAGCTTCTGCATCACTTGCACAAAGCTGTTGTTGTCGCAAGAAGTGACTTGCTCAAATACTTCCCGCGTATCTTCATATCGGGTCTGCACACCCTGCAAGTTGAGCACAGCCAGCCCACCAAGCTTGCCCATGGCGATGGCCAGCCGCGCATCGACGACGCTGTCCATAGCGCTAGCCATGATCGGCATTGCCAATTTGTGCCGCCCAAGTGTAATCGAAATGTCGCACAACTCAGGATCGATTGTCGTCGAGCCCGGCACCAGCGCAATCTCATCGAAGCCATAGGCTCTGCGTGTCTTCTTGCCTCTGCCAATATGCAATTCGGTCACTGTGGTGTTACCCTGGTAATCAAGCGATTTGTTGCTAACCATTGTTCTTCCTGCAAGAGCTCTTGCGTGATTCTTCCCGGCTGCCAGCCAGCATTTGGCGACATTAGAGTTACAATATCAGTTTTGCGGAATTAGTGATGTGAATTAACATGAACGTGTCAAGAATGCGTGCCCTCAACGTAATGGGACTTAACAGCGGCACTTCCATGGACGGCATTGATGCTGCACTTTTTTCAATCCGTCCGCGGCAGCAGACAACTGAGAATGGCGATTTGCCTCAGCTGGACATCGAATTGCTCGGCAGTGTTCTCTCGGAGTTTCCCAGCCAGTTTCGCCGCAAAATGCAGAAATTGATTGCTTGCGGAGATGTATCGCTGGAAAATATATGCTTGCTCAATACCGCATTGGGAGAGCTGTTTGGTCAGGCCGCCTTACGCTTGATGCGGCTTGTGCCAGGGGTAGCGGTCGACCTGATCGGATCTCACGGGCAGACAATCTGGCACGCTCCTGATCGCTCTAACTTTGCCGGAGTTTCAGTGGCGGGAACCTTGCAATTAGGTGAACCAGCCGTCATTGCTGCTCGCACTGGCGTTGCCGTAGTTGCTGACTTCCGCCCGGCAGACATTGCGCATGGTGGCGAGGGAGCACCGCTTGTCTCCTTCGCCGATGCCGTTCTCTTCGGCAAAGATCACATTAACACAGGTGTTTTGAACATCGGTGGCATCGCTAATTTGACAATCATCAACAATAAAGGTCGAGCGCTCTACGCCTTCGACACTGGCCCCGGCAATATGCTCATCGATAGAGCTTGTCAACGACTGCTGGGCACCGAATTCGACAGCGGCGGTTCCGTTGCCAGATCAGGCAACATCAATAAGAGTCTGCTGAACGAGATTCTCAGGCATCCATACTTTCAACGCATGCCACCCAAAACTACCGGGCGCGAACTGTTCGGCGTGGAATATGCCGATCCGTTGATTGAGCGAGCGGCGCAACTGCACCTCACTCCAGCTGATGTGGTGGCCACGTTTACTGCCGCCACCGCGCAGTCTATAGCTGATGCATATTCGCAGGTCGTTGCCCCGGAATGCAAAATCGAGCGGCTGATTCTTGGTGGAGGCGGCGCCGAGAACGCCAGGTTGGTGGAATTGCTGGGCAGCTATTGGGGCAGCGAGATCAAGATTCTCAGACATGAAGATTGCGGCGTCTCGACAAAGTTCAAAGAATCGCTGCTCTTTGCGTTGCTGGCTTACACAACATATTTTGGCATTCCAAATAATATGCCTGAATGCACGGGAGCAGACCGAAAAGTCTGCCTGGGAAAAATCTGCCAGGCTTGACAATATAATGGATTGTCCTCGATTCTTAAACGTAACTTATATACGTTGATGGAATAGCCAAGGTTGGCTTGGTCATTCTTGCCGGGGCTCTTTGTTCGGAAAGAGCGAGGACACTGGGTTTCAGGGGGGAGATGGAGTGAAAAGGAAGGCTGGATGTTTTGTAAGCTGCAATACAATTTTCGTCTTGACTTGACACTTTCTTTAAGCTAATCTCATCCTGTTCAGTCAAATTCCAAGAGATCGCCCTTCCAGCGATCTGTCTACAAGACCACTTTACTAAAACCCATTGAATTTCTGCCAGGAGGTTCTCCATGAATTTTTTCCGTAAACTTAGTATGGCCGCTCTCGGATTGTCTGTAGTCGCCGCCCTCGCAGTTCCAGCAGTTCATGCGCAACAAACAGCTGCAGGAGACATTATGGAGTCGGGCGCCAATCGCGGTGACGCAGGTCAAGCCGTACAATACAACACACGCACACAAGCAACCAACAACGCCGGAGAAGGCACAGCCAACGCTCCTTCGCTGCAAGGCGCCACCAACGGAACAATTGGACCACAAGGCAGTGATGCGACGTTCGTAACCGGCGTCAACACGGCAGGTACGGTACGCGTTAACAACTTGGCCAACTTGGAAGCATTGCTCAACATCATCGCGAACGGAATGGAAATTCTCGGTATTGCCTGGGGCGGACCAACCATGATCAT
>Ga0182024_10007672_pt1 | contig 23199 bp, 24 predicted proteins | sample P32metaG_FD_120480 | JGI IMG/M metagenome (GOLD analysis project Ga0182024, IMG submission 120480) | Permafrost microbial communities from Stordalen Mire, Sweden - P3-2 metaG (Illumina Assembly) | ecosystem: Environmental > Terrestrial > Soil > Wetlands > Permafrost | place: Sweden: Stordalen... | reverse complement strand
GGCCCACCGTCGGCCCCCAAAACTCCAGCCCACAGAAAAAAGAATCCCAGGGAAACTGATTCAGGCGACCTTCAGCCTGCTCGCACTTACTTTTTCAGCACCATCACGAGTGCGTGCGCCACGGTAAGCTATAGTCATGACTCGGCGTGAATTAATGGCTCTGCTTGCGACCGCTCCTCTGGCGCGGGCGAAGGAAGCTCCTACGGCTCCGGTTTCGATTGCCCGGGCGCGCTCGTACGACAGCGATCTGGCCGGCACATTGTCGACCATGTTCGATCAGCTTGGCGGCCTGGGACGGATCGTCAACAACAAGACGGTCACGATCAAGGTCAACCTGACCGGTAGCCCCGGCCAGCGATTCCAAGGCAAGCCGTTAGGTCTCACCCACTACACGCATCCGAATATGGCCGGGGCGCTGGCATATCTTCTGGAGCGCTCGGGCGCGCGGCGAGTGCGCTTTGTGGAAAGCTGCTGGGCCACCAGCGGATCGATGGAGAAATATCTGCTCGAATCGGGCTGGGATGTCAAGACGCTGTTCGGTGCGGCGAAGAACGTCGAGTTCGTCAACACCAATGGCCTGGGTGGAGCGAAACGCTACGCGCGATTCAAAGTGCCGGGCGGCGGCTCCATCTTTCCGGCGTTCGATCTGCATCCCGCGTACGAAGAGACGGACGTTTTCATATCGCTGGCCAAACTGAAAAACCACGCGACCTGTGGAGTCACGCTGTCGATGAAGAACTGTTTCGGCATCACGCCAGCTTCCATCTACGGCGACGACGCGGGCGAGCAGGAGCCCAACGAGCATCCCACTTCGAGCCGAGGCGCGGTTTGCCATTCCGGGTCCCGCCAGCCATCGAAAAGCTCGCCGCAGGAAAACGATCCACATTCCAGCCGCGATCCGGGCTATCGGATGCCGCGCATCGTGGCCGATCTGGCTTCGACGCGGCCGATCGACCTGGCGATTATTGATGGCATCGAGACGGTAGCCGGAGGCGAAGGCCCCTGGATTCGGGGGTTGCGTGTGGTGCAGCCGGGCGTGATCCTGGCGGGCACGAATGCGACTACAACGGATGCAGTGGCTACGGCCGCGATGGGCTACGATCCGCGGGCCGCCAAGGGAACGGCGCCGTTCCTCAATTGCGACAACTCCCTGCTGCTGGCCGAGGCTCGCGGCGTGGGGACCACGGATCTCAAGAAGATCGAAGTGCGCGGACTCGCGCTTCGTGAAGCCCGGTTCCCGTTCGGGGTTGCGCCTCAGCATGGATGAGCCGGCCCTGCGTTTGCCCATGGCAGGCCTCATTTGTGATAAATTTCAGCGTTGGGAGATTTTATGAAACGTTACCTGGTAACCCTGGTTTTACTGGTCCTGCCCGCAGTCGCACAGCAGCGGCAAAACTTCACGATAAATGTGGGCACGCCGGAAGGGCAGCTGCTCCAAAATATCGGGCAGGAACCGGATGAGGCGAAGAAGGTCGCCATGATGCAGGAGTTCATGGATAAATATCCGATGCATGAAGGCGCCGGATGGGTATGCGTTCAGCTGCAAGCTGTGTATCTGGCGCAAAAAGACTACGACAAGGCGCTGGACGTGGGCATGAAGGTGCTGGACAGCAGTTCGGACGCGATTGATGTCGGACTCAACACCATCAAGGCCGCCGAGGGCAAAGACGATCCGGAAGCGGTCAGAAAAGCGGCGGTTAAAACCGCTCAAATCGCGCGCAAGCTGGAGGCCGTCAAGTCCGCCGATGACGATGCGAAGGCCATGCTGGAGCACGACAAGGAAGTGGGCAACTACGCCGAATACGCCCTTTACGCCGCGACGCTAAAATCGAAGGATCCTAAAGAAGTCGCCGAAATTGGCGCGGCGCTGGAAGAGGCCAACCCCAAGAGCCAATATCTTTGGTTGGCGACTCCGAACTATCTGCGGGCGTTGGGCGCCAAGGGGTGCACCACCGCCAGCAAGCTGGCTGCCGCGGATTCCAAGAATGCAGAGGCGTTTCTGGTTGCGGCGGATTGCGCCTGGCGCGGGTCGCGGGCAGACGGAGCAATCAGCGGTGGAACTCGAGCATTAGAAGCGCTCAACAGCCGACCGAAGGTGGAGGGCGGGAACGAGGGCGGTAAGATTGCCATGGCGAACTTTTACATCGGCGCCGGGAACGCCATGCAACAACGATTTGGCCCAGCCAACAAAGCGTTGCGCGCCTCGCTGGGAGCCATCAAGGGCGATTCGGTAGTCTATGCCAATGCTCTATTTTATCTTGGCTTGGCGAATTACAACCTGGGAAAAGCCATTGGAGACAGAGGGCAAATGCGCGAGGGCTTGAAATATTTCGAAGAGTCGGCCGAGATCGCGAGCAATGTACAGCAGCAGGCTTCGCGCAATGCCACGTTGATCAAAGGGGAGCTGGGCGTAAAATAATCGGCCTATTGAGTAGGCTGAAACTTCTCTTTGCGCTTAGCGATACTGGCCTGATATTCCTTGCCGCCGGCATCCAGTAACCAAATCTTTTTCTTGTCGACCGCGAACTTGACCGGCGTATTCGCGGGTAACCGGTAGGGCTTGTTGGACCTCGGCCGCATGGTCTCGACCAGGTAAACGGAAGTCTCGGATTCGACTACATACTGATCAACAACGAAGTCGTCGCCGGGCGCGCGCATGCCCACGTGAATTTGAGATCCAGCGTTAGCATCGCCAAAGGAAATGCCTGCGTCTGAGGGGTGCTTGTCAGCGCGACCGAAGTATATATTGTCTTGAGTGTCGAGAATGGTTCCGGTTTGCCAATCCCGATTTTTCGGGGCGGCGGGGACGAGTGCGGCGGCCAAGGCGGCGAGCGCAGCTATTCGTAGCATCATCCGAATTTCCTCCGGGCAGGATCACCGGCCGGCGATGCCCGCTATTGCGGCGGGCGCCGGAAACTGCCGCTGGATCGAAAGGTAGCATTCGCAGTGGAGGAAGAAAATCAGCGAAACGCCTATAAGCAATAGTGCAAAACCCTTAGAAAACTACAGCCTGATGCCGTCTGCCGAACGAGAACCGGCGCGACAGAGTGAAATCAGTGAGCTAACGGTTAGAACTCCGACGCCGCAGGCAGCAAGTCAGTTGGTATTACAAACAATTAGTACTAGCTGGCTCGTTTTTGCGTTGACATAGCGCCCGGGCCAACCTATGATTGTTTTTCTCTTTACTGAGTCACAAAGGACAATACGCGACAATGCGACTAAGCCTTCCCGCCTTTCTCGGTTTTGTGCTGGTCTGCGCGCCGATCCACGCAGACGTTGTTTTCACCAACCTGACGAGCCCAACGGCCTCGGGGGGGTTCGCTGTTTGTGGGAACTCAGCCGCCCCATGCGGTGGCTTCTCTTTTTCGTTAGGAGCGGCCTTCACGCCTTCGGCAAATTACTTGATGACCGAAGCCCAGGTGCAAACGTTCGCCAACGGCGGGGCAGACAGTAATTTTGACGCCTTCCTCTATTCCAACTCGGGTGGAGTGCCCGGCACAGAAATCGCGGACTTGGGATCGGGTACCGCCCCAGCCTACGGTGGCGGTCCGAACATAATCACTCCGGGAAGCCCGATTGGTCTGACATCCGGCATCGAGTACTGGCTCGTGCTGACACCCGTGGACGCCAACAGCAGTTTGGCTTGGGAAGACGGAGGTATAGCCAGCGTCCCGATTGCTAATTCCCGGAACGGCGGGGCCTTCAGCCCAAGCACTGACAACATTCAATTTGAAATCGACGGTACTCCTCTCACGGCGACGCCGGAGCCAGTCGTTTCCTGGTTTCTTGCTGCAGCATTGTGCGCAGGCGTTATCATATTCCGGAAGTGGCGCGTCCAGTAACAGTGCAGCGGCTGCCGTATCATTTATTCAACGCTTGCTTCAGATCCAGGTTTCGAATGAGGCGGTGCAGATTGTTGGGATGCAGGCCGAGCAAACGGGCGGCTTCCTGATAATTGCCCGACACCTGATCGAGAGTCTTCACGATCAATTGCTTCTTGGCTTCGCGCATGGCTTCGTGATAGCGAGTGATGGACGAAACGGCGGGGCAGCCGGCATCCACCACTTCGTCCGGCAGATCCTCGGGAAGAATATAGGCGGTGGAACCCAGCACGACGGCGCGCTCGATGGCATTCTCCAGCTCCCGCACATTGCCAGGCCACGAGTAAGCCAGCAGCGCGGTGCGCACGCCGGCTGAAACCTGCATTACCGGACGGTTGGATAGCTTGGAGTGCTTGGCTGCAAAATGCTGGGCCAGCATGGGGATATCGTCGCGGCGATCCCGCAGCCCCGGTAAGGTGAGCGAAACGACGTTCAAGCGGTAATACAGATCCTGGCGGAAGGCGCCCTGCTTAACGGCCTCCGGCAGGTCGCGATTGGTGGCGGCGATCACGCGGATGTCGGTCTTGATGGGCCGTGTGCCGCCGACGCGCTCGAATTCACGTTCCTGCAGGACTCGAAGAAGTTTGGCTTGTAATTCGGAAGCGAGCTCGCCGATCTCGTCCAGGAAGACGGTTCCGCCATTGGCTTCCTCGAGTTTCCCCTTCTTCAACGCGATTGCGCCGGTGAAAGCGCCTCTTTCGTGGCCGAACAGTTCGCTCTCGAGCAGATTGGCGGCGATGGCCGCGCAGTTGATGGCGACGAATCGTTTTTCGGCTCGCGGGCTGTTGCGGTGAATAGCATGGGCGACAAGCTCTTTGCCAGTGCCGCTTTCGCCGCGAATAAGCACGGTGGCAGCGGTGGGCGCGACCTTGCCGATGAATTGGTAAACCTCGCGCATGCGGGCGCTGGCGCCCACCATGTTGTGCTCGATATTGGCTTCAGCCAGCAACTGGCGATTCTCTGTTTCGAGTGTTTCGACGCGGCAAATGGTATCGAGGGCCGGGGCCGCAATGCCGGCGATGCCTGTCAATAGCTGCAGGTGGTCTTCGTCGAAATTGGCCCGGGGATTACTGGTGTTGAGATAAATCAAGCCGAGAACGTTGTTCCTCAGTTCCAGGGGCACGGCCAGGAGGCTGCTCACGGCGGTGGCTGTCAGGCTGTGCGCCTGGCTGTAAACAGCGCTAGTCTGCACGTCGTTGCTCAGCACGCCGACCTTCTCTTGAAGAACCTGCCGGACGATGGTGCGCGAAACGGGCACGGGCCGGTTGGGCTTGCCATCGCGCTCGCGCGTAAACACGGAGGCGAAATCCTCGGTTCCGTTTTCGACCAGGAGAATGGCTCCGCACTGGGCCGGGATGACTTTAAAGATGGAATCCATCAGCTCCTGCTGCAGCTCTTCCCGGTCCCGCAAGGAGTTAATGCGGGCGCTGATTCTGAGCAAGGTCGTAAGATCGCGGCAAACCCGGGTAGGACGGGGTGGTACGTCATGCACGGTGTCGGTGGCCAGATAGAGCGCTTCCTCTTTGTGCAGCACGACCGTTTTACGGTCCGGAACCGGATCGTCGGCCAGCCGACCGCTCGATCCCGTTTCGTTCTGGGCGACGAAGAGCATGGCGCAATAGCCGACTTGGATCTGATCGCCATTATGAAGAGCGCGCTCCTTAACCGGCATTCCATTCACGTAGGTGCCGTTACGGCTGGCGAGGTCGCGAATCCGATAGCCATCCTCGCCCGCGCGGACCAGACAATGTTGGCGCGAGACGGCCGGCTCATCGATCACTAATACATTGCCTTTATCCCGGCCAATGGACAGCTCCTTGGAATCGAGAGTAAGGATAGCGCCTTTGACCGGCCCGGCAATACCGACGAGCGTGGCGCTTCCGGCGGGTTCCACCGGCGGCGTATGGTGTCGGGTTGAAAGCATTTCAAACGTGCTAGTGCATTTGGCTGGCCATCAAAGAGAACGATGGCGACAGTGACGGTTGGCCGGGATCGAGTATGAAGCGGACTATCAAAGACGATTGCGAGAGCAGTTGAACTGTCAAGAATGATTGCGCTGGAAGAGGGGACGCGGCAGTCTCCGGCAGATCAGGCCGGGCGCTTTTGTCCAAGGCATCCAACAGGTTGCCGGTCGTTCCGCGGGAATGGCCGGGAGCGGTAAAGGCGGTGGCAGCCACTGTGCATATCCGGTAGCGTGCCCTTGAGAATCGTTGAAATTCGGAGCGGCGGTAGGAAGGCGGCACGAATAACCGCGCCATCCGGCAGCAATGCCTGGAGGCTTATGGGAGGAACAGGCATATGAAGTTAACATTTCGATTCTCTGGAATCGCAAAAATGCTAGGCGGCCTTACGGCCGGTAGCCTGGCGGTAGCCACGTTAGGGCAGACGGCATTCGCCAATGTCATCTATAATTTGGCCGCGAATCCGCCGGCGGTCACGGTAGTGCAAGGGCAGAACGGCACCGATACGCTCAGCGTGACCTTGAGCATGCAATCGAACGAACAGGCAACCGTTCAGTTTCCGACTGCCAGCACGATCATGTGGCAGTACCTGGCGGGAAACAAGATGGACACGGTCACGGGAGCCAATATCACCGGCGGCTCCTGTTACACCTTCAACAATGCCGGAGCGGTGATTGCCTCACTGGTGCTCAATCCTGGCGGTAACTGCTCGATAGTAGAGACTTTTTCGAGCAGAAATTCGGGGAATCCGAACCCGAACAACGACAGCGGTACCTGGGCGGTGCAGAGCGCGCTGACGGTGAAAGGGCTTACCAGTGGAATGACGTTATCGCAAAAGGTGTCGTTCCAGGCCATCGTGACCGATCCAGCTCAGGCGCCGGAGCCGACGACCATGGCGCTGTTCGGCATAGGGCTAATCGGAATTGGCACGATCGGGCGCAAGTTGAAGCGTGGAAAGCGAAGCGAATCAAATCTTTAGCGCAACTCCTCCGAAACGGCGACCGGCGGCGGCTTCTTCTTAGCGGAAGGGGCCGCCGCGAGCGCCGGTTGATGGGAGCCCGGGGCAAGGTGGCGATGTCCTTATGCCCGGGCGGCGAGTGCGGCCTTGACGCGTTCGGGAGTGAACGGGACCTGGCGGATGCGCGCGCCAGTGGCGTCAAAGATCGCATTGCCAATGGCGGCCGGGACTAACGTTATGGAAAGCTCGCCCGCGCCGGTGGCCGCTTGGTCGGGGCGGTTGAGCAGCACGCTCTCGATCCTGGGGATTTCGAAGCCCAGAGGCAAGCTGTGATAGGTCGCCCAATCGAACGACGTCACTTTCTGATCGTCCCAAGTGACCTCTTCCATGAGCGCGCGACTGGCGCCCTGCAGCGCGCCGCCTTCGATCTGATTACGCAACCCGTCGGGATTTGAGATGGGCCCGCAGTCGGTGGCGACGACGATGTGTTTGACCGCGATCTTTCCGCTATCCTGATTCACTTCGACTTCGGCCACCATGGCGGAATATCCGTTGTCGCCCTCATAAAGCACGCAGGCTATACCGCGGCCGGTGACGATGCCGGTTTTGCGAACTTCTGGTTTGGGGGATGGCCGAGCGTCCCAATTTGCGGCTTTGGCGGCGGCCTTGACCACGCCGGTCAAGCGCGGGTCGCTCAAGTGACGCAGCCGATATTCGAGCGGGTCGGCTTTCACACGGGAGGCCAGTTCATCCATGAAGCATTCGTGTGCGAAAGTGTTTTGGATCCGCGCAGGCGATCGGAGCGGACCGGTCCAGAAAGGCGATCGGACGCTGTGCAGGAGAACGCGTTCGCTCTTGATGGTTCCGGTTCCGCAATTGGCGCCGTCGATTCGGCCGGCCACATAAGACGGCACGCCGTTACTGCCGTTGTTGTAGCTCCTCGGATCGGGAGCGGGAGATCGGGGAACGAGCGGCTCCGGTTCAAAACCGACCAGCAGCCCGGTGATGACATTGCCGGGAGTGCCCGGACCCGGCCGATTTCCGAGCGTGGGAGACCAGGATTCGTGGAGCCAGGCGAGGATGTTGCCCTTAGCATCCAGGCCGGCGCGCTGCTCGATGACATACGCGTTGCCGAAGTTCTCCCACGCCATTTCGTCCTTGCGCGAAAGCTGCACGCGGACAGGTTTGCCGACAGCCTGCGAGAGCAGTGCGGCGTCGTACGTCACGGTGTCGGCGCCATTCAGCCCATAGCAGCCGGAACCGGGCCGGTAAATCACGTGCAGATTTTCAGGCTTCAAGCCGAGGATCATAGCGGCGGTGTTGCGCTGATACCAGACGGCTTGGGTGGGCGAATAGATGGTGGCGTGGTCACCCTGAACGTCGGCAACGGCGCAGGAGCTGCCCACCGATCCGTGCATTTGATAGGGGTGAAGATAAGTTGCGTTGAGCACGCTGGCGGATTCGGCGAGCCGTTGTTCGACATCTTTGGAATCGACCAACAGTGTGTCGCGCGTGGGCTTCTGATTGCGCAGGTGCTGGTAGAAATCGGCGTGATTTGGGAGTCCGGCGCCAGGAGTCCAATCGACCTTGAGCTTCGCAGCGGCTTGAATCGCCTGCCAGGGCTTCTCGGCGACGAGGCCGACGAAGTTTTTCCTGACGACCACCTTCACGACGCCGGGCATGTCCTTGACGGAATTTTCGTCGACGCCGATCACGGTAGCGCCGACAGCCGGCGGCCGGACCACTTGGCCGTGCAGCATGCCAGGAAGACGAACATTGTGGACGAACTCGAATTGTCCGGAGATCAGGGCGGGAAGATCGGGACGCATTACAGGCTGGCCGAGCACGGTCCACTGGCTGGGAGGCTTGCGCTGGGCCTTCCTGTCGAGCGTGAGGTTGAACTTCTTCCCTCCGACTAGCTCGCCATAACTTGTTTTCTTCGACGGATTGTTTTTAACGGTGAGGATGCCATCGGCAACGGTTAGCTGATCCACGGGAACGGCCCAACGATTGGCGGCGAGCTTGAGTAGCGCTTCGCGAGCGGTTGCGCCGGCCTGGGCCAGATTATCCTTATTGAAATTGGCGGGATGGGACTGGCTGCCGGAAGTGTGCGCCTGATCGGGCGTCAGGGCCGTGTCGCAATAGATCAGCTTGACGCGCTCGATGGGAACGCAAAGCTCTTCGGCCACCAACTGGATTTGCGCAGTCGAGATTCCCTGTCCGAGTTCTTCCTTGCCGCTATAAGCGGTGACGCTGCCGTCGGCGGCGATGGCGATCCAGGAGTCGACTTGATTGAGAGATGGCGAACCGGGCGTAGGTCCTCCGCCTTGAGCGTGAAGCAGGCTGTGGGATGCGCTGAAGCCGACGATGAGCGCGCCGGAAGTTTTCAGGAAATCGCGGCGCGAAAATCCAGCTTGTTGGAGAGCTGCGCGTGCGCCGCGGGTCATCGGGCCGTCTCCTGCTGGTAGCGGCGAATGGCCGCGAGCATCCGGACGTTGGTGAAGCATCGGCACAGCACGGTCGACATGGCCTGCTGGATTTCCTGATCGGAGGCTTGGGGATTCTTATCCAGGAAAGCTTTGGCGGTCAGGATTATTCCGTTGAGGCAGAAGCCGCATTGCGCGGCGCGTTCGACGAGAAACGCTTTCTGGATCGGATGCAGGTTGTCGACGGCGCCGAGGCCTTCGAGCGTGGTTATTTCCGAGCCGGCGACGGCCTTTACCGGCGTGACGCATGAGCGGACGGCTTGGCCTTTAACGATGACGGTGCAGGCTCCGCATTGGCCGAGGCCGCAGCCGAACTTGGGGCCGCGAAGTGCGAGGTCGTCGCTGAGGGCGTAGAGGAGCGGAGTGGCGGGGTCGAGGTCCAAGGTGTGGGACTGGCCGTTAACCTTGAGGGTGATAGCGCTCATACCGCAAGGGTACGGGGGGAAACGGGCTGGGTCAAGCGGGAGGGAAAACGGCGGACGGCGGTTGTTTCGCCGATGAGACTTTAATTAGTAATTGCGTCTAGAAGAGGAAGCACGCGATCGGCCCGGTTAATCGGCGAGGATGGCTCAGCGATACGCTTTTTGTTGGTTTCCCATTCCGGATGAAAGCCCTGCTCCCAACTGATGAGCCGCTCCTTGATCGCGCCGCAATCGTTGATATCACCCACTATCCAGCGGCGCTTGAGTCGCTCGGCAACATAAGCGGTGACTCCACCTCCGGCGAAAGGATCGCAGATAAGATCTCGTGGGTTCGTGGTGAGCTTAATAATCCTCTCGAGAATGATTGGCGCCAACTCGTTCGCTGGCCTGTTCTTATACTTTCGATGCCGCACGGGGGGGACATCGTCCCAGACATCCGTCAGATTGAGTCCTTTTGGGTTTAAGAATTTCTTGTGTCCACCGTAATCCTTGACGTCTTTGCCGCAATGACGACATGTCTGTATGGGTGTTCTCACGATATCGCGGTTGAACACGCGCGGTTTCTTGCCCTTGATGTAATACAACAATCCGTAATGGCTAGGTGAAAGACGATTAGGAATCGGAAGACTATGCGCCTTATCAACGGCGATCCAATGTTTGAAAGTCATCTCGCAGAAGGAGTTGAGATACGCGCCATATTCAATCAACCATTTCGGTAGGTTGTAAAGGAACAAGGCCCCGCCTGGCACCAACACACGTACCGTTTCAGCAATCCACTTCTTGCTCCATTCAAGATACTCAGCAACTGGCAGGTCATCGCCTCCGTTCTTGCCATAATGCTTCTTGAGGTTGAAGGGAGGATCCGCGAAGACGGTGTGGACTGTGCCCGTACGTAGCGACAGTAACAACTCAAGACAATCAGCCTGATACACTCTGCCTTGCTTCGTGGAATAAACGGTGCGCATCCGATCCTGCTCTGCTGACCAGAGTAGGGGAAGTTGCTGCGAAACGCAACTCACTTCTTCGGCGGAAGGAGGCTGATTCATTACACAGTCCTTATCGTCCGAAACTGAGAGCCTCGTCAAGGGTATGGGGTAGAATTTCGGATTACATGGCAAAAATAAACTCCGTCAAACTCTACGATGGTGCAGAGAACAAGATGCGACGACTTGGTCTTGGGCCACTCGTGGATGAAGTTAAGGCGCTCATTGAGTCGACCCCAATAGCAGTCCGAGAGAAGAAGCGGGAGGGAAGCAAGTCGTTTAATGGAGCCGCAGCGATTCGAGAATTATTGGATGCCACTTTTGTGGCGAGTAAGACTTGGGAACCGAAAAAGACGGGGGATGTGGATTGGAGCAAATGCAAGGTGGTGAATGGAACTCGCGTCTGTGTTGGCGTTGAAATACAAATTTCCGCTCGGAGCGAACTGCTCTACAAAGATATCCTGCACCTCAAGACTCGCATAGTTACCGGTGATATTGATCTCGGAATTATCGTCGTCCCAAGTGACCGGCTACAGAGTTTTCTACCCGACCGGACGCCATCTATCTCTTATGCGAGAAAGGTTATTGCCGAACAGGACTCGGATCGTTTGCCTATCATTTTGATCGAGATGGAACATGACGGCCCAGGTCCGTCGCTGGGAAAGAAGGTCACTAATCTCGGCAAGGGAACCTAGCTCATCGGATTCCAGATATACTTGCCGTGCTTGTCGATGTACCCCTCGCGATTGCCGATCCACACCGGCGCAATGCCGGCCTCGAAATTTCCGCCTGCATCGAACTGCGGATTAATCGCGAAATTGCCCGACTTATTGATATAGCCGTAGCGATGGCCTATCGCCACCAGCGCCAAGCCATCGGAGAAATCGCCGGCTGAATCAAACTGCGGGTTGAGCTTGACCTTGCCCGATTTATCGATGTAACCGAATTTGTTGCCGAGTTTTACCACCGCTAGCCCGTCGTGGAAGTCGCCCGCGGACGCATACTGCGGGCTGATCACCACCTTGCCGGATTTATCGATATATCCGAATTTGTCGACGATTCGCACCACCGCCAAGCCGTCTGAAAAATTGCCGCCTTCGTCGAACTGCGGATTAATCGCCATCTTTCCATCTTTGTCGATATATCCCCAGCGTCCATTCTCCAAAACCGGAGCGCGCCCGTCGCCGAATTGCCCGGCGCCTTGAAACTGCGGGTTGATGGCGAATTTTCCATTTTTATCTATGTAGCCGAGGCGCGGGCCAACGCCGACCAGAGCGAGCCCGTCGGAATACGGATCCGCCATGTCGTACTGGGGCGTAATCGTTAGCTTGCCGTTGCGGTCGATGAAGCCCCAGCGCCCGGCTGTCTCGACCGCGGCGTAACCCTCGGTAAATGAATCGGCGCGATCGAACTGCGGCTGGATAACGAGCTTACCGGACTTGTTGATATACGCATATTTGCCGTTCATTCTGACGGGATACAGCGCGGCAGGCCGGGCCACAAGCCAAACCGCGATGACCATCACAATCAGTAACGCAGCTGCGGCCGCCGCTAATAAAATGTGGTTTTTGCGCATCTGAACAGGCGGGCGTGTAGTTCTTACAGTTTCGACATCCGGAATCATAGGCTTTCCTCCAACAAAATCGAGCTAACATCTTCAAAGCACCTTTCCTGCCGTTTGGCATCAACGGCACACGCCGCAAAATCCCGCTTCTTACGATAACGGGCCGGAGTGCGGGCGTGCGTGCTGCGGTTGGAGCGTTGGCCGGCGGCACGGGTGGATTTATTTACGACCAGCTAGCGCATAAGCAGTAAGACATCGGGATCAGCCCGAGTCTGACGTTTAGACGGTCAAGTGCAGAAGCAGGTTGACGGCGATCATGAGCACCGCCATGCCAGGCAGCACCAGCAGCGCCTTCTTCAAGCGCTTAGGCTCGCCGCCGGCGATTGAGCCAATGATGTGGGAACTGACCGCCAGTCCGATCCAACCGGACGTGATGACGATTCCCAACGCCGTGCCGGTCATGCGCGGAAAGGCGTCGCCGACAATCGCGAGCGTAGTCGGAAAGACCGGCGCCATCGATACGCCCGCGAAAAACACGAGGATCCAAGCCACTTTCGGGTCTTTGGTACGCAGCATCAAATAAGTGGTGATGGCCATCATAACCGAGGCGGCCAGCGTAACCGTGAGCGCCGAGACGGAGAGTAATACTTGCGATGCTCCCACCCGTCCGATCAGCAATCCTAAAGCGAACCCAAGAGAAAGGACATTGAGCGCGCTGGATTCCTGAATGCCCTGCGCGATGAGATGCTGCACCAACCAGTTCCAGACGCCAACTTCGGAGGCGACATAGAGAAACAGAAACAGAGCGCACAGCCAGAGAGTACGGCTGCCGATCAGGTCGCCAATTTGAGAAAAAACGAAACTTTGGGCGCCGGTGGCCTGAGGCATGGGAGTTGCAATGTTCACTAGAAAGGTCGCCCCGGCGAATCCGGCTACCAGATAACATAGCCGGACCGCGTTTCTCGAAAGCAGATTGGCCGAAATGAAGGGCGTCGCGAGACCACCCAGTCCGAAGAACAGATTGAGCAGGTTCAGGGTTGTGCCGCGGCGGGCGGGGCTTACGTCGCTAGCCAACGCGTTGGCCGCGGTAACAATGATTCCACCGCCGATTCCCAGAAGGAAAAGATAGGCCGCGATACTGCCGAACCCACTGGACCTTGGAAGTAGAACCAGCGCGAGCGTTATCAGAGCCAGGCCGAGAACCATCCCGACCTTTTTGCCCTCGTTGTCGATTAAAGGTCCGACGGAAACAGAGGCGATGATGAGCCCGAGCGCCTGATAAAAAGCGATAGTTCCGTTCTGCTTGGGCGTGAGTTTGAAGCGCGCCGCGAGATCCGGCAGGATAGTGCCCAGCATGGCGGCGATCATGCCGTAAACGAAGATGGCCAGGATGGCGGCGAGGATCAGCATCAGCAATCAGCTTATAGCAGATTGGCGGCGCACGTCGGCAGGCGCGCGGGTTTCGAGCACGCAGCGCGCTGGAACAGGAGCAGAAGCGGAGCGGTGTTAGAATGAATTTGTTCGGGCCGTGGCGCAGCCTGGCTAGCGCGCTTGCTTGGGGTGCAAGAGGTCCCGAGTTCAAATCTCGGCGGCCCGACCAATTAAACCCTTCAAAATCGGCTCTACGCGGCCGGCCTGCTCGGGCACAGGAAGAACGCCTCATGAAATACTTCAAGCTCATCCGTGCCGGGATAAATGTCGCCCCTCTCCTCGAAGAAGTTTGCTCGCAGGAACAAGCCTGGCTGATCGACACAAGCCGCCAGGATAAAATCCGAGTCCAGCGGGATACGAACACGATTTTTATCAGCGCCGCCGTTCAACGACCCGATCTGCACATCAACGAAAACCAGGAGACTCGCCTCACCTCCTCATCGAAATTATTTCCGAGAGCTTTGGGTTTCATGACAGAGTTCGCGCGGGAGATGAACTGCCACCTATCGCGCGCCACGATCGTGCGCCTGAAGCCGCGATCGCACGTCTCTCGCCATATCGACGAGGGGTCGTATTATTTTCTCCGCGACCGTTTCCATCTCGTGCTTCAGAGCTCCACGGGAAGCGTGCTCATGAGTGGCGGTGAACAAGTACGCATGCAGGAGGGAGAGCTCTGGTGGTTCGACAACAAGCAGTATCATGAGTCCTACAACGAATCCGACGACTGGCGCATCCATTACATATTCGATTTACTGCCCTCGGATTGCAGTGATTTGGCCGTTAATCCGATTTTCTTACCCCCTGAGCCCCTCCAGTCTCCGAAACCCGCGGAAAGCGTTTTGTCGGGAGACAAGCCGCTCGAAAGAGGGCCTGTGCCCTCTGGCCTAAGGGACCTCCTTTCAGCGGCCATTCGCGAACGCGCGATTCTGCACGAAGAAAATCAGCGGCTGATCTCGCCGAAGGGGAACAGCAACCGATGGCTGATCGACATGCGGCGGGTCTTTATGGATGCGAGGTTACTGGACGCGGCTGCCGAACTATTCTGGCAGGAGTGCGCCGGCCGGATGCCTTTTCAGGTCGGCGGGATGGAAGCTGCGGCGATTCCGTTTCTTTCCGCGATCCTGATGAAATCACTGTCACGCGGCACCCCCGTAAACGGTTTCATCGTACGTAAGGAGCGCAAAATCTACGGGACGGGCAGTTCGATAGAGGGAACACTGACTGAGGCGCCTATCGTAATGGTGGACGATGTCTTCAATTCGGGGCGCAATCTGGAAAAGGCGCGTGTCGTCCTGGAACAGGAAAACAAGAAGATTGGCTTCGCCTTCGTCCTCATCGATTACGACAATCCGGAAGGCAAACTTTGGGGGCAGATGCGTGGGGTGCCGGTCCTCGCCCCATTTAGCCTCGTGGAATTTGGCGTTTCCATCGAAAAGCCGGGGGTCCGGCCTATGGCGGTGTTCGAGAACAAGTGGCGCTTCGCCTCGTCTGACCCCAATTTTTTTCACCGTGTTCCGAAGTCCTTTCCGGCCGTCGACGGCAAGCGCGTTTACTTCGGCAGCGACTGCGGCATTTTCTGGTGTCTCAATGCTTGTGACGGAGCGGTGGTTTGGAACTTCAAAGTCAATGCCAGGGGAAACAAGAATCTCTGGTCGAGCCCGGCGATTCATGGCGGCAAGGTTTATTTTGGCAGCTATGACGGGAACGTCTATTGCCTCGACGCCGAAACTGGCACCGAACTGTGGCGATTTATCGGCGCCGACTGGGTTGGCTCATCGCCTGCGCTCGCTCCCGAACTTGACCTGCTTTTTATTGGGCTGGAATTTGCAGTCGAGGGAAGGCGGGGCAGCGTTGCAGCACTTAAGATGTCTAACGGCGAGAAGGTGTGGGAGCACATGACCAAGCGCTATACCCATGCTTCTCCCGCCTTTTGGCCAGAACGGCAATTAGTAGCGTGTGGCAGCAACGATAACGAGATGTTCCTGTTTGACGCTCGAAGCGGCATGATGCAATGGCGGTTCGTGACCAAGGGCGAAGGCGGTTCGAAAGGCTCGATTCGGCACGCTCCAGCCTTTGATACGAAACGGGGACACCTCGTAACAGGCTGCGCAGACGGGTGGGTCTATATCATCAATGTTGACACAGGGAAGGAGGTTTGGTCGGTCAAGACGGACAACACGATTTACACGGTTCCGCTGGTTGTGGATGACCGGGCCTATATCGGTTCGACAGATAAACATCTTTACGTTCTCGATCTGGAGCGGCGAGTTGTGAAAAAGAAGATTTTCGCCGCGGCAAAGGTTTTTGGGCCGCCAAAATTACTGGATGGAAGGATTTATTTCGGGGCCTGTAACGGCATTATTTATGAAGTCGATCTTGCCACTGATGAGATCTCGGGCACGCACCAGCTTCCGGACGCCGTCACCAACGCGCTCACTTATAGTGCTGAGACGGGGTATTTTTATGCCAGCACGTACGTAAACGAGCTTTTCGCCTTCGCTCGGACCGGAACGCGGTAAACGGCCCCATCGTGCCGTTAAATGACCTTCCGGAGCGTCCTGGTTACTGCTCGTGAACCCTCCAAAATACCGCTGCTAAGGTATTTCAGTTTCAGCTTTGGCAGGCGTAGTATCGGGCTGGGTATTGGGAGGGCCCTTATCAGTGCCACCAATACGCATTGCGCTGCTGCCTATTTCGGACCAACCCAATACCATCACGGAAATAGTCTTACACTCATTCTTGCAAGTTGGCATTAGCCCGCTAGATAAAGTGTTACAAACTTGGGGTATTCCGGCGTCTTTGCTAAGTGAATCGCTTGTCCCTGGAGGTGATTCATGAGCTCTGCGCGACGCGACCGGCTGGAAGCACATCTTGCCAGGCTTCGCTCTCCTTCGCAGGATACGCAGAAACGGCGTGCGGCCAACTGGCCGCTCTATGCAGCGTTTACCGGCTCAGCCATGGCAATGGCGACAAATGCCCCGGTACCCTATATCGCCAATAACCTCAGACTTGGAGCAAATCCCAATCTAGCGGTTTCCGAACTACCGTTCGTGAGCTTACAGGAAGAGCCATTGATCCGGGCAGTCAAGCTTGCGATGGCCATGCGGAGTGCGACGCATTTGGAGGGCATAGTCCCGGCAGTGGTCCAGGCAAGTCAGTCGAATACACCGACCATCGCGCCGGGCGGCATCGTTCCACTCTACGGTACGGCAAGCATGATCCAGCCTGGTGCTTGGGCATCGATTTACGGAACCAACCTCGCGAGCGGAACTGCAGTCTGGAACGACGATTTTCCGACCTCCTTAGGCGGTACCAGCGTGACAATAAATGGGAAATCTGCCTATCTTTCCTTTGTTAGTTCCGGGCAGATCAACTTTCAGGCACCGGACGACACTGCTTTAGGCCCAGTATCCGTGGTGGTCACGACTAGCGCCGGCCAAGCAACGTCCAGCGTGACGTTGCATCCTTATTCCCCGGCCTTCGAACTGCGCGATGCACGGCATGTAACCGCGATTATTGTCAGGTCGGATGGTTCAGGAGCTTACGGTAATGGAGCGTACGACATCCTGGGGCCGACCGGCAGTTGCTTTGGCTACCCTACGGTGGCGGCGCAAACAGGCGACGTGGTTGAAATCTTCGGCGTCGGGTTCGGGCCGACCAACCCCGTAGTCGCGGCCGGACAAGTTTTTGCAGGTGCTGCGCCCATCACCGAACCATTCTCGCTTAACATCAACGGTGTTTTCGTCACTCCGACTTTCGTGGGTTTAGCGGGCGCCGGTCTTTATCAGATTAACCTGGTCGTTCCACCCGGCATCGGGCAAGGAGACGTCCCGATTTTTGCTTCGGTCGACGTTCTGGGAACCCAACCCAATGCATTGTTTTCCCTGCCGGGTGGCTCATTGGTCGAAGGTAGCTGTGTTTATACCGGAGACGGAGGTGACGGAGGTGATGGGGGGGACGGGGGCGGCGATGGCGGGGACGGAGGCGATGGCGGTGACGGAGGCGATGGCGGTGATGGTGGAGACGGAGGTTAGCGCAGCGACGATAGAGGCGGCAGCGAGTTGAGAGTGGAGGTGGACAAGTGACATCCAATTCAGGCCTGTTACGGCGAATGTTCTGCTTGATCGTGACGAGTGGAATGCCACTGATGGCTTTTGGCGTAAATACACCAAAGATTGCGCCAGCGACCGACCCTTTCGAACTGGTGACGGGTGCAGTCCAGGTCGTTGACACACCCGAAAGTCGAGCGGAAGTCCTCCGACTTCTCGCACGTGCACGGAAGAGTTTAGCGTTGCGAAGTGCCGGCCAACCGTATGATCTCAAGGTCGACTTTACGGTCGATTCTCTCGGTCAAACGAACTACGACGGCACATGGGAAATGGAAGATCTGTTTGCCCCAGGACAGGGGCTCCGCTGGACGGCTAAAGCCGCAGCCGGATACCACATAACCGCGATTTCCTCGAAAGGGGAGCTGTACACAGAAGGGACCGCGAGTGCGATTCCGCTCCGGTTGCACGAAGTTCGGGGACTCTTATTCGACCCGATTCCGTCAACTGCGTACGCAAGTCTGGGATCGATTCGAACATCTGGAGCTACCTTTCACGGCGCAACGGTTACGTGTGTCTTACTATCCCGTTCACGAAACGCCTCGAATCCGGCGCTCGGGCGGGGATGGGAAGAAACTGAAGAGTGCATCGATCTACAATCGGGTTTGCTGCGGATGCACTCTGAGGTACCCGGGCGATATGCCGTTTATGACTATTCCAACGCCCCTCAACTCGGTGATCACATCTTACCCAGAGCAGTGACCGTAACCGAAGCAGGCAGAATAGTGTCAACGATTTCGGTTGAAAGCCTGCAGGCAATTTCGACAGCCGATCCGAGCCTGTTTGCGCCAAGCGATGCGATGAAGGCAGGACCGGCGACCGTGATGACGTCCGCGAGAAAAATCTCGCGCCTGCAAGGACAGGGTCCGTTCACCTCGGCCATGACGGCGCGGCCTGTTTGTGTCTTCGGCATGGTTACCTCTACCGGACAACTAGTGGAGGCGCACTCGTTGCAGCCATCCGATCCGAACAGCCAGGCCGCCGTCGAAGATGCGAAACGAATAGACTTCTCTCCGACGATACCTGGCGCGGTGGCCCCTTTGCTGCCTCCGGCGGCACGGCCGCGGCAGCATTTTGTATTTGTTATAGAGAAATTTGTTTCTCCGCAATAGACGCGGCCGTGTCCGCCGCCGGGCTCTTGTTTATTGATTAAATTTGACGTTTGTCGAACTCTGGAAGTGGCGGTGATTCTTGTACTCGACTTCTATCCGGAACTGGGTGCCAGAATAATACACTGCTAGACAGTAAGCGCGCACCGGAAGCAAGTGAGAATCCTCACCAATTTTAACGTAATCCCAGGTAATGCGTTCCTCCCTCTCAGCAAACTCGAATTCAGCTGGGAATCCGCGAGTATCTTCGTCTAACTGAAATAAGCTACCGGACGGTTCGTCGATAAAGACGTGGCCAGTTCTCGCCGGGTTATATCGCTGGTAATGGAAATAGAAGAATGGAAAGCATCCATCCACTGGCGTACTGAACTGGTATTCCAGTAGTTGCCTTTCGCCCACCTGGGAAGGCCCTCGGTAGTCGATCGTAGTGGGACACCGTGGGTCGAACACTGGGGTAATTTCGCTCCCAAAGCCTCCGTACCATTTAAAACCGGGAAGCGCCTCGAAGGGCTCCTCCCAAGGCTTCCCATTCCTGCGGATCTGGCGCCTGACCGTCGTGTCTCCCTCAAAAGTAATCTCTGTCTCGATGGTGTCGAAGTTGCTCCAATGCGGCGATTTGCTGGTGCTTCTATAGCGTTTCGCGGTTTCATCGGCCACGAAATTGGGCATATGCGCTACGTATTCCAAATTGATCTGGCGCGCTTGTTCAAACTGCGGGCTGCCCCGGCCACTCAAATCGGGGGTTCTTTTCGGCGCGGACCCGCCTGAATCTGGCCGTTCGAGAAGATTTTCTCCTTCCCGGAAGGGTATCGATTCGAGTATTTTGGCAAGTTCCTCCGGCGAAGGCCGCCCCAGGAGTCGAATCGTGGTTACTTCGAGGTATTGATACCTTGAAGTACCCTTCTCCCAGACGGGCTCGATTGGTTTGGACGTGATTTCCACCTGGTCGCCCAGGCGGTAGTGAGCCGCAATCGTTTTTACCGAAAGAGGCGGTGTGCTCGGAAGCATGGCGCAAATCACTCTGCGATCGGTCAACCGGATGGAGATGGATTCGTTGCCGACGCGCTCCAGCCTTCCAGAAAAGGAGACGTCCATTGCCACCCCGCGATCAGGCGACAGGACGAGTAGAAGAGCGAGCAAAGCCAGCCACATGCTTATTTTGACGTTTTTCCGACGAGAGCATACAGCCTGAACCATAAAATTAGGCCATCAATCTGGCGGCCGCGAAAGCAGTTTTGGCTCCGGTGTGGGCGGCTGGGGCGCCGCGTCCAAGGTCTTGCGGTCCAGTTCCACCGCGCCGATCCGTCCATTTTCCGCAGTCTGCACTACCACTCGCACGCTCTGAGTCTTGGGCGGAACGCGTAGTCTCATGGGCATTCGCGTCATCACTTCGGCTAGCCGCGCTGCATCTTGGGAGGCCGTCGAGGCCGTGACAGTTTCCGCCTTCGACGCCAGAACATCTCCGCGTTCCGTGAGGCTCGCCGCGGCCAGAGTAAGATCCACCGTGCTCTTTCCATTGTCCGCTGCTTGCCAGCCTATGTTTCCGGACTTCAGCACGACCGTAAACTCTACCCTGCCCGTGTCTGGATGCCGTACGAGGTCTTCTATCGTCAAGGCCAGTGCCGGAAACGGAATGGTTGACCGTACTGCCTCGGAGATGTCGATCATCTTCTGCTTCCGCGGATGGACCGGCGTACCTTCGTTCTGGGCAAAGTACCCAGCTTTTGTGACCACTCGCAGAGCCGGATCGCGCAGAGTCACGCGAACCCGGCGGAATTTTCCGTCCGCATTACCCGCGTCAGGCTCGTAGGTCAGCGTATAGTACTCCGAGCCCAGTTCCTGCGACCGCTTGATCTCGTTGTCAATGTCATTGCGATTGTAGAAGAGATTGCCCCCCGTCTCATTCACGAACACTCCAAAGTTGATGTCCCCCGAAAATGGGTCGTCTTCGCCGATATTAGCGTCCGCGGACATCTCGGTCATGCAAATCCCGCGCCCTGGACTTTCAGCCCCGGATAAATAACAAACAGTGACATCCGCGCGTCCACCAGCATGTTGGTCGTGTCATGCACATACTGTTTCAGCTCCTCCACCACCGAGCCTGGCAGAGGCGCCGTAATCAAACCGGGGCCGCCATGGCCCACCCACACAATGTTCTTGCGGCCCGTTACGCCCGTGTTCTGCCGATTTGCTGTAGCGCGTCGATGGATTGCACAAACCGTTCTGGCCAGAAGGAACCGCTCATCAATTTGTAAGGCAGCGCAGCCGGCACATGATCCAACGCGTCTAGCAGGTCCGCTTTGTTCTTTGTATAACTCTGTACCATTTCCAGCGACCTGTTGCCCAGCACCATAAGTTCGGCGGGTGAGCTCAAGTCGAGGGGCTGAGCGGCCAGATATTTCCGCACCTGATAGCGAATGTACGCGAAGTCCTCGAATCTTGAATTCAAGAGGTCTAGAACTAGAACGGTTACGGGCGCCTTGCCGGCAGGATTATCTGCTGCAGGATTGATATCCACATGCGATTCGGGCGCTTCGAATGAGAAGATACGCTGCTGCTTCTTGTTTTCGGTAATGGTGAAGTCGTCTTTCGTCAGCCCCTTCACCACCGGTCGGCCCTTGCGGTCCAACACGGTCACATCTAGAAATACCAGGCGCGTCGTCACGCGAAAGGTCGGCGCACTTGAGGGCGCTGATTGCGCCTGCGCCTTCAACGGCTGAAGGGGGAGCAAACCCAATAGCGTGACCCCACACAAAACCCTCAGAGGCATAGGGGACTCACCTGGCCGCTCCCACACTATTCGGAACCCATGAATTTGACCATACCAGGCGTCTGGTAATTTCTCGTGATCATTCGCAGTAGTGGTGGCCGACCGACGAAGCCGCACCTCTGGCGTTCGCGAAGGGGGCGGCGCCGGCGCTCCATGTAGGACGATCGTGTCAAACCGGATGGCCGACAAACCCGACGAAAGTCCCCGCTGCCGGACAAGCCTCCGCCCAGCAGATCAGCCTGAGTGGCGGTATCGAAGCTGGTCGCGCCAGGCCACGAAAACAACTCCGTGCCTTGAGCTAGCAACACATCCACGCGCGCGCGATCAGCGATGCCGAATCGATGTCTCCGGCCCATATTGTCGCGTTGCTTCCAGCCAGCAAGAACGATGTCCACCAGTTCGTCACCCACTTTCGGATCGAGCTTATTCAGGATAGCGCTGGCCGCAGTCCTTAAGACACCAGCCAGGCAAGCGGATTCGGAGCACGGAACAATTGTAAATAGCGATAAGCTACTGAAAGACTGGACTTAGAACTACCTATTTGCCGGTATAGACACCTTCCGGATATCGAAATAGACTGTCACTGTGGGAGGGCTCCTGCAGATATTGGTGAGGTGCGGCCGGGTATGCTGAGAAGCTTCGTTCGGCGTATCGAAGCCCTGTGGCGGCAGTTGGAGCACGTGTCGGAGGAACGCAGCATCCTGGCAGTGATGGGCGCATCATCCGGTCAGGACGATTTGCGGGTCTGTGCGATTCAAGAGGGTTGGAGACTGTTGTTTGCGACTACGGTGGAACGGGCAGTTCGAATTCGCCAGACGAACCGAATCGACGTAGTCCTCTATGACCGTGACGTAGCAGAAGTTGATTGGCGTCAAGACTTGCTTACTATGTTGAATTGCGCCGAACCGGTCTTCGCTATCGTGATATCCCGTGTAGTTACTGCGCAGTTTTCTCTTGCAGTCCTAGAAAATGGCGGCTATGCAGTGGCGCGGAAACCACTGAAAGGGCAAAGCGTGACGGCGTTGGTTAAGGGAGCTTTCGAACTGGAAGACACCATTGATTCTTGCCACGTTCTCGAGCAAGTCTGACCGGGCCTCTTTCAAGGTCCACAGTGGCCCCATTTCAAAGACGCTTTCGCGACTGCTATAACCTCCCGGGTGGCTCGCGGATTTTCGGCTAAGACGGCCAATGTGATGGCCGTGTCCTTTCCTACAGTCGGTCCAGAGACATTCTCTTCGCAAAGCCACTCCTGACTTGGCATGTGATACACCCTGGCTCGCCACCCGTCGTCCGAATCTTCGACCGTGCACCTGTATTCGTGGTAATAGGCGGCGTATCCCTGGCGTTTTTCCATGAGCTTCCCGGACGGTAGATTCGGCTCTGACAGCATCCCTAGCTACTCCGACGGCTGCCAGGAATGGTCGGGGTCGAAGCGGGTGATCGGCGCAAAGGGCTTCCCCGGAACCGGCGCAATATCCTTTTGATAAACTACGCCGGCCTGGTTCACGATAAACGTGTGAATTCCGGT
>Ga0182024_10007671_pt1 | contig 23199 bp, 23 predicted proteins | sample P32metaG_FD_120480 | JGI IMG/M metagenome (GOLD analysis project Ga0182024, IMG submission 120480) | Permafrost microbial communities from Stordalen Mire, Sweden - P3-2 metaG (Illumina Assembly) | ecosystem: Environmental > Terrestrial > Soil > Wetlands > Permafrost | place: Sweden: Stordalen... | reverse complement strand
CCAGCGGATGATGGACCGCCGAGACGGAATATCCGAGCGGCTCGAACAGCCGGCGGAAAAACGCCTCCCCTCCCCGGCACGGAAGCACGGCAATGCGGGCCGTCAGCGGGATCGGCACTGTGGCCAGCTCCGGCCGATCCCGACTGATTCCCGACAACGCCGAGCCGAACACCTGTGCGATTGCAACTGATAGGAACGAGCTGGCCGCGTAGGGCCGATCGTTCACATATTGCTCCAGCGAGAATCCCTCCCCCGCCGGCCCGCGGCGGTTGCGCACGAGCGCGATCGGGTCCACCTCCAGCAATAGCGCCGCCGTGCAACGATCGGCCTCCGCTTCGGGATAAAAGACGCGCGCCTTGCCGAACGCCAACTCAAACGACTGCGACCGAGCCGGGTTCTTGTATAGAAGAAAACCCAGGTCGGTGGCGGGAGAATGGGTGGTTGTGATCGTGAGGAGCATGACCTTTAATTGTGCAATAGACGGCGGGAGCTACCTTACCTAGGTCTGACGCCGCACCGAAGCGGTCATCGCCGCAGACAATACGTTATCATTCGGGAATAACCGACGACCCAGGTCTCACGAACGGATCGAGCCCCGCCGCGACAATCCATTCACTTCCTGATAGTCTGCCAGTGAGGTACTGTCCAACAATCTCGCACTCGGTTTGGCTTCGGGATTAAGAATGACGCTGGCGGACGCAGTGGTTTGGGGAGGGCTGGGAAGTCTAGCCGCGATCGGGCTGGAGTTCTGGTCCGACATGCGACGAACCAAAGGGACGCTCCTGAAGAAACATCGTAGAATCGGGTATTGGATCGGAGAGGGAATGCGCATCATCGTCGGCTGCATCATTGCGGCGGCATTGGCCGATGCTCAGCAAATCAATGGCAGGCTTGGAGCGCTCACGGCAGGTATCGCGGCTCCATTGATTGTGGCGCGCTTGGGGCGGGAAATCCCGCGGCTCGGGCCGTAGAATTCGGGACGAATTGTTTAAGGAGGCAGATATGGCCGTGGCATGGCAGGCCGGTAAGACTGTTACCGAGGATGAGAGACGACAGGCGCAGCTCAAATCCATCGCATCGGCCGGGGCTAGCCCTCAGTCGGCGCAGCCGGACAGGGATACAGTCGCGGGAGCGGCGAGCGGATCAGCAATGTGCATGCAGTTCCATCGCGCCGAATCCGGTTGGAAGGGTTTCGTTAACGACTTCCTCGACGGGCTTTCAGGCTAAATGGCAGCGCCCGCGCCGTTGGCCGTTCATAGCACCTTTCATTCCAAATCAAACACCCTTTCGCCTCGCGCCCACTGAACGAAGCGTTTGAGCCCTTCCTCGACTTTCACCTTCGGCTCATACCCGAGCAGCTTCCGCGCCTTGCTGATATCGGCGTAGGTGACCAGCGGCTCGGACGGTGGGCAGGGCGCGTCCACGATCTTGGCCTCGCGGCCGAGGAGTTTTTCCAGGGTACGGACGAACTCGAGGTTCTCCACGGGATTGCTGCAGCCGAGGTTGATGATCTCGTATCCGAAGGGGCGATCGAGCGCGGCGATGAAGCCGGCGACGATGTCGTCGATGTAGGTCCAGTCTCGTTTGAGTTTTCCGCCGTTGTAGAGCGTGAGCGGCTCGCCGCGAAGGATCATTCGCGTCCATTGCCAGGGCATCATGTCCGGCCGGCCGTGCGGGCCGTAGACGTTGAAGAAGCGCAGGATGGTGACCGGCAGCTTGAAGATGTGGTGGAAGCTGTGGGCCATCAGTTCCATCGCGCGCTTGCTGGCCGGGTATGGGGCGAGGGGGCGATCCGCCGCGGCGGTTTCGACAAACGGGACGGGGGTATTCGCACCATAGGTCGAGCCGGTGGAGGCCATCACCATGCGCGGACTTCCGTGCTGGCGGGCAGCGTCCATCAGGTTCACTGACCCCTGCACGTTGACCGTCCCGTAGATCAGCGGGTGCTGGACGCTGTAGCGCACCGCCGCCATCGCGGCCAGGTGCGCGATGGCGGAGGGGGAATGCTCGCGCACCAGCTCGAGCAGACCGGCCGGGTCACTCAGTTCCATTTGGGTGAATGAGAAACGATCGTGAGGGAGCAGGTCGGCCAAATGCCGTTTCTTGTGGGCCAGGGCGTAATAGTCATTGAGATTGTCGAGCCCGACGACGCGATCCCCGCGCGCCAGCAGCGCCTTGGCCAGCCGGCTCCCCACGAACCCGGCAACGCCGGTGACAAGAATCGTTTCAGCCATCGCCAATGATCTCCCGCGGCATCGTGCCGGGGAAAGGGTAAGAGTTGCGCGGGGCCGGGGCAACCGGCGGTTGAAGTTGCCCTCTCGGCGAGCCAAGATTCTGTTGTTGACGATGACTCGCAGCAGCACCAAGCACCGAGCGAAGAGTGGTATCGGCGCGGCCGCACGCGCACCCGAGCGACTGGCAGTCGCGCCCTGGCGACTATCGCACTGGGCCGTGCCGGCGCTCATCGTGCTGGCAATCGTCGCTACGTTTGGGCCGGTTTGCGGTCACGAGTTCACGAACTGGGACGACAAGCTCAACGTCACGCACAACCCGCACCTGAACCCGCCGACCATGGCCGGGCTGGCATCGTTCTGGCGGCAGGCGTACGAGCACGAATACATCCCGCTGTCATACACCGCATGGTGGCTGCTGGCGCGGGTAGCGCGGGTGGATACGCCCGATGCCGCCGGCATCTGGCTGAATCCTTACATTTTTCATATCGCCAACCTGCTGCTCCACATCGGCGTGTGCCTGGTCGTTTATCAGTTGCTACGACTGCTCACCGGGCGCCATTGGGCGGCATGCGGCGGCGCGCTGCTGTTCGCGCTGCATCCGCTCCAGGTCGAAGCGGTCGCGTGGGTGACCGGGCTGAAGGATCTGCTGTGCGGATTGCTCTCGATGATCGCGCTCTGGCAGTACGTGCTCTTCGCCCGCGGAACTTCCGCGGGGATGGCAGCGGACGATCACGCCGCTGCAGGGACGGCGCGCCGGTGGCACTACGCGGCGGCCACGGTCGCACTGATGGCGGCGATGCTCGCCAAGCCATCGGCCGTCACGGTGCCAATTATCGCCATCGCGATCGATTGGCTCATTCTGCGACGACACTGGCGACGCGTGGCAGTGGCGATCGTGCCTTGGGTTTTCATTTCAGCCGCGTTCACCGCGATTGGGATTTTGGCACAGCCGGTCAGTGCGGCCGACGCCGGTCCGGTCTGGGCCCGGCCACTGATCGCGGCGGACGCGCTGGCGTTTTATCTTGGCAAGCTGCTGCTCCCGATTCATCTGGCGGCCGTCTATCCCCACTCCGAACAGCAGGTGCTTGCCAGCCCGCTCATATCCCTGACGGGGCTCGTTCCGGTCGCGCTGGGAGTGATCGCATGGGCGTTTAGGCGGCGAGCGCCGTGGTTCGCCGCCGCGGCGATCATCTTTGTCGCCGGCGTCCTTCCAGTGCTCGGGCTGGTGCCGTTCGAGTTCGAGCGCATCTCGACCGTCTCCGATCGATACGTCTACGTTGGCATGCTCGGGCCGAGTCTGGCGATCGCGTTTGTGCTCGCTTGGTTGCAATCTCGCCAATTGCCCAGAATGTCGCGATGGGTCGGCGCGGGGTTCGCGGGCGGCTTGGCCGCATTCGCGGTGCTCAGCGCGCGGCAGGAGCGATATTGGCACGACTCCACGACGCTCTTCACCCGAGTGCTCGATTTGGACCCGCGAAATGACGTAGCGTATTGCAACCTGGCGGCCGACGCGTTGGAGTACGGCCGGCCGGACCAGGCGGCGGTGTTTGCCCGCCGCGCGGTCGAGCTCTACCCGGCGCGCCCCAGCAACGGCATCACCCTGGGCATCGCTCTCCAGCGGCTCGGCCGCCATGCCGAGGCGGCATCGGAGTTTCTCAAAGTCGTCAAGGCAAATCCCAGCAACGTGGTGGCGCTGACGAACCTCGCCTCCGAACTCGCGCTCGGCGGGCACGTGGAGGCCGCGATAGGCTTGTGCCGAAACGCGATTCGGCTCGAACCTCAATTTCCCGACGCCCATCGCATGCTGGCGACCCTGCTACTGGGGCAGCACAAGAATGGCGAGGCGCTGCCCGAGGCCGCCGAGGCGGTCCGTCTCGATCCGTCCGTCGCCGCCAATCACCTGACCTATGGCAAGGTTCTAGCGGCCACCGGCCGGCAGGCTGACGCCGAGCAGCAATTCGCCATCGCGCACGCCATCGACCCTGGCGAACTCGACGCGTCGCAGGCTCCCGGGGTCGTCGATTCACCACCCCACTGAGCCGTTTAATCGATCAACAAAACGCGCGTCGCCGCCGCTGATCGGTGGATCAAATGGTGCCGGGCATTCCTCCCTCTTCCTTTGGAAGAGGGTCGGGGTAAGGGTGCAGCGGCGTACGGCGATACGCAGAGGGCACACGACCGTGTGCCCCTACATCAGCGACGTGAGGCGCTCGCAATTCCCCCTCACCCCGGCCCTCTCCCAAAGGGAGAGGGAGGAAGAGGGAAAGGCATCGCTCGGCCAACCTGGTAGTTGGCAATCCGACATGCTCACGACACGGCAATATGAAAACCGTTCTACTTCGGCGTGTAGACTTGAGTTTCTCCCGTCTTCATCCACCGTGCAAGGATCGATCTCCGCGGGATCGAATTGCCTTGATAGCCGAACGCTTCGCCGCCGAAGTTGGCGACCATTTCGAGGGCATCTCCAAAAGTCGTTCGCTGAACGAGGCGGTCGTCGGTCAGGCACTGAAAGTCGGTCATCGCCAGCAGCCCCGCCTGCCGGTGCAGGGGCGAGAAAAACTGGTAATGCGATCGGATCAATTCCTTGCGCTTTTCCCACTCCGACGGATTCAGATGATAGAGCGGCGGGACGTCGTACAGCAGTTCGAGCAATTCGCGGGCATGGTCCTCGTCGGAAAATTTCAAGCTGCCGTAGCCCCACTGATGGGTGGCAACCACGGAATCGTGAAAGACGGTTTCATACAGCGGCAGCCGAAACCACGGGTCGGCGTAGATCCGGCGATACAACGGCTTCATCGGAACTTGTTTGAAGAACACCGCCGGCGCATCCGGCGGGTAATAGCCGCCGAGGAAGTAAGGTGACGAGCGATTCTTCAGATCGGGGTCGCCCCAACCGATGACCGGCGTCATCATGCCGTGGGCGAAATGGATCGCGCCGGCGGCATAAGCCGCCCCGCCCTCGGATCCGATCACCGCGTGGAACGTATCGCGAATCCACGCCAGCCGCTTGAGCCGGGCGTTCATCTGGTCGGCCTGCGTCGCGGGATGCAGCGGCGAGTAATCGTCGTACAGCTCGCCGTCGGCGTCGCAGTCGATGAACCAGGAGTTGCAATTGAATTGCCGCATCAGCTCCGTGACGCGTTTCTCGACGGCAGGCCCCGCCGCCACGTCGCTGAGGATGTATCCCTTCTGGCGAAAGCCCTTCTTTTTCCTTCCGTCCGCCATGACGACCGGCCCATTTTCGTAGAGCGCCCGATCGAATTGGGCAGTCTCCCATGTATCGGCGTCGGTCGGAGAGTGAATGCTGTGAAACGAATCGTACGGCCCGACGAGATACCCCAGCGAAATCGCCTTCTGGACCGCTTCGGGATGAAGGCGCAGGCCGTCCCAATTCGGGCTGCCGAGCCAAAGTCGATCCAGGCCGCCGTCGGCAAGCAACTGGATCATCTTTGCCGACCATCCTTCGCCCCACGTCTCCACCGGCGGCAGCAAATCCGCAAACGCCTCGCGCATCAGCAGACAATTGAGCTGACACACTTGGGCGTCTGATAGCGTTGAGATGCCGACAGCAATGAGCCGATTGGCCTCGGCGTCCTTGGAAAGGCCGTTCATCGATTCGGTGTAAAAATTCCGCCGCCGCAGGATCGCGCTCAGCGCGGAAGCGAATTGGCTCTTGTCGTAATTATCCGCCCACTGCTTGGCGACAAGATCAGCAAGCAGCTTTCGCTCCTCGGGCGTCATCAATGCGAAGATCCGCCCGGCAATCGTCGGCTGATTTTGCGAATCGAAAATCCGCTTCGCCAACGGCTTGGCGCTCTTCAGATCGTCGCGGCCGATCGATTCCTCGCCCCACAGGTAGACGTGCGCGGCACCCAATAGTTTTGCAGCGTCCGGCGTCCGTTGGATCTTCTGTTTTAAGGTTACAAAGTCCCCGTGCCGAATCAGCTCGTCGCGATAGATCTTGGCTGGCTCAACCGGCGAGCCGCCGGCAAGGCGGATGGTGAAACCAAACTGCTTCTTCTCGACATTCGCGGTAAATTGGTGGACCACGGTAATGCCCAGCCGACCGCCCTCATTGTGAAACCGAACCTCATTGTTGAGCGGGTTGGTCAGGATGTATGTCAGAGTGTGGCCACCGACATCCACACCCCAGAACGGCATCGAAAGACCGCCCGCCGTATCCCGCGGCCCCTCACCCACGAGGAAGTTGGACCATTCACGGTCGCCAGCCGGCACGTAGAGCCCCTCAAAAATCGGAACGATGTAGCCGCGATAAGCGGGATCGGGACCGAGCGTGGGCCAGGTCAGAGATCCGTTCTCCACGGCGATGAATTGCACATGCAGCGCGTCGCCGTCATCGAGCCGCACATCGACGTGCAGCTTTGCTTCGCGTAAGTTCCAGCCGGCCGACCCACCGTCCTCCTGCAAATCGCTCACGTCTTGGGAATCAGTTCGCGGGATCGAGATCACAAGCCGCGCTCCCTCGCGCGTCGTGCATGTCACGCCGAGCGTGCGCGGATCGATCGAAACCTGCCACTGCTTTCCCTTCAACTCGAAGGCCTTGCCGCCGGCAGCCAGCAGATTGAGAAGCAGAATCAGTACGACGGAATGCTTGAACAAAGTGAATCTCCTGTTCATCTCCCTCGCCGCCCAACGCCCTTGCGACCGCACGTAGGTTCGCTGCTTTGAGGGAACGGCTTATCGCGTTAGGCTATGCGCGATGCAACTGATGCTCCGAATTTCGTTTTTCGCATTATGCATTTGTGCGGTGGCCTCCGCGGCCGCGCCGGGGACGCCGGCGGGGCGCACCGGGGACGAGATCATGGTGTGTGGGCAGTTGGTCCACACCGGGACGAAGGTCGTGCTATGGATCGATCCCGGCGGGTATGACGCCTATCGGCTGGAGCCACGATATCCCTTTGCGCCGGAGACAACACGGCGCCCCCGCGGTGCGAACTACGGCGACCGCATCGCCCCACTGACTGATGACGAGGCGGACAAAACCCGCGGCGGAAACTGGACGCTCCCCGAGCTTCAGCAGAAGGTCGATCAGTTCGTCATCCACTACGACGTCTGCGGCGTCAGCCGGGAATGCTTCCGGGTGCTCTTCGCCCGCGGGCTCTCTGTGCAATTCATGTGCGACATCGACGGCACGATCTATCAGACGCTCGACCTGAAGGACGGCGCGTGGCACGCGACGATCGCCAACGGGCGATCGGTGGGCGTCGAGGTCGCCAACATGGGAAGCTATTCGTCGCCGGTTTTCTTGAGTCAATGGTATCGACGCGAACCTTCGGGACAGGTGTCGATCACGATCCCGGAGCGCCTAGGCGACGGTGGCGTGCTGACGCCGCACTTTGTCGGTCATCCCATTCGCCCGCAACTGATCCACGGAGCCATCCAGGGCCGCAGCTACGAGATGTATGATTTCACGCCGCAGCAATACGAGGCGCTGTCGCACCTGACCGCCACGCTCTGCACGGTGTTCCCCAAGATCCAGTGCGATTACCCGCGGCAGAAGACGGGCCTCGGTCCGCCGACTGAGATTGCCGCCACGCAACCGACGGCGGGCGACCCGACCACGCGCCCCACCGCCCTGGCTTTGCTCGAGGAGCACGGCGTGCTCATTCCGCACAAGCTCTATCCCGAGCAATGGGACGACTACCAGGGCGTGCTCGGCCACTACCACGTCCAATACGACAAGGAGGATCCCGGCCCGGCATTTCAATGGGACCTGATGATCGGCAAAGCGCGATCGCTAATGACCGCCGACGCCTTGCGAAACAACGTCCGCCACCGCCACGAGCCGGCGCGAACGATCCCGTCCACCCGGCCGACGGCGACGTCACGGCCGTGACCGGTGCGCCGCGGACTTCGGGCGAGGCGAAGACGGCGCTGAAACATCTGCCGACGCAAACCCGGTATGGGCACACGGCGGCGTGCCCAGGGCGTACGGCCGTATGCCCCTACATGAAGGGCACACGCCGTGTGCCCCTACGAAGATTTGCATAACACCGCAGGGACCGAGGCGTCGTGAAACCAATCATCTCCGAAGATGATTTTTCCCCACAGCAACAATGACGCAACGGCGACGGGAGTGAGCGCCGGATCGCCAACCGCGTGCGCCACCGCTTGCCGGTTGGCGGGAATGGCAACGCTGCCGCCATGCTCGTCGGCGTGGACCTGCGATTCGATCTGCTTCCGCGTCAGCGTCGTGCAGACGCGAAACAGCAACTCGGGCTGCCGTAGCGCGCGGTCCTCGGCGATCCCGGTGCAGCGAATTTCCGCGATATCGGAATCGCGCAGTGAAAGCTCCTCGGACAGCTCTCGCCGAACGGCGGCAAACAGATTGCCCTCGTCTCGCGGCTCAAGTGCGCCAGCAAATGGGTGGGTGCGATTAGGGTAATAGGCCAGCGTCGCATTGCGACGGCCGAGCATCAGGTAATCATCGGCGGTGTGCAGCGCCGGGCTCACACCGACCGGGTTGGCCATCACGTCCCGACCGAATTGCTCGACGAATTCCGGATGCGAAAGGTTGGTCCCCATGAATGGTTTATAGCTGGTGAGCGATAGATCCAGTTCCAGCACTTGGGCCGGCGCCCCCCACCGCTCCAGCCGGCACATCGGCCCGTCGAACAGCCGCACGCCGGGTCGGCTCAAGGCGGCCTGCCAGGCATGTTCGATCAATGTCTCGACTTCGGGAACAATTCGCCGCCCGGTCTCCACCCACCGCACCTTCACCTGATCCGGCGTCCAATCCCCCGTCGCGTGGAACGTCAGCATGGCCGGATGATAGCCGCCCCCGCAGCACCGGCCACGCCGCTTTCGAATGGAGCGTAGAACGAAGGGTGATGCTCCCGCCCGGCCGAGGGACCCTTGGTCCCTCCCGCGGGATCATCCAGGAGTTCTTGGAGGCTCACGCAGCGACGACTTGAGACTGCGATCGCGGCGGCGGGACAGTTTCGCCCAAGTCGCGCAGGGTCTGCACGTGGCCTTGGATTGCTTCGCGGATGGACTCGATCGCTTCGTCGCGCGTTCGGCCGGTGGAGATGCAGCCGGGCAGGTCCGGCACGTAGACGCTAAACGTGCCGTCGTCGGCGGGTTCGATGATCACCGTGTATTGCACGGGAGTCATTTTAGCCCGGCCTGGCGTAGAATGGAACGCAAAGTTCCCGGCGGAATGTCGTGAGACAGCTTGCAGCCAGCGGGCACGGTGACGAGCCCCGTCTTGGACGGGTGCTTGTAATGAAGATGGCTGCCGGTTGTGCGGATGTGCTGCCAACCATCGTCCCGAAGCAATCGAAGCAAGTCGCGGTACTTCATGGCGCTGTCGAACCGAAACAGAGTTTCAATCCTACGCGAAAGATAAAATGATGAGGATCGTGACCACGAGGACGACCCCCAGTGCCACCTTCACCATCACGCGATCCGCCCTGTCCAGCGCCGCTTGCGGATCGCGCACCGGAGGTCGGTAATCGAGGATGGGGTTTGGGTTGGGCATCACTTTCCACAAAGCCATCGGTGCTCGCACCGTGGGACCGTGGGTGCAAGCACCCACGGCTTTGGTGGGATCAGTATCGCCGAAGCAAAGATCAACCGGAATTCGCTTTGACTCCGGACCGGAAACATGGCAAAATCTGCGCATGGGTTGATGGATCAACCTCCCATTCGAGTCCGAAAGGAGTCGGCCCCCATGGCCAACGACACGCTAGCCGCAACCACACAGAGCACTTCCACCGCCGTCGCGTTGTTTCAGAAGGCCCACGGCCGGATGACGACGTTGCAGCGCATCGACGAGCAGATCGCCGCCCTGGGGGATCAGCGGCGCAAGATCCAGGAGGAGTTGAAGGCGGTGCAGACGCTGATCAATGAAGAGTTCGATCGCGTCGTCCGCACGTCGACTTCGGGCGAAGCGCCCAAGATGCTCACCCAGATCGCCGAATCCGTCCGCGAAACCAGCCACGTGAATGGCAACGGACATAGGCCGCGGGCGGAGTTGAGTGAAGCGATTGGATGAGAAGAGATTGCTGATTTCGGATTGCGGATTGCTGATTGCAGAAAAGCCGAGCCGCGGTCTTTCAATCCGCATTCAGCAATCATCAATCCGCAATCTCCTCCCCCACCGGTTCCCTTGCCGCGGCGATTTGCGCGAGTGCGTCGGCGGCGAAGCTGACGTCCTGCGCGCTGACGAAGGGGCCGAAGCTGAAGCGCACCGTGCCGCCGGTGGAGGCGGTGCCAAGGGCTTCGTGGGCCAGCGGGGCGCAGTGGATTCCCGGGCGGGTGAGGATGCCGAAGCTGGTTTCCAGCACGGCGGCCAGTTCCTGGGGGTCGTATCCGTCGATTCGGATTGAGAACACGCCGGTGCGATGCTTGATGCCTTGGGGGCCGTAGAGGATCAGGCCGTCGATGCCGGTGATTCCGTCGAGGAATGTTCCGATCAATTCCATGTCGTGAGTCGCAAGCTTCGCGACCGTCTGTTCGGTTACCCAGCGAACACCTTCGGAAAGCCCCGCGATGCCGATCGCGTTGTGGCTGCCGGGCTCGTATTTGTCGGGCATGAATTCGGGCTGCCGATCCTGCTCGCTGACCGATCCGGTGCCGCCTTCCTTCAGCGGGCGCAGGATCTTTTCCAAGCCGGGGCGAATGTAGAGAAATCCGGTGCCGAGGGGGCCGAGCAGCGCTTTGTGGCCGGGGGCAGCAAGCAGGTCGATCAAGTCTGACTGCACGTCGATCGGCACGTGCCCGGCGGATTGCGCCGCATCAACGATGAAGGCAATGCCCGCCTCCCGCGCGATCCGGCCGATTTCGCGAATGGGCTGAATCGTTCCCGTCACATTGCTGACGTGCGTGATCGCGATCAGCTTCGTGTCGGGCCGGATCGCCCGGCGGATGTCGTCGGGATCGACCAAGCCCGTGCTGCCGCTCACGGGCACGCGCGTCGTTTCGGCATAACCGTATTCTTCCATCGCCTTGAGGGGCCGCAGGATCGAGTTGTGATCGATGTGCGTGCAGATGGCGTGGCCGCCGCGGCGGGGATCAATCAGGCCCTTGATCGCCAGGTTCAATCCGTCCGAGCAGTTGAGCGTGAAGATGAAATGCTCGGCCCGCTCGCCATGAAAAAGGCGATTCAGTCGACGCCGGCATTCGGTGATGAGCGCCCCCGTCTCGACTGCCTCGCGATACGCGCCGCGGCCGGCGCTGGCGCCCAGCTCGGTCGCATACCGCACCATCGCGTCGGTCACGCTCCGAGGTTTGGGAAAACTCGTCGCGGCATTGTCCAAATACAAACGGCGGGGAGACATTCGCATTATCCGTAAAAACGACCGGTGCAGCGTCCGCGAATGATAGAGAGAGCACCTGCGAGAGCAAAGTGGTGTTTGGGATCGACAGCGGTTTGAGGGATCGGAAATACGTTCCCACTCTTTCCGCCGCTTGCGGCTTCGCGAACGAAGGGATGTGCTTCGAAAGGAATCCTGACGAAGCACGTCCCTTCGTTCGCGAAGCCGCAAGCGGCGAAAGCAGAGAAAGCGACCCGCTCTACGCTTTCCCACCCTTCTCTTCGTGCATCTGCGCCAGAAGGTTCACCCCGGCCATCGCCTGCGCGACCGCGGCGACGAGATACTGCGTCCGCACGGAAGGGTTCGCGCCCTTGCTCCGGCAAAAGTGCTCGTCGGCCAGCATCAGGATCTTCTCGGTCAGGTCGTTACTCGCGTCCAATTCCTCGGGCCGCAGCTCAAGCTGGCGGCACAGGTCCGTCGCGTTCCATCGCACTTTGGCCAGGAGCTGCATCGTTTCTTCATCGAACATACCCGGATTGTATGTCCGATTTGGGGGGAAGGATCGATTGCGGATTGCGGATTGCTGAATGCTGATTGGAATGCCGGTTTCCAATCAGCAATCCGAAATCCACAATCAGCAATGCTTTTCCCCTACGGCTGGACCATATCCAGCGTGCATTCCTTTTCCATGTTCTCCAGCTCCGTGGCGTCCTGCCCGTCGAAACCTTCACCGGATTCGGTTTGGCGCTCGATGCGCCCGTCGGGGACGAAATTCATCGACACGCAGTCGCCGGTCTCGCTGTCGATGCTTTGGGCGACATACCCGTAGGTCAGCTTCGTATAGATCATGGCCACTCCTCCCACAAAACAGATGTGAAAAACCCGCGGATCCGATTGAACAGAAGCGTAATCTACCCCTCGCCCCAGCGAAACACCAGAAGATGCGTGCGGCGCGCCAGCCAAGGGGTGGTTTTGGTAGCACGGGCGTCCCGCCCGTGGACGGAGGGCGCAATGACCGCCAAGGTTGCTTTTGGAAAAACCAGGTGGCGATACTTGGTTTTCCACTCCGAACACGCCACCAGACAGAATGCTCGTCCGTCCACGGGCGGGACGCCCGTGCCACAAATGCGGCGCTTTTGATTTTCGCCGGCATCAACCGGCGACGCGCAGCTCGGTCGCCGGGGCCGGCGCGTCGATCACCAGTTGCATGTGCGGGAACGGGATCCGGATGCCCGCGGCGTCGAACGCCTTCTTCACGTGCTCGAGATATTCGCAGTGAATGGAGCCGGCAATCCCCTTCTCGCGGATCCAAAAACGCATGAGCAGCTTCACGCTGCTGTCGGCACAGTTGCCGACGACCACCATGGGGGCGGGATCATCGCAGATTCGCTCATCGTTGGCGGTGAGCGCAAGCATCGTGGCGCGGGCGGCGTCAATCGATTCCTGATACGCGATCCCCACCTCCACCGTCACTCGGCGAAGGGCATTGGCGGTGCCATTGGAAAGCTTGTGGGCGAGGACGAACGTATTGGGCAGGACGATGATTTGCCCATCGCCGTCAAGCATTCGAGTGGAGCGAAAGGTGACACGCTGCACGGTGCCGCTGGCGCCCTCGATCTCGATGCTGTCGCCGATGCGGAAGGGCTTGTCCCAGAAGATCACGATGCCGGCAATAAAATTCGCCAGCGTCTCCTGCGCCGCCAGGCCCATCGCCAGGCCGACGATGGATACGCCGGTGAGCAAGGCAGTGATTTGAATGCCGATTTGATTAAATGCAATCACCAAGCCGAAGCCCATAATCGTCCACTTAATCAAGTGGCCCAGCATGTCGCGGATGGAGGGATCGACGTTGGCTTTGCTCAGGCTCCCGAGGATCAGCCGGCGGACGGCGCGATAAATCAGCCAGAAGAACGCCAGAAACACCAGCGCCACAAACAGTCGCGGCACAAACTCAAAGCCGGCCAGGAGCGGCTCCTTGATCAGCGAGACCCAGAACTCGACATGGCCCAGTTCCTCCGGCGAAAGCTTCTTCTCGCCGGTGAACAGCTTGCTGAGCGTCGAGCGCGCAAAGGTCTCGGCAAGGCTATCAGTGATGATTTTCCTGGAACTTGCACCCGCCTGCGACGCGGCCGCTTGGACGTGCGGCTTGAGCAACGACGTCACATCCGCCGCCGCGGGTGCGGCGGCGAGATTCCCAAGGAGCAATAAACTTGCGAAGAAAAATCGCACAGGCCGTCCCTCCGAAGGACTTCTCATCACCGCCGGCCAACTCCGTCAGCCGGTACAAACGGTGAACTCCACCCCGTTCATCGGGCTACAAATCACCCGACTTTTCCCGGAACACCAGTAGAAGAAAAAACTTTTTAGATGATCGTCGGCTTCGTGATGTGGCGCCGGCATCCCGCCCGTGGGGCATTCTTCTCAGCCCGGATGATTCACCACGGAGGCACAGAGACCACGGAGGGGCGCTTGAAGAACTGATTTACCACGAAGTCACAAAGAAATGCATGAGAAAAGATTTACTCTTTTTTCTTCGTGGCTTCGTGCCTTCGTGGTCCAACCTCAACAAAGTGCATACTCCGTCGAGCGGCCCCCTCCGTGTTCTCCGTGCCTCCGTGGTGAATCTTGAATGATCCGACTCATCCGTCCACGGGCGAGACGCCTGTGCCACTTAAAATGCGCGGTCTCAGCAACGCGCCGCCTGGACCATCCGTGAGACAGTTTCATTGCACGCTGTCCCCAATCGGGCCGCGGCTTTTTTGGAATCCGCTCCCAGACGCATGAGATGCGGCAGAAGCGCAGGTCGAACAACCAAGGTGCGGAGAATCTGCAAGATGCGCGGCCGCCCCCATGCATCGACCAATCTCAACACCACCGGATCAAGCGACTGATCCGCCCGGTCGCTGATGGCCCGGATCGCCCCGAAAGAGGCCCCGAGCCGTCCAGAAGGCATCTCACCTGAAGGGAGCCGAGCGGCTCCGCCGCCGGATGCGTCGATCGACGAGCGCTGAAACGATCTTCGAGCCCACTCCCGGACGGCGGCATTCTCCATATCCACGGCTAATGCGTGGGTCTGCGCGAAGCAATCGCGCTTTTCCTGCGGGGTCGCGGCAATCTTCGCGGCGCTATGGATGCTTCCCCGTTTGGCCCCGGCCGGAAGAACCAGGCCCGTAGGCCAGTCGTCTATGATGAGGTCGCCGACCGCCAGGGAAGGATCGAGCGCCCCCGCCAGCCCGGCCATGATGACGACGTCGGCCGCCTCGGGAGGGAGATCTCTGGCGCAAACTCCGATCACCGCAAGGCTTATGGAAAGTCCTTCGCGATCCTGCGCCGAGGGCCTGCTTGGTGCCGGGCACTCCATGTCCAACGCCTTGGCGATCGCCTTGGCTTCGAGCATGACCGCCGTCAAAATGAGTAGAGTCCGCGGCCGCATGGACGATCATTCTACTTCGCGGTATGCTGCCCCGCTCGGCACTTGCCGAGCTTTCAATAGAGGAAGAGCCTTTTATGCCCGTACCCGTTTCGCAGATGTGGACCGTTGCGAGCTATGTCGTCTCGCAGAAGCTCAAGGGCCGCAAGCGCTATCCGCTGGTGCTGATGCTCGAGCCGCTCTTCCGCTGCAACCTGGCTTGCGCCGGCTGCGGGAAGATCCAATACCCGGCCCACATCCTCAAGAAGCAGCTCACCCCAGAGCAATGCTTCAAGGCGGTGGACGAGTGCGGCGCGCCGATGGTCAGCATCCCCGGCGGCGAGCCGCTACTGCACCCGCAGATCAAGGAAATCGTCGAGGGACTGGTCGCCCGCAAGAAATACATCTATCTCTGCACCAATGCGCTGCTGCTGAAGGAAAAGATCGATCTCTTTACGCCGAGCAAATACCTCACCTTCAGCGTCCATATGGACGGCCAGAAGGACCACCACGATTTCGCGGTCTGCCGGGAAGGCACGTACGAAGTGGCGACCGATGGGATTCGCGAAGCCGTGAATCGCGGCTTCCGCGTGACGACCAACACGACCCTCTTCGACGGCGCCGATGCCCAAAGCGTTCGCGCTTTCTTCGATGAGATGATGTCGCTCGGCGTCGAGGGAATGATGCTCTCGCCCGGCTACAGCTATGACAAAGCCCCCGACCAGACGCACTTCCTGGGCCGGGCCAAGACCCGCCGGCTGTTTGGCAAGATCCTCAGCAATCGCAAGAAGGGCTGGCAGTTCAATCAGAGCCCGTTGTTCCTCGAGTTCCTCATGGGCAAGCGGCAATACACCTGCACCCCCTGGGGCATGCCCACCTACAACATCTTCGGCTGGCAGAAGCCCTGCTATCTGCTCAACGACGGGTATGCCGACAGCTTCAAGGAACTGATCGACGCCACAGAATGGCAAAACTACGGCACCGAAAGCGGCAACCCCAAGTGCGCCAACTGCATGGTCCACAGCGGCTACGAGGCCAGCGCCGTCAACCATACATTCAGCATGAGGGGGATCTTCGCCGCTGCAAAAGCCAGCCTCTTCGGCGGCGCCTACAAGGACGATGAAGCCTTGGAAGCCCTCGAAGAGAAGAGCGCCCCAGCTCACATGGTTCAATTGACGGTCAAGAGCGGTGCGGCAAGCGAACACGAAACGACACGGGCCTGAGTATGCCGACACCGCAGCCGAGCTATCGTCGATGGTTCGCCGCCGTCGATTTGGTGTTAATGGTGGTCTGCCTGGTTCTGGCCTGGAACACGCTGCAACACTGGCACGGAACGACCACAAACCGATATCTGTTTGCCGCGGTTTATGTCGCGCTGGCGATCTTCTTCGGCGCCCGCTCCTGGCGACGCCGGCAGCGGCCGCCGGGCTGAGGATCTGGAAACATGCCACAAGAAACCAAGGCGATGCCAAGCAACCCGGACGATCTGGAAGTCGCTCCGGGCTTTGCCCACGAGAACCTCGAAGGCTGGATCCCGCCTCTGGCAACGGATGACGAAATCCGCTCCGCCTTCGAGAAGGCCTTCGACTATCGCGGCGACATCTCCCTCACCCGCAAGGACGGCTCCAAAATCGAAGGCTACGTCTTCGACCGCCAAAGCCACGGCAAGCGGCTGACCGACTGCTACGTGCGCCTCTTCCCCAAGACCGCCGACGAAAAGGTGAAAATCCCCTACTCAGATGTCGCCCGCCTCGAATTCACCGGCAAAGACACCGCCGCCGGCAAGAGCTTTGAGACGTGGGTGAAGAAGTACCGCGAGAAGAAAGCCGCGGGGGAAACGAATATTGGAATTGAGCCAGAGAAGCTGGATTGATTGCTGACCCCCTCGGTGCCCGAAACTACAATTTGTTTCCGTGCCGGAGGAATTGATGTCCGTGCTTCTAACCCCATCTCCAAGTATTCCCACGGTGGGCAAGCTGCTTGAACGGCTTGGCAATATTCCCGCCGAGAGAGTCCGGTATTACCCGCTGCCCGGCACCGCCACCGAACAAGACGTGATTGAAGTTGCCCGCCAGTCGCACTTGTGCGAGTTAATTGATGGCGTCCTCGTGGAGAAACCAATGGGGCTGATGGAATCGCATCTCGCATCAGTCCTCATTGCCGCATTATGCGGTTTTGTAGATCTTCACAAGCTAGGGATAGTTACCGGCGAGGCGGGGATGATGCGACTCTCGGCGGGCATGGTGCGCATTCCTGATGTGGCTTTCCTCTCCTGGTCGCGCCTACCCGGCGGCAAAATACCCTCGGAGCCTATACCGACTGTCGTCCCGGACCTCGCCATCGAAATCCTCAGCCAGAGCAATACCCGAAAGGAAATGGAGCGCAAGCTCGCGGATTATTTCGGCGCGGGCGTCAGAATTGTTTGGATCGTTGATCCTCAAGCGCGAACCGTGACCGTCCACAACAGCCCTCAGCACTTCAGCATCCTGAATGAAGATCGCCGTCTCGATGGCGAGGATGTGTTGCCGGGTTTCGTGATGGAACTCAAGTCTCTTTTCGCACGATTGACCTGATCGAACGGAAGAAACCGTGCGCGCGACGCGATGCCCCAAGGCTGCTGAATTTAAGCCGTCAGCTTCCGCTCCACCAACCGCTGCTGCCCAAGGGTGGAGATGAAGACCGAACTGCCGTCGGTTGATTGACCGATCCAGTCGTTGGCTTCGAGCCAATCGACGGCAGCGCCGAAAACAGTCAGATCCTCCGGCGGATGCAGCACGCCCTTGACGGCAATGCTTCCCGGTTCCCGGGCCAGATCGAAGACCAGGACGACCGCCCGATCGAAAACCGCTTCTTCCTTTCGCGTTCGCGCGCCGACGACGCCGCGAAATCCCGCCAGCAGTGCGGGCGGCCCCCACACCAGCCGCGAGACACTCGCGCCTGGTGGCGGCAATAAAGCTTGCTCGACACGACTCACCGCAACCGCATCCCCCGCGCCGCTTGCGACAGCCGCGTCGGTTGTCCGCGCCCGCCGCTGGAGCCAGAAGAGCAATCCGGCCATGCCGAGGAAGAAGACCGTAAACCACCCGCGCCACCCGATCCCGGACCCGCCGAACACGGCGTTGAGGACTACCGCGACGACGGTCGCCGCCGCGAAGACCGCCAGGACGCACCAGCCGAGCCCCAGCAGGAATCGTCCAAGAGAGCCCCGCATGCTGCGAGAATCCTGCTTGATGAGGACCGCGCGAAGTTGCGCTGCTTTGCTCGATCCCGACTGCAATTCTGTCATTGGTTCACTCCTCGGTCCAACAATAGGACGCGATTGGCAAAGCGGGTGCAAGAGATTCTTCCGGATTGGGCAGATCCGGCAGAACTGGGATGCTAAGGCGATAAACGCACTACTGCGCCGGCATGAGCGATGGGAAATCAGCATCATTTTGCACCATAACAGCTCGCTAGCGCTTGGTCTCTGTGGGATGGCTGATTCAGTCTCAAATCCGTGCTGGAACGCCGAAACCGCTTCCGATCTTCTTAATAGCCGTGGGCGGCAGCCCCGGGGCTTCCGCCCACAGCTGTCACGGCTTTATAGCCCTTCGCTCCCCCAATCCGTCGCACAGCGGTGCGCCGCAAATCGTACAATCAACATAGACGCACCACGGCTTGCACGGAGGAAATCATGACCACGAATTATCGGACTTCTGGGCGGCACAACGGGCACGCGGCCGGCAACGGGCATCGGCCGCACGCGCGGCGCGTGGTAAACGGCGCACATCTGAAGGCGCCCTTCCCTCCGCGCATGCCGATGGGTGAATTTCTGTTCGAGTATCTTCATCGCCGCGGCGTGCGGCACGCGTTCGGGGTGCCGGGAGATTTCGCCCTGCCGACCTTCGCGTGGCTCGAGAAATCGCCGATCCAGTCGATCACAATGACCCACGAGCCCGGCGCTGGATTCGCGGCCGATGCGTACTCGCGCCTCAACGGCATCGGGCTGGTCTGCGTCACCTATTGCGTCGGCGGCCTGAACGTGCTGAACGCGATCGCGGGCGCGTATGCGGAGAAATCGCCGGTGGTAGTGATCAGTGGCGCGCCGGGCCGGAAGGATCGCGAGAAGGATCCGCTTCTGCATCACAAGGTGAAGACCTTCGAGACCCAGCGTCGCGTGTATGACGAGGTGACCGTCGCGTCGGCGGTGCTGCTGGACGAGGAGCGGGCGGCGTGCGAAATCGTCCGCTGCGTCGAGGCGTGCCTGCGGCACAAGCGGCCGGTTTACATCGAAGTGCCGCACGACATGGTCGATCGCATGATCCCCACCGCCCACGTCGCGCCCCCGCCGCCGCCGCAATCGGATGAGCAGACGCTGGAAGCCGCCCTGGCCGAGGCCACGGAAATGCTTCGCTCGGCTCGCAAGCCTGTCCTGTTGGCGGGCGTCGAGCTGCACCGTTTCGGGCTGACCGATATCGCCATGAAGATGGCCGAGCGGATGAACATCCCCATCGCCGCGGATCTGCTCAGCAAGTCGGCCGTGCCGGAGAATCATCCGCTCTACCTGGGCGTCTATGGCGGCGCCATGTCCAGCGACGCCGACGTTCGCAAGTACGTCGAGGCCTCCGATTGCGTGCTGATGCTCGGCACGTTCATCACCGACATGAACATGGGCATCTACACCGCAAAGCTGGACCGAACGCGAACCATCCTGGCGACCACGGATGCCATCCGCGTGCAGTTCCATCGCTATGAAGATGTTGAGTTCAAGGATTTTCTCGAGGGCCTGGCCAAAGCCGGCGTGCCCGCCAAGCGCTTCGCCCGCGGGAAGCGGCCGCCCATTCCCAAGCCGCTGGCCAAGTCCGAATTGACCGATGCGCTCACGATGGCGGACGTCTTCCGCATTGTCTCGCTGCACCTGGACGAAAATTGCTGCGTCGTGTCGGATGTGGGCGACGCGATCTTCGGCGCCGTCGGCATCCGCACCGCCCGCCGGGCCGAGTTTGTCGCCCCGGCATATTACCTGTCGATGGGATTTGCCGTCCCCGCCAGCATCGGCGTCGAGACCGCCAACCCCGCCCTTCGCCCCTTCGTGCTCGTCGGCGATGGCGCATTCCAAATGACCGGAACCGAGCTTTCCACCTCCGTCCGCCTGGGCCTCAAGCCGATCATTTTTGTGCTGAACAACGACGGCTACGGCACCATGCGCAAAATCCGCGACGGCTCCTTCAACGTCATCAGCCGCTGGGACTACGGCAAAATCTGCGACCTGATCGGCGGCGGCGAAGCCATGCGCGCCGCAACCAAGGGTGAACTCGACGGCGCCATCCGCAGCGCCATGGGCAGCAACGCTGTCCGGGTCATCGACATCCAAATCCCCCGCGACGACATGAGCCCGCAGCTTGCCACCATGTCCACCGAACTGGCCCGACAGCGCGGGATCAAAAAATGAACGACCGCATCGTCTTCCTGTAGGGGCACACGGCGTGTGCCCTCGGACGTGGGGGCACACCGTGCGTGCCCTTCGTTGTAGGGGCACACGGTGTGTGCCCTCCTCTGCAGCGCCGCGTAGGGGCACACGGCCGTGTGCCCTGGGCGTACGGCCGTACGCCCCTACGCGCAATGGGCACACGCCGTGTGCCCCTACAAGCGGCCCGCCGCGCTGATTATCATTCCATTGGAAGGAATCACTTTCATGCCCACCAGCAACCCGACCGACATCCTCCTCGCCCACGACGTGTGGGCAACGCGCAACATTATCGAAGCCTGCGGCGCCATCCTCACCCACGCGACCACCCACGGCATGCACCACCGCGCCCAGTGCCTCAACATGCTCCGCCACCTCGGCGTCACCCCGCTGCCGCAAAGCAGCGTGATCGAGTGGACGTGGACCGCCGATCTGTAGGGGCGAACCTTGTGTTCGTCCAGAAGTAATGCCGAATCGTCTATTGGACAATTGCTGCGCGTCGCGCTGGACGAGCGCGAACTATTTATGGGGACGCCGAACGCTACCGCCGACGCGATTGACGAATATCTCGCGGTCGACCCTTACTTCGGCCTGTGAAGAAAATCGTCGCGCGCGTCGGAGAGCCGGCCCGTCCTCGGGCCGATCAACTCCGATGCATAGGCCCTCCGCGGCTAAATTCCAGTCTTCCCCATCTTAAGCCCGATAAAGAACCGGAGCCCGGCGGAGAGGCGTTGTTGCAGCCTGGCGCGGATCGGAGACGCTGGCCGTGAGTCGGTTGTCCAATACCACTTCTCTTCGCACCCGCCTGCTGGCGCTCTCCTGCGCGGCCGGCGGCTTGGGCGCGGCGTCGGCGTTTTGCTTCGGGGCGGCGCATTCGGGCAGTACTCCATCCATCGCCTACGATCTGCTCGGCGCGGCGCTGCTCGGCGGTGCGGGGGCTTCGTTCATCGCCACGATGCGGGTCGCGGCGTCCATCGTCCGCTCGCTGCAAACGGTGCGCACCCAGGTGGCCGCCGTGATCGCCGGAGAATTGAGCGACGAGATCCCGGGCAAGCCGCCGCGGGGCGAGCTGGGCGAGCTTCATGACGCGCTCTGCACGATGCTCCGCACGCTCAAGTCGTCGCGGCAGTCGCTGGCCGAGCGCACCAAGACCGTCGATCGGCTGCTGGAATTCTCGCAAACAATTCAGGGCGCGGGGCGGGTGGATCAGATCTTTCCAACGCTCTGCCACTTCCTCGAATCCGAGCTAGGTTTGAGCGGCGCCACGATCCTTGCCTACGAGACCGAGCCGACGGCGAGCATCACGATCAAAGCGTCGTGCCCGCCCGGCGTCATCAATGAATGCGCGACGGAATTGGACGCGGCCCTGTGCCCCTGCCTGCGGCAAAGCCAGCCGCGGCTTTTCCGCGCGGGCGATTCGCCGGTGCGATGCACCATCGATCAATATCTGACCCGCCCCGTCTCGCACGAGGCGTATTGCATCCCCTTCAACGTCGGCCCGAAGAAGCAGTTCGTCCTGCACATGCTGATGCCCGAGGGCCAGTCGTGGACCGAGCAAAGCCGCCAGCTCGCCCAGACCTACGCCAACTCAGCCCAGTCGTCGCTCACGTCGTTGCACCTGCTGGCCGAGGCCGAAAAGCAGAGCATGACCGACGCGCTGACCGGCCTGTATAACCGCCGCTCGCTTGATCAGCTTTTGCAGCGTGAAGTCGCCCTCTCCGAGCGGCACAAGCAGCCGCTGTCTTTGGTGATGATCGACATGGATTTCTTCAAGCAGGTCAACGACGCCCACGGCCACGCCGCCGGCGATCACCTGCTCCGATCCTTCGCCGACTGCGTCCGCATGACCCTGCGCAAAACCGACCTCGCCTTCCGCTACGGCGGCGACGAGTTCGTCATCGCCCTGCCGCAAACCCCCGTCGCGCAAGCGCAACAAGTCGTGCAAAAACTCCGTCAGGCGTTCGCCTCGGTCGATTTCTCATCCGCCATCGCCCACATGGAAAAGCAGCCGACCCTCAGCATCGGCGTCGCCGAGCGCTCGTCGGCGGCAAACCTGCTGACACTGTCCGCGTTGCTGAACGCCGTGGATCAAGCCCTGTATGAAGCCAAAGCGGTTTCCCGGAATTGCGTCAGAACCTACCAGCCTCCCAAAGCCGCCTAAACCCGGGCTACCGTCGGCGTAAGGGGGACACTCCTGCTTTTTAAGCAGGAGTGTCCCCCTTACCGACTTGGCCGGCCTGGAATTGATTTGCTACTCATAGAATTAAGCCGCCACACTTGCGCAGCGACGCCTCGGGCGAAACGTGTTTCATCGGTTACCACCTCCGCGGCGCGCCGCTACCCTTTAACCTATGCAATCCATGAAACCCATGACCCCGATGAAACCGTTGGAACCGTTGGAACCGATGAAGCCCATGGAACCCATGAGGCCAATGGACCCGCCCGCCCAATGGTGGCCCGATGGCTTGGGTCATCCCGCCGCCACCGGCAGTCAAAACGATCTGCGCTACGCCTACTTTCCCGACTCCCGCCGACTGGCAGTCCAAACCCGCGGCACAACCAAGTTGTACGACACCGCCGATCACCGCATCAGCGGCGTCTCCCAACGCCGCCAAAATAACGACGGCGGAGCCACCTTCACCAGCCAGAGCGGGGACGTGCGCCTGGAAGACCTGACGGTTCTTGATTGACGCTGTCTGCCGCCTGCGTTCCCCATGAAGCCGCCGAGCTTGCTCGCCGTATTCTCGGCGAAGACCTTCATGGATTGATGCCACAGCTCGGCCTGCTGGCGGCGCTCCCCGGTTGGAGCGACAATTCAATCATGAAACACCT
>Ga0182024_10007670_pt1 | contig 23205 bp, 18 predicted proteins | sample P32metaG_FD_120480 | JGI IMG/M metagenome (GOLD analysis project Ga0182024, IMG submission 120480) | Permafrost microbial communities from Stordalen Mire, Sweden - P3-2 metaG (Illumina Assembly) | ecosystem: Environmental > Terrestrial > Soil > Wetlands > Permafrost | place: Sweden: Stordalen... | reverse complement strand
CGGCATCTCTGTCGCGGCGGGCCGGGAAAGCGTTGCCCAGAACTCGGCCGGCACCCCTCCGGCCCCCGGCCCGGTGCGCGACGAGAGCGTTTCGAGCGCCCGCAAGAGCTGGAGGTAGCGGCCTTTTGCCATCGCTTCGAGCAGTTCGGCGTGGTTGGTTACCTGCTGCTCCCTGGCTGCACCGAGCAGAGCCGCACCGCCTGCGGCGTCGAGGCTCGGGAGGGCGGCGCAGTCCTTGTCGAGTGACTCCAGCCGTACGTCGGAGTCCCGCGCCGCACCGAGCATGCCGCCAAACCATTTGAGGTCCTCGCTAAGTTCTGCGAACCAACCCGTGGGGGTACCGACCGGTGTCGCCGCGACGACGGGCTCGAAGCTCCGAAGGACGGTACGAAGACGCCTCGTGGCGACCCGGGCGCGGTGGATGTGCTCGGGGTCGGCGTCGCCGGAGCGGATGGCGGGGTCTTGGCGGAGCAACGTGTTCAAGCACGAACACGCCTGTTGTTTCAGTAAGTCGGCCATCAGGAGGACCTGGCGACGCTTGCGGGGAGCCTTGGGGTCACGCGGCAGTTGCAGGACCGTGCCCAATTTGCTCCCGCCGGAGGTCGTGCGCGCCCCGGACTCTTGAAGCTTGTCGACGACCGCCTCGAGGATCTCGAGTGAGCTCCCCTCCGCCAGTTCCACTTCGACCTCGCTGAAACGGACCTCGCCGTGGTCAGCTCCGAGGTGGCGCTCTTTGGTGGCAACTGCCTTCCCGCTCACGGTGTCGTGGTCTATCTCCGCGAGCCGGCGCCCGTCCGATGTCCGCAGCTCGGTGCGTTGACGGGTGGTAACCAGGTGCGCCACCACGACAAGAGGTCGGCCGAGCGCGATCGCGTGGACGAAGGCGGCAGCTTCGGGGTGCACCGTTCGCGGAAGGCGATCAGGGCCCTGAGCGCTGACCGTGCTCGGTGCGTGCCTGCCGCTCGCAGGTGCGCCTTTGCGGGCCGCCGGTGCGGGCCGGCTCGTCGGGACAACCCAGGTGAGCTCGGTCCGCGACAGGAGGGCCCCGTTTGATGTTGACGGGAGCTTGACTGTCCACTCCTCACTCGTGAGACCTTGAGGCGGCGGGCCGCTCGCCCCGCGGCGGCTCCGGGGGACCGCTTCGGTTTCCCTCCTGAAGCGAACTGCCACGTGCAGGCGGGTAAGGCGGAGGTCCGCTGTGTCGAAGTACGTGGTCTCGAGCGCCAAGTCAGGCATGGGATGGGCCCGCACTCCTGGCAGGACGCCGGTCAGGTCGGGCAGTGACCAGTCAGTGCCAATGTCCAACTTGACTTCTTGTTCGAGCTGCTGCATAGCGACTCCCGGCTGCGGCACCGGCGATGTGCCGCGTAAGCGTCAACACGCGCAGGCGAGCCTCCAAGTGTACCGCGCCGGCCAGAACGGGCCCCGCTTGCGCGACCGGCACAGGCCAGCGAACGCCCGTCCTATACGCTGCCGATCAGGGATGAGCGATCGCGCTGGTGCTGGGACTGCGGCCCAGGCACGTTTGTCTGATTGGACGACGCTGGGGGTCGGCGGCCCGGCAGACGCATTTGTCGAGGTGGCCGACGTGGCTTCGCTGGCGGATGCGCTAGCCGAAGCGGAGGCCCACAACAGCCGCGTACTGGTACTTGGGGGCGGGAGCAACGTCGTCGTCGCCGACGAGGGGTTCCGGGGGACGGTCGTCCACATCGCCGTGAAGGGCTTGCGCATGGAAAAACACGGCGACGGGGCCCTCGTGCACGTGGCGGCGGGCGAGGACTGGTGCTCGTTCGTCAGCGGTTGCGTCGCAGAGGGGTTGGCCGGGACCGAATGCCTGAGTGGTATCCCGGGCCTTGCCGGTGCAACGCCGGTGCAAAATGTCGGCGCGTACGGACAGGAAGTGCGCGACACGATCGCCTCGGTAACGGTTTGGGACCGCCAGGGACGCTCGGCGTTGGAGATGGCCCCTGATGAATGCAATTTCGGCTATCGGACGAGCCTTTTCAAAGCAACATCGCGTTATGTTGTGACAAAAGTGACGTTCAGCTTGCAACGGTCGCAATTGTCCGCACCGCTTCGGTACACAGAGCTGGCGGAGCGCCTTGGGGCCAAGCTGGGGAGCCGTGCTGGTTTGGAGGAGACAGCACAAGCCGTGATCGAGTTGCGGACCTCCAAGGGCATGGTCCTGGGTACCGGCGGCCCGGACAGCCGCAGTGCCGGTTCGTTTTTCGTGAACCCTGTGCTCGACGAAGTTCAGATGAGCGAGCTGGTGACGCTCGCCCCCGACGTCCCGAGGTTCCCGTCCGATCGTGCCGGCGGGGCTGGCGCCGCCGACGCGGGGAGTACTCCCGCCGCGGTGTCGTGGAAGGTGCCGGCGGCGTGGTTGGTTGAGCGAGCCGGGTTCGCGCGGGGTTACCGAAAGGGCGGCGCCGCCATTTCAAGCAGGCACACTTTGGCATTGACGGTGTGCGACGGGGGTACCGCAGCCGACCTCTTGGCGCTTGCGCGCGAAGTCCGTGACGCTGTGCGCGAAGCGTTCGGAGTGTGCCTTGTCCCCGAGCCGGTACTCGTCGGCGCTCATCTCTGAAGAAGATATGGATAATGAGATAAAACGATGGAGAGTAACCCCTTAGTGCGGGTATAGTCGAAACGTCCCTGCAGGCTCTCCCTGCCAACAGCGGACCTAGCTCGGGGCAGGTTCCCCCCCTTCCGGCCCCTTGAGCTTTGACAGAAGGACCGGCGCAAAGCGCCGGTCCTTCTGTTGCTTAAGGAAGCGCTTAGCTAGCGTGCCTCGAGCAGCAGGCCGAGCGAACGGAGTTGCTCCGCCGGGCGGTGGTACCCGCGTTCGAGGTGACGGACCCCGTGGATGACGGTAGGGCCCGAAGCGGCGGCGGCCGCGATAACGCTGGAGAAGCCGGCTCTAACGTCGGGCACATCGACCTCTGCGCCCTGCAATTTCGAGGGCCCTCTCACGACCGCGGAGTGCAGGTAGCTTGTGTCGTGGAAGCGGCATGCCGGGCCACCGAGGCAAGTTGCGAACAAGCCGATCTCGCCCCCCATCGCCTTCAGCGCCGGGACGTAGACGAAACGGTCTTCGTAGACGGTCTCGTGGAGCACCGACATACCGTCGGCTTGGGTGAAAAGGACCATGAGCGGCGTTTGCCAGTCCGTTACGAAGCCCGGGTGCACGCCCGTCGACACAGCGGCGGCGTGGAGCCCGTCCGGCGCGAAGGCAGTGATCCCGTGCTCGTCAATGTTCACCTCGGCACCCATGCGGAGCAGGGTCGTGATGGCCGTCACGAGGCGGTCCTGGCCGCACCCGATGACGCGCACAAAACCCTTCGTGATCAACCCCGCTACGAGGTACGAGAAGGCCTCGTTGCGGTCGCCCTGGAGGCGCGTGTTGGCACCTCGCAACGTGGGGACCCCCTCTATGACGACGCGCCGGTCGGGGGACAGTTCGATCCTGGCCCCCATGCGCTGGAGGAAAAGGGCGAGCTCGAGCACCTCGGGTTCTGTCGCAGCGTTGCGGATGACCGTCTTGCCTTCCGCCAGGGCGGCCGACAGCAGGGCTGACTCGGTGGCGCCGACGCTCGGGTAGGGGAGCTCGATGATGGCTCCCCTGAGGCGGGTGCACCGGGCCCTGATGCCTTCGTTGCTCACCTCGACCTCGGCGCCGAGAGCCTCGAGTGTTTGCACGTGGAAGTCCACCGGGCGCCGGCCTATGCGGTCGCCGCCGACCATGGGCACAAAGGCTTCACCAGTCAGGTGCAGCAGCGGGCCGAGCAGCAGCACGGGGATACGGTTGAGCCCGCTGAACGAAAGCGGCACCTCGGACTTGGCCTCTTCCGGCGGGGTGATCTCGAGCTGCCCGTCCGACCGGGTGACACCGGCTCCGATCGCCCGGAGGATCCCGGCGGTTATCTCGACGTCGCCCACGTCGGGGACGTTGGAGATCGTGCTCGGCCCCTGGCCCAATATGGCGGCGACCATGTGCTTGGTAACGGCGTTCTTGGAGCCGTAAACCTCTACGTCACCGGTGAGCGGGCCGTTGGGCTGTATGAACCATGTGTCTGACACAGCTCGATCTTCTCAGAACTAGCCCGCTAGAGAGAGCCCAACAAATGGGTAGCGTTGGCCAAGGCGGAGACCGCCGGACTTCAAGGGGAGGGAAATTGGGACCAGGTGAGCTGTTCAGGGATGCTTTTAGCCGGATCCGCGATGAGGTTCACCACGTTCTCGACGGCGTTACCGCCGAGGCGCTGACGTACCGGGCGGACACCGAGGCCAACTCCATTGCTTGGTTGGTCTGGCACCTGACCCGGGTCCAGGATGACCATGTCTCAGGGGTGGCAGCAACTGATCAGGTATGGGTTGCTGGCGGTTGGGCTGACCGGTTCAACTTGCAGCTCGATGTCCTCGACATTGGCTATGGCCACAGCCCCGAGCAGGTTGCCTTGGTTAGCGCCGGGGCCCAACTGCTGAGCGGCTACCACGACGCTGTCTTCGAAAGCACGGCCGAGTACGTCATCAGCCTCTCCGCCGATGACCTCGAGCGGGTGGTCGACCGGCGTTTCGACCCCCCTGTGACGCTCGGCGTCAGGCTGGTGAGCGTGGTCTCGGACGACCTGCAGCACGTCGGCCAGGCAGCTTTGCTGCGCGGCATTGTCGACCGGTCCTCCTAGCCGCCGGCGCCCTAGCTGCCAGCGGCGGCCCGCCAGGCTTTCACGAGCCTGACAAGTTCCTCAGGAGCCTCGACGTTGGCGGTGCCTAACACCTTGCCCAGTTCTTGCCAGGGCGGCGGCCCATCGCTCGGGCTGCGCACCAGGGCGAAACTGGCAGCCCGCCGGATGCCGTACTCGAACCAGGTCTCAGAGCCCATGTGCAGGTAGACGCCATCGGGCACGAGGCGCCTGGCGAGACGCTCGTCCTCCATGGACCTGCTCGGCGTCACGACGGCCACCTGAGCTCCCAGGTCGGCCCGAGTCGCGGCGCCGGCCAACATTTCCCAAAAGGGCTGGCACTCGGCGCACGTAGTCGTCAAGAAGGCAAGCAGCGTCTCGGTGGTCCCCGCCTCGGCTGTCCCGTCGGGCGCGTCGGCCATGGCAGTGACGCTAGCACCGTCGCTACCCCTGTCTACCTGCGTGTTCGCCGAAGCCCGTCGCCGCATGCAAGGCTCGTCGGGTGCGCATAGGAGTACTTGGTGGTACAGGCCCGGCCGGCTCGGCCGTGGCGGCACGCTTGGCGACCGCCGGCGTCGAGACTGTGATCGGTTCTCGCGACGCCGAGAAAGCCGCGACGGTGGTGGGCGAGCTGAAACAGCGCTGGCGCAACCCGGACATCCCCCTTGTCCCGGGCAGCAACAGCGAGGCCGCCCAGGCGGATCTCGTGGTCCTTGCAACTCCCTGGGAGGGCGCCGTTACGACGGCGAAAGAACTGGCTCCCGAGCTGTCGGGGAAGATCGTGGTGAGCATGGTCAACGCGATGACCCGCTGGGGCGACCGTTTTGTCCCGCTGTTGCCGCCGACCGGCTCGGTGGCGGTCGCCGTAGCCAATGCTCTGCCCGCCAGCCGCGTGGCCGGGGCGTTCCACCACATTCCCGCCGGGCTGTTTGGCAACCCCGACCATATGCTGGGCTGCGACGTCATGGTGTTCTGTGACGATCGTTCGGCAACCAGCGAGGTGATCGAGCTCGTGGACAAGATCCCTGGGCTTCGGGGGTTGGACGTTGGGGGTTTGGGTTCGGCGCTGGCCGTCGAGGCGCTCACCGCGGCTCTCGTGGAGGTCAACCGCCGCTACAAGGCTCATGTGTCCCTGCGGGTTACCGGTATCGAGTGAGCCGGGCCCGATGAAGGCGGCCCAGTGACGGCAAGTACGGCAAGGACGGCAGGCAAGATGCGGCTCTACGACACTGCGCGCCAGGAGGTCGTCGACTTCGAGCCGGCAGCGGGGCCGGGCGGGACAGTGTCGATTTACACCTGCGGGATAACGCCTTATGACGCGGCGCATCTCGGGCATGCCGCTACGTACCTTGCCTACGACGTGGTCCAGCGACGGCTACACGACCTCGGGTACCGCACCACGCTTGTGCGGAACGTGACCGACGTCGACGACGACATCTTGCGCAAAGCCCGCGAGCTCGGGGTCCACTACCTCGACCTTGCAGCCGAAGAAATGGTGAGGTTCTCAGCTGATATGGACGCGCTGGGCCTCCTGCCGGCAGCGAGCGAGCCGCGTGCCACCTCGGCTATCCCTGACATCTTGGGTTTCATCGGCATGGTGCTTGCGAGCGGTCACGCCTACCAGGCCGGAGGAGCGGTCTATTTCGACGTGTCCTCCTGGCCGGGGTTCGGCTCCATCAGCCATTACGGGCGCGACACGATGTTGGAGCTGGCCCGCGAAAGAGGGGGCAACCCGGGCGACCCGAACAAGTCCGATCCTCTCGATTTCGTCCTCTGGCAACCGTCGGCGCCAGGCGAGCCGGCGTGGGACTCCTTGTGGGGCCGCGGGAGGCCGGGTTGGCATATCGAGTGCTCTGCGCTGGCGGTACGAGAGCTCGGGGTAACCATCGACCTGCACGGAGGCGGCTCCGACCTGATCTTCCCCCACCACGAGTGCGAGGGCGCCCAGTCCGAGGCGGCAACGGGGGAGCTGTTCGTGCGCCATTGGGCCCATACAGCGATGGTCCGCTACGAGGGCACGAAGATGTCCAAGTCGCTCGGCAACCTCGTGTTCGTGAGGGACCTGCTCAAGACCTGGGAACCTGCCGTAATACGTCTCACCGTCCTTGCCCACCACTACCGGTCGGACTGGGACTGGCACGAGGGGCTGCTCCCCGAAGCTGCCGACCGGCTGGCCCTGTGGCGCAAGCACGCTGATAATGAGGGGCACTCCGCTGCGCCGTCTCGCCCTGGGGAGCCCGTAGAGCCTGGGGCGGGGCGCGGTGGCGGCGGGGTGCTCGACGAGGTGAGGGCGGCCCTCGACGACGACCTGTCTACCTCCCGGGCGCTCGCGGCCATAGACGCCGCGGCCACCGGCACCACCGGCGAAAGCTCCCGCGGCCAGCTCGCAGAGGCGGCCGCACTGCTCGGCGTACAGCTTTAGCGGTCACGGGGGCCTCACGGGCTCCCTATCATTGCGGGATGCCCACTGCCGATCCGACTGCCGGCCCGAGCCAGATAACCGTCACATTGCCCGACGGCAAAACGCGCGAGCTGCCAGCGGGTTCCACGGGAGCTGACCTCGCCTCAGCGATCGGCCCGCGCCTGGCCCAGGCGGCGGTCGCCGTCGTCGTCAACGGGGCCGAGCGCGACCTAGGCGCGGTGGTGCCCGACAATGCCACCGTCAGCGTGGTCACCGGGTCATCCGATGCCGGCCGGGCAATCTTGCGCCACTCGACCTCTCACGTGATGGCTCAGGCGGTGACAAGGCTGTGGCCGGGCGCCCGCTATGCCATCGGACCGGCCATCGAAGATGGCTTCTATTACGACTTCGAGCTCCCCGGCGGCGCCCGTTTTAGCGAAGACGACCTCGCGCGTATCGAAGCCACCATGCGCGAGATCATGGCCGAAGACCAGCAGTTCGTCCGCGAAGAGCATTCCGTTCACGAGGGCCTCGTCCTTTTTGCCGACCAGCCTTACAAGCGCGAGATAATCGAGGGAGCCGGGGCATCCCTGCAAGCGGCGGCCGCCGAGGGCGACGACGGGCTGGAAGCCGAAAGCGAGGGCGCCGGTACCGGCGGGGTTAGCACTTACCGCAACGTCCGCCCGGCGTCGGGACCGTCCTCGGCCGGCGCCGGCGCCGACGACGACTTTGTCGACCTTTGCCGAGGCCCCCACGTCCCGACCACAAAAAAGCTTGGTTATTTCAAATTGACCAAGGTGGCAGCCGCCTACTGGAGAGGTGACGAGCGCCGCCAGCAGTTGCAACGCATTTACGGCACCGCTTGGGAGTCACAGGCCGCTCTCGACGAATACCTGGTCCGCGTGCAGGAAGCGGAGCGCCGCGACCACCGACGCCTTGGGGCGGAGCTCGATCTTTTCCATTTTCCTCCCGAGATAGGCCCGGGCCTTGTCGTTTTCCACCCCAAGGGCGGCATCGTGCGAAAGACGATGGAGGACTATTCCCGTTCAGAGCACGACCGAGGCGGCTACCAGTTCGTGTTCACACCGCACCTGGCAAAGTCGACACTGTTCGAAATTTCGGGCCACCTTGGCTGGTACGCAGAGGGGATGTACCCCCCCATGGAGCTGGAAGGGGCGACTTACTACCCCAAGCCCATGAACTGCCCGATGCACATCCTTGTTTACAAGAGCCGCCAGCGCTCTTACCGGGAGCTGCCGCTGCGGCTGTTCGAGCTCGGCACCGTTTACCGATTCGAGCGCTCCGGGGTGCTGAACGGGCTCTTGCGCCTGCGCGGCTTCGCTCAGGATGACGCCCACATCTTCTGCACAAGCGAACAACTGCCGGCAGAGCTGGCGAGCCTGCTGGCGTTCGTGCTCAGGCTCCTGCGCCGCTTCGGCCTGACCGAGTTCGAGGCGGAACTGTCCACCCGCCCCGACAAGTACCTCGGCACGATCGAGGAGTGGGACCACGCGACCAACGCCCTGCGGGCGGCGCTCGAAGCTGCTGGCCTCGAGTACACGGTTTCTGAGGGCGGAGGCGCTTTTTATGCGCCCAAGATCGACGTGCACGTGCGCGACGCCATCGGGCGCAAATGGCAGGTGTCGACGATCCAGGTTGACTACATGCTCCCGCAGCGCTTCGAGATGGAGTACGTAGGTGCCGACAATGCGCGCCACCGTCCGTACATGGTCCACCGGGCGCTGTTCGGCTCCGTCGAACGCTTCTTTGCCATCCTGGTCGAGCACTACGCCGGCGCGTTCCCTACTTGGTTGGCGCCGGTCCAGGCGAAGGTGCTCCCCGTACGCGACGACCACGAGGCTTACGCCGCTTCGGTGGTCGAGGCGCTGAAGGCGGCCGGGTTCAGGGCCGAGACCTTCCCCGCCGACGAGCCGCTCGGGGCACGGGTGCGCCACGCCAAGATGGAGAAGGTCCCTTATGTTGTCGTGGTCGGCGACGACGACGTCGCGGGCGGGACAGTCGGGGTCAATGCGCGGGGGACCGAGCGGCCCGAGCGCGGCGTTGCCGTCAGCGAGTTCGTCGAGAGGCTAAAAGCCGACGTGGCCGCTGACGTGGCTGTCGACGAGCAGGCTGGCTAACAGCAGCCATGGGCAACCTGGACGTCATCTGGGCGGGCTGGCGTTCCGAGTTCGTCGCCGGCGCTGCTGAGCCCGGCCAAGGCGAGGCCAAGGAGGGTTCGTGTGTGTTCTGCCGGATCCTGGCGAGCGGGATGTCCGACGAAGAAACCCACGTCGTCTGGCGCCACCCTTCCGGTCGTGCCGTGGCCCTGCTCAACGCCTACCCCTACACGAGCGGCCACTTGATGGTGATGCCTACCCGCCACGTCGCCGAGCTGGAGGATCTCACACCAGAGGAGTCGGGCGACATCTGGGAGGGGGCCGTGGCCGGCGTCCGGGCGGTCAAGGCGGCCTACAAGCCCGAGGGCGCCAACCTCGGGGCCAACCTCGGCAGGGCCGGCGGTGCCGGTGTACCCGGCCATTTCCACATGCACGTACTGCCGCGCTGGGTCGGTGACACCAACTTCATGACCTCGGTCGCCGACGCCAGGGTACTCCCCGAGCCGCTCTGCGAAAGCTGGGCCAAGCTGCGCGCCGCTTGGCCCACGCCGTAGCGGCCTGCTTGTAACTAGTCACCGGCGGGGGGCCCCGCCGACGGCACCGCAAAGCAAGAGGTATTATCCGTGGTAGTTGTGTGCCGGGTGGGCCAACGTCGTCCCGATCTGCACCAGGAAGACCGTAGGACGTTGGAAGACAACTTGGGAGGCGCACGCGACGATGTCTACACCTCATGGTCCCCAGCTGGGCCGACGGCGGCCGGGCGATGCACGAACGCAACCGGGTGATGCCAAAGGGCGGCCCGGTCATGGCAACGCCGGCCTTTACCGGCCCGAGATGGAGCACGACGCCTGCGGGGTCGCGTTCGTGGCTGACATGCACGGGCGCCCCAGCCACGAGATGGTCGAGATGGGCCTGGCGAGCCTATGCCACCTCGAGCATCGCGGCGCCAAGGGAGCCGATCCCGACACCGGCGACGGAGCAGGGGTTTCGGTCCAGGTCCCGGACCGCTTCCTGCGCGCTGTTTTCGACATAGAGCTCCCGCCGCCCGGGTCGTACGCGACCGGGATCGCCTTCCTGCCTGCAGACGACCGGCTTGCCGACGAAGCATGCAGGCTGTTCGAGGTGCTGGCGCCGGAGGAAGGCCTGTCGGTGCTCGGTTGGCGTGACGTCCCCGTCGATGCCGGCCTTCCGGGTGCGAGCGCACGAGAAGTGATGCCTAGCTTCCGCCAGGTCGTTGTATCTGCCCGCTCGGGCCAGGCAGGGCTTGAGCTGGACCGGCTGGCCTTTGTGTTGCGCAAGCGCGCAGAGCACGAGATCCCCGGTATCTATTTCGCTTCTTTGTCGGCGCGCACCGTGGTCTACAAGGGGATGTTGACAGCACCTCAGCTCCCGCAGTTTTTCGTGGACCTGTCCGACCCGCTGTTCGAATCAGGGCTGGTGCTCGCTCACGCACGTTTTTCCACCAACACGTTCCCTAGTTGGCCGCTTGCTCACCCGTACCGTTACGTGGCGCACAACGGCGAGTTCAACACCGTGCAGGGCAACCGCAACTGGATGCGTACGCGCGAGGCGATGCTGCGGAGCAAGCTGGTGCCTGGCGACCTGTCACGCATCTTCCCCATCGTTACGCCCGGGGGCAGCGACTCCATGAGCTTCGACGAGGTGCTCGAGCTTTTGCACCTGAGCGGTCGGTCGCTGCCGCACGCGGTGTTGATGATGATCCCCGAGGCGTGGGAGAACAAGCAGGACATATCTCCCGCGCGGCGTGCCTTTTACCAGTTCCACGCCTGCATGATGGAGCCCTGGGACGGCCCTGCAGCCGTCGCGTTCACCGACGGCTCGCTCATCGGTGCCCAGCTCGACCGCAACGGGTTCAGGCCGCTGCGTTACTGGGTTACCGACGACGACATCGTGATAATGGCTTCCGAGGTCGGAGTGCTCGACGTGCCGGCCTCGAAGGTAGTGCTGCGGGGTCGTATCCAACCGGGACGTATGTTCCTCGTGGACACTGCTGCGGGGCGGATCGTCGACGACGACGAGATAAAAGACGGGCTCGCCGCTCAGCACCCGTACGCGGACTGGCTCGCGGCGGCCCGCATCGACCTCGAGGACCTACCCGTGCGCCGGGCGCTGACGCCGCAGTACTCGCGCCTGGTGAGCTTTCAGCGCCAGTTCGGCTACACAGAAGAAGAGATCCGCCTGGTTATCGAGCCCATGGTGAGGGATGGCAGCGAGCCCTTGGCTTCGATGGGCGACGACACCCCTCTCGCAGTGCTGTCGCGCCGCCCGCGCCTTCTTTATGACTATTTCCGCCAGCTCTTCGCTCAGGTGACCAACCCGCCCCTGGACGCGATCCGCGAGGAGCTCATAACTTCGCTTTCGTCTTCGGTCGGGCCCGAAGGCAATTTGCTGGAGCCGGGCCCTAACTCGTGCCACCAGATATTGCTGCCGGGCCCGATCCTGACCAACGACGAACTGGCGACCCTGCTTTACGTCGATGAGGACGGCGTTGTCCCCGGGTGGCACACTTTTGCGATCGACGGCCTGTTCCCCGCCAAAGGAGCGGCGAGCGCCGGGGAGCGTCTCCGTGACGCCTTGGACAGGGTCTGCGAACAGGTCGAGGAGGCGGTCGTTGCCGGGGCGAGCGTCGCGGTGCTCTCGGACCGCCATGCCAACGCCGACGCAGTCCCGATACCGTGCCTCCTGCTCGTGTCGGCCGTGCACCACTTCCTCGTCGACAAAAAGCTGCGGACAAAGGTCGGCCTCATCGTTGAAACCGGCGAGGCGCGGACCGTCCATCAGATGGCGTGCCTGATCAGCTATGGCGCCGCCGCTGTCAACCCGTACCTCGCCTTCGACACAGTTGTCGACCAGGTCCGCCGGGGCGCCATCACGGACATGTCGGCGCGCAAGGCGCTCAACAACTACGTGAAGGCAGCCGCCAAGGGTGTCCTGAAGACGATGTCCAAGATGGGGATTTCGACCGTAGCTTCATATACCGGAGCTCAAGTATTCGAGGCAGTGGGCTTGTCGAGCGAGGTTGCCGAACGCTATTTCACAGGCACCGCCACCCAGGTCGAGGGGGTCGGCCTGGAAGAGATAGCCGCCGAAGCGCTGGCACGCCACCGCGCCGCCTGGCCGGACAGGCCGAGCGAACTTGCGCACCGCGACCTCGAGCCGGGTGGCGACTGGCAGTGGCGCCGTGAGGGTGAGTACCACTTGTTCAACCCCGAGACGGTTTTCAAGCTCCAGCACGCAACAAGGTCCAAGAGCTACAAGATTTTCAAGGAGTACACACGCGCCGTCGACGACCAGTCGCGCAACCTTGCAACACTGCGAGGCTTGCTCGGCTTCCGCGCGCCGCACGAGACCGGTCGCAAGCCGGTGCTTATGGACGAAGTCGAGCCGGTGTCAGAGATCGTCAAGCGCTTCTCGACGGGTGCGATGTCCTACGGGGCTATATCGCAAGAGGCCCACGAGACCCTCGCCATTGCGATGAACCGGCTAGGTGCTCGCAGCAACAGCGGTGAGGGTGGAGAAGACCCTGAGCGCAACGTCCCAGACGACAACGGCGACAGCCGCCGCAGCGCCATCCGCCAGGTTGCCGCCGGGCGCTTCGGGGTGACCAGCGAGTACCTCGTCAATGCTGACGACATCCAGATAAAGATGGCCCAGGGGGCCAAACCCGGAGAAGGCGGCCAGCTCCCGGGCAAAAAGGTCTACCCCTGGATAGCCAAGACCCGCTACTCGACGCCCGGCGTCGGCCTGATCTCACCGCCTCCTCATCACGACATTTATTCGATCGAAGACTTGGCGCAGTTGATCTACGACCTGAAAAACGCCAACCCACGGGCGCGGGTCAACGTCAAATTGGTGTCCGAGACCGGCGTGGGCACGGTCGCTGCCGGTGTGGCGAAGGCTCACGCCGACGTTGTGCTCATCTCGGGCCACGACGGGGGCACCGGGGCATCGCCGATGAGCTCCACCCGCCACGCCGGCGGTCCCTGGGAGCTCGGGCTGGCCGAAACACAGCAGACCCTGCTCCGAAATGGCCTCCGCGACAGGATCGTCGTGCAGGTCGACGGCTCGATGAAAACCGGCAGGGACGTGGTGGTCGCGGCGCTCCTCGGGGCCGAGGAGTACGGATTTTCAACTGCGCCGCTCGTAGTTGAGGGCTGCATCATGATGCGCGTTTGCCATCTCGACACGTGCCCGGTCGGGGTCGCCACGCAAAACCCAGAGCTCCGCAAGCGTTTCAAGGGGACTCCCGAACTGGTGGTGAGGTTCTTCGAGTACATAGCTGAAGAAGTCAGGGAATGGTTGGCGATGCTCGGCTTCAGGACGCTCGCCGAGGCGATCGGGCGGAGCGAGGTCCTCGAGGAACTGGCTGCCGAGGAGCACAGCAAGGCTGCGACGCTCGACCTTTCAGCCATCTTGTACCCGCCTCCGCCGGGCGTGGCGCTCAGCTGTACCCACCAACAGGACCATGGGCTCGAGCGCACCCTGGATGCCAAGTTGATCGAGGCCTGCCGCCCGGCGCTGGAAGAAGGCTTATCGGTGTCGAGTTCGTGGCCTGTCGTCAACTCCAACCGTGCCGTTGGCACCATGCTCGGGTCGGAGATCACCCGACGGCATGGTGGCGCCGGCTTACCGGAGGGCACCATCCAGCTCGAAATGACTGGCTCGGCTGGGCAGAGCTTCGGCGCTTTCTTGCCCTCAGGGGTCACGTTGCGGCTTTTCGGCGATGCGAACGACTACCTGGGCAAGGGCCTTTCTGGTGGCCGGGTAATCGTGCGCCCCCCGTTGGACGTGCCTGCCGGTTTTGTCGCCGAGGCAAACATAATCGCGGGCAACGTCATCGGCTACGGCGCTACCAGCGGGGAGATCTTCATAAGAGGGGTCGTGGGGGAGCGCTTTTGCGTGCGCAACTCAGGGGCCCTGGCCGTCGTTGAAGGCGTCGGCGACCACGGGTGTGAGTACATGACCGGTGGGCGTGTCGTCGTGCTCGGCCCGACCGGGCGCAATTTCGCCGCTGGTATGTCCGGTGGCTTCGCCTATGTCTACGACCCCAACGGGCGCCTTCCGGAGAGGCTCAACAAGGACATGGTCGAGCTGGACAATATGAGCGACGACGATGCTGCCTGGCTTCGCGCCGTTCTCGTGCGTTATCTGGCTGAAACAGCCTCTGCGGTGGCCGAGCGGCTGCTCGACAACTTTGCCGCCCATGCCGGTTCGTTCGTAAAGGTTGTACCGACCGATTACCGCCGCGCTCTCGACGCGGCCCTCCTTGCGGAAGGCGAGGCCGATGCAGTTGGGGCGATAATGATGGCCGCCGCGCATGGCTGACCCGAACGGCTTCCTGAAGCACAAAAGGCGCGACGCGGAGCACCGGCCCGTGCACCTGCGCGTCCGCGACTGGGGCGAGATGTACGAGCGGGTAGACCTCGCAGAACTTCGGGACCAGGCTTCACGTTGTATGGACTGCGCCATACCTTTTTGCAACAGCCTGAACGGTTGCCCCCTCGGCAACCTGATACCGGACTGGAACGACCTTGTTTACCGGGACCGTTGGCGCGACGCCATCGACAGGCTTCACGCCACCAACAACTTCCCTGAGTTCACCGGGCGAATGTGCCCCGCTCCTTGCGAGAGCGCATGCGTACTTTCGATCAACGACGACCCCGTCACGATCAAGCAGGTGGAAAACGAAATAATCGACTACGCCTGGGAACACGGCTGGGTGACTCCCGTGCGACCGAGCTCGAAGACCACCAAACGCGTGGCGGTCGTCGGGTCCGGGCCGGCGGGTATGGCGGCGGCCCAGCAGTTGACCCGGGCGGGCCACGAGGTCGTCGTCTACGAGCGCGACGACAGGGCAGGCGGTCTGATCCGTTATGGGATCCCCGACTTCAAAATGGACAAGGCCCTTTTGGACCGGCGCATCGCGCAGATGGAGGCGGAGGGGACCGTCTTCGAATGTGGGGTCGACGTCGGGGTTGACCTTTCGGTGGAGGACCTTCGTTCCGGCCACGACGCAGTCGTATTGGCGATCGGCGCCCTATGGCAGAGGGAGCTCGACATCCCGGGGCGGCACCTGGGTGGTGTCCACCTGGCCATGGAGTACCTCGTCCCGTCTAACAGGGTGCAGGCGGGCCTCCTCGACCGGCCCCCGATCGACGCCGCTGGCAAGTCGGTGATCATCATCGGCGGGGGCGACACGGGTGCGGACTGCCTCGGTACGGCTCACCGCCAGGGCGCCGCTTCTGTTCACCAGTTCGACATCCACGAACAACCTCCCGACGAGCGCCCCGAAAGCACCCCATGGCCTCTCTGGCCGCTCGTGCTGCGGGGCTCGCTCGCCCACGAAGAGGGGGGAAACCGGGTCTTTGCGGTCCAGACCGACGCATTCGTGGGCGACGAGAGGGGCCGGGTCCGGGCTCTGCAGGCCCACCAGGTGCGAGAGCTCGGGCGGCGCAACTACGAAGATGTCCCCGGCAGCGACTTCGAGCTGGCAGCCGATCTTGTGCTGCTGGCGATCGGCTTTCGCGGGCCAGACGGCCAGCTTCTCGACAAGCTGGGCACCGAGTTGACAGAGCGGGGCAATGTCGCCCATGACGGCTCTTGGGGGACCACCGTGCCAGGGGTTTTTGCCTGTGGCGACGCCACCAGGGGAGCGAGCCTGATCGTCTGGGCTATTGCCGAGGGCCGCGCAGCGGCAGCCGCTGTTGACCGTTACCTGGTCGGCGAGACACTGCTTCCCGCGGCCCTCTAGCCCAAAGGACCGGTCGTGGTCCCGTCTTCCCTCACGCAAAGAAGAACGTTGAGGGAAGAACGGCACCACGCCTGTCCTTTGCGGGCCATGTCAAGTGCCTGGTCACGGGACCATCGGCCGAGAGCTGCCGTGGGCGTCGGGATGCGGTCCCGGGCCGGCGGCCAGCCGAAAGCTTCTGGAAATCGGGCGCCGAACCGCGGGTGGGCGGCCGCTGGCGACTTTGCCCTTGGTTGCGACATGGGGCAGTCTTAGCCCTGACGATCAAGCCGAGACGAGTTCGACGGAGTCACCCGACAACTCCAGCCGCAGCGTGATCCCGAGGTGTCGCGCCAGTCGCATCAACGTCGTCAGGGAGGGTTCGTGATCCGCGGCTTCAAGACGAGCTACGGCCGGCTGGCTCATCCCCAACCGTCGCGCAAGAGCGGTCTGGGTCAACTCGTGGTCAGCTCTGTACTTGATGACCAAGATGGCCAGCCGATTGGCCACCGCAGTGCGGGCCAGCTCGGCCGCCACCTCAGCGTCGCGGGCCTCCTCCTCGGCGAGGCGAGCGGCTGTCTTCGATCGGGTCGGCTTGTTAGTCACTTCTTCTGCTCCAGTCTCGCTAAGCGTGTTTCGGCCCGCCGGCAGGCGGAAGCGAACCCAGCCGGGTCGACCTCGGCTTCCGGCGCGAACGCCGCCACTACGAACTCATTACCCACTTGGCGGTACAGGGCCCGCCATGGACTGCGCCCACCGCGTGGGCGTAACTCGCGAAGGCGATCGGCTCAAGCCACCGCGCTGCTGTGCGGATAGGGGAGCCGCGGCCCGAGCGCTTCGAGCTTGGCATCAGCGTTGATCAAAGCGGCCTTCTCCTTCGGGACTGGCAGCGTCTCACGTTCAGCGATGGCTTCAGCCGCGTAGCGGCAGGTCCACGCCATCCGTGGCCAGTATAACATTCGTGATATAGGGTCGACGACCCACTCGTTACCGTTCAGTCCCCTCCGACGCGAACCCCCACTATCAATCGCAGCAAACTCGACAGTGGACGTTCCCCTACACGCTGGGCCCGCGACGCGTTCGGCCAGTCGATCGGTAAACGCCAGCTTGAGGTTCTAAAGGCAAGGCGCGGTGCGGCGCTACGTTCCGTAGGCTCCCCAGGGGTGAGCGACCTGAGCGACCTGAGCGACCCCTGGGTGACCGGGGTGCTGAGGCAGGCGTTCTCACCCTTGGCCAACGAGGACCGCTGGCAACTTGCGGCGGTGGCCACGGCCGGCGAGCGGACCGGAACGTGGCTTTCCGGTGCGTCGATGTCTTCCGGCTTCCAAATCGGCTCGGTTACCAAGACGTTTACGGCCCTGTTGCTCGCCACCATGGCGACCAAGGGGCAAGTCGCTCTGGAGGACCCCGTGGGCCGCTACCTCCCGGCCGCTGCGGGTTCGGGCACGAGGCTCGTCGACCTTGCTACCCACACTTCCGGATATCCGAGGATCCCTCGGGGTGTCAAGGCGCGCATGCTGCTGCGGCTCCGGGACCCCTACGCACTGGTGCGGGACCGCCACATCGATAGGTCGTTGCGGAACCTGGGCCGCAACCTTGGCCTCGGCCCGCACCCGTTCGAATACTCCAACTTCGGCTACGGCGTGCTCTCACGTGCGCTGGCGGCAGCCGGTGACCTGCCCTTCGGCGAGCTGCTCCGCCAGGAGGTCCTGCGGCCCCTCAACCTCGGGGAGGTGACCCTGGAGACGGACCCTGACCCGGACCGGCGCCGCCTTTTCGGCCATAACGGTTCGGGCAGCGAGATGGAACACTGGCACAACCCTGCGTTGCAGGGCGCCGGTTTCCTGTTCTCGTCGATCGAAGGCATGCGTCGCTACCTCGCAGCCAATCTCTTCCCTGAGACGACGTCGCTGCGGGTGCCGTTGGAGCTGGTCCACCAGGCCCGCTACCCAGCAGGCCCCGGTATGCAGGTGGCAATGGGCTGGTTGGTAAGCGGTACCGATGAGGGCCCTGTCCACTGGCACAACGGGGGTATCGCCGGCTTCGGCAGCTTTATCGGCTTCGACCTCGAGCGCCAACTTGGCGTGGCCGTCCTCATAAGCCGAGTTCATACACCTCGGCTGGACGAAGTCGCTATGACCGTGATCTCGGAACTGAGGCAAAAGGCGTGAAGAGAACCTGTCGGGCCCGCTACTGGCAGTCCGGTCGCCGCCGAGGAGGACGATCTGCCCCTAAAGCACCTCGACCGGGCAGTTGAGCGTGACCGGCGCATCCCGGATGCGATCATCTGCAGTTAACAATGGGACGTTGCCCAACATCTCGGCGAGAGCTATGTAGGTGGCATCTTGACCAGTGAAGTTGCCCCGCAAAGCCCACATGCGCCCCCGTAGCCAATCGGCTGGGTACCTGACAATCTCCATAGCGCCGAAGAGATCTAACGCCGCTGCGCCTTCGTTGTCTGTCAGCTTCTTTCGAAGGACCAAGCTCCTAAGGGCGTTGACAACTTCCGAATCAATCAGGTGGGGGGCAACCAACTCTTCGTTGTCGAAGTCGACAACCTCACCGTCACCAACCAGGAGCTTGACGGCTGCGCTGCTATCGAGGACCTTCAATCCCGACCTTCATGAACCGCAGAAATGATTTCCTCAGTCGGGACGCGAGAGCGGATCGTCTTCCGAGCCGCTTTCACGATCTCGGTGTTGCGATGAGCGGACGCTGTCCGGCGCGCCATGTGCTCCATCTCCCGGCGCATAAGGGCGCTGAGCGACAGGCCCTGGTCCTCGGCCAGGGCGGTTAGCTTGTCATGGACTTCGACGGGCACGTCCCGGACATGGACCACTTTCCCCATACGAATAACCTACCAAACTGGGTGCAGAATGCACCCAGTAAGCGTTAGCTCGATCGTGACGGCCGATGGCAGCCTCATTGGACAACGATGACCGGGGGCGCTACGAGCTGGCCTTTCCCGCGTTAGCCCGTCGGCTCGGTATCGTCGGGCTGTGAAAGTTGCGTTCTACCCGGGGGAGTGCCCGAGCCCCCCGCAAGGCTCCGTGGTAACTATTGGCGCCTTCGACGGAGTCCACCTCGGCCACCGCCGGCTCATCGACCGGGTCAAGAGCACCGCCGCCGAGATCGGTGCGATCTCGGTTGTCGTCACCTTCGACCAGCACCCAGCGAGCGTGGTGCGCCCGGGGTCGGCCCCACTGTTACTGACGGACCTCGACCAGAAGTTGGCGCTACTGGAAGCTTCAGGGGTCGACGTGGTCCTGGTCGTACGCTTCGACGTCCAACGGTCGACCGAGCCGGCAGAGGCCTTTGTCGACGAGGTCCTCGTCGACTGCCTGAACGCGCGGGCCCTAGTCGTGGGCCACGACTTCCACTTCGGTCGCAACAGGGAAGGCGATGTCGCGCTCCTCCAGCGCATCGGGGCGCTAAGAGGTTTCGACGTGACGGGGATCCGGCTCCTCAGCTCCGAAGGGAACGGGCGCGAGGCGACCAATGTCGGTGAGCTCGGGCCGATCTCGTCGACCGGGATCCGCCGCTTGATCGCCCAAGGTGAAGTCAGGGCGGCTGCCCGGCTGCTCGGCCGCTGGCACCAGCTGCGAGGGATAGTCGCGCACGGCGAAAAGCGCGGCAGGGAGCTAGGCTTCCCGACCGCCAACCTGGAAATCGACAAGGCGATGCAGATTTGCTCGGATGGTGTCTACGCCGGCTGGTACCTCAGGCTGGACGGCACCCGGCACCAGACTGCGATCTCGGTCGGGCGTCAGCCGACCTTCTACGAATCGAGGCCCTTCTCGCTGGTCGAGGCCCACCTGGTCGACTTCCAGGGCGACCTGTACGACGAGATGGGTACGGTCGAACTGGTGGCCCGGCTGCGAGGCCAGGAAAAGTTCGCCTCGGTGGACGCCCTTGTCGACCAGATGACCGCCGACGTGGCCCAGACGAGGCTTACTTTGGCGGCCGCGTCCATCTGAGCCAGCACTTTTGCCGTGGCGGAGGCGAAGGCGAGAGTGGTACCGCTATCTAGCTGCTAGCATGATCGGCGGCGTTGTGCCACGTAACTGCTCAGGCGACCGGGCCCTTGTCCCGGGCGGGGGCGGACCTGTCCCACGGCGTCATTGTCCTGTTTTAGCCAGCCCCATTCCAAGGACCTACCAAGCATGCCGGAAAAAGCACCGACCATTGAGGCCTACCGCCTCCATGAGACGGACACGGGTTCGCCCGAGGTACAGGTTGCTCTGTTGAGTGAGCGTATTGCCCACCTGACCGAGCACTTGAAGCTGAACAAGCACGACCATCACTCCCGACGCGGGCTGATGGTGCTCATCGGGCGTCGCCGTCGTCTTCTCGATTATGTGAAGAACAACGACGTCGAGCGCTACCGAGGGCTAATAGGCCGGCTGGGGCTGCGCCGCTGATCGCGAGAGCCGAGGGGCAGGCTGTTGTCAGCTGCCAGTCGAGGACTTCCCGCCGGGCTTACAGCGCCGGCACCGGGAGGTCGTCAACTGACAACTGGCTCAGTTCCGCCCAGCGGCCTCAAGGGTCTTCACTGAGTGAAGATCCTCTATCTGTGGTAGCTGGCAGTGCCGGCTCCCACGGGCCGAAAGGAGAACACCACCTCTATGGGGGAGCCTTTTTCTGTTGAAGCGCCGGTGTCTGGCACCGACAAACGCATAAGTTTCCAAACGGGCCTGTTGGCCCAGCAATCCCAAGGTGCAGTCGTCGCACGAATTGGCGACACGATAGTGCTGGCTACTGCCAATGCCGCATCGCACGCACCTGAAGGAATAGATTTTTTCCCGCTCACGATCGATGTCGAAGAGCGGATGTACGCAGCCGGCAAGATCCCCGGGTCGTTCTTCCGCCGTGAAGGGCGCCCCTCTGAAACCGCCATTCTCACTGCGCGCCTGATCGATCGGCCGCTGCGGCCCTCTTTCGCCGATGGTTACCGCAACGAGACTCAGGTGGTCATAACGGTCCTCGGTGCTGACCAAGTCAACCCCCACGACGTAATTGCAATAAATGCCGCAAGCGCGGCGCTGATGATCTCGGGCCTGCCCTTCGAAGGCCCGATCGGAGCGGTGCGGGTCGCTTATACCCAAGAGGGCAAATGGATCCCCCACCCGACATACGTGGAGGGCGACGAATCGACCTTCGAGCTCGTGGTAGCAGGGCGGGTACTGCCTGATGGCGATGTGGCCATCATGATGGTCGAAGCCGGCGGGACCGAAAGGGCTTGGGCGTACTACAGCGCGGGAGCCCCGAAGGTGACTGAAGAAGTCATCGGCGAGGGCCTCGAGGCGGCCAAAACCTGGATCAAGGAGTCCGCTGAGCTCCAGCTCGAGCTGCGGGCCCGTGCCGGTTCGCGTGAGCCGCTCGCCTACGCACCGCGCCGTGACTATGCGCCGGAGGTCTTCGAGCGCGTGGAAGCCCTCGGCTCCGAGCGGATAGGCAAGGTGACCACCATCTCGCTCAAGTCTGAGCGCGAGGCCGCACTATCTGAGACTGCCGCTTCGCTGATAGAGGAGCTTTCAGGAGAATTCGCAGGGAGAGAGAAGGAAATATCCTCGGCCGTCCGTTCCCTCACCAAGAAACTGGTGCGCAAGCGGATCGTCGAGGAAGGTGTACGTATTGACGGCCGCGGCACTCGTGACCTGAGGCCGCTCAGTGCCCAGGTGGGCATACTGCCGACCGCGCACGGCTCGGGGCTTTTCCAGCGTGGCGAGACCCAGGTGCTCAACGTGACAACTCTCGGGATGCCGCGCATGGACCAGATGATCGACACCATCGGCACCGAGGAAAAAAAGCGTTACATGCACCACTACAACATGCCTCCGTCGGCCAACGGCGAAGTTGGGCGTGTCGGTAGCCCCAAGCGCCGCGAGATCGGCCACGGCCTTCTCGCCGAGCGGGCGCTGTTGCCTGTGGTGCCATCTTTTGAGGAGTTCCCGTACGCGCTCCGGCTGGTCTCCGAGGTCCTGTCGTCCAACGGCTCGACTTCGATGGCGTCTGTGTGCGGTTCGAGCTTGTCGCTGATGGACGCGGGAGTGCCCATAAAGGCTGCCGTTTCGGGGATCGCGATGGGCCTTGTCAAAGATGGCGACAATTACGTGACGCTGACCGACATCCTGGGCGCCGAAGACGCCTTCGGTGACATGGACTTCAAGGTGGCCGGCCCGGCGGACTTCGTGACCGCCCTTCAGCTCGACACCAAGATCGACGGCCTCCCGGCCAATGTGCTCGGCGACGCTCTCCGTCAGGCTCGCGAAGCACGGCTGGCGATCCTCGAGGTCATGAACGCGGCCATCAGCAAGCCGCGCTCCGAGGTGAGCGACACCGCCCCCAAGATCGTGACCCTGGAGATCCCGATGGACAAGATCGGCGAGGTCATCGGGCCCAAGGGCAAGATGATCAATTCGATACAGCAAGAAACCGGGGCGGACATAAGTGTGGACGACAACGGTGTCGTCGGTACCGTCACGATCGGCGCCCGAGACGGGGCGGCTGTGAAGGAAGCCCTGAAGCGGATCGAGCTGATCCTCGACCCGCCCAAGGCTGAGGTGGGTGCGACATACCGCGGCAAGGTGGTCAACATCACCAAGTTCGGCGCTTTCGTCAACATCCTCCCGGGCCGTGACGGTCTCGTGCACATCTCCAAGCTCTCCAAGTTGGCGCAAGGCAAGCGCGTCGAGCGCGTCGAAGACGTGCTTTCACTTGGCGAGGAACTCGACGTGCGCGTCGACGACGTCGACCCGATCGGGAAGGTCTCGCTTTCGATCGAGGATGGCTCAGGGCCCTCCGGAGCGGGCGCAGGCTCCGCTTCAGCCGACGCCCCTGAAGCCGCCGACGGCGACGCCGGCAACGGCCTGAAGACGGTGTCGTTCGAAGACACCTGGGAACAAGAGGCTCGCACGACCTTCGGCGACCTCGGGCCATCGGCTGGCCCCCTCGAACAAGCCGGTGCCCCTTCGGGGGGACGCGGCCCGCAGGACCGGCCCGGGGAGCCGCGCGGTCAGGGCGGCGGCCCACGCCGCAACCCCCGCAGGCGGCATTAAGCCCACTGTTATGGCAGGGGAGAGCACAAAGCAACGAGCGCGATCTGCTCGGGGCCCCCGCGACGTCGTTGAAACGACGGTCGTCGACGGGGGCCTGACGATAGTCACCGAGCACATGCCCGACGTGCTATCGGTGAGCCTGGGGTTCTGGGTCGGGACCGGCTCGGTCGACGAGCCCGAGCCGATCGCCGGCGCCTCG
>Ga0182024_10007669_pt1 | contig 23207 bp, 19 predicted proteins | sample P32metaG_FD_120480 | JGI IMG/M metagenome (GOLD analysis project Ga0182024, IMG submission 120480) | Permafrost microbial communities from Stordalen Mire, Sweden - P3-2 metaG (Illumina Assembly) | ecosystem: Environmental > Terrestrial > Soil > Wetlands > Permafrost | place: Sweden: Stordalen... | reverse complement strand
CCCGGCGACCGGGTAGTTCTTGGAGGTCAGGAAAATTACACCCTCGGCGAGCAGGTATCCCCGATCCTCACGCAGACGCCTTCTTCCGATGTGATGCGCGAGTCGGGAGGTGTAATCGATATGAAGGCAGATGCGGAAGCGAGCAGCGGAGGCCCAAAGTAATGCCGAAGTTTGCTCTCAAGTATCCGTTCTTCGTCATTATGCTGTGCCTAATGGTCTCGCTTGTGGGCGTGGTCAACACCGTTCGTATGCCCGTTGATCTTTTTCCCAAAATCGACATGCCCGTGGTAGTTGTGGCAACTTTTTACAACGGCATGCCGCCGCAACAAATCGAAGCCGACATTACAAATACTTTCGAACGCTTTTTTACGCTTGGCGCCAATATCGATCACAGCGAATCGCGTTCCCTGACCGGCGTGAGCCTTATCAAAATCTACTTCAAGCCGGGCACGGATCCCAATTCAGCGCTGAGCAACATTGCCAACCTCGCCATGGCGGACCTGCGGCGCCTTCCGCCGGGCACTTTGCCTCCTGTGGTGCTCGGTATGGACGCCTCGACGCAGCCGGTGTGTCTGGTGACGTTGAAAGGCCAGGGGCTGAACGAGACGAATCTGAAAGACATGGCGCAGTTCCAGGTGCGGAATCAGATATCGAATGTCCAGGGCGCTTCGGTTCCGCAGCCCTATGGTGGAACTTATCGCCAGATTCAGGTGTACGTGGACCCGGTAAAAATGGAGGCACGCAATCTCAGCCTCAACGACGTTGTGGAGTCAGTGAATAGTTCTAATCTGATCCTACCTGCCGGCGACGTGCGCATCGGTTCGAAGGACTTCAACATCTATGCGAACAGCCAGTTCCCCGACGCAACCTCGATGAACGAGATGCCCCTGAAGTCAGTGGGCAACGCATCGGTGCTGGTGGCTGACATCGGTAAGGCAGAGGACTCGGGCGCGCTCCAGTACAACATTGTGCGCATCGACGGCCAGCGCTCTGTCTACATACCGGTCTTCAAGCAGGGCGGTAACAGCAACACCATCACCATTGTCGACGGCATGAAGACCGCGATCAAGCATCTGGTTGACATCCCTGCCTCCCTGAAAACAGCAGTAGTCTTCGACCAATCCATCTTCGTAAAGCTTGCCATCAAGAATCTCGTCAAGGAGGCGAGCATCGGCCTCGTACTCACAGGCATCATGATATTGGTCTTCCTTGGCAGCCCGCGTGCAACCTTCGCTGTCCTGCTTTCCATACCACTCTCAGCGCTTGTATGCCTCCTGCTGACAAGTGCATTGGGTGGCTCGATCAACACCATGATTCTCGGTGGATTGGCGTTGGCATTCTCGCGACTGATCGACGATTCTGTGGTGGTGCTGGAGAATATCTTCCGCTACATGGAGATGGGATATCCACCGCGCGAGGCGGCAGAAAAGGGAGGGATGGAGGTATCGCTCGCGGTTCTAGCTGCAACCTCAACAACCTCTATCGTATTCTTTCCCGTCAGCTTTCTCTCCGGTATCAGCAAGTACATCTTCACGCCGCTCGCGCTGGGCGTAGTCCTGTCGATTTTCGCTTCTTACTTCTTCGCAATGACAGTCGTCCCTCTCTACTGTGCCAACTTTATCCGGCTGAAAGATGAGGAGACAAAAGGGAGAGACAACAGGCCACAATTCTTTGCACGGTTCGAGCGCAAGTTCAACGAGAAGTTTCAAAGCCTGCTCTCGTGGTATGAAGGTCTCGCCAAACGAGCAATGCGGCGCCCGAGCTTCACGGCTGCCGCAATCTTGGGTGGTGTCGCACTCACAATGCTTGCCCTCTTCCCGTTCCTCGGACGCGCCTTCTTTCCGCGCACCGATCCTGGGCAGTTCGTCATCGATGTACGGATGCCGAGCGGCACGCGCCTCGAAGTGAGCAACGATGACATTGCCAAAGTTGAGACGATTATTCGCAGCGTCGTCAAACCGTCTGATCTGGATATGGTGGTGTCAAACATAGGTGTTTACCCTGACCTCTCCGCGATCTATACCTCCAACGCCTCCATGAACACGGCCTTCGTGCAGGTCAGTCTAAAAGAGGACCATGACATTGCCAGCTACGAGTATATGCGGCGCGTGCGGGAGAAGCTTTCTGCCCAGATGCCTGAGCTTGTCACTTACTTCCAGGCGGGGGGCCTCGTGGATAGCGTAATCAATCAGGGACTGCCGGCACCGATTGACCTCCAGGTTAGCTCGATGAATATCGATGGAGCTTACGCACTTGCAAAAGATCTCTCACAGAAGATCAAGGCGATGCCGAACGTGAGCGGCGTCTACATTCCGCAGGATATTGACTACCCAGGCATTGCCCTGAACATCGACCGCGAAAAAGCCAACCTGATCGGCCTTTCTGCAAAGGACGTGGTGCAAAACGTAATTACCGCAATGACCTCCGATGGCATGGTCGCTCCAAGCTATTGGATCGATCCAAAGAGCGGCAACAACTATATGGTGACAGTCCAGTACGCGAACAACTTGATCAACAACATGTCGATGCAGGACTTCGACAATATTCCTCTCCGTGGCGTTCATCCCGCCGGATATAGCCCACTGCAGCAGGCTCGCGAAGCTTCCAGCAATTCCCGCGAGTTCTGGAAAGGCAACCACACAGCCGGGTATACGCCACTGAGTTCGGTCGCGAGTATCCAGCAGATCACGACTCCGACCGAAGTCGACCATTACCAGATTCGACGCGTGATCGACATCTATGTTGCGACAAAGACAGAGGCGCTGCAAGGGGTGGGCGCCAATGTAAGAAAGCTTCTGGCGAATACCCCGACCGACAAGAACACTGTTCTGAGCCTGCGTGGAGCCGTGGTCAGCATGAACCGGTCGTTCGGGGAGTTTGGCCTTGGGCTCATTGTTTCCGTGTTGATGGTTTACCTGATTCTGATGGCTCAGTTTAGATCGTTCATCGATCCATTCATAATCCTGATGGCGATTCCGCCAGGACTGGCCGGGGTCGTGATGACCCTCCTGATAACCGGCAGTTCACTGAACATCATGTCGTTGATGGGCGTGATCATGATGACCGGCATAGTTGTCTCCAACAGCATTCTGATCGTCGAATTCGCCGGAACATTGCTTTCGCAGGGGCTGCCGCTATTGGAGGCCGTGGTGCAGTCCTGCAAAATACGCCTGCGCCCAATTCTGATGACTTCATTGGCAACCCTTCTCGGCATGATTCCGATGGCACTCGGAATGGAAGCTGGGAGCGAGCAATATGCGCCGCTGGCGCGTGCAGTCATCGGTGGCCTTGCAGTTTCTGTGGTCGTTACCGTCTTTCTTGTGCCGGCAGTCTACCTGATCGTTCACGGCGCGCGGGAAAAGAAGTCCGCGGTTGCAGGGGAGGCATAGAGAATGACAATTCGCATCAGAAGTCGTTTTAGCAATGGACGCCCGAGTCCAACTCGGAAGAATTGTGCACCGATGGCGATTAACGGAGGTGCGAGGTAATGCCGAAGTTTGCTCTCAACAATCCTTTCTTCATCATCATGCTGTGCCTGATGGTCTCCCTTGTGGGGGTGGTAAACGTCGTTCGCATGCCGGTCGATCTGTTCCCCAGGATCGACATGCCCGTTGTCGTAGTAGCGACGTTCTACAACGGCATGCCCCCACAGCAGATTGAAGCCGACATTACAAATACCTTTGAGCGCTTTTTTACGCTGGGCGCAAATATCGACCACAGCGAATCGCGTTCGCTGACAGGCGTGAGCCTGATCAAGATCTACTTCAAGCCAGGTACGGATCCTAATTCAGCACTGAGCAATATTGCCAATCTGGCCATGGCGGATTTGCGGCGCCTGCCCCCGGGCACGTTGCCCCCGGTGGTTCTGGGCATGGACGCTTCGACGCAACCGGTATGCCTGGTGACTCTGAAGGGGCAAGGACTCAATGAGACAAATTTGAAAGACATTGCGCAGTTTCAGGTGCGCAACCAGATTTCAAACGTGCAGGGCGCATCGGTTCCGCAACCCTATGGGGGAACCTACCGTCAGATCCAGGTGTACGTGGACCCGCTGAAAATGGAGGCGCGCAATCTCAGCCTGAACGACGTAGTGCAGTCAGTCAACAACTCGAATCTGATCCTGCCGGCCGGCGATGTACGCGTGGGGTCGAAGGACTTCAACATCTACGCCAACAGCCAATTTCCCGACGCGAACTCGATGAATCAGATGCCGCTCAAGTCGGTGGGCAACGCATCCGTCCTTGTCGCAGACATTGGCAAGGCAGAGGATTCGGGCGCGCTTCAGTACAACATTGTGCGCATCGACGGACAACGCTCCGTCTACATTCCAGTCTTCAAGCAGGGCGGCAACAGCAACACAATCACCATCGTCGATGGAATGAAGGCCGCCATCAAGCATCTGGTCGACATACCGGCATCGTTGAAGACGGCGGTGGTTTTCGACCAGTCCGTATTTGTCAAGCTGGCGATCGGCAATGTCACCAGGGAAGCGGCAATTGGCCTGGTGCTGACCGGAGTTATGATCCTGATCTTTCTAGGGAGCCCGCGCGCCACGATTGCGGTGTTGCTTTCGGTACCGCTCTCTATGGTGGTCTGCCTCCTGATCACCAATTACATGGGAGGGTCGATCAATACCATGATTCTGGGCGGTCTGGCCCTGGTTTTCTCCCGGCTCATCGATAACGGGGTCATTGTGCTTGAGAACATCTTCCGCCACATGGAGATGGGGGAATCACCCTCCGTTGCCGCCGAACGCGGTGGAACGGAGGTCTCGATGGCTGTGCTTGCCGCCACATTTACAACCTCCATTGTGTTTTTTCCCGTCACGTTTTTTAACGGCATTAGCAAATACATCTTCACTCCGTTGGCAATGGGCGTCGTGCTCTCGATTTTCGCCTCATACTTCTTCGCCATGACAGTAGTTCCTCTTTATTGCGCGAAGTTCATTCACGTGCATCACGGAGGCGAGAGCGCGAAAGAGTCGAAACCTGGCATTTTTGCCCAATTCGAGAGGTCATTCAATGACAAGTATGAGAGGATGCTGAACTGGTATGAGAGCCTTGCCAAGCGGGCGATGCAAAAGCCGGGCTTAACGGCAGCTGGGATTCTCGGTGGCGTTGCGCTCGTGCTTGCGGTGACGTCTCCATTCCTTGGTCGCGCTTACTTTCCCCGGACCGACCCGGGCCAATTCGTCATCAATGTGCGGATGCCCAGCGGAACGCGACTGGAGGTTAGCAATGATTACATCGCGAAAGTGGAGAACGTTGTACGCGGCGTAGTGCGCCCCAAAGACCTGGATATGATCGTCTCCAACATTGGAGTCTATCCAGACCTATCGGCTATCTACACCACCAATGCATCGATGGATACGGCCTTCGTACAGGTCAGCCTGAAAGAGAAACATAGCGTCGGCAGCTATGAATATATGCAACGCGTGCGCGATAACCTGTCCCGCCAGATGCCCGAGCTTACTACTTACTTCCAGGCCGGCGGCTTGGTGGATAGCGTAGTCAATCAGGGGTTGGCCGCTCCGATCGATATTCAGGTGAGCTCTATGGATATGGAGGGTTCTTACACCCTGGCCAAGACACTCGCCCAAAAGATCAAAGCGTTGCCGAATGTGAGCGGCGTTTACATCCCGCAGGATCTGGACTATCCAGGCATTGCGTTGAACATCGACCGCGAGAAGGCCAGCCTGATCGGTCTCTCTGCCAAAGATGTGGTGGACAACGTGGTTACTGCCATGACTTCAGACGGCATGGTCGCTCCAAGCTACTGGATCGATCCGAAGAGCGGTAACAACTACATGGTGACGGTCCAATATGCGAATCAAGTCCTCAACAATATGTCGATGGAAAAATTCGAGAATATTCCCCTACGCGGCGTCCAGCCGACCGGTTACAGCCCGATGCAGCAGGCTCACGAGACTGGTGAACAATCGCGCGAACTGTCGAGAGGTGACCACACCGCCGGATATACGCCTTTGAGCTCGGTCGCGGACCTCAAGCTGATCAATACTCCGACAGAAGTGGATCACTATCAGATCCGGCGCGTCATTGACATTTACGTTTCCACCAGGACAGAGGCATTGCAAGGTGTAGGTGGCAACATCAGGAAACTTCTAGACGGCACGAAGACCGACAAGAATACGGTTCTGAACCTGCGCGGCGCCGTAATCAGCATGAACGGCTCGTTTGCCGAGTTTGGCGTTGGACTCATCATTGCGGTTCTGATGGTCTACCTGATCCTGATGACCCAGTTCACTTCGTTCATCGATCCATTCATCATTCTCATGGCCATCCCTCCTGGACTGGCCGGGGTTGTGCTAATCCTTCTCGTCACAGGGAGCACGTTGAACATCATGTCCTTGATGGGAGTGATCATGATGACCGGCATCGTAGTCTCGAATAGCATTCTGATCGTTGAATTCGCCGGGACCTTGCATAAACAAGGCCAGACGTTATTAGAGGCCGTTGTCCAGTCATGCAAAATCCGGTTGCGCCCAATCTTGATGACCTCGCTGGCGACGCTTCTGGGCATGATCCCGATGGCCCTTGGAGTCGAAGCCGGCAGCGAACAATATGCGCCGCTCGCGCGTGCTGTCATCGGCGGGCTTGCTGTTTCCGTGGTCGTAACTGTTTTCCTGGTGCCGGCAGTTTATCTGATCGTCCACGGCCGCCACGAAGAGAAGTCCGCAGTTGCGGAGGAGGTTTAGAGAATGACCAGACAGACTGGATCGAGGGTTCGACATTCCGGGTTGTTTGTTTCGCTGGTGACGGCCTGTTCCGTGTCACTCCACGGACAGACGACATGCATCCAGCCGCAGCTTCCGGATGCTCCCAAGGTCTCTCTCATGGCATTTGCGCGGCAAATTGCAACGCCGATACCGGGGGGAATGAAGCAGCCTTCGCTGGAACAGCCGGATAGCGCAACTGCTGGCTCACATCCGCGCCTATCGCTTGCGGATGCAGAGAAGATGGCCGTGAAGAATAATCCACGAGTCAGTGTTGGCCGTTTGCTCGCGCTCGCGCAACATCAGGTCGTCCGAGAAACAAGATCGGCTGAACTGCCGACTGGCGTCGCCAGCATAACTGCTGAAGAAGCTGAGAATGCGAGCCGCATATCGGCGGGCTCACTCACCGCGTCACGTCTCTTTGAACATGCCGGTGCAGGGGGAAGTTTCACTCAGCTGATCACGGACTTTGGGAAAACAGGCAATCTCGTAGCTTCTTCAAAGCTTCAGGAAAAAGCACAGAATGCGAATGCTCGTGCAACTACTGAAGATATCGTTCTTGCAACCGATCTGGCATTCTTCAATGCACTTCAGGCTCAGGCATTGCTTAAGGTAGCGCAACAAAATGTAGGCACTAGGCAGACGACCCAATCTCAGATCAGCGCGATGACAAGCAACAAACTAAAATCCACGCTCGATTTGAGTTTCGCGGATGTCAACTTGTCGCAGGCGAAGTTGCTGATGCTCGATGCGCAAAACAACGTCGACTCAACAATGGCCGCATTGGACGCGGTCCTCGGCCTGGATCGGCAGGTGACGTACGAATTGGTGGATGATAATCCTCCACTTTCGCCGCCCCCTGCAGATGCCGATCAGCTTCTGCAACTTGCGTTGCAACAGCGTCCGGATCTGCAGGCCCTGAATCTGAGCCAACAAGCAGCGGTCAAGTTTAGCCATGCCGAGCGCGATCAAATGCTACCCAGCATCAGTGCTGCGGGAACCGTCGGCATCGTACCCATCCGCCCGGCAACGTACTACCTCAACAATTGGTGGGGCGGTATTGGCGTAAACATGAATATCCCTGTTTTCAACGGATTCCTATATTCTGCCCAGGCAAAAGAAGCGTCAATACGGGCCCAGGCGGCCTCCGAACAAAGCCGCGATCTGCGGGATCGAATTGCCCGCGATGTTCGTACCGCGTGGCTTGCATCGAACACGGCCTATCAACGTGTCGCGGTGACCGCGGAGCTTCTGAAGCAGGCAAATCTTGCGCTTCAACTCGCACAAACTCGGTACCAGTTGGGACTCAGTTCGATCGTCGAGCTCAGTCAGGCGCAGTTCCAACAGACCGATGCAGCAATCGGCAACACGGACGCGCAATACCAATACCGGCTCGCGCTCTCCACGCTTAACTATCAGATTGGGGCAACGCCATGATTGAGAACTTCAAATTGAAGGTGTTCCGCGTCGTCGCGGACATGTTGAATTATCGAAGGGCCGCAGACGAGCTTCATCTGACACAGCCCGCTGTAACGGCTCAGATAAGGTCGCTCGAAGAGAGTCTTGGAATTGCACTCTTCGATCGCATCGGCCGCGATACTAGCCTCACGCCAGCCGGAGTAACGCTTTTAGAATACGTTCGAAAGATTGAGGCGATTACGAATGACGCAATTGCCGCACTTGCTCCGTTCGGAGGACAAGAAGGCGCTGAGCTGAGCATTGGAGCTTCCCATACGGTTGCAATCTATCTCCTTCCAAAGATCCTTCCCCATCTTTTGCGCGAATGGCCCAAACTGCGGATTCATGTTGTTGGGGGCAGCACGACTGAAATCCTTCAGGCTCTGACCAGCCATCAGATCGGAGTTGCCTTGATCGAAGCACCCGCCCATCGCCCCGACCTGAAGCTTGAAGCGTTTGGAGAAGATGAGTTGGCACTGATTGTGAGGCCAGATCATCGCTGGACAAAAAAGCCGATGGTTCGAGCTGCGGAACTGGTTCAGGAACCGATTCTGCTTCGAGAAGTCGGGTCTGGCATGCGTCAATTTGTTGAAGAATACCTCGAGAGGAATGGCGTGTTACGGCAACAACTTCGCACATGCATCGACATAAATTCTACAGAAGGTATCATTTCCGCGGTGGAGGCCGGACTTGGCATTGGCTTTGCTCCCTGTCTGGCGATTGAAAAGGCCTTGAAGGTGGAGAGCGTCAAGGCAGTTCACCTCGACAACGGGCCCATACGTCGACAACTCAGTATCGCGCTTCTCAACGGACCAGATCCAAGAGGGCCTGTCGGTCAGTTGCTGGACCTTCTCCGGGAGCATGGCGCGGCTAAGAGACACCTCTCGCCAATAAGTCAAGCGAGCGACGAGCCGAGAAGAGTGATTGTGAAGGGCGCGGCACAATCAGAAAGCGTCAGGGGGCAGTTTCCTCAATGAGCGTTCTTTCTTTCACGCTCGGCGTATTTGGAATATCGATCATGGCGGGCTTTCTTGGCGCTTTAACGGGGCTCGGCGGTGGAGTTGTTATCGTTCCCGCCCTGTGTGTTCTGTTCAAGATAGACATCCACTATGCGATTGGGGCCTCGCTCGTTTCTGTGATTGCGACCTCTTCGGGAGCTGCTGCCGCCTATGTCCGCGAGGGTTACTCGAATATACGCTTAGGAATGTTTCTCGAAGTTGCCACAACGCTTGGCGCGCTGTTAGGAGCATATCTGACCGCCAGGGTTTCCGGAAACTGGATCGGTGGGATCTTCGGTGTAGTGCTCTTGTACTCTGCGTGGGCGTCTCTGAGAAAAGCACCCGCTGAGGCGACAATTTCACGGCCTGACTCTCTTGCGACGCGCTTGAATTTGAGGGGGTCCTACCCTGTCGAAGGTAGCAGGGAAGAGTATGTTGCCCAGCATATCCGGGCCGGCTTTGGAATCATGTTCGTTGCCGGTACGCTTTCTGGCCTGTTGGGGATCGGCTCGGGAGCGGTGAAGGTTCTGGCGATGGACCAGGTCATGAAGCTGCCCTTTAAGGTCTCAACAACCACCAGCAACTTCATGATCGGCGTGACCGCTGCGGCCAGTGCAGGGGTTTATCTAAGTCACGGATACATTCTTCCGGGGCTATCCATGCCAGTCATGCTAGGAGTTCTCGCGGGGGCGCTGATTGGCTCTCGCATTCTGACCAATACCAAGGTCAAGGCCCTGCGTATTGTATTCAGTTTTGTCATTGTTGCCTTGGGGATTGAAATGATCTTCAACGGTCTGACAGGGAGGCTGTGAGTGCTTTATCGAGAGGACCAGCGACTTGAGACCGCAATGGGGCGCATGCTCCAATTCGGCGTGACTGTTGCGGCACTCGTTGTTCTGGTTGGCGGCGGGCTGTACCTGAGGCAATTCACTGGCCATATTCCCGACTACAGGCGGTTTCAAGGTGCCCCAGCGGCATATGAATCAGTTCACGGTATCTTGGGTGGTGTCAGGCACTGTGACAGCGGGAGCGTGATCGCATTGGGCATCCTGTTGCTGATTGCCACGCCGGCATGTCGCGTACTCTTCGGCGTGGTTGGGTTTTCCATTCTAAGAGACCGTTTCTATACGGCGGTGAGTGTGATCGTGTTGGTCATCTTGGCGTTGAGCTTTTGTACAAGGAGATAGGTGTCATGCCCATGATCGGTGATAGGCCGGAATTAAACCTGAAGACAGTTGTATACGCTACAGATCTCTCCCTTTCTTCACAGAACGCTGGCCTTTACGCCGCACGGATAGCAGCCTACTTCTCTGCAACCTTGGTGGTTGCTCATGCCTTCACCCTTTCACAAGCAGCTCTGGAAGTTGAGATTAACCAGATCCAAGTGAGCCAGCAGAGAATGGACCTGAGGTCTCTCTTATCGCGACAAGCTCTTCTCCTGGGGGCGAAGTCGATCGAAGCCATTTCCACGCTTCTCGAGGGCGATCCGAAAGACGTCATCCCGGCGCTGGCCGACAACAATGCACCAGCCATCATCGTGCTGGGAACACATGGCGGCGGGAGGCTTGAACGAGGAATCATTGGCTCCGTCGCGGAGAAAATCCTTCGCTCTTCACGATGGCCAACACTGACCGTCGGCCCCCGCGTCAAGCCCGTATCCTCTCAGACGTTTCCCTTTGCGCGGATTCTCTTTGCCACCGACCTTTCCCCAGTAGGCGCAAATGCGGCAATCTATGCAGTGACCTTTGCAGAGGTATTTGGGGCGAAGATTGATGTGCTGAACGTGATTCAAGACGATGCCATAGAGCATCCGGATCGATTGTCCGATCTTCAATCCCACTTCTTCAAAGCTCTTGAAGTTCTTGTGCCGCAGGAGGCGAGAGAGTTTTGCGATCCGAGAACGTTTGTGGCTGTCGGCAGGGCGCACGATCAAATCCTTGAGCACATAAGAGAACGATCCATTGACCTCTTGGTGCTCGGAATCCATAAGGCTTCACATCTAAGGATGGAAATGAGAACTTCGGGGACCTTCCGGATAGTGGTCGATGCGGAATGTCCGGTCCTGACGATCAGGAGGTAAGGCGTGACGACTCTGCTGGTGAAGTAAATGGCAAAATTGAAAAACAAGAAACCGACATTTGAGTTTCATGACTCGCCGACGACGCTCTTTGTCGCATTGTTTGGCGGTGCCTGTGCATTCATCAGCGTAGTGAACACGATAGGCGACATAATGGAGTCATTCGGGCACCAGGCGAACAAACTCTTGGCATGGCAAGTCAATATGGGAGCGCTGTGCGTCGGAATCGCAACTTTCTTCGTATTCTTGTTTATCCTGGAAGTACTCGAAACAAGGTCAAAGGTAACGGCGTGGAGATCGAGTGCACCGTGGTTGCCACTCGTTGGGCTCACGGCGATAGCTACAATAGTTCACATCCCTTTTTATATTGTGACGCTAGTGGGCACTATCTATGGCGTCTGGGCCTACCGCAGGACAAACAGCGTGCGTCGGCTACGCCGTCTTCAATGAATTCTCGCATTGTGAAGAAATATTGATGCATCGGTTGTACCTTGCCGGAAACGGACACATGCTATCTTTTCGTCGGCCTCATACAGCGTCGGAAAGTTATCAACGATTAGAGAAGACACCTTCTTGCCCTGTTGGATCGTGTTAGTGTTCATCAATTCATTTTGCAGTCAATAGATAGATTCTGGAATATACTACCTGGTAAGTTAGTTGAAACATTGCATCAGTGACATCGTCGAAGCGCAGGAAGCTACAGATGAGCACAAGGTCAAGCATCATTCTGCCGATTTGTATTTCACTCGGAGTCTGCGCGGGGAGGGTCACCTTGGCTCAAGCCTCAGGAGCTGTTTCGGTTCCGGTACTTGTGGAGTCGAAATCTGGCAAGATCGCCTACGGTCTTTCGGCGAATGATTTCCAACTTAAGGACAATGGTATCGGACAGCGGGTCGAGATGCAGGACGGCACAGAGGAGAGACCGCTCTCTCTTATCCTCGTTATTCAGACCGGAAACGGCGCCTCAAGCCAGTTGGGCAAAATCGCACATCTCGGGGCTTTGCTTGACGGCCTGCTTACGAATTCGCAGGACCAGGCGGCCGTTATTACCTTTGACAGTCGCCCTCAGCTTCTCCAGGACTTCGCAAAGAACTCTGACGATGTTTCCAATTCTCTCGCGTCAATTTCCGCGGGAAAGTCTGGGGCAGCGCTATTCGACGCCATGCACATGGCTATCAGTTCGCTGCGCAAAGCCCCGTCGGAAAATCGGAAAGTTGTTGTTCTTATCTCCGGTGATCATGATCATGGGAGCTATGCGTCTGACAATGCCTCTCTGATTCACGATGTTTCCCTGAGCGATGCGTCGGTGTATTGCCTTTCGTTTAAGCCTGCCAGAAGAGGGTTTGTCGGAAAGCTCGGATTTGTAAGCCCGGCCGCAGTTTTTGAAGACGCAATGAAAAGAAACTCCAGCGAGGCCCTTGCGCAATTGACCGGCGGTGAGTTTTATCGATTTGATTCCGAATGGGGCTTCTTGGATCGAGTCCTGGAGATTGCAAATCACATCAATAACCGGTACATTCTCACATTTCATCCGAGCAACCCTGAACCAGGTTTTCACTCCTTGGAAGTCGAAGTTGAGCGGTCGAAAACCGCCGTACTATCGGCGCGTACTGTCTATTGGCTAGCTGCTTCAGGCCCTATTGGCACCGGAGGGGGTTGGCAATGAGCCTCCTACGGCGACATATGATTGTGCATCGTCTCGCGAGAGCGCTCAGCGAGCTTTCGTCTATTCGAGTCGAGAAGGAGGTCTTGCGCTTAGCGATGGTGCATGGCAGGGCGGAGTTCGTTGCTTCCAGCGTGCGCAGGTTATGGCGTATGATGCGCCCTTCGAGAATCGGCTTTGTCGGTCTGGCAGTCGCGGTCGCAATGTGGGGCTTTGCATATAGGCTGTCGCTATATCATCCTGACCAGAATCGTCCCGCAAGAACTAGTGTTGCGAAAATGTGGCTTGGCCCAGAAGGGACCTTGCTCGCCTCTAAGAACAGGCTAAAGTCTCAGCCGCGATTGAGATGGACGCCGGACTCGGTCGAGACGCACGAAGTCGAAACTGCTTCCGAAACCCACGACAGAGTGTTGGCTGCACCTGACGCAACTGTTGCCGGCGGTAACGGCTCTAATGCTTGCACACCTCGCTCACCTCCTCCGCACATTTAATAGATGAATCGTAGGGTGGTGGCACAGTCAACGAAGGGGAGCTATCTCGACCCCTCTGGACTGGCCGCCGTTCAACTGCATCGAGACTTGCTGCGTCTGAGGAGATGACAAATGAATTGGATTTGGGTTCTAGTGGCGATGCCTCTGGCATCACTTGTGTGCTTTGTCTACATGATCGGCAGAGAGCGAGGGCAGAATGCGCCAAGTTACGCTGGCCGAGTTGCAAGGGCGATTGTGCCGATTGCATTGAAGAGTGGTTTGCTTCCGCAAGGCAAACGCAGGATCTCCTGGATTTCGGCTCGCGAATTTAAAGCATTGGTTCAGAGATCGGATGACGTGATCGTTATCGATCTTGGTTCAAACTGTGCCGAGAAGCCAACTGAGCTTCACGCCCCACACGTTCTGCTGATCCAACAGCGAGGTCTGCTCGACGTGCTGCAGTGGTCTCCTTCGAGCAGCAGCGTGGTCTTGTATGGGCCCCACGATGTGTGTGCTTCGACCATCCCGATAATTAGGAAAGTCTCCGGGGACGCCCCCGTCTATCTTCTGTCAGAAAGTCCGGTCAGTGTGCGGGTAGCCTGATTTCACAATTTGCCGGATGGAACTCAGATTTGTCTGGGCTCGCCCGCCGTTTTATTGGATGGAGTATCTCTGTGAAGACAATCCTTCATGTGTTGACAATCGGTTCTACTGCACTTTCGAACATGACCTACGAAAGGTACTTTAAGGAGCGAGGGCATGCCCTTTCAGTTGCAGCCAAGTACCAGGATCTCTTCCAAACTGAGATGAACCAGGGCTGCGAGGTTGCAGTGCTTCATCAGACGCTGTCTCAGAAGGAACTTATTGAGGCCGCACATTTCATTCGACGCCGATGGCCTACGGCGAGAATCCTAATTGTCCGGCCGGAGGAGTGGTGGATCGAAGACGCTCTGTATGACGACCGTGTCGTGCCTGATTCGAATCCAGAGTTGCTCCTGTCCGCGGTTGAGCGTCTTGCCGGCTAGGTAATGTGACCAACAGCAGGGAATCAGCATCAGGCAGGCTGTACCGCGTAAATTGTCATGGTCAGCTTCCTGTTTGACGGGCCGATATCCTGTTCAATTGAATTTCACGGCATGCGCGGTTCGCGAAGAGAGGGTGCCGGGAGCCACATCGAAAAGCCTATCAGAAACTTCGAAAGGGAGGGGTGAGTATGGCGTCTCAACGATTCATTTCGCTTATGTGGCACGGGAGTTGCTGTGGATTTGCGGCGGCGCTTGTAGCCAGCCTTGCATGCGCGCAATCTACAGTTTCACACGGTGATTCCAGTTTGCCCGGCATCTCTTTTACAGAGCCGACATCGCATCAGCCGGTGTCCGCAGCTGGTGCGAATCGGACAGGGGCCCTGCCTGCCGCGCCCCTCGCAGGAGGGTCTGACGGAGGGCAGAACGGGGGCGAACACCAACACTTTTACAGCCTCAGTCACCTTGCAATTGAGGGTGGGGCCGGCTTCAACGCACCCATTGGCAACGACACTCCTTACATCACATGGGGTGGCAACTTTACCGGCGGCGTCGGACTTCATTTCTCTCAGCGTTTCACTCTGCTGGGCGAATTTCAGTTCACTGACAACAAACTCCCTGGCGCGTTTGTTACGGCCGGCGGCGGGCAGGGCGGCAATGCGCACATCTTTTCGATGACTGCGGATCCGGTGCTTGACCTGTTCCCCAAGTGGACCAACAGCGTCTATGTGACCGGCGGCGGTGGCTATTACCACAAGAGCACCAACTTCACGGTTCAGGAATGCTGCGACTTCGAGGGGTACCCGGTGAATGTGACGACAAACGGATTCTCGTCCAATCAAGTCGGCCTTAATTTCGGTTTGGGTTTTACACACCGGCTGGGTGGAGTGAACGGCGATGGTCAGATGAAGCTGTTCGGCGAGGCTCGCTACGTTTACATACGCACCCCACCGATCACAGAAACCAACGGACTGGGAAGGACTGAATTAATTCCGGTTACCTTCGGAGTGCGTTGGTAGGCTTGGTGCCCAGGCCGTGCGGCGCTTTGAGCGAGGGAAAATGCGACTATTTGCTGAGATTTGATGCCGTGATGTTATGACTTCCAAATTACCTAGCAATTTTGGCGCGGAATTAGGCGGGAACTGGAGAATCCTCGATGATTCAAATCCCTGAACAATTGAGGTGGACAACTGGTGGAGATGTGGCGCAGGAATTTTCGACCGTTGTAGACACACACCGCAAGCAGATATTCCGGTTCCTACTTGCATCGTTACGCGACACGGACCTCGCAGAGACTCTGACTCAGGAGTGCTTTCTAAGGGCGCATTGCAACTGGGACCGGTTTCGCGGCGAATCGAGCGCTTTGACCTGGCTGATTCGCATTGCCATCAACCTTCAGAGGGACCATTGGCGAAACAGAAGGGTCCAATTCTGGCGACATACACGCGCACATTCGGTGGATCTGGCAGAGGCTAGCGAGTGGCTACCGAGTGGCGAAAGTTCTCCCGAAGAGCGCATGGTGACACGTGAGCGCATCGGGCAGATGTGGAGAGCGGTCGAGCGCCTGAGCGAGCGACAGCGAACGGTGTTTATTCTCCGATATGGAAAAGAGCAGGAGTTCGGCGAGATTGCGCGTGCGACGGGCCTCCCCGAAGCCTCGGTGAAGGCGCATCTTTCGCGAGCGCTGGCGAGAGTACGTGCTGAGTTGGGCGGAAGATTCTGAGCTCCAACAGACAACGATGGAGACCTGAGTGGCGCTACCGGCTGATGTGACCGTGCCGGTCCATGTGACCGCCTTGAAAATAGCGGTTTTGCACCATGCTTAGTCCAAGCATATAAACGGCGACCGCCAAGGCGACAAGAAAAAGGGTCTGTACAACCTTAAACCAGAAAGACTTTTGCCTTCCAAGGGATGCCGTATTCAAATTGGTTGTCATCTGAGATCCCTCTCCACCACGTCATGTGCCTGCTACAGAACCCAGCGGGAGTCTCGGCGCGGTCCAATACGTAATCGCACTATTCGCGCCGCTCTGCACCAACTCCGAGTACTTCAATGCGCGGATTGCCATTTGCCTTCTTACGCGACATGTAGCAATGATGACATTAAGATGGACGTCATGCAGTACCATTTCGCACAGCCTTGAATCATCCGGCTAGCACCATTTGGCACGAAGCACACCAGCATCGAGGCTGGCCAATCAAAAGACTCTTCAGGCGTTTGCCCATTAGACGACTGACTAACATTTGATAATAAAAGTTGGCTAGTGCACGAGTACCAAATATACACACATGCCGATCCCAGCTACAGCCAACAGCAGCCCCAAGGCTACGGCGTCTCTCGACACTCGTCCCGGAATCCAGGTACCTGAATCCAGCTCGTGAATGAGTTGAAAATGTCGTAAGACGGAACTGAGGATGACGATCACACCCAAGCCCACCAAAGCTATCCCAGACCAGACGGATATGCCAGTGGCGCGCATAGGCAGATGGGATTCACTTGCGCTCAGTTGCCTGAAAAACAGGCCGAAGCGGCTGACCGCAAAACCGATACCGATCAAGCCCAGACCCGTTCGAATCCAAGCTAAAAAGGTTCTCTCGGCAGCGAAATAGACCCTTGGATCTCGCTCTGAACTTTTTCCATTCATAAATTGCAACGAAACGCGGAGAGTAATCTGTTCCCAACAGGGTGATTGACCACTATTGGTTCAACCGAATGAACTATCGGCGTAGATTCATGCTCTGCACGACTCCATTTCAACAACTAATCTGCCTTCCGCCAAGTGGTGTTTCGATCATATCGCATGATCGACTTTGTGATCTCAGCGGTTCTGCGGCCTAGGTCCTTTTCATAGACAACTCCGTCTTGATCCACTAGGAAAGTCATCACTCCGGATGACCGGTATTCCGCCGGGTAGGCAAGGAATGCGAACCCCAGTGTCATCTTCCCGCCTACGACATAGCTTTGAGCGTCACCATGCGCGTTCGTTCGCTGACTCTTCAGGATTCGAAAGTAATAGCCGTGGAACGGCTGAGGCTTCTGGCTTTCATCTTCCGAATAACCTTCACGTTCAGCGGCCGCTACAAATGGTCCCAGAGGGCTATTGGCTTCACCAGAGGCTGCCTTCCAGTAGAGTCCATTTTGCTTCCCTGAATCGCTAAGTATCTTTTGTGCATACTGTCTCTCCGGATCGCCATTGTGCGATTGCGAATCGTATTCCTTCTCGGCATCGACCAGTTCATGGCATATCTGGATCACAGTCAATTCGTTGTTTCCAACTCTTCTGTACAGAATCTCTTGCTTGCCGGCCGCCGTATCGAAATGCCATGTGTTCTGGCTGTGCACGAGCGGAATGGGCGTTGGCCAGTTTTCCGCGCCAATGTATAAAGTCGTGGTGCCATCCGGCTCGGTGATCAAGCGATGCATCTGCTGATATTTTTGCAAGAACTGCTCTCTGTTTTCCTTGTCTTCGGTCTCGTCGCCCGATGAGATGAGGCTCTCTGCACCCGGTCCCAGCACCTTCAACAATGATTGCTGATCATTGTTCTTAAGAGCTGCAACCAATGCCTCGCTCGCTTCCGCTGCGGAAGGGAAGGTCTGCTGTCCGGCCGGAACTTCCGCGGAGCGATGGCTCGCCGTTGTGTGACCGGACGCCGCAGGCGGTTGTGAGATAGATTGCCCTGCGGCTGGAGTGGAGCTTAAGCCTAGAAAAGCCAATGCAACGGCCAATGTGGCAGCACTGCCAAAAGCGACGAGTAAGACTTCATTGGGACTTTGCTTCTTGAACCACGTCATGCCTGTCTCCATTCTAGGGCACATATACGAATTCGAATTGCGCTTTGGGTCATTCGCTGCGTGCGTTAATGATGTCCACCGCCGCCACCGCCGCCACCACCGCGCATACCTCCGCCCATGCTGGACCTTCCGCGGGAGGAACTTCCGCGCGCATCGCCACCGTGGTTGGTTTTGCCAAAAGCGCCTGACCGCGTGCCGTTGTTCCCCTTGCCGCCTTGCGCTCCATAACCGCGCAAGCCCCGGTCCCCGCGCGCGTACGATTCATTGCCTCGGTAATTTCCACGAAAATATGCGTTGCGATCATAGAAGCTGCGGCTTTGGTACGCATAGCGGCCGCCACCATACATCAAGCCTCCATGGCGCCAGTCAAGACCCCAGCCATTCCAGCCCCATCCGTACCCAAAGAACGGACCGATGCCATATCCGATTCCGAAAGAAAGATACGGGTTCTCGGCGCCCCACCAAGGGTAAAATCCCGGCCAAAGCCCAACCGGATAGCCGTAGGCCAATTCGGGGTCATAGTCCGGCACGTATACGGTGTCCGGATTCACCGGTTGGATGACGACATCCGACCCTTGGTTCGCTACGCTCTGTTGCGGCGTAGTTTTCAAGTTTCCCGCCGCTTCCGCCTTACCCCTCATGAACTGAACGGCGCTCATTACGGCGGGCTGTTGGTTGGAATTCGCATCGCCCAGCTCAGAGGTCCACGAGAGGTCTTTGTCCAAATCAGCAAGAACGGAAGGAAACTGGGTCAGAGCCTTCACACTCGGATCCCAGTCCTGCTTGTCGACTTCGGCCCCCAACGCTGTGCCCTGGAGACCAGGATTCTGCTGGATGAACCGTTCCGCTTCGACAATTTGTGTTGGATACGTTGAAGCTGCGAGAATCTGCGCCACCAGCGCATCGGGGTAGAGCGCGATCGGCGCGACCAACTGCTGCAACTGTTCCGGCGCCAACGGAGCGGAGGGCGGCTGCCCTTGCATTTGTGGAGGCGGTGCCTGCTGCTGTTGAACCGCTTGCATACGGACGGCGCCGCTTGTGAACGTTACCGTCAGCGCGACAATGCCGAACCGAAGCGTCTTGAAGAACTTCATCGGGATTTTCATTTTGATTCCCAGGGAAATGGGCTTCGACACCCATAGGGTTGTGAGAGGAGGTCTCGTTTTACCGCTCTGCGCTACAGTTGAGGTTCGGCTGAATGGTCACCATTCTCACCCGTTGCCCCGCACTCTTTTGGGGCGAATGGAAATTCGGCAGACTTGCTGTGCTTCCAAGACGCCTTCGCTCGATGTTCTTGAGCGGGAGAAATTCTTCTGAATGCAGATTTCGACCGCAATCGCTCACAAATCAATGAAGCAAAGGCCGTACATCACCGGCAGGACTGTTTGCCTGGCAATGCGAGCCGCTTGACCAAGTCCTCATTACGGATTTGACTCCGCTACGGACAAGCCTGATGCTCTCTTTTGCACACTTCGGTGCGACACCTGGGCATAGCGCAGAGAGATAGCGTGGTAATCAGGGGCCATGCGCCTTCTTTGACTTGAAATAGGGGTCGACAATCGTCGGCCACTTTCTGAGATTAACCTTCTTGCCTTGTGGCACCCGGTAGGTTTTCGATTCGATTTCCATCGTGTCCCTTTGGTGGAACGGGGTTTTTCCTACAGTTCTGTTCTCGGCAGAGTGGTCGCCTTGAATCTGTCACAAGTCTGTCCGGTTTGAGGCCCAAGAGACTGCTAGCCGGGCAGTGATCCAAACGTCGGTCAATCCCAACGGCACCTGGAAATTCAAGAGATGCCAAGGCGAGCAAAGAGTGGAATCTTCACTACGGCCAGCACCAACCCAAATGCAATCGCTGCGGCAAACTCGCAAGTGACGACCGCGAGGGTTACCGGAGCCATGGCGATTCCGCAAACGGCCAGCGTTGAGATGATGAGAACATCCGCGACGGAAGATAGTACGAGCACCAGGCTAGGGCGTAACCCCCATAAATGTTGCCGGCCTCGAATCACGTAAGTTGTGGCCTGGCTTCCAAACACAATACCAACGGCGCAAAGGGTTCTGAGTGCGTCAATTCCGAGATGCATTTTGAATTTACCGACGGCCAGGATCGCTGTAGAGAACGCAAGAAAACAAGCCCCCAGTATGACGCCCGCGACCGTTATCTTGCCGATCTGCCAGGAGTTCGGTATCTTCGATGGCCGCACTCTGTCCGTGGTCAGCGACATGGAGAGGAAGTCGCCGGTGATCATCACAATAACCATCAACATCGGAGTTAGGACCGCGTGCCCGGTTATGACCAGACCGGCCGCCAGCAGGAGCACCTGCAGGATCTTCTTCATCACGGAGTTCACCGTGTAGGTAAGGATGCGCTGAAACGTGATCCTGCCTTCTTTTATGGCGGCAACAATGCCGCCCAGCCCAGCTTCGGTAAGTACAACGCCTGCCGCCGATTTGGCCACATCGGTAGCGGTCGAGACGGCGATGCCGATCTGCGCCTGGCGGAGCGCAGGTGCGTCATTGGCGCCATCGCCGCACATTCCGACCGCATGCCCGCTTTTTTGGAAGGCCTTGACAAGGTCATACTTGCCCTCTGGAAGAATGCTCGCGAATACCGCGAAATCCTCCGGCTTGATGCCCTCGGGAAGCTTTCCGGGCGGGCAAACAGGCCCGGTCAGTCCTACGTCATGAGCGACGATTGCCGGCGTAGCCGGGGCATCTCCCGTCACCATGACCGTAGCCACGCCGAGTGTATGTAATTCCGAAATAAGAGAACTCGAATCAGAACGCGGCGGGTCGCTGAGGGCGATCATGCCAATAATCTGTAGGGAAGTCGTGGGCCCCGCGGTTACCGCAAGAACCCTGAAGCCTTTCTTCTCGAGTTCATCAACGATCGCAGCCGCAGCGGGCGACGGAGCCGTGAGGGCTACGACCGCGGTATAGGCTCCCTTGATGATGCGCTCCACGGCTCCCTTTGCATCTGTTGCGGTCGCCTCCGATGTTTTCTTGGCTGGGTCGAACGGCAAAAACGTTGTGAGCTTTGGCAGGTTCTGCGCCGGCTTTTTCGAGGACGCAGAACGAATCGCAGCATCGACAGAGTCTTGACCACCCTCCGAACTTGCGAGAGCTGCCAACCCCAGAACGTGGGCTTCGTCGAAACCGGGCAACGGGCGAACGCTGGTTACGGAAAGTGCATTGAGGGTTAGCGTTCCTGTTTTATCCGAGCACAGGACATCGATAGAGGCCGCTTCATCCACAGCAGAAAGTCGTGTCGGTAGCACACCCAACTTTGAAAGAGAGCGAGCTCCAACCGCAGCAGCAAGGGTGAATGTTGCGGGCAACGCCACCGGGATTGCCGCAAGAACCGAAGTGAGCAGAAGAGGAACAATCTCACTCCATGGCATCGCATGGAAATAGGCGTATATCCCCATAGCAAGAATCAAAACGCCATTGAAGATCGCAAGATTGCGCACGATCTTGAGCACAGCCTTTTGCTGCGTGCTTACCACATGCGCGGTGCGCACGAGTTCCGCGGTTCGGCCGAATTTTGTGCGGGCACCGGTTGCCGTAACCACCGCCGTTGCTTCACCGCGCCGAACGAGAGCGCCGGCATAGGTGTCCACGCCTGCGCCGGCTTCAATGGGCAAGGACTCGCCTGTGAGCATTGACTGATCGAGTTCGACCGATCCACCGGTTAGATGTACGTCGGCTGCGACCACTCCGCCAAGCGACAGCTTCACCGTGTCACCACAGACCAGTTCCGCGGCGGGTACAGTCTTCCAGGCGCCATCGCGCTTGACAGAGGCATTGAGGGCGAGACGCGACTTCAGGGCCGTCAAAGTAGCCTGAGCGCGACCCTCCTGAAAGTAGGCGAGTGTCGCATTGAAGACCAGCAAGGCCGCGATGACCGCAGCTTCGTAATACTTATGCAGCACAATCTCAAGCACGACGGAGGCTTCGAGCAACCACGGAACCGGCGCCCAGAACTTGGCCAGTGCATTGCGCAGTGGATGAGCAGACGTATCCGGCACTGCATTGGGTCCGTCTCTTGCAAGACGTGCACGCGCCTCATCGCTCGTGAGCCCCTTCGATGCGATATCCTGGGCCGGTTTTGCCGCCTGACTGGATGGTAGAGGGGCGACAGAAGTCGTTGCACTCATGATTAGCCACCTGTACTACTAATTTCGCTACCACCATTCCGAAGCGCGCCCAGATGGAATCTTCGCGCTCGTCTCGGGTTTGGCCGAGCGAAGAAGTAAGAGCGGACATTGCATGAGCTTGACGACCTTCTCGGCAATCGATCCGAATACAAATGGATGCCATCCGGAGATTCCGTGCGTGGAGATGACGACCATGTCGATATGTTCGCGCTCCACCACTTCCATGATATTCCCAACTACGTCATTTCCAACCTCGACGCTTGAACTGGACTTGACTCCCCTGGCCAAAAGGGCCGCCTGACATTTCGCCAGGTGTAGTTCAGCGAATGCTCTCGCTTCTTGAATGAACTCACCTTCTGGAACCATGTCAGGCACAGTGGTGGTGGGGAAGAAAGGTATGACGTTCACAAGGCAGAGTTCGGCATGAAAGTGCTGAGCGAGGTCGGCTGCCATTTCCAATGCCGCCTGTGATGATGGACTAAAGTCGATGGGCAGCAGGATTTTCGTGGGAATAGATGGGAAAGTTTGAAGTTCGGACATAAAGGTCTCCTCGCCGAACCACAAACGCGGCTGGAGTCTTATTCTCCCCGAATTACAGTGACAGAGGCTGTGCTCTTTAGGACGTGCTGGGTGTTCCCGGAACAGACTGATGCATTCGACCGAATTAAGTCGTAACCCAACCACGAATGGGTTGGTCTAAACAGCACAGCACGTTCCGTCGGGAATGGAGTCTATATTGGTAAGGCCTTTTCCGCGCAGGCCGAAGGGACGATTTGTCAGCTCGAAACCCAATCACGATAACCGCCAGCACCCCTCAGAAGCCCTTTCTGAGAATG
>Ga0182024_10007668_pt1 | contig 23207 bp, 16 predicted proteins | sample P32metaG_FD_120480 | JGI IMG/M metagenome (GOLD analysis project Ga0182024, IMG submission 120480) | Permafrost microbial communities from Stordalen Mire, Sweden - P3-2 metaG (Illumina Assembly) | ecosystem: Environmental > Terrestrial > Soil > Wetlands > Permafrost | place: Sweden: Stordalen... | reverse complement strand
TGGAAATCCGATCCCAATCACTAATTTGACGCCGACCTCATTTACGTTTGCGACCCCCAGTGCCGGCGCTGGTGGGATTGATCAGGTCCAGGCGACGGACGCGCTCGGATCGAGCACTGAGAAGGCGTCGTCCACATATACCTACATCGGCCTGGCGAACTACACACCGCTCAGCCCGTACCGGATCCTCGACACGCGCACCGTCAATGCCGGCCACGCGCTGCCGCTTGGGCCGGGTGAGGTCAGACCGCTGCGGGTAACCGGGCTGACCGCGACACCGATCCCCCCGGGCGCAACCGCGGCGGTGCTCAACGTCACGGAGGTGAGCGGATCGGCATCGAGCCTGCTCACCGTGTATCCATACGGCACGACGAGACCCACCGCATCCAACCTCAACTTCGCTGCGCACACCGTCATCGCCAACCTGGTCACGGTAGCGCTCGGGGCAAACAGCAGCCAGGGGTGGATCGACATCTACAACGCGCTCGGCAGCGTCAACGTGATCGTCGATGTCGAAGGGTATTTCGCGGCCCCCGTACCGTCGAATAGCCCGGCTGGCCTATTCCACCCGATGCCTCCGACCCGCGTCTGCGACACGAGGGCCCAATCGCCGACGCAGTACTGCCGCAGCCACGGAGCCTTGGGGCAGGGCGCCTCGATGATGATCAACTTTGCAACGACCGGTGGAATACCCTCTGATGGCACCGCGGCGGCGGTGGCGGTCAACCTGACCGCGGTGGCCGGGAATTCGTTCACCGCCCTGAGCCTGTTTCCGCCGGTGAATGGCCTTTGTCCGTACGGTGTCGGCACCCGGGCGCCTTCGTTCTCGACGATCAACCTCAACGCAGCGGCGGTCCAGGCGAACCGGGCCATGGTCTCCCTCGGGCCGGGAACCTCCGGCGGCCGGGACGACGCCATCTGTGTGTACAACGCGCTTGGGTCCATCAACGTGGTGATCGACGCCAACGGCTGGTACGGAAGCACGATGGCAACTGTGGCCGGGTACCAGTTCCAGGCCCTCCCACCCACCCGGATCTGCGACGCGCGAGTGTCGACCACGTCCTGCACACCGGCGGGTGCGATCGGTGCCAACCTCAGCCACAAGATCCCGGTCGCTGGCGACCAGGACATCCCCGCCTTCACGAGCCCGACCAGGGTGGTGGCGGTCGTCGCCAACCTCACAGCAATAGCCCCGACGGTAAGGACCGTGTTGATCCTGTACTCCGCGAACCTGTTGCATGCGCCGATGGCGTCGGATCTCAATGTCGAGGCGGGGGAGGTCCTGCCCAATCTTGCGGTGGTCCAGCTTGATACCGTTCCGTCTGACGCGTACGACGGCGAGGTCTCGCTGTACAACGGTGCCGGCAGCGTCAACGCTGTCATCGACATCGAGGGCTGGTTCCAGTAGTCGAACCCCGGACACGGCGCCGGCGCTGGCTGGTCGGAACAGACGAGAATCGAGCAGGTTCGGCTAGTCAACCGCCCTGGCTGGCCTGCGCCCGATCGCACGCCAAGGCACAAGAGCCTCGTGTTGCTCGACTATCCACGACCGCTCCCCGTGCGTGTCAGGGAAGGTGTACTTCGGTGAACAGGAAGCCCCGTGACGGTCATCGCGCATACGAATGATGTTGTTGAATCTTCGGCTCAAGACCAGGTTTGGTGAACCTGCCGTCCGGTGTTTCCGCCCGGGAAGGATCTGGCTTTGGTAACAGTCAACAGATTCAGGTCGTGGCGGCGAGAGCCGCTAACGATCGTAAGTTCTCTCGCGGGCCGCATGCGGCCCCGGGCACAGCGTCGGGTCGGAGCGGTTCAGTCGATCGGCGAGTGCACTGCCGGTGTGAGCAGGGCAGTCAGCTGAGCGATGTCGTCGAGAGTGTCGATATTCAGGACGGCCTTTTCGATGGCGGCCTGGCGTTCGGCAGAGATGGCACGAGCTGTCAGCTTGGTGTACTTCTCACGGATCTCCGCGTTCGTAAGGCTCCGATCACCCGTACCGCGCGGGTGCACGACCTTGGCGACGCGAGTGCTCCCGTCGTCGAGGGTAAGGCGCACCTGGGTGGTGAGGCGCTCGTCGATTGGGAGGTTGTCGTAGGCCTTTTCGTGGTGGGTAATTGTGCGGTCGATCAAGACCCAGACGTCATCGCGGTTGATCCGGCTCTGTGAGAACTGGTCGACGAGCACGTCGCCATCGAGCAGCGCCACCGCGATGGCGTAGGCGACGTTCATCTGCGCGCCAATCACTTCGAGCGGACGTTCCGCCTTCCAGCCACCGTGCGAGTAGGGGGCTTCACCCATGTCGATGTCGATCCGCTGGATCTGGCTCACGTCGACTTTTGAGCGAAGCTCCAGGGCGGCGTCGATCGCTGCGTGCAGTAATCCCATGGCCGAGTAGGCCTTGACCGCGATCCTCTCAGTCTCCCAAAGGTGGCCCAAGCCGGCGTAGATCTCTTCGGGGTACGTGCGGTGGCATTCACCGAAGACGGCCAGCCATCCCCCGTACGGGCGCTCGAACACTCGCTTGATCCCCACGTAGCCCGATGCCGCGAGCGCTGCCGCGGTCAGGCCGTTGCGCGACGCGAAGCCGTGCTGCATGCGCTTAACCATGGATTCGTACATTGCTGACATGAGCCCACAGGACTGGGTTGCACCGATCCCGAAAGCGTCCTCGAACCCGGCAGCGTCCAGCCCATACAGCGTTCCCGCGGCTGCGGCGGCGGGAATTGGGCCGAAGACCACGCCTGAATGCCACCCACGCGAGAGCATGTCGAGGCCGCCCAGCGCTTGACCGACCCGCGGGCCGGTTTCGTAGCCGAGGATGGCGCCGAGTAGGAAGGTCTCGCCAGAGACGCTCCCCAAGCGCGCGGCGGCGGCGAGCATCGCCGGAAGGACGATCGAGTTGCTGTGCAGGGGGGCCAGCGGGTGGTAGTCGTCGAGCTCGAATCCTTGGATGAAGCTCGAATTCAACATGGCGGCGGACGTGGCGCTGGTGGCTCGGCCGTCCCAGCCGATGAGTTCGACGTCCCCGACGCTCTCGAGCGCGGTGACGCCCTCGACGCCAATGCGGGAGACCGGTAGCTGCGCACCGACGATGGCGCAGGCGACGCCGTCGAGAATCAGATGCTTGGCCCGGTCGCGGACCGTAGAGGGAACGTCGTCGAGCGTTGTCTCAGCGACCCAAGTCGCGAGTCGGCCCGTGGGACCTGAAGGGTCAGTGGGCGGGTTGGGCGGCTTTGCCCTGCGCTTTACGACGGAGGCTGCGTCGGTCGTCGTCAAGTCCATGGGGGTTCTCCTTTTGGGGTGAGAGACGGCATCGGCCGATGGTCCGCGATTCAGATGTGGGCTCGCATCCGTGACACCCCAGTCGGGTTGCCCGGTTGATACACACCACTGTCAAAAACTCCTTCGGAACCGCGCTGAGCAGACTAGAGTGACCCGAAGCGCTAGGTGATCACACCACCGAGCTGAACCCGCGACGTGATGTCGAGCTTGGTGAAGACCTTCACACGACCGTGGGGTCGCGCAAAAAAAATGACACCTAACCTGACACCCTCGTCCGTGGAATGTGGTGGACGATGGGGGACGGTAATTGAGAGATTCGGGTCTCCGCGAATACGATCATAGACCTCAGAGGACCCCAGGGAACCTCAGTTGGCTCGACTGAAAAACCTGGTGTCGACAGTTCGATCCTGTCCCTCGGCACCACCATTTTGAATACAAAGCTGCACCTTGTGAGCGCAATAAGACTACGAGCACGGACCTGTCCCGATGTCGATGAAGCCAACCTGCACGCCAGATGCGATGTCGAATGGCGCGGCGAACACCGTGCCGCACCGGTCACAGATGGCAGGAACGACAGGCATTTGAGCAAGCGTACATCTCGCCACCTGAGATCAAAGAGACGACCCTAAACGTAATCCCGGGCTGCCCGCCAGAGCTGCTCGTCTGGTGCGACTGCGTGTTGAAGCCCAGGGCATCGAGGAGGAGTTGCTGATCGTTGAGGGGCTTGCAATCGATCCCATAAAGTGAAAGTGACCGAGGAGCAGCCGCTGGCGCAGCGTGCGTCGCGCTCTGCCTTCCGGCGTCGTAGTGGGTTTTCGTCAGGCGGCCTCTTGGATGCGGTAAACCGGCGAGAGGGGCCTCACGAGAGTGGCTTCCGGAAGGGGATGACTACCTGGAGCAGTGGTGGTGTCTGCCGCGGATGACTTTCGTATTGGTTCCGCGCTCGGTCCGCAGCGACGCCACATGATTTCCACGGCAGTCGGGATTTCGGAGCATACTCGGCGGGCTGGACAGCGGTCCTAATAACGGGGCGCGGCTTTCACGCCAATCCGCGGGGAGGGGAACAAAGGAACAGGGGTCAGACGTTATCGGCCCCTATTCCCAATCAAGAGATACATCACGACCACGCCGGTGCGGCGTGAGGCTGAGGTTCGCGGCTTCGCCGTCTGCGCGCGTATCTCTTTCTCGATTGAGCCACCGCAGAGCACGGAGGGAACGGAGGGAATCGACTCGCGCCTGACGAATTGAATCCACAACTACACGGGGGAACCATGAAACGGCTTATCACTGGAGCAATCGGCGTCGCCATGGCTTCGGCCAGCCTCGCCTTCGCAGGGGCGCCGGTCGTCCCGGCACTCAGCAACCATCCCAACATTCCCGGCCCCGCCGCCGGGATCCACGGGGGACCCGGGTACAACGTCACCGTGAGCACCAACTGGTCGGGCTTCGCTTCGGCGCCGAACGCGGGCACTTTCACCTCTGTCCGGGGCAGCTGGCAGGTCCCGGTGGCGACCTGCATGGGCAGCACCGACGAGTCCCACGTGTTCTGGGTCGGGCTTGATGGCTTCGGCAACGGCACGGTGGAACAGGGCGGAACCTTCGCCTACTGCGCGGGGATGACCCCGTACTACTACGCGTGGTGGGAGATGTACCCGACCAACGCCATCACGGTCGTCTACGACGTCCGTCCGGGTGACTTCATCAACGCCAGCGTGGTCTATGCCAAGGGTAAGTTCAAGATCACCGTGGCCGACACCACCACCAAGCACAGTTTCTCCACCAGCCAGAAATGCGCGAGCAACGTCGTCTGCCAGCGTGCCTCGGCGGAGTGGATCGGGGAAGCGCCGTACTACGGTGGCTATGGCACCGGCAACCTCGCAGAGTGGACCAACCACCACGGCCAGCAGCAGCTTGGCTTCTATTCGGGCACGGCAGCGATGACCGGGGGCACGAAGACCGCGATCGCCAAACTGCCGGCGCTCTGGCAGATCGGCATGGTCAACAGCAACGGCACCTACTATCTTGCCGATCCCGGTGGCTTCGGGACCAGTGGCACCGGCTTCCAGGACTACTGGTACGCCGAGAGCTAAGCAGACACAGCGCGCGGGGAGCGTGTGAGCTCCCCGGCGTGCACAGGCAGGGGAGCCTTTACCGAAATGCCACGCCGATACCCTCGGGCGACGATGTACGTCGACGACATGCGGCCACTGTCGGTGACGAGAAGGACTGCTAGGCTTCCGAGAGCCGCCGCGCCACCTCGTGCACCGTTCCGCGGACGACCAGTGGCGATGAGACGTCATCCCGCAGCGTGATCGATGCCTGGTCCTCACCAACTGGATCCAGGCGGACGACATACATGGGGTTCACGTATACAGGGTCGCTGTCGTCAGCTGCCTCCCCGGCGCGCTCGAAGAGTACGAGGCGATGCCCGCTCGGCGCCGATGCGCTGTAGCCGTGTGCGACACCCCTCGCGTCGGGAACCGCGTCCTTCCCGGCTCTTCGACGATGGTGCGGGCCTTCCGCACGACATCGATCTCCGCTTTGACGTTCTCGAGGTTGGCGCCTAGGTCGTTGAGCACGTGCGCGCCGATCCCCTCACCCTCGACGAGCAGTCCGAGCAGGAGGTGCTCCGTCCCCACGAAATCGTCGCCCATACGGCGGGCTCGGTGAAGGAGATCTCGATGATGGTCTTCACACGCGATGTGGGGATGATCTGCTGGATAACGATCCGCTCGTGAGCCCCGAGTATCGTGTCGATGATGCGGCGAACATCGGCGATGTCGACGTTGATGCGGTCCAGCGCGACGCTCGCGACCGTGTCGCGCTCGCGAAGCAGTCCGAGGAGGATGTGCTCCGTCCCGATGTAGCTGTGATGCGCGCGCTCGGCCTCCTCCTGCGCCAGCGTCAGCACTCGCTTGGTCGCCTCGGTGAAGCGTTCGAACGGATACACGCCTGCCCAACCTCCAGAGGGATCGTCGCTGCCGGGCCGCCAGTATGCCTGGCCTGCCTCGGTTTGACGGATACGTTTGTTGGGTCGAGGTCCGGCTTAGCAGTTCACTTGGCGCCCGCCGAGGGCAGTCACACCCAGTCTAGGGACAGTTCTGTGTCTCACGCCAGTGTGTAATTAGCACACCAGAGACCGCCCGACCGGCTGCCCGAAGCGTGCGACGTCGGCACATAAGGTCAGGGACTTGGCGCGAGGGTCGTTCCAACGCCTGTGTGCTCGATATCCTGTGTGCTCGATATAAAAAAAGCCCCACATCTTGCGACGCGGAGCTTCAGTACGGGAGGCGGTGCCCTTCGGTGGCCCTCAGGCTCGACCCTCGTCCGGATTGATGGGCCACCATCTTTCCGGGCCGTCCACTCGCCATTGCTGACGGGTGGGCCCGCACCGTGACTCTACCGAGCCGCCCGGCGCTTTGCAACTGGTCGCCTAAAGTGGTGCGATGATCCGCGCGTAGTCGCTCGCGTGACAGCTAGCGCACTACTATCCAGACACCGTCAATCTCAACTACGGCTCGTGGTCCACTGCTGACGCTGGTGGCGACCACGGGACTTGACTACCGCATCTGCAGGGTCCGTCCCAAGGATTTACACCACACTACGGGACATCACTCAGCCCGTGACCAACGTCGTAGAGTTGGCAGTTAGGACTTGACATAACGGGGAGAGGGGATGTCCGCTGCCGGTTCAGGTACCCCGCACAACTCCAGTAGAAGCGACACGACGCTCCGGAGGCTGCTGCTGATCGCCGCTGCGGTTTTCGGAATCTTGTTCGTCTTCGTGATGACAGGACCTGTCGTTGTCAACCACTTCACGAGCCAGAAGCTGGCGCCCGCGCTCGCGACTGCCGAGGATCGCAGCTTCTCCGTCCTCGCCCCTGCCTCGGGCGCGCTGCAACTCGGGACGGGCAGGACTCTAGTCCTTCGGGCAGCGTTCGGCCAGGCCGAGGATGTGCAACTGAAGGTAGGGCAGTCGGCAACGGTCACCGTTGACGCGATACCCGGCCTGACGCTTCCTGCGAAAGTGTCTTCAGTCGAGACGAGCGCAACACAGATCGGCGGCGTCCCCGAGTACTATGCGGAGATTCTTCTCAGCCAGTCAGATTCCCGGCTGAGAAATGGCCAGACCGGATCGGTGAACGTCACTGTGGCAACTGCGAACAGCGTGCTGTCAGTTCCGTCGGGGGCATTGTTCACAGGCGCGAATAACCGGACTCAAGTCGATGTCTGGTCAAACGGGCAGGCGTACGCCACGACGGTGGGAATCGGGGAGATCGGCAATACGCTGGCGCAGATCACATCGGGACTCCAGGCCGGCGAACAGGTCATGCTGTCGCCCGCTGGGCAGTTGTAGATCCCGCCCACGTCCCCATATCGCTTACCTGTTCACGACGCCCTTCCACCAGGACCTCTGGCCGAGTCAGGGTTCGTTTTACGTGCAGGGCTCGCTCGAGTCTCTACGCATGTATCGACGAATACCGGAGCAATCGCAACTGACGCCCGTCTTCATCGTGTCGGTCTAGAAAGCCGGTGTCAGGTCGCCATTGGCGGCATCCGCCGAATTCCCCAGCAGTCCCACTCCGAACGCTTCCTCGATCGCCCGCAGCGTTCCATAGTGGTTTCCCCCGCTCTTGAAGACACCGGAGGCCGTCGACGAGATCACGATGGTGGGGACGTGACCGCCATCGCCCGTGTTCCAGCCGCTCTTGTCGGACGTCAGGGCGGAATCCCACGTGATGATCACGATCCCGCCTGCCGCGTACCACTGCGAGTTGAAGACGGTGGGCAGATTCGCCTGCAGCCACTGATCTCCCTGCTTGATCTTGTTGCTGCCCTTTGGACAGGCCGTGTGCATGTCGTCGCAGATGTTGGGGACCACATACATGAAGTCGGGCGCCGCGTTGCCATTGAGATCGCTAGCAAACCCACCGCTCCCCGCGAAGGGGACGATCCGGTCGCATTGCGCCGGGTTGCCGGTGATGCTCTTGAAGTAGACAAACGGATTGTGGACCTTCTCGTAGTTCCCCACGCCCGGGCCGGTGTAGCAGACGGAGGGCATGTCTTCCATGTACGCCTTCCAACTGATGTCGGCTGAGGCAAGCTCACCGACCAACGTCGGTTTACTGTACGAGCCGGTATCGCCGGAGATCAACGCCACATAATCTCCGAGGCTGTTGTCCGTCAGTCCGTACCACTGCGTCGCAGACGCATAGCTGCCCGCGAGGCTGTTGATATACGGGGCCTTGGAGTTCCCGATGATGTTCGTGTAGCCCTGGTTCTCTTCGACGATCACCATGATGTGCGGTGGGTTGGCGGCTGCGGCGGCGGTCCCGCCGAGCAGAGTCGCGGAAACGGGGACCGCCCCCACGAGAGCAGCCACACATATCCGGAGCCATAGCCGGCGGCGTTGCTCCACCCTCTCAGCAGTTCTCATCGTCCACTTCCTCAACGACAACCGTATGTCGGGTCGCATTACAAAGGATACGCCGCCGTAGGCGGGGGATGGAGGCGGCTGCCGAGCGCACATTCGTCTGAGCGCTGCACTGGACAAGTTGAGCCGGAGTGGCCCCCCTCGCAGCCGCATACTGGAGGCACTTGCCGCCTACGCGGATCGCCACGCCCCCGCACGCCCGATCCAGGGAGTTGGCAGGTGGAGAGGGCTGATATAGCCCGGTGCGTAGGCGTAGAGTCCGACACCCATGCCAGTGAATCGTGGGCCGAGTTTCGCGCGCTACAACTCCGCGATCGCTGCGGCAGCTGCGCGTGAGGCTGCCAAGGCTGATAGAGCAAAGGAGGAGCGCGAGCAGGCCGCCGAGCTCCCGCAGGTGGAGGCGAGTCGCACGTCGGCAGACCTGGGCCCTGAACGTGGCCGGGATGTCGCCTGAGTTAACTGTATCGACGGCAATCGGCCGGGACCACAAGACACGCAATGGCGTCAGATGATCGGAGGGTATGGCCGTGGCCGTGTGTTACGGACCGTACGTACCATGGCCTTGTTGCTCGTCGGTTTGGGTGCCGCAAGCTGCAGCCCCCGATCTCAAGGTTCTCCGACGCTACGCGCAGTGACGCCCTCTACAGCGCTCGCTACTCCGAAGGCCAGCCCCGCCGCCACGCCGCCGCAGGCGCTGCTCTCCGGATGCCCGCCTAGCAAGCCCGAGGGTACCCTGCAGCTGATCGCCCGACTCCCGGGCGACCCAGACGATGTCTCCGTCGCCCCGGACGGATCGGTCTGGATCAGCGACAGTGATGAGAATGCCGTCCTGCACCTCTCGAGCAGCGGTCACGTGCTCAGCAGGATCGACGATCGCAACGCTCCGGAAGGCACTGTTGTCCTCCCCGACGGACGCGTGGTGATCGCGGATCAAGGTGACAACCGCATTGTGGTGGTGACACCCGGCGGCAGCAGATTGGCCGCGGTCTTAGCCATGCTCCCCGCAGCGACCGCCGGCCTCGGAGTCGACGGCATCGGCTATGACGCCACCGATGGACGGCTGCTGGTACCGGACAGCCCAGCCGGAGAATTGTTGAGCGTCTCGTTAGAGGACGGGTCCGAAACATTGCTCGCCGCCGGAATGGGACGCATCGTCGACGCCGCAGTCGGGCCTGACGGGGCGATCTACGCGGTTGCCGAGACGTCACGCGGCCTGCAGCGAGTGCCAGCCGCCGGGGGTCCGGCCGTCCAGGTTGGCGACCTCACCGACCTCGACGACGTCGTGGCGTTCGAGGGAATGCTGTACGTCACCGATCTCGGCGGCACGGTTTGGGCCGTGGATCCCGTCACTGGCGCTGATCGCGAACTTGTCTCGCAGGCTGCTGCGCCCCAGGGGCTCGCGAGCGTCGCGGGGAGGCTGGTTCTCGTCGATGAGACGGCGCGTACCGTGTCCTGGTTAACGCCATGCGCCTCGTGAACTGAGCGACACGGCTGTGGCGACCGAATGTGAACGCGCCAGCGGACGACAGCCGTGCCCGCGCGGCATGCGGTCATCGTCACCGCCCAGGTCTCCCTGCCGGGTCCGCTTCTCGAGGCCGACGGACCCGTTATCGTCTCGTCCGGGGCGCAGTCCACTCGGGGCTAGCGCCGAAGTGGAGACTCATCGGATCCAATCTTCGGGCAACGCACCTCGGCGCGCCGAATACGATGCCAAACTCAAGCCCGATCGATGTGCGCGACGGCAGTGAGAATGGGTCCTCGGACTGGGGCTGGCTCAGGTGGCGACGCGGCGTCAGACCTGTCGGTACCGCATCTCCACGAACGAGTACAGACCGTAGGCCACCAGACCCACCGTGACGATGAGCAGCAGCGCAGGTCCGAATGGCGCATGGGCCACGGTGCGCAGCGTCTGATCGAGACCCTTGGAAGCGCGAGGATTGTTGGTAGCGGCCGCCTGGATCAAGAAGACCCCAACGAGCGCGAGCACCAGTCCCCCTGCGCCGTTGCCGGCAACACCGAGACCGATCGCCCAGGGCCGGATCCGACGCCCCATCTCCGCAGTGGCGAGTTTTTTCTCGAATTTTCGGGCGAGCGCCCGCCAGATCACGATACAGCCGCCGATGACGACGCCGGCGCCGATGATGAACACCAGGGCACGCCCGGCGGGGAGCGCGAGTAAGCGTGCGGTCGCACCCTGCTGCTGCTGGGTACTCGACGATGTCGGTCGCCCCGTGACCACAAGAATGGTGGTAACGCACAGCCCGGCGTAGACCATACCCATCGCCAGCGCGCCGGCCCGCTGAGCCCACGCCGTGGCCGCCGACCCGGTCGCGGTGTCGGGACCGCCGAGCGCAGCCACGGACCAACGCCAGAGTGCGTAGGCAGCGAAACCCACCGCCATGGCAACCAGCAGCAGCGGGCCAAACGGGCGCGATGCGACGTCCTCGAGCGCACCGTGCTGATCGGCGCTCTGACTCGTCCCGCCCACCGCAATTTGCGCCGCGATCGAAGCGATGATGAGATAGGTGAATCCGCGGGCGGTGAGGCCCACGCGAGCCATTACTTTCACGGCGGGGCTATTCCGCGCCGCTCCCACTACGGATCTTCCGTCACGAACGTCGGCTGCAATCTCCGAAGAGATCGACTGTCCTCGGGACTCCTATGCCGAACAACGAGAACCGATCTACCGCGATTCAAGGGTGTCCGTCCAGCGCTGATGTTCGGCGATCCGCAAGTTGAGTTGGGCGGGGGTTGTCTGCGCTTTGATCATGAACTCCAAGGCGCCGAGATGGGATCCACGCGCGAGCAACTCTGGATCGCCGACGTTGCTCAGGATGATGACTGGCAGTTCGCGCGTCTTCGGGTTGGTGCGTAGACGTGCCAGGACTTCAAGGCCATTGAGTCGCGGCAACCGCACGTCAAGGACCACGAAATCAGGCTCCTCGTCCGAGACCATAAGCAATCCCTCTTCACCGTCACGCGCGATGAGGACAGTGCGGCCGGCGGCGACAAGCGCTAGTCGGTACATCTCCGCCACCACCTCGTCGTCCTCGACCAGCAGAACTTTGAATTCTGAATTCGCCACCCGCTCCTCCCTCAAAGGCGCAACCCCGATTCGTTTCAGCATGGCTTGCGGCGCCGCTGCCGCGATGACCCACTACGGCGTGCACGACGCACCCAGCTTCGATCCAGCGCACCGTCGTCGGTGGCCACGACGGCACAGCCCGTCGACATCGCCTCAGCCCGGTCAACTCGGCAGGTTGCAGCATGCCTATCAGTTTACCTGATAGAGGCACTGTCTCATGCGAGCGCCGGAAGAGTACGTCCCCCTTAGGGTAGTGACAGCCACCCAGTAAGGGAGATGGCCTATGAAGGCTGCGCATTCCGCGGAGCGAATCAAGTCGTCGTGGAGGAGGCCGAGAGGCGACGTGCCCCTTGCGGTGCCTCTCCGCTCGCTCTTGTCCGCGTCGACCTTGGCACCGCGCTGCGCGACCTAGTCCCGTCGAAAGAGACGCTTGTCCTTGACCGCCTCGCCAATTGCCTCGATGAGCGTGTCATAAAAGCGCTGACGTTGCGCCAGATCGATACTGACAGCGACTGTTTCCTGGCGCCCAGATATCCACGGCGGCGTGCCCTCCGCGACCGTGAGCTCACCGACACGGACATGCACGAGTGAATCATCACCTTCGTCGATGAAGATGCTGACCTTGAGAACCAGGCCGGTATCGTCCACGAGTCGCCAACTCCGTTCCCATCGAGCTCGGCGAATGATGTCGCGGGTCCGCTGCACGTAACCATCGATGATCACGCGCTCGCCGCGCCGGGCGACCGCTGCCAGCAAAGCACTGACAGGTCCGTCGATGTCGTGGGCGATCCAATTGATCAGAGACGGCGCCCGGTCTTCGAGATCGGGCAAGCCATTGGCATGACCTATCGGCGCGGTGACCGCTCGCACCGTGCTGGCATGGCGCCTGCAATAGAGATTGTCCGCGACGGCAACGCTATGCGGCAGGCAACACGCCGCGCCGCAGGCGCGCCCTCGGCGGTCACGATAACTGCAGTACTGAGCGTCGACACTGGCGCAAGCCCGGATCGAACATGCAACGCCCGAAGGCTGCGGTGCCGGTTCGACACGTCGACGACGCCGGAACGTGGAGATCACGATGGATTCTCGACCGTGAATCCCTGCAACGCGCGCTCGCAGCAGGGAGGAGACGCGATGCGGGGTTTGAAAGATGGGATGCGCGTCCGCATGGACGCGGCTTCCAGAACGAACGAGGATGGCTCGACATCGGCGAACGAGACGTTCAGACGGCAGTTGGACTGACATCTGGGATTGTCATTCCCGACGCAGTAGGTGAGGCACCGTGGATTGTCATTGCCGAAACAGTGCGAGGTGCACGAGCGATTGTGGTTGCCCTCACAGTAGGTGATGCACCAGGGGAGATTGTCATTGGTGCAGTAGCTCGTGCAGAACGGTGAGGTGTTGGTGCATGTCGAGCAGCTCCACGGATCCGGAGTCGGGCTGGGCGACGGGGTGGGAACCGGCGTCGCGGTTGGCCTCGGAGTGGGCTTCGGGGTCGCGGTGGGCGGTGGCGTGGGTCGCGGTGTGGATGTGGGCGAAGGATGCCGTGTCGGGGTCACGGTCGGCGCCACCGTACTGGGCGCGGCGGTCGTCGGATGCGGAGTCAGTGTGACAGTTGGCGATTCCCCGGGCGGTGCGGATGGTGCGGATGCGGTCGCTTCGGGCGGCGTCGAACGTGATGGCGGCGCGGTCGCCGATGACGATCCCTGTGACGTGAGCACATTAGTCGCGCTCGGTGAGGGGAGCGGCGCTGCGATGCCGCTCACAAAGAGTGCGCCCGCTACGCCAGCGGCGACCGCTCCGCTGCCCGCCAGCGAACCGAGTCGACCGAGTTCGGTCAAAAGGCGGCTCAGGGCGGGGATCTGTCCAATCCAGGCGCCGAACCCAATGGTCCGCCACAGGCGGCCCACTGAGATGTTGAGGAACGCCCGAACGATCTGAGGGTCAAGCTGAGTCCCGGCAACCCTGGTCAGCTCCTGGCGAGCGGCGGCGATGCTCATTGGCCGCTTGTACGGACGCGGAGCGGTCATCACCTCGTAGGTGTCAGCGACGGCGACGATCCTGGCGGCTAACGATATTTCATGGCCCCTGAGGCGATGCGGATAGCCGGTGCCGTCATAACGCTCGTGATGCTCGAGAACGGCCCTGCCCCACTCCCCCAGCCACGGCAGCAGTGGTGCGACCAGGCGCGCTCCTTCCGCCGGATGCTGGTGGAGAATTTTCCATTCCTCCGCGTCCGGCTTGGCGGGTTTGTTGAGCAGGGTTGTCGGCACTTCGAGTTTGCCGACGTCGTGGAGCAGTGCCGCCCAGCGCAGCCGCGCCTGACCCGCTGCGTCGATCTTGAGCTCATCGGCGATGAGATCCGCAAAGACACGGACCCGCTCCGAATGCCCGCGTGTGCCTTTGTCGTGCACGCTCAGCGCGAGCACCAACTCGATGACGGATTGCATTCCTTCGGCCTCATCCCGCTGTCCGTCGGCGCGGGCCTTGAGGAGCTGTTCCTGCAGCTGCCGCGGAGTGCCCGTCCTGCGAGCGACGGCAAAGCGAGCCGGCGCCTTGTCAGGAAACAGGAGAGAGACGTTGAGCAAGGCGGCCAAGGGCAAGAGCCGGCGCGCCCCGCGCTCGAAGAGCACCAGCGTGAGCAGTGATCCCCCGGCGACGATCCCGACCCAGAGCACCGCGGTCAGAATTCCGCTGGCCGGTGGCAACACCCGGCTCAGCACGGTGGCGATCACCAGCGAGCCGACGATCGGTCCCAGGAAGATGCCAACGCGGAGGGCGCGACTCAGTACTGGCCGACGATCCCACCGATCGCCTGGCGTTTTCCCGCTGAAGCGGCGTCGCCGGAACGGCACCTTTTCACCCCGTGACTAAGCATTGATGACAGCGCTCATGCGCTCGATTGGAGCTCACAGTGGCCGTCAGGTACTCGCGGGGCTTCGCATATCGGCGTGACGAATTGGTAAAGCAGTGGGCGAGCGCGCAGGCGCCATTCCGTTGCACTTGGACCCTGCCGGGCCTCGGAAGTTCTGGCTACTCCGCGAGCTGCGCTGCGGTGCCGATCTCGACCAGCCAGGTGGGTCGGCGCGGTGACCTTTGTCGTGCCTGCGGCTCCGCGAGGGACGCCGTACGACGTGGAGCTGCGGTTCTCGACCGGAAACGGGGTGGGTGAAAGGAGCCCGAACTGCACAGTCGAATATCGCTTCACCACCGGCGGCGTACCCGACTCAACGCGTGATCTGTACCTGGCGAAGGGGTCCGGCTGACTCCAGGTTGACGCGTTCTAGCAGAAGCGCAGTCGTAACTAGCAAAACCATCCTGCTTAAGCGGGAGGGACGACCGCGGTGGCTTAGTTCGCCTAGGTGCAGCCCACATGCTTCCTCGCGCCTGAGTGATTGCAAGCAGCGCCTCTGAGCTACGTGGTCAACGGGACGGCTGCCGTAACGCCTTCATCCGCATATCTTTCAAGGCCAACATCCGTGGACGAGTACTCGTCCCCAAGAAGCATCGCTTGGTTCAGCGGGATCGAAGGGATCGGATCGCCTAGGATGTGAAAGGATTTGTCGGTCTTGAGCACCACCCACTTGTGGACACCCTGATCAGCCTCGAATGGATGAAGGCCGAGGCGTCCCGACCCCGCTAGCCCCCGATGAGATTCGGCGGTGCCAGTAAGTCACGGGTGATATCTGGAAGCAGCCTGGCTGGGGAATCTCTGACGCGGCAACGATCCGCGCGTGGTGCCGTGTTGACCATGTTCTTTGTCAATGGCGCCGCCGCGGCAACATGGCTACCGCTCATACCGGCGGTGCAGCAGAAGCTCGCGTTGAATGCGAGCGAGCTCGGCATTGCTCTCCTTGGCGTGGCCGTTGGTGCGGTGATCTCCACGCCGTCGACGGGGTGGCTCGTCGGGCGCGCGGGCGGCCGGCGAGTCGTGACCCTCGCTGCAATCGTCAGCTGCGCCGTGCTGCCGCTCCTGCCTTTGGCGCCGACGCTCCCGGTGCTGACCCTCGCCTTGGTCGTCTTTGGCGCTGCCCTCGGAACGATGGATGTCGCGATGAACATCCACGGGTCGGTCGTCGAAGCCTTGTATCAGCGGCCACTCATGTCGACGTTCCACGGCTTCTACAGCATTGGAGGGTTCGCGGGCGCACTCACCAGTGGCGCGCTCGCGGCGCTCAGCATTGCACCGTTCGACCGCGCACTCGGGCCTGCACTCCTGCTTGGTGCCGCCACCATCGCCGCGCACCATTGGCTTCCGCCTGCACAGCCGCACACGGCGAGCGGACCACCCAGGACGCACGCACGGGTGAGGAGGCTGTCCTTGCCAATAGCGGCGCTGGGACTGATGGCTTTCTGCAGTCTCCTGGCAGAGGGAGCCAGCGGCGATTGGAGCGCCATCTACCTCCACAAGTCGCTCGGGGCGGACGCAGCCTTGTCGGCAACTGCATTCGCGGCCTTCTCCGTGGCAATGGCTGTGGGACGCTTGAGCGGCGACTGGCTGACGAGCCGCCTCGGTGCCACGCAACTCTTGCGCGGCGGAGGCGCCCTCGCTGCTCTCGGTTTGACCGCGACGTTGCTCCTCGGTCGGCCTGCGCTCGCTCTCGTTGGATTCGGCTTGATTGGTCTCGGTCTCGCCAACGTGGTTCCAACGCTCTTCAGCGCCGCCGGTCGATCGAGATCCCCGGCGCCACGGGTGGCCATTGCCACCGTCGCGTCAGTTGGCTACGCAGGGCTCCTCGCCGGCCCTCCGTTGATCGGTTTCGTCGCGCAGGCGTTCACTCTCACGCGTGCGTTGATCGTCGTGGTCGTCTGCTGCGGGTTGATCGCACTCCTGGCGCCGATGGTCCGCCGCTCCGGTTGATCTATCAGGCAGCAAGTCTCACTGTGATCGGAATGAGCAGTTGAAGCACCAGCGGGCAGCTCGCGCGCTGGGGACAGTTGCCCGTGCCGAAGATGACATGGAGTTGTGTCGTCCCGAGGCGAGTTGCCAGGAATGTCCACGCCGCTGCGCCCTTGACACCGCAGATCGGCTTGAGGTGACACGGTGGGTTGGCCACCGCCTCGAGGACGGACGGATCCAGCGCGGACACTTTCTGCCCGACACCGGTGTTCAGCACGACCTCAATCTTTTGCCCCGGCAACATGGACACGCGGGCCGATGTCGCGGGTTCCATGAGCAGGACCTGCCCGTCACGGACAAACGTATCCAGGGCGCTCGGCGTGGGCAACGCCGGTGGCACAAATGGCGTCACTCGAACCGAGTAGAGCACGATGCTGACCAACACGCCGATAGCGATCGGAATTGCTACGACGCCGGTGACGGCCAGCCTGCGACGCCGCACTGTTGAAGTTTGGTCATCGCTCAACTCCCGCTCGATGATTTGCCCGGGATCGGCCATTCAGACGCTTTGCTCCTAAACTAGCGCTGCAATCGACTAAACAGGGGGCTGTGATGACTCCAGATCAACTTGAAGTCAGCCTGAGGGCCGCGCTGGTCGACCGTCAACTTCTTGATCATCCCTTCTACCGCCGCTGGGAGGCGGGGTCTCTTCAGCCGGGCGAGCTCGGCGACTACGCTGCGCAGTATCGCTACTTCGAAGCATCACTACCCGGCATCCTGCGCACGCTCCTTGGACGCCTTGAGCCGGGGCCGGCGGCGGAGTTAGTCGAGCGCAACCTGAGCGACGAGGAGTCGAATCCCGAGCCGCATGTGGCGCTCTTTGCAGCCTTTGCGAATGCCGTTGGAGCCGGCGACGCGGCCCCGAGCGACGCAACACGTCAGCTGCTGACGACATACGAAGATCTCATCGAGTCGAGTGCAGCTGAAGGGCTTTCTGCGCTCGTCGCGTATGAGATGCAAGCACCGTCGATCGCGGCATCGAAGGCGGCCGGCCTCCGGCGACACTACGAGGTGGACGCGGACGGAACGCGCTTCTGGGACATCCACGCCACCATGGACCAGGACCATGCCCGCTGGGGTATTGAGGCCGTTGCGGCGCTCGGAGCACCAGGGGATCGGCTCGTGCGTGCCGCTCGGTCCGCTGCCGACGCGTGGTGGGCGTTTCTTGATGACCGCGAAGGTGCCGCAGCAGTCCGAGCGTGAACTAGGCGGCGGACGTAGCCCACAGCCGTTCCGCGAAGCGCGGTCCTCCGCGACCCACGTCAGGGCCCATACGCCGTGCTGGTCGTTCAGAATCCTAGGTCTGAGACGCTCACGCCGAGGACCTTCGCAAGTCGGCGGCGGTAGAAGAGTCGTGGCAGCGTCTCGCCGGCCTCCCACGCCTTGACTGAGCGCACCGAGGCTCCCACCTTCCGAGCCAGCCCGGCCTGCGTCCACTCGCTCGGATTCGTGGCGTCCGCTTGCCGTTGAGAACGAAGCTCCAGGATCTTGTTCCGCCCTGATGTGCTGAGCGACTTGCGATTCTGCACCATACTGCCCGATACTGCCAGTACGGTTGGCAACCGGCGTCGACGAAACCACCCCGATGCCAGGTGGTTTCGCCTTCGCGACAGACGGAAGTCGCAACCTAAGCCCCCCCTCTCGGGCGCTCCGACGTATCGTACGGCGGAGCGCCTTTCCACTGTCGGCACCGTGTCGGGTGCCAATTCCCCGATCGTCCTCCGGGTCAGATCGGCACCCCGTCTCGCAATTCCGTAACCCGCCCGGGCGGATATGGCGGCGGTGAGTCACCTACGCTGAGTTCACCTTCCATGCGGCGGCGGCTGTCCATCGGGGGGGATCACATCAGGCAGTGCTCACCAGGCGCGCGTGCTGCTGGAGGGCCAAGCCTTGCGCCAACACGTTTCAGGTCTGATTGCGGGTTTTGCTCGGCTGCCCCGAGGCGTGAGAATCCTTCAGGCCCTCACCGGCGGTCTCGTCGCCCTATACCTGGCCTCCACAATTCTTCGGTCCCCCGGCGCGTCCATTGCGTTGTTTGACGTCTGGGTCAACAACCTCGGGATTGTCGGCTGCGTGCTGCTGTTGGCTTGGCGTGCGATTGCTCGACGGCGTGGGCGCTGGGCATGGGCAGCATTCGCCGGCGGCTTGACCTTCTTCACCCTTGGGTCGGTGCTGTTTACCGCCCTGGTCCAGCACTTCACCCCGGTCCCATACCCTTCGATTGCGGACTTCTCGTTCCTGGCCGACTATCCACTGGCGCTCGTGGGGATTGGCCTGTTGGTACGGGAGACCGTACCGACCATCTCGAAAACGATATGGGTCGATGGCCTGATTGCGGCACTCGGCGTGGCAGCCCTCGAGGCGACGCTGATTCTCAGTCCGATCCTCCAAACGAACAGTGGCAAGTTCGCGGCCGTGGCAACGAATGTTGCATACCCGTTTGGCGATCTCGTGCTCATCAGCTTGGTCGTCGGCGTCTTTGCGGTGCGGGGTTGGCGCCCCGGACCGCTGTGGTGGACGCTCGGCGCCGGCCTCGTGGTTTTTGCCGGTGCTGACAGCATCTACCTGCTGCGGGTAGCGTCCGGAACGTACGTTGTCGGAACGCCGCTGGACAGTCTCTGGGCGATCGCCGCGTTCGTGATTGCGATTGCTTCGTGGCAGGGGATGAGCCCCAAGAGCAAGGAATCCCCGGTGATTCACGCGCCGAACGTCGTTCCGGCTCTCTTCCTCTTGAGCTCACTCGGCATCGTGGTGTACGCGAGCGCGCGATATGGCATACAGCTCGGCGTCGTTCTCGCCGGCATCACCCTCGTCATTGCCATTGCCCGGTCCGCGTACGCGTTCCGGCAGTTGCGCGCGCTTGCTGACAGCAAGCGCGAGGCGCGAACTGACGACCTGACTGGCTTGCCAAATCGCCGACTCTTCTTTGAGCGCCTCGCCCTCGCCCTCGAGCCGAACCCCACGCCGCACCGCGTCGCTGTGTTGCTGATCGACCTTGATCGTTTCAAAGAGATCAACGACAGCCTTGGACACCACGTCGGCGATGACGTCCTCCGCCAGCTCGGCCCGCGTCTCACCGCGACAGTCCGGAGCACGTCGACGGTGGCCCGCTTGGGCGGCGACGAATTTGGCGTGGTGCTCTCGCCGCTGGTCGATCCAGCAACCGCAACGGACGTTGCGGAACGCGTTCGAGACGCCTTGCGGCAACCGTTTCAGCTTGAGGGGATGAGCCTTCGGGTCGACGCCAGTATTGGGATCGCGCTGGCACCCGAGCACGGCACCACTCCCGAAAGCCTGGTCCAGAAGGCGGATGTGGCGATGTTCGCCGCCAAACGCGTGCATGTGCCTTGGCAGGTCTACTCGGCGGAACACGACCAGAATGCTCGGGACCGGCTCGAGCTCATGGAAGACCTGAGGGATGCCCTCCGCCGCCACGAGATCGTCTTGCACTATCAGCCGATCCTCGACCTGTCCAGTGGCGGAGTCATGGGAGCCGAAGCGTTGGCCCGCTGGCAGCATCCGTCACGCGGCATCCTTGCACCGGCGGTGTTTCTCGGCCTGGTCACGGACGCCGGTTTGATGGGCGCGTTCACGATGGACGTGCTCGATCAGGCCTTTCTGCAGCAAACTCGATGGACTGAGATGGGATACAGCCTCGGCGTCTCGGTCAACATCTCGGCTGCGAGCCTGCGCGATGATGACCTTCCCGACAAGATCGCCGCAATCATTGCTCTGCACAGCATCGATCCAGCCCGCATTACTCTCGAGATCACCGAGGACTGCTTCATCGCTGACCCGGAACAGGCGATGCTCATCCTGGAGCGACTGCGTGCGCTCGGCGTGGAGCTGGCGATCGACGACTACGGCACTGGGTTCTCATCGCTCACGTATATTCGGCGGCTTCCGGTCACCGAGCTCAAGCTCGATCGCACGTTTCTGACCGGCGCACCGCGTGACCAGCGCGCCGTCTCAGTGATTCGCTCCACCGTCGACCTGGCCCACTCGCTTGACTTGCGCATCGTCGCGGAGGGGATCGAGACCCTCGAGGCCCTCGCTCTTGTCGACCGTCTCGGGTGCGACGCCGCCCAGGGGTATCTCATGGGTCGACCTGTGCCTGCAGAAGACTTCGATCTCGGGCTTGTCGTGCTCCAATCGGCGGACATCACGCGAGTGGCGCGCGAGCCTGTTGCAGTCTCAAGGCCAACAGTTGCTGCCTGAGCCGAGACAGTTCGCGCGGCCGAGCCGCTGACACGCCCCCACTAGCGATATCTCCCGTTACCGCTCCGGGCTGTTCCCTCGCTCGCGCTTGCGGCGATACATCGCACGGTCCGCCGCGCTGAGCAAGGTGTGGACGTCCTCGCCGTCGGATGGATACGTTGCGACGCCGACGGTTGCGCCAACCGAGACGCAGACACCGCCAAAACACAGCACCTGGCGCAGCCGCTCCTCCAGCTTGTGCGCGATATCGTGAGCACGGTCCACTGCGATGCCGGCAACGAGCACCGTAAATTCATCGCCCCCTTGGCGCGCCACGGTGTCGGACTCTCGCACCGAACTCACGAGCCGGTCGGCGATGTGCTGCAAGACGATGTCCCCGCCGTCGTGACCCAGGCTGTCGTTGACCGCCTTGAAGCCGTCGAGATCGATCGCCAGGATCGCAAAGGTTGCGGCGTTTCGTCTGGAGGCCAGGACGGCCTGGATGACGCGGTCGTACAGCAGCACCCGGTTGGGTAACCCTGTCAACGGGTCATGAAATGCCTGGTGGACAAGGGCCTCGTGCTCAGTTGCAAGCTCGCTGCTCAGCGCATCCATTCGGGTATCGAACGCGCGCGCCATCTGGACGAGACTTGCGTCGCAGCCCATCCGCACGGCGCGGAGGGCGTCGCTTACCACCTCGCCGGGCGTGTCCAGGCGCGTCGCTTCTTCACGCAGGATTTCACCGATGGTATCCCTCCAGATGAGGTAGGCCCGCGTGATGTTCACGATGGATTGCTGGAGCGAGGCGGCCAGATCTCCGCGCTCGGCGATGTAGCGCATCTCCTCGGCGGACACGGGAATCCGGTACGCGACCCAGCGGGCGGTCATCACGGTGGCAAGCCAGTTGACGCCACGCGAACGTTCCGTGTACGCCGGGTCGGGAGGACGACCTGCCCACACATGCGCCGCGGCGCGCGCGTAGCAAAGGTCGCAACATTCCTCCGCGCGAAGGCCGAGCGCGTGCCCTAAGGCTTCGCCAGGGCCCGACCCTCCCTGCGTGGACGTGCCATCGAGCGTATCAGCCGAGAGCCGGCTGGTCTCCTGCAGCGGCTGCATTCCAGTTCCATCCTAGGTTGCGTTCGCACCAGGCGGTCCAATCGTGCCGGACTGTGTGATCGGCGTCACACCTTGCCCGGCATCGAGCCTGGGCACAGCATCACTGCGGCGCGAGCTCTAAGAGCTACTTGCATTACGCTAGTGTGCATGCGGCTTCATCTGTACACTCGCCGTGTTCCTGAACGCCTTGCCACCGGCGCCTTCATCCTCCACGCCGGATGGGGGAAATGGAACGGTTCCGAACAGCAGGCCACCGCCCTCAAGGGTGTGGCCGCGGGAGCCTTCCCACCGCTCAGTGGGATACCGCCGACCAGGTTTCTTCGCCTCCTCGCCGCCACGGAGATCGCCACGGGTGCAGCCCTGCTGAACCCGCTACTGCCGGACAGAGTCGCCGGTGCCTTGCTGACGGGCTTCTCGGGAGCGCTGCTGGCGATGTATTGGCGGACGCCGACGATGCGCAAGCCTGGGAGCATCTGGCCAACTCAGGCGGGCACGGCCGTCAGCAAGGATGTGTGGATGCTCGGCATCGGCGTGGGGTTGCTGACGCAGCCGCGCGACTAGGGACCAGGCACGAGGTGCCCGGTCCCCCTGGTCTCGCGCTCGGATGGTCAGCTGACCGCGATCCCTTCGAGGCCGCTGTGGCCGGGAAGTTCAGGGGCGACAGAGCTCCCCGTGAGTGAGAGCGATCCATCGTGATGCACCGAGAACGCGTCCACGATGTCGGCGCCGCCGGTCTCCACGTAGAGGGCAGTTCCGTCTGGCGCAGCAGCGAGGTCGATGGAGCCGGCATCCGTCGCGGTCTCGCTGATGATGGTCGGCAACCCCGCTGAACCGACGCGGTAGCCGGTGATCGTGGCGCTGCCGGCGTTCGCCCCGAAGTAGTGGTAGCCGGCCTTGGTCACCCAGCAGAGCGCTGCCAATCCATTGGTGACGGAGTGCAGCTCGACCAGCGTGCCATCGCCCCCAATCGCATAGGTGGTCAACGCACTCGTGCCCGCGTCGGCGACGACGAGATCACCCGCGGGGTTGAAGGTGAAGCCGAAGGGGACCGGCGTGGCCGATGGGTTCACGATTGGCGTCGCCGACAAGGAGCCATTCGGAGAGACGCCAAACACGTCGATGTCGCTGCCGTTCGCCTTGGTCGTGACGATGAGATGGCGCCCGTCGGGGGTGAGACCGATCTGCCCCGGCGTGTTG